>ENA-ORXD01001002-ORXD01001002.1-sediment-metagenome-genome-assembly--contig:-NODE-1002-length-27654-cov-5.740944_pt1 | contig 27654 bp, 26 predicted proteins | sample MGYA00237862_ERZ511471 | MGnify/ENA metagenome assembly ERZ511471 | reverse complement strand
GCGGAGAAACTCGGGCCTGCCGCGGAAGCTGCCGTCATGGCCGTCAAGGGCATGGAGATGGCTGCGGACGGGGTACGGGCAAGCAAGGGAGAGATCATCACCCATGCCGTCTCCCCCCGCGGGGCGGACCACCTGCGTCCCTACGCCTCCACCGTCGATGCCTTCGGCTACCGGGAACCGGAACTCGGCATCGCCCCCGATGCGGTCATTTCCATCACCGAGGACGGGAACAAGGGATGGGTCAAGCCGCTCATGGCGAACGCCATGATCCCGAATCTCCTGGGGACCTGCCTCTTCACCAACATCACCCTGGCGATCAAGCCTTCGACCTGGGCCAGCCTCCATTCCAAGGCCCTCGGAAGGGAGATGGGGAAAGACGAACTGCTGCTTGCCGCGGAGCGGGTGATGAACCTGGAGCGCATGGTCAACGCGACGTTCGGGTTCGACGGGACGGACGACACCCTTCCTGCCCGCTTTCTGCAGGAACCGGGGGTTGACGGCCCTGGAACCGGGCAGGTCGTCGACCTGAAACCCGCCCTGGAAAGCTTCTACGAAGCGATGGGATGGGAACCTGAGGAAGGGCTGCCCTCCGTTGAGACCCTGACCCGGCTGGGATTGGACTGGATGCTGTACGGCTGCGACTGAGAAGCCTGGAGAAAAAGGGAAGGGGGAGGGGGCCGGCCGGCCCCCTCCCCCTTCCCTTTTCGTTTCAGGCCAGGTCCTGGAGGATCCGCTTCCGGGCCGCCTGGTCGTCATCCAGGTAAAGATTGATCTCCGATGTGAGGTTGAAGAGCAAAAACAGCCAGTAGATGCCTAGCGTAAGAACCATGAAGATGAGGGACAGGAAAAGGTTCCTGTGGCGAATCCGGCTCTGCGGGAGACACGGGCCTTCACCCAGGACGTGGGCGTAAAGCTTCTGCCTCAGGTCCTGGACCGCATCCGTTAGTTTGAAGACCGAATGCAGGTAGAACGCGATGAAGACGAAGGCCACGAATCCCAGCAGTTTCCCCAGGGCACCCGGCACGAAGACCCCCGCCAGGTGGAGGACGATGTATCCCCAGAAGAGGACCATGGAGATCCCCATCCCTGAAAGCCGTTCCAGCCCTCCCTGGAAGTTGACCCGTTCCGTCTCGTCCCCGGCGTGGGCGACGAGATGCTGCAGCAGCAGCCGCAGGTTGGCAAGGTTGGTGTTCAGGGCTCCCGCCCACTGGTAGACCACGACGAGCTGCATGATCGTCCCGATCAGCCCCAGGAACAGGGAGACAAGCAGGATTCCGCCCCCCCCGATGGCCCCCAGGGGACTCTCGGCCAAAAGGGCTCCCATGAAACCGAAGAACCCGATCGCCGTGCCCAGGATCCCGATGATGCCCAGGACCACGGACGCCACCGCCAGGTTTGGATTGACCCTCTTTTCCACGGAAAGGTCCAGCACGGCCTAGGCCTCCGCCAGGGCGCCGGCCCGTTCCTGTGCCTTCCTTACGAGGGCGTCGCGGTTGACGATGACACGCTCGTGGCGGCCGTGGCAAACCTCTCCCAGGCCATCCCAGCCGACGAAGGTGAAGTGCAGGTGGTTTCCGTCTATCCCGGTCAGGACGATCCGGTAGTGCACGGGAACCCCCAGGAGCGAGGGGGCGGTGTGAACGATCTCCACCTTTCGCCCGACGGTGATGAGGCCCTCGGGCAGGAACCGGTCCAGCATGTCGATCGCCATGCGGATCATCGTGTTCGAACAGGCCGATGTGGAGAGGAACTGGTTCAGCTCGGGAGAAAAGTTTCCCACGGTGTCGGCCGACTCCACCACTTTCATGAATTCCTCGGTCATCCCTACGGCAAACGCATCTTTCGGGTCAAACATGGTCCACACCCCTTTCTTCCAGGCAGGCCGCCATGCGGCGCAGGGCTTCTTCGATATTTGCGCGGCTGGTGGCGTAGCAGAGACGGACAAACCCCTTCCCGGCGTCCCCGAAAAAGGACCCGGGCACCATGGAAACCCCGGCTTCTTCAAGCATCATCTCCGAGAAGGCCACGTCATCCATGCCCGTTCCCTCGATGTTCGGAAAGGTGTAGAAGGCTCCGCCGGGTTCGACGCACCGCACACCCGGAAGGGCATTCAGGCCGGAAACGAAAAGATCGCGCCGGGCCCTGTACTCTTCGACCATCGCGGCCACGGGCTCCTGCGGCCCGGTGAGGGCCTCGATGCCCGCCTCCTGGATGAACGGGGGAAGGCAGGTTGAGGTGAGCTGGTGGTAGAGCCCCATCTTCTCCGTGATTTGCGGCGGGGCTATGACGGTGCCGATCCGCCAGCCCGTCATGGCGTAGGTCTTGCTGAACCCGTCGAGGATGATCACCCTCTCCCGGCAGGCATCGTAGACGGAAGGCGAAACGACGCGCACGTCGCCGTAAACCATGCGGCCGTAGATTTCGTCCGAAAGGAGGTAAACATCGTTTTCCTCAGCCACCCGGTAAAGGGCCTCCACCTCTTCGGGCCGGAGGACCGCCCCGGTCGGGTTGCTGGGTGAGTTGACCAGGATGAGGCGCGTCCTTGGCGTGATGGCGTTTTTGACTTCATCGGGATCGAGGCGCAGGCCGTTTTTCTCCCGGAGGGGAACCGGTACGGCCTTCACCCCGAAGAAGTTGGCGACCCCGAGATACGTCGGGAAGCACGGGTCCTGGACGATCATCTCGTCGCCGGGATTCAGCAGGCAAGCCACCGCGTAGGTGATGATCACGTTCGCGCTCGGCGTGACGAGGACCTGGTCAACGGAAGGGAGAAAGCCCCGGGTTTCCCGGACATGCCGGGCAACGGCCTCCCTGAGCTCGTAGATCCCCATGGAATTCGAATAGTGGGTCTTTCCCTCCCGCAGGGCCCTGCAGGCCCGCTCGACGATATGGGGAGGCGTGTCGAAATCCGGTTCCCCCAGCTCGAAATGAACGATGTTCCTGCCGGCTCTTTCCATCTCCTGGACACGCGCCAGGATCTTCAGCATGGGTTGCCCCTCGATGCGTCCCGACAAGTCGGAAAGTCCCTTCATTTTGCCGCTCAACCCCTTCATGTCCGCTTTGCTCTATCTTAGCAGAATAGGTCTCCGAGTTCCTCACTGCAACGTATGAACGTATAATGGGGTGGAAATCCGGGCAAGGGGAGGGACAATCATGGAAAAGCACCGCCTGAAGCTCTTCATGGAGCGCCCCCAGTCCGCGGTCTGCTGAGGGGGCTTCAGCTACGGAAAGGAGGAAATGGCCTCCTTCCCGATGCGGGCGGACCGTGAGTCCGCCGCCGGCCTGCTTGTCAAGGTAAGGGAAACCTTCGGGGACCGGGTTGACATCGATATCCTGGATCCGAGGTGCTCGTTCTGGCTCTTCGACCTGGTCCGCTTCCGGGTGAAGAGCACGGAGGCCACCTGGGTCCTGGACGGCAAGCTGATTTTCCGGGGCATCCCCGAATGGGCGGATTTGAGAAGGGTCATCGCCGCAAAGGTGGGAATGCCGTGAAAAACTGGCAGGCAAGGGCTCTGCGCATGGTCGAAGCGCAGCTGCGCGGACGGGGCATCCTCGACGAGCGGGTCCTGTCGGCCATGGAACGGGTTCCCCGGACGGCCTTCGTGCCTGCGGAACTGGAAGGATTGGCCGATTTCGACGGCCCCCTGCCCATCGGGGACGGGCAGACCGTTTCCCAGCCCTTCATGGTGGCCCTGATGACTGAACTCCTTGCGCTCACCCAAAGGACCCGGGTCCTTGAGATCGGGACGGGCTCCGGCTACCAGGCCGCTGTCCTGGCCGAAATGGGCATGGAGGTCGTCTCGATCGAGCGAATCTCCTCTCTAGCCGAAACCGCGCGACAGCGCCTGCGCCGCCTGGGCTACGAGGTGGAAGTGCTCCACGGCGACGGGCGGAGCGGCTGTCCCGCCCGGGCCCCCTACGGGGGAATCCTTGTGACGGCAGCGGCCCCGCGCGTTGAAAGCGCCTGGACCGAACAGCTGGGGGAAGGGGCGAAACTGGTCGTTCCGGTCGTGGTCGAACCGGGTCTGGAGCGGCTCCTTGTCCGGACAAGGACGGCCTCCGGGTTCAGTGACACCTGGTCGGAGTACTGCCGTTTCGTGCCGCTCCTGCCCGGCCTCGAAGAAGGATCCAGGGGAGAAGAATCGCCTTCCTGAAAAGAATCCACATTCCGAAAGAGGGGGATGAACCTTGTCCAAGCGCATCCTGGTCTGCCTTGATTTCAGCAAGCTCGGCGACGACGTGGTCACCTACGGCCACAGCCTGGCCCACAGCCTTGACGCAGAAGTGACCTTCATCCACGTCATCGAATTCACCCAGGCCTTCAAGGGCTACGACACCCGCGCCATGGGACACCTGCCGGAAACGATCCGCGCCAAGGCCATGGAGCGCATCGAGCTTCTCGTCATGCAGGCGGAAGCCAAAAAACCCACCGGGGAGGACCACCGTCATCCCCTGGTCGTCAAGGAGGGCGAACCCGCCGAGGAGATCATCGCCCTTGCGAAAGACGGGAACTTCGACCTGGTCGTCGTCGGCAACAGGGGCAACAGCCGCATCGCCAGCCTGGTCGTCGGCTCCACCGCTTCAAAGGTGGCCCGGTACGCCCCCTGCTCCGTCCTCATTTACAGGCCCGGGCACGAACCGTTCTAGCGGGCCGGTTAACGGATGACCGGGGAGGAGGGTTTCTCCCCGGCCTCCCGGAGAACCTTCTTGAGACGGCGGCCGGTCACCATGAAATAGGCCCTCTCCGCGATGTTGACGGCATGGTCGCCGATTCTCTCCAGGTGCCGGGCCACTGAAAGAAGGGCGGTTGCCGAGAGGATCGCGTCGGGGTTTCCCTGCGCCGGCCCGGCCATGATCCCCAGGAGTTCGTCGAAAATCGCGTGGTAAAGCCGGTCCATTTCGTCGTCGGCCCTGAAGACCGCCTCAGCCAGGGCTGCATCTCCGCGCTCGAAGGATTCGAGGGCCTGCGAGAGCATTTTCGTGGCGATCTCGTTCATCCGGGGAATGTCGATCAGCGGCTTCAGCAGGGGACGACGGTTCAGCCAGAGAGTCCGTTCGGCGATATTCGAAGCCTCGTCGCCGATCCGCTCGAGATCGGTCACGATCTTCAGGACGGAGAAGGCGAAGCGGAGGTCTTCGCGGATGGGCTGGCGCATCCCGATCGAACGGAGGCACTCGAGCTCGGCATCCACTTCCAGTTCGTCGATGACATCGTCATCTTCCAGGACCTTCCCGGCAAGCTCGTCGTCGCGCGTTTCGAGGGCCCTGACCGCTTCCCGGAACGCGGACCCGGCCCGGCTTCCCATCTCCAGCACCAGGGCTGTCAGGGCCAGGCGGTCTTTCTCGTAGAGAAAGGATGCCTGGGATTTTTTTTCGTCCTTTGCACCGAAGAACATCGATCATCCCTCCTCGACCGTCATCCGGGGAATGTCCCGGCGGATTCGCTCCTTGCGATTTCCGAGGCGGCGCGAACCAGGTCGTCCGCCGCGGAAAGGAACTCCCAGGCGGAGACCTCCGACCTTGAATCGAAAAGCCCCCCCCCTTCCAGCAGTTTTGCCCGCAGCGCCTTTGCGTCCCGTTCGTAGGACTCCCCGAGGTCAAGCGCCCTCCTGGAGAGGTCCGAATCGGCCAGGACAAAGGACCCCAGGGCAAACCCCACCAGCCTCACGAGGTGGCGGACCGTGTTTTCCCAGTTCTTTTCCTTCAGCTTGGCCGCCAGGCTTTCGCAATTCCCCTCCAGGCAGATGGGGGCAAGGCGGGTGGAAGCCACCCCCACGAGGCCTCTCATGGCGATCAGGGCGTAGGAGATGCCCGCATAGGAGGTCCTCGCAGGGTCATCCTCCGGAGGAGCCGGGATATCGAACATGAAGTCGAGACAGGACTCCACCAGCAGGGGGAGATCCCTCCGAAGAGCCTCGACGCGGCCTTTCGGTTCGGGTGCGAGGAGAATGCGGGCCACGAGCTCATCCGCAAAGCTCGCCAGGCGGGTCATCTCCCGGGCCAGCAGGTTGAGTGCCAGCGGGGGCAGCGCCAGGGCGGCATCGTCAAGGAAAAGGGGCTCGGAAAGGCTTTCCCGCTCCCGGATGGGCAGCCTTTCCACCAGCCAGGCGAAGAAACCGGCGAAAGGGTAGAACAGGATCGCGTTGAGGGAAACGACGAAACCGAGGACGAGAGGCGGGGCCATTGCGGGGGTGACGCCCTCGAGCCAGGTGTTGCCGGCGAGCAGGATCCAGGCCGCCCAGGCCGCCGCCGCCCCGGTCATGCGATAGAAGAGATTGGCCCAGGCCAGCCGCCGGGCGTTCCGCTTTCGCGTACCCAGGGACACCAGGAGGACGGGCGCCGAAGATCCCAGGTGGGCTCCCGCGACCAGGGGAAAGATCGAATCCAGGGGCAAAAGTCCTGCGGCGCCGAGAGCGATTGAAACCGCAACGACGGCGTTGCCGCTCTGGAGAATTGCCGTGACCGCCGCCGAAAGGAAAAAGACCGCCGCATGGCTTTCGGCAACGGAACCGAGACCCTCCCGCAGGAGGTTTCCGCTTGAAAGGGGCTCGATCCCGGCCCTGAGGAGGGCCATACCCGTGAGGAGGAGGGCTAGCCCCAGGAGGTTTTCAGCGACGGCGCGAACCTTCCCCTCCGGCAGCCTCATGCCCGCGATGCAGGCGGCCAGGAACAGGGGGGAGAAAAAAGTCCAGTCCGGACCGAGCAGGAAAGTCACGCCCATGGCTCCCACGCTGGCTCCCATCATGGCGGTCAGGGCGTCGGCAAAAGGCAGCAGGCCCGCGTCCACCAGGCCGACGGCCAGGGATGTGGCGACGGAACTGCTCTGCGTCCCCCCGGCCAGGAGGACGCCGAAAAGAAAGGCCCCCGGCCTGTGGGCCGTGAGGCGGGCCAACGCCCGCTTGGCCCCTCCGAACCCCTTCCGGAAGGAATCCGTGAGGACCTGGGCCCCGTGAAGGAAGAGGGCCAGGCCGCCGATGAACAGGGTCAAACCCAGGGATGCGTTCATGGGAACCCCCCTCGCACTTTCGATTAAAAGAGTTCCGCCATCCTGCCGTGACGGATCCCCCAGGCCGACGCGAGAAGGCCGGGAATCCCAAGGCGGGTCATGACGCACTCGACGATGACGGCACCGGGAAGGGCGAGGTCGGCCCGGTCGGCAGGCAGCCCCCTGACGGAAGCCCTTTCGGACGGAGAGAGGCCGCACATGCGGGAGACCACGGATCCGACCCCCTCGAGGGAAAGGGTTGAACCGTGCAGCCTTTCAGGCTCAAAGAGAGGATCTCCGCGGAGGATGGAAGCCAGGACCATGATCGTCCCCCCCATTCCCACGAGGCGGCTGCAGTTCATGCCGGAAAAGCGGCCTTCCATGAGATCCTCCACGGTCTTCCGCATGCAGGAGACCTCGGGCAACCCTGGCGAGTCCGTCGAAACGCAGGCTTCCTTCAGCCTCAGGGCCCCGATGGGCAGAAGGGCCTTGGCGCCGGGCACGCCCTTTTCCCCTGCGAGGATTTCCGTGCTTCCGCCGCCGACGTCCAGGATGCAAAGGGGCTGTTCCCTGTCCGGCAGGAGCGCACAGGCGGAAAGGAAGGCCAGCCGGGCTTCCGCGCCCGGATCGAGGACCTCCAGGCGTATCCCCGCCCGAAGGGCCAGTTCCCGGGCGAACGGCCCCGGGTCGTCTACCCTTCTCAGGGCCTCGGTTCCGAGAGCCTCCATTTCTTCGGCACCCAGTGCGGCAGCCTCCGCGGCGAACTCCGAAACGGCCTCGAGGGTCCGGTCGACGGCAGCGGGCAAGAAATCCGCCCTTCCGGCCAACCCTTCCCCCAGGCGGGTCACCCTGGCCCGCTCCAGTAGCGGGACGAAACCGCCGCCCTCAACTGCTTCCGCCACGATCATCTTGACGGAGACGGACCCGATGTCGAAAACCGCCGCCCTTTTCACCGGGCCTCTCCGGAAGATTTCGGGGTGCCGGTCTTGAGAAGGAGCTCCGCGAAACGGCGGACCTTGGGCCTGAAGGTTTCGATGGAGCCCGCCTTCCCGGGCTTGACCACGAGGGGCAGGGAAGCCGCGGGCTTTTTCCCGCAGGCGGATTCCATCGCCTCGAAAGCCCCGCGGTCTCCCGAGCCCCCCATGGTGCACAGGAATCCCAGGGCATGGGCGTTCCGGCCGTAGCGTTCGCAGTAGGTCCGGATGGCGGGGGCGGCGGTGAAAGCCCAGACCGGGGTCCCGATGACGACGAGGTCGAAATCCTCGACCTTCGCCTTCGGGGGCTTGATCTGCCCCTCCGCCTTGAGGGCCGCGTCACGGCCCGCCCCGAGATATCCCAGGATGCCCGAGCGGTCCTTGAGGTCGATGATTTCCTCCGTCTCCACGGAGACGGAATCCCCGCCGAGCTCTTTAAGCACCGATGCGGCAAGTGCGGCAACCGACTTCGTGACGCCTGTCCGGGAATAGAAAACGACCAGGATTCTCACGCCGATCCCTCCTTATGTTCGAAGCAATCCCCTGCCGCGGGAGAGCATTCCTCCGAAAACCTCCTCCGGCAGGAACAGCCCGCCCGTCAGCCAGGCCACGTGGGTCGTGTCGGGCGTCCCGCCGGTCACCAGCGGCCCCATGAGCGCGCTCGCCGCAGAGGGTTCCGCCTTTCGGCCCGTTGAGTCCCAAAGGAGGGCCAGGAGGCGGAAAAGCTCGGAATCCTCTATGGTGAACGCCCCGTCGACAAGATCCTTCACCAGGCCGTACACGAGGGCCGAAGGCACCCCGACGGCCAGGCCGTCAGCCTCCGTCAGCCCCTCCAGGCCCAGCTCCTTCACGGACACGTCGGGAGTTCCCCTGACGAGGGCCAGGGTCATGCAGCAGGCGAGCGTCGGTTCCACGAACCAGCAACGAACGGCGTCCCCGAAGACGGATTTCAGCCCGAAAGTGATCCCCCCCGGCGCCCCGCCCACCCCGCAGGGAAGGGTGACGCTCAGGGGATGGGCTTCGTCCACCACGACACCCGCGTCCGCCAGCTGCCTGCGGAGGCGAAGGGCCGCGACGGCATAGCCCAGGAAAAGGTCGGGAGAGCGTTCGTCGTCGACGAAGTGGCAGGATCCGTCGGCCTCGCATTGGCGGCGCCCCTCCGCCACGGCTTCGCTGTAGTCGGACTCGACCTCCACGACGCGGACGCCCCTGGACCGGAGCAGCGACTTCTTCCAGGCCTTTGCGTCATGGGACATGGTGACCGTGGCCCTGAAACCGAGCGCCGAGGCCATGATCCCGATGCTCATCCCCAGGTTTCCCGTGGAGCCGACGGCGATCTCGTACCGGGAAAAAAGCTCCCTGGCCTCCGGCGAGGCCAGGCGGGAATAGTCCGAACCCGTGTCGCCCACCAGCCCGGCTTCCAGGGCGATCCCCTCGGCGACTTTCAGGACCTCGTGGATGCCGCCGCGGGCCTTTATGGACCCCGCCACGGGAAGTTCGCTGTCCGCCTTGATCCACAGGCTGCCGGCGATCCGACTGCCGTAGGCCTTTCCCAGCGCTTCCCGGGCGGCCGGGACCGGCACCAGGGGCGACTCGATGAGCCCCTGCCCGGTTTCCGGAAAGACGGACCGGATGAACGGGGCAAAGCGCTCAAGACGCCTTTCCGCCTCGAGGATATCGTCCATGCCGAAGGGAAGCCCGGCGAGGACCTCGTCCGCCGGCGGCTTGCCCGGGTTTCTCCAGAAAACCGGGCGGCCGGATTTCATCTCGTCAAGGAGCACATCGGTTCCAGGCATGTTCCTCTCCTCCCTTGTAAACCCGGGCGACCCTCCGCGAAAAGAGGGTCATCACCTGGGCAGGTATCGTGTCAAGGCGTGACGCGTACTCCTGGGCCGTAATCTCTTCCCGCCCCTGCCGCCCGATCAGGACGACCTCGTCGCCCCGAACCGCTTCGGGAACACCGGCAAGGTCCACCATCATCTGGTCCATGCAGACGGACCCCACCACGGGAACGCGGACCCCCCGGACCAGGACCTCCGGGTTTTTCGTCCCCCGCAGGAAGCCGTCGTTGAAACCCATGGGAATGATCCCCAGCCGGGTCTCGCCCCTCGTCACGTAGCGCAGCCCGTAGCCGACGGGATGGCGGGGGGGAAGCCGACGAACGGCGACCAGCTCGCTCTTGACCTCGAAAACCGGTTCCAGGACCAGCGGGCGGCAGGCGAACCCGCTCGGCAGGCCGTAAAGGAATATCCCGCACCGGACCGCGTCCAGGTGCATTTCCGGGCAGTTGAGGATCGCCGCGCTGTTGCAGGCATGGCGAAGGGGAATCCTGATGCCTTCAGCTTCCAGTTCGGCGAGGACTTCCAGGAACCGGGCCCCCTGCCAGCGGGCATAATCCAGGTTGGGTTCGTCCGCGGCCGCAAAGTGTGTGGTGATGCCCGCGATTTCGACTTCTCCCCAGGCTTGGAGCGTCCTTGCGGCCGGCAGGGCCTCTTCCGGGAAAAAACCGATGCGGCCGAGCCCCGTGTCGACCTTCAGGTGGATGCGGGCACGCCTTCCCGAGTCTGCCGCAGCCAGGCGAAGGGACTGCGCGACGTCCATGTCCCCGCAGGTCGCGCTCAAGCCCCATTCGACCACCGGAGAAGCCTGCCTCGGGGGGATGGAGCCCAAAACCAGGATCTCCCCTCCCAGGCCTCCCTGGCGCAGTTCGATCCCTTCGGCCACCGTCGCAACGGCAAAGTGCCGGCATCCTTCCGCAGCAAGCGCCCTTGCCGCTGGAAGCAGGCCCGTCCCGTAGGCATCCGCCTTGACGACCGCGATGATCCTGCACCCGGGTTCCAGGAGCCTCCCGACGGAGCGGTAGTTGGCCCGCATGGCGGACCCGTCGATTTCCATCCTTGCGAGAAGCCGTTCGTCCCGTTCGATTTTCAAGCCCTCCCCGCCTTAAGCCCCAACCTCCCCCAAGTCCGTCCACTGGGAAGGTGATGCTCCCATTCTATGCCAACGGGACTATCGCGGTAAAATGGGAAAGAAACCGGATACGCAGGAAGGGAGGGGAAGGCATTGACGGTTGGCTTTTTCCTTTACAAGCTGCTGGGCTCCCTGGTGGTCCCCCCCGGACTTTTCATCCTGGGGGCTCTTTTCCTGGCCCTGGCGCTGGGTCGCCGGAAGAATGAAAAGGGGGCCGCGATGGTCGCCCTGCTCCTCGCAATCGGGCTTTACCTGTTCTCCACGCCGGCAGGGGCCCGCCTCCTGGCCGGGGATCTGGAAAACGTGCCTGCCTCGCTTCCGCCCCGCGGCGAAAAGGCGGTGGTCCTCGTCCTCGGCGGAGGGGTCCGCTACGGCGGGAACGTCTCCCCGGACGAACCCGGAGCCCTGGCAACCGTCCGGATCGTGACCGCCTGCGAAATCTCGAAAAAAAACAGCTGGCCCGTCATCGTGACGGGGGGGCTGCCCTGGAAACCCGGAGAACCCACCACCGCGGAAATCATGGCCACCCGGCTCCGGCACCTGGGCTACACCGGGCCGATCCTCATGGCAAGCCGTTCGCGCACCACCAGGGAGGACATGGTGCAGACGGGCGAAATCCTGAAGGCGCGGGGCATCCGTCACCTCGTCGTGGTGACGAACGCGTTCCACCTGAGGCGGGCGCTCTGGATTGCCGAGAAGGTCATGCCGGGCGTTCGCCTTTACCCTTTCCCCGCGGGTCACCTGCTCGACCGCGTCCCCCTGAGGGCGATGGACTTCCTGCCGGGACCGGACATGGCTGGGGCCCTCGTTTTCAGGGAGCGGGTCGGGCTCCTTGCCGAACGGCTCAAATCGCTGGTTCGCTGATTTCCCTTCCCCTCAGAGATTTTCCCGGAGGAAACGGAGCATCTCGCCCCAGGACAGGCGGGCGGCGGCGGCCGTTTGTGCGGCGGTGCCCCCGTAGTCGATGCGAAAGCGGGCCAGGGGATGGAAGGTGTGCCGGATGGAAGACGGGAGACCGGGCAGGAGGTCCGAGCCGATCATGTGCCCCGCACCCGGGTAGATCACGTGGCGGAAAGGCCTGGAAAAATCCGCGCCCGCGAGTCGTTCCTCCAGCTGGGAGCCCATGAGGGCGGAGGGCATGACGGCGTCGTCTTCGGGGGAGAGGAGCAGGACCGCGGCACGGGAACGTTCCAGGGGAATCCGGGCCGGATGGTCCACCCCGACTTTCTCGAGGGCCTCCCGGTACATCGGCTCCAGGCGGAGGGGACCCCGGGAACGGGGCGCCAGCCGGTCGTAAAGGGGTGAAACGAAGGGGAGGGGAGCCCCACGCCAGGTCCAGGAGGGACGCTTTTCATATCCCCTGCCCACCCCCGACCAGAGAACGCAGCTCGGCATGAAGGCCACGACGGCTTTCACGCTGCTGAACAGGGAAGCTCCCAGGAGGGCAAGCTCGGCCCCCTTGGAGGTTCCCGTCACGGCGATCCGGGCCGGGTCGACACGGGGATGCGCCGCGAGACGGGCCAGGGCCATGCCCAGCCTTTCCACGGGAATCTCGACGAGCCCCCGCGAAAGGGGAGGAATCCCGAATGTCGCCAGGGCCATGACGGCAAAACCGCGGGAGGCCAGGAGGGCCGCATAAGGCTCGTGCCGAAGTCCCCCTCCCGAATGGACGATATCCACGACGCCGGGAAAGGGACCGGGTCCCGGAGGCAGGAAGAGGGTCCCCACGAGGTCTCCCTCCCTCACGTCCTCCCGCACGACCCCCGGGGCCGCGATGCGCCTGGTGAGGCCCGCCCGCCCCAGGAACCCTCCCTGCCCGAAAGCCTCCACCTCGAGGACGAGAGGAGAAACGTCGTGCAGGGAGAATTTTCCCCGCGCCTGTCCCGGCGGGTCGGGAACCATCGACCAGAACAGGCCCTCTCCGTCGACCCCGTCATAGGTTCCGCGCAAAGAGCCGCGTTCGGAGGGATCGACGGTTCCCCTTTCATCGGCCAGGTATTCCGCCTCCGAAACCCAGTCGAACCCCTTTTCGTCATGGAGCCTGCAGCGCAGGAGGGCACCCGATCCCGGAGCGAGGCCTTCCAGGCGGAGATGCACCGGTTCGTCCAGCAGGCTTTCCTCCGGGAAAACCTCCAGCCTGGCGGAAGCCAACGGGGTTACTCCCCTGGCCGGCGCACGAGGGCCGCTTGAAGATGCCGGCAGCTCCCGGAGGTTCGGAACTCCCTGCAGGTGCAGGCCCCGTGGCGGACATCCACGGCATAGGCCTGTCCATCAGGATCGGTCGCCAGGGCAATTCCCTCGTGAACCCAGCGCAGGCTGCCTTTCGGTTTTTTCGGCCCATCCAGGGCCTGGTTGGAAAGCGCGTCTGCCCGCGTGTTCCGTTCCCTGGGAATCCAGGAAAACCGGACGTTTCTTCCCTCGCAGAGGGTCCAGGCCCGCTCCGCCAGCTCGCGCAACCTTGGCTCGTTGATCTTCCAGGTCCTGGAAACCTGGAGCACGACAAGCCGGCTATCCCCGAAAACCTCGAGGTCTCCCAGTCCCCTCCTGGCGGCTTCCTCCAGCAGCAGGATAAGGGCCAGGTACTCCGCCTCGTTGTTCGTGCGGACACCCAGGGGCATTGCCGTTTCCCAGACCACCTGTCCCCGTTCGTCCTCAAGGAGCGCTCCCGCCCCCGCCTCTCCAGGGTTACCCCTCGATGCCCCGTCAAAAAAGCCCTTCATGGCGATCTTCCTCCACCTTCCTGGTCCGGTATGACCCAGCCGGGGGCCTCCTCTACGAAAAGGGCGGCCGACAGGGCGGCCATGGCCGCCATGACCGCGGCGACAGCCAGCAGGCGGCGGAAACCGCCCACGAAGCTCCATTTTACGGCATCACGGAAAGAGGCCGCCTCGTCCGGGGCAAGCCCGTCGGGAACTTTCATGGACGCAAGGCTTGCCCGGTCAAGCAGGACCTGTTCCCTGGCTGCCCGGGAAAGGGAAAGCCCTGCCGTCCTCCGGTCCAGCTCTGCAGAGAACGAGAAAAGAAGGAGGCTGCCCATGGCCGCGATGGCGGTCACCCCCGCCACCCTGGAAATCGTGCTGTTGAGGGCGCTCGCCAGGGAAATGCTCCCGGCCGGGGCCGACCCGATCACCAGGGAGGAAAGGGCAGGCACCGTGAGGGCAAACCCGGCTCCCAGGACACAGGCAGGGAAGAAAAAGGTCGCCCAGTAGGATCCGCCGACCCCGGGAAGCGCGAAAAGGACGAAGGCGCTCCCCGTGACGAGGGAGCCCGCAACCAGGGACCGTTTAGACCCCATCCGGCCCGAGAGGTGACCGCTCACCGGGGCCAGGCCCGCCATGACGAGAATGAAGGGGAGGTTGGCGGCCCCTGCCTGCAGGGCGCTGTAACCCTGGACCTGGATCAGGTTGAAGGGGAGAAAGAACAGGGAACCGGTGAAGCCGCCGTAAAGCAGGAAGGTGAGCAGGCATATCCCCGAAAACGTCCGGGAACGAAAGAGTTCCAGGGGAACGAGGGGGAAAGGGTGTTTCCTTTCATGGCGGAGAAAGGCATAAAAAAAGCAGGCCCCTAAAAGGACGGCTCCCGAGGTCACCGGCCCGATTCCCCTCGCCTGGGCTTCAAGCAGTCCCCAGGTCAGGCTTCCGAGGGAAAGGACCCCCAGGACGGCTCCCCCCCAGTCAAGGGAACTCGCCCGCGTTTCGGACCTCGTCTCGGGAACACCCGGAAGCAGGGCAAGGACAACGGTTCCCACCGGAAGGGGGACAAGGAAGATGACTCTCCAGGAGAGAGTGTCCAGCATCCATCCGCCGACGAGCTGGGCGGCAACGATGGCCAGGGCGGTCGCTGCGGACCAGAGTCCCGCGGCAAAGGCCCTTTTCTCTTTCGGAAAAACACTGCCGATGAGGGAAAGGGAACCGGGGATCATGAGGGCGGCCCCGATCCCGAGGAGGACACGGGCGGCAATCAGGCCCTGCGTTCCACGGGAGAGGGCACAGGCGACGGAGGAGAGGACAAACAGGATCGTTCCCGAGGCGAACATCTTCCTGCGGCCAAGCCGGTCTCCCAGGGCCCCTCCCAGGAGCAGCAGGGCGGCGACCGCAACCCCGCTCGATTCGAGGATCCACTGGGCCTGGGCTGCCGTCGAGGAGAATTCCGCCTGGATGGCCGGAAGAGACAGGTTTACGGCGGACACGTCGATGAACGAAAGGCTTGACCCGAGGATGGCGGCAATGAGCGTTCGGGCCTGGGTGCGGGGGGAGCATGAACAGGTGCAGGTTCCCTGGAGGAGAACCCCCTCTTCGCAAGGAGGCCGGCAAACGCAGGGCAACGGTTTCATTCGGCAAGTTCCAGGCACGCCCGGACCGCATCGGGATCGTACTTCGTCCCCGCTCCCTTGCGGAGCTCCTCGCAGGCCTGCTCGAACGTCTGGGCCGCCCGGTGAGGGCGGTGGGACTGCATGGCCTCGAAAACATCCGCCACCGCGATAATACGGGCCTCCAGGAGGATATCATCCCCCTCCAGCCCACGGGGATAGCCGCTTCCGTCAAGCCTCTCGTGATGCTGGTGGACGATGTCCGCCAGTGGCCACGGGAGCCGGATCTTTTTCAGGATGTCGTAGCCGACCTCGGAGTGCATCTGGACGAGCCGGGACTCCATGAAGCTCAGCTGGCAGGGCTTGTTCAGGATTTCCGCGGGTATGCCCAGCTTGCCGATATCATGGACGAGTCCCGCCAGGACCAGGACTTCCTGGATTTCCTGCCCCAGGCCCATCTTTCCCGCAATCGCGGAGGCAATGCGGGAGACGCCCTTCTGGTGTTCGGAAGTATAGGGATCCCGGAACTCGACGGTGGAGGACAGGACGTGTACCGTGTCGATCCAGAGGCGCCGCATGCTTTCGACGTTCTCGCGCAGCTCCCGCTCGGTGGCCTTCCGGTCGCGGATATCCTGGTAAATCCCGTAAACCGCCCGGCCCTCACCCTCCACGGGGAAGCTGAGCCCCTGGAGAAAGACGTCCACTGGCGTGCCGTCCTTGCGATACCGGACGGTCTCCTTGCGAACCAGGTTGCCCATGAAGACTTCCCGCGTGATTCCCGAAGCTTCTTCGTGCCGGCCCCTGGAGGCGATAAGGTCGTCCACTCTCACTCCCGGTCTTGCATCGTCCGGGTCAAGCCCGAAGAGCTCGAGGAAAGCCCTGTTCACCCTGCGGATGCGGCTTTCGCCGTCGGCCAGGACAACCGCCTCGGGAGAGTGATGGAAAAGGTTCTCGAAGTAGGCCTTCTCCCTGCGGACCGCCTCCTCGTACCGCACCCTCTCCGTAATGTCCTTGGCGATGCCGATAATCCTGTTCGCCCCGTCCAGTTCGATGGATTCCCCGGAAACCAGGCAATGGACGAGAGTACCGTCCTTCCTGCGGAAACTGGCCTGGAAATCCCGGGCTGCCCCCTTCTCCCGCATCGTGCTTCGGAATTGCTCCCGGAGGGTGGGATCGAGCCATGCCCCAATCTCGATGAAATTCTTGCTGCGGACTTCTTCCAGGGAATAACCCGAGAGGGATTCCGCCTCGGCGTTCATGTCGAGGATCCTTCCCTCGGGGGTATCCAGGATGAAAACTGCATCGGGGATCGCCCGGAAGACCCGGTTCATCCTCTCTGCGGCTTCCATCTGGATTCGTTCCTTTTCGCGGATTCCCGTCAAGTCCAGGTAAATGACGAAATCGCGAACCTCCCCTCTCCCCGTCCGGGTCTTGACGTTGTAAAGAAGCACGGGAAGGATCGTCCCGTCTTTCCTCCGCCTCTCGGTTTCAACCCGGTATATCCCTCCGTCATCGCCCCGACGGGTCAATCGTTCCGCTTCTTCCCTGCAGGATCCCGGCACAACCAGGTCGTCCAGGGATTGCCCAACCGCCTCTCCGGAAACATACCCGAAGAGTTTCTCGAACTCGCCGTTCACCTGGCGGACGATGCCGCGAGAGCCCACAAACGCCACCGCGTAGGGAGATCCGCTGAATAAGGCCTCCAGGCAGGCAGCGTCATCCGAAGGAGTGTCCTCCACCCGTTTCACGCAATCCAGGTCCTCGTAAATGGCATAGTCGACGACAGGTCCTTCGCCGGGAGCCGACCGGATCCCAAGACAGCGAACATGGACCGGCGCGCCCCCCTTGCGGCGGCGAATCGCCCGGAAATCGAAGCTCTCCCCGTTTTCCATCCGGCGCGTGAGAGTGCAGGCTTCACCGTGCTCAGGCCCGAAAGCGATGAGGTCGTCCAGGTTCGCTCCCTCGGACTCTTCCGGCGTGTGACCGAAAAGATCCGTAAAGGCAGGGTTCACCCTGAGGACGGTGCCGCCCGGGCCCAGGGCCGCCACGGCATGGGGAGAACACGCAAAGAAACTTTCCAACCCCAGGTTCTTCATCTTTCAATCCCCCCGTTCCTCCCGAGGAACCGGACGCGGAACTTTTCGACAAAACGGGAAGGATTGTAGGACATCTTGGCCTGCCGAAGCCCTTCGTCTCCCATGTCCTGTTCGCGGTTCACCCACGCGAACCCAGATCCCATACGTTCCAGGAACAGCTGGTTGATGGCCTGGTAGATCCCCTTGATTTCCGGGTTCCCCTTTTCGAAATGGATGACCAGCGTGTCCCCGGTGATCTCCTCTGCGACGGTGTAGGCCGCGATCCGCCCCTTCACCCGGATAACGCCCCCGGTAAGATCCGCAAGGGCATCCCAAGCGGCCAGGGTCCTTGAAATGGCCTCGTTTTCTGCCGCCAGGCCCTCCGATCCCGCGCAATTCCTCCACGTGCACCAATCTGCCTGCATGGACATCGCTTCTTGGATCGTTCCAGGGCCCAGAGGCTCGAAACCCCAGTCGGCTGATTTCAGGAATTGGTTCAGGAGGTTTTTTTTCTTGTGGAAGCGGTTTCCCGGCAGGTCGACCAGGTCTTGCAGGGAATAGACGTATTCCCATTCCGATCGCTGGGGTTCGCTTTGGATTTGCCCCGGAAGAGCCTGTTTCCAGAGGGAGACAAGGTGGGGAGGAACGCGTTCGAAAATTGCTCCTTCGGGAAATTCTTCCGGCAGGACCCGTTCCCAGTCGACAGCCGTCCAGTCCCCCACGGGGGCCCAGAGGGCGGCTTCCGGGCGACTGAGACGGACCCAGGCGAGCCCGCTGGCCAGGGCCACCTCGTAGCCCCTGTGGGCGTTCCAGGCCCACAGGTTGACGAAGCTGTAATCCGAAGCCTTCTCGGGGGTAGCTGAGAGAAGGGCCCTGTATTCACGCTGGAAGTCGAGCGAAAGGGGGGCAAAGTCCATCGGTGGGATTCCTCCTCGTCTCATCTTTCGATCCTCTTTTTTATTCTAGCACCCGCCTTTAACGGAAGGGTCAGAGGAAAAGCAGGAGGCTGACGGCCATGAGGGCCATGCCCGAGATGAGGCCATAGATGGCGAGATGGTGAAAACCGTATTTCTCCGCAGCAGGGAGCAGCTGGTCAAGGGAAATGAAGACCATGATGCCGCCCACCGCGGCAAAAAGAACCCCGAAGACGGCGGGGCTCATGAAGGGCCTGAGGAGCCCCCACCCGACAAGGGCCCCGACAGGTTCGGCCAGCCCCGAGAAAAGAGAGTAGAGAAAGGCTTTCCGCCGGTCGCCGGATCCGTAGAAGATGGCCACCGAGACGGCGATTCCCTCGGGGATGTTGTGGATGGCGATGGCAACGGCCACCGATAACCCCAGGGCGGGGTCCTGGAGGGCCGAGACAAAGGTGGCCAGGCCCTCGGGAAAGTTGTGGATGCCGATGGCGAGGGCCGTGAGGACGCCCATCCGCACGAGGCGTTCATCCCGGACTTCGGCCGGGGGACCGTTCCAGATTTCCTCGACCCCGTGGGTTTCGTGAGGGTTTTCGTAGGAGGGTATGAGGCGGTCGATAAGGAGGATGAGAAGGATTCCGGCGAAAAAGGCCCCGGCCGTCGCCCATGAACCCGCACGAAGACCCAGCGCCCCGGTCAGTGCAAGCCGGGCCTTCCCGAAGATCTCGATCATGGACACGTACACCATGACCCCGGCGGAAAAACCCAGGGCCGCGCAAAGGAAGGCCTTGTTCGTCCGGCGGGAGAACAGGGCAGCCAGGCTGCCGATGCCCGTCGAAAGCCCCGCCAGGAGGGTCAGGCCAAAGGCAAACCCCACGCCGCCTTCAAGGAAGCCGTTCACCGGTGCTCCTTTTCTTCCCGGGTCCTGCCTCTAGGCGTATCGCCGGGGTTCTTCCTCGCCCCGGAGAACACGCAAGGCCCCTTCGGCCAAGGCAGCGGATTCGTCCTCGCCGGGATAAACCCGGATCGGCCCGATGAAGCCCACGCGGGCCGTGATAAGGTCGGTGAAACGACTGCTGTAGGCCAAACCGCCTGTCAGGACGACCGCGTCAACCCGGCCTTTCAGGGCAACCGCCCGCGAACCGATCTCCCGGGCCACCTGGTAGGCCATGGCCTCGAAGATGAGGCTCGCATGCGAATCGCCCTCTTCCACGCGCCGCTGGACCTCCCGAAGGTCGTTCGTCCCCAGGTGTGCCACCAGCCCACCGCCGCCCACAAGCTTTTTCATGACCTGGTCAAGGTTGTAGGTCGCGCTGAAGCAGAGCTTCATGAATTCTCCGGCAGGCAGGGACCCCGCTCTCTCGGGGGAGAACGGCCCCTCGCCGTCCAGGGCGTTGTTCACGTCGATCACGCGACCCCGTTCGTGTGCCCCCACGGAGATGCCGCCGCCCATGTGGGCGATGACGAGATTGACTTCCCCGTAGGCCTTGCCCAGGTCCGCTGCGGCCCGCCGGGCCACGGCCTTCTGGTTCAGGGCGTGGAAGATGGACCTGCGCTCGATCTCGGGAATCCCGGAGAGACGGGCTTCAGGAATCAACTCGTCCACGACGACCGGGTCCACGATGAAGGCCGGGATATTCCCGGCTTCTTTCGACAAGTGAATCGCCAGGGGTGCGCCCAGGTTCGAGGCGTGGGATCCCCAGCGACAGCTTTTCAGGTCTTCGATCATGGCCGGTTCGACGAGGTAGGTTCCCCCGGGAATGGGTTTCAGGAGGCCGCCTCTGCCCACGACCGCATCCAGGCTCGACACCGCCGTGTCATGGCGCTTCAGGGCTTCGCGGATGGCTTCGAGCCTGAACTCTTCCTGGTCCATGACTCTGGCGTAGGACCGGATAACGTCAACATCGTAACGCTGGGTATCGCTCCAGGATTCGACACCGTTCTCGAAAAGCGCCACCTTTGTGCTGGTGGAACCCGGGTTCAGAGTCAGGATCCGATAGGTGCCATTCTCCAAGGTCAACCCCTCCAATCGGAAGGGGGCCGCGGCATGCGGCCCCCTCGTGCAAGATCTAGCCCTTGTAGACCGAGAGGGCGACGGCTGCCGCGATGGACAGCGTCTTGGCCTCGATCGTGTCGGAACGGCTGGTCAAAACGACCGGGGCCGAGGCGCCCAGGATCAGGCCGGCGGTCTTGTTCTCGGAGAAGTAGACGAGAGCCTTGACCATCATGTTGCCGGCGTCGATGTTGGGAACGAGCAGGATGTCGGCCTTGCCAGCGACCTCGGAGACGATCCCCTTGTGTTTCGCCGATTCCTCGCTGACGGCGTTGTCCAGGGCGAAGGGACCGTCCACGAGGCAGTTCTTGATCTGCCCGCGGCGCTGCATCTGCGTGATGGCGGCGGCATCCAGCGTTGCCGGCATGTCGGGATTCACGACCTCGACTGCGGCCAGCACTGCGGCCTTGGGGCATTCCACCCCGAAGGAGCGGGCGAGCCCGACCGTGTTGGACAGGATATCGGCCTTCGTCTTCAGGTCGGGGTACATGTTGAAGGCGGCGTCGGAGATGAAGAAGATGCGGTCATAGCCTTTCACTTCGTGGAAGTAGCAGTGGGAAATGGTCTTGCCGGTGCGAAGGCCGACTTCCTTGTTCAGCAGGGCACGGAGGAAATTGTTCGTGTGGATCATGCCCTTCATGAAGATATCGGCCTTGCCCGAGGAAACGAGCTGGACGGCCGTCATGCCGACCTGGGCTTCCCCGCGGCGCTCGTCGATGACCTCGTAATTGGACAGGTCGACACCGGCCTTGTCGGCCGCCTCCTTGATCTTGTCCCCGTTCCCGACGAGGATCCCGAAGGCGAAACCTTCCTTGCGGGCAACCTCGATGGCCTCGAGGACTCCCGGATCCTCGGCCAGGGCGATGGCCACCTTGCGGGGGCCCTTCTCTGCGCCGATCTTCTTTGCGTAATCCACCAGTGCGGTAAGCGTGCGAAGCTGTTCCATATCGTGCAACCTCCCTTGAAGGATTTATTTGGTTCTTTTCAGGACATGGCCAGGACCGCGCCGAAGGCGATCGAAAGCAGCTTGGTTTCGGCGTTGTCGAACCGGCTCGTCAAAACGATGGGCTTGCGTGCCCCAAGGATGACCCCGGCTCCCTTGCCGCCGGACATGTACATCATGACCTTTCCCACGAAGTTTCCCGCCTCGATGTTCGGCACGAGGAGCATGTCGGCGTCTCCCGCAACCGGGGAGTCGATTCCCTTGATCCGGGCCGCCTCGGGACTCACGGCGTTGTCCAGGGCAAGCGGGCCGTCGATGATGCACCCCCTGATCTGCCCCCTGCGGTTCATCTGGGTCAGGGCCGCAGCGTCAAGGGTCGCCTGCATGTCGGGATTGACCACCTCGACGGCTGCCAGGACAGCGATCTTCGGGCAGGCCACCCCGATCCTGTGGTAGGCGGCAACTGCATTTTCCACGATGCCTGCCTTGGTGGGCAGGTCCGGGTACATGGCCATTCCCCCGTCGCTCATGCCGAGGACGCCCGGCATGCGGGGAACCTGGAACAGGAAAAGGTGGGAAAGCAGGGAGCCGCTCCTCAGCCCCCACTCCTTGTTCAGGACAGCCTTCAGGAGGATCGCCGTCTTGACGTTCCCCTTCATGAGGAGCTGGGCCTCACCCGAAGAAACCATCCTGACGGCCTTCTCCGCGGCAAGGGCATCGTCCGTCTCATCGAGGAAGGCCAGCCTGGACAGGTCCAGGCCAAGGCTGTCGGCGATGAGCTGGGTCTTCCTGCGGTTTCCCACCAGGACGGGAGTGACGATCCCTTCCCGCTCGGCATCCACCACAGCTTCCAGGATGTCGTCGCCCTGTGGGCAGGCCACTGCAACGGTCATCCGCGGCGCAGACTTGCATTTTTCAATCAGGAAATCCAGGTTCTTGAGCTGCATGCCTCCCTATCCCTCCGCTTTCACGAAATCCCCGTACCGCATCGGGGTTTCCTCGTTCTTCAGGACCCTCATGGCGCCTTCGGCAAGGGCGGTCAGCTCGTCCTCACCGGGATAGCGCAGGACGGGGGCGATCCACTGGATCTTTTCCGTCACCATCTCCACGAAATCCGAGTCGTGGGCAACTCCTCCCGTAAGAAGGATGGCGTCGATTTTTCCCGACATGGCGGCCGCACAGGCGCCGATCTCCTTGGCCACCTGGAAAGCCATGGCCCGGTAGGCCAGCTCGGCGGATTCTTCGCCCCGCTCGATCAGGGCCTTGACCTTGCGCACATCGCTTTCACCCGTGTAGGCCACGAGCCCGCCGGCCCCGACGAGGCGTTTGCGGAGATCCTGCAAAGTATAGCGCCCGCTGAAGCAGAGGCGGGCGAGGTCGCCGGCCGGGAGCCCCCCTGCCCGTTCGGGTGAAAAGGGCCCGAATTCGTTGGCATTGTTCGTGTCGACGATCCGTCCCTGCCGGTGGGCGCAGATGCTGATCCCCCCGCCCAGGTGGGCCACGACGAAATCCATCTTTTTCCAGTCGCCGCCAAGGTCGCGGGCAGCCCGGCGGACCGTGGCCTTGACGTTGAGGGCGTGACCGAGGGAACGCTTGGGCAGCTCGGGCAGGCCGGTCACCCGGGCGACGTCATCCAGTTCGTCAACGGCAACGGGATCCACGATCAGGGCCGGGATTCCCAGGGGGCCGGCGATGGCATCCGCCAGGATTCCCCCAAGGTTTGAAGCATGCTCCCAGGGCTTTCCGCGCCGCAGGTGCGCCTTCATGACCGGGTCCACCGCATAAGTGCCCCCGGGGATCGGGTCAAGCAGGCCACCCCTGCCCACGACAGCAGCGAGCTGGCTGAAATGATTCCCGTGTTCTTCGCAGGCTCGTTCGATGGCGGCCATGCGGAAGCCGAACTGGTCGGCCATGGTGGGGAAAGCGGAAAGCTCTGCAGGGTCATGGCTAACGTTGCTGTGCCAGGTTTCGTCCCCGTCGTCGAACCAGCCGACCTTGGTGCTCGTCGAACCCGGGTTGATGGCCAGTACCTGGAAGCCCATGTCAGCGGACCTCGCAGTCCCGGGGGAAACGTTGGCCGGACACGGAAACGCGAGACTCGTCAAAGACTTTCGTCATCAGGCAGACCCCCTCCAAAAGGATCTTCGCGCCAGGCGGAACCTCGTGTCCGGGCACAAAGAGACCAAGCCTTCACAGGCCTTTTCCGAAAATTGATTATATCACCTCGGGAAAAGGGTCATTCCCATTGAAAAGCCGAAGCCTTGAACAGGAACCAGGCGTTCCTTCCCGGAACCAGGCCCAGCTCGGTCGCGGAGGCCTGCGTCAGGCGGGCCGTAAGGGAGACCCCCGCGCAGGAACCTTTCAGGAGAACGGCACCCGAACCGTTTTCGAGGTTCATCTCCAGGATCGTCACGGGGAGGGCATTCCGGATGGAAAGCCCGTGGGGCTTTTCAACAGCCACGGTGATATCCCCGGCGTCCAGGAGCCCGACCGACCCGGAGCCGGGAGGACGCGTCGACGTGACCACCTGTCCGCAGTCCAGCGTCATGGTCCAGAGCCCCCCCGTACCCTCGAGCCAGGGTCCCGCAAGGCGGTTCTGGACGACGGACCTTCCCGGCCGGCCGTCCTGGAAGGCGAGGAGGGAGTCGGCCACCTGGTTTAGCCAGGCCATGTCGTGGCTGACCACGACGAGAGTCGCCCCCCATTCTTCCCGGGCTTTCAGCGCGGCGGATTTCAACAGGGTGACACTTCCCTTGTCCACGCCTGCCGTCGGCTCGTCCAGGAGGAGGACGGGCGTGCGAATCGCCAGCCTGGAGGCAAGGGCCACCCTGCGGGCTTCGCCCCCCGAAAGGGCCGTCCAGGAACGTTGGGCGAAGTCCCGGGGGTCGAGCCCCACCAGCTCGAGGCAATGGAAGACCTTTTCCTTGAGGCCGTGGCGCGCTCCCCTCGCCCGAAGCCCGCAGGCGATGTTCTCGAAAACGGACCTGCGCAGGAGATAAGGGTCCTGGAGAAGCAGCGTGGCCTGCTGGCGGAGCTCGAGGAGGTTGGATTCCGACGCGGGAACACCCCTGAAGGAGAGAACCCCCCGGGACGGGGCTTCCAGGAAAGCCAGGACTCTCAGGAGGGTACTCTTTCCGCTCCCGTTGGGACCCTCGAGCCCCAGGATGGAACCCGGGGCGATTTCCAGGTGGTCCACGTCCAGGGCAAGCCGGTCCCCGTAACGAACCTGCAGGTTCTCCAGGCGGTAAAGGGGTGCGTTCATGAGGCGGCCCTCCTGCGGAAAAAGGACAGGGCCCCGTTAAGAAGGAAGGAAAGGGCCAGGAGGACGAGTCCCAGGGCAATTCCCATGGAGAACTCTCCCTTGCCTGTTTCCAGGGTGATCGCCGTCGTGATCGTCCGCGTGTGCCACTTGATGTTGCCGCCGAGCATCATCGAGACCCCGACCTCGGCGACGACCCTTCCGTAGGCCGTCACGGCCGCGGCGAGGACGGCGTACCGGACCTCGCGCAGAAGCCCCAGGACCATCCGCCCCGGGGGCGTCCCCAGGGTCTGGAGGGTCATGAGCATCCTCGGGTCGGCCCCGTCCAGGGCCGACGCCGTCAGGGCGACGACGATCGGCAGGGCCAGGATGGCCTGGCCGATCGCCATGCCCTTCAGGGAAAAAAGGAGGTCGAGGGAACCGAGAGGCCCCTGCCTCGAGATGAAGGCGTAGACCACCAGGCCCACCACGACGGTGGGAAGGGCCAGGCAGGTGTCCACCACGGTGCGAACCAGTCTCTTCCCCGGGAAATCCCGGGTGCCCAGCAGGATTCCCAACGGCAGGCCCAGCATGAGGCTGGCCCCCATGGACAGGGCGGTCAGGCGAATCGTGACGTCGACGGCGGACCAGGTCTCGGGATCTCCCCCCGCCAGCAGGGCCAGGGCCTGGCTAAATCCTTCCAAGATGAAGTCCATGAACATTCCCCGCTTTTTTCCTCGCCGGATAGCCGAAAACGTAGCACAGGGAAGAACGGTGTGCAAGAGAAGCGCCAAACGGGTACACACGTTGGGGATTTTCGCCGTATACTAGCAAGCGGCGAACCGTCGCCCCATTCCTTGTTGAAAGAAGGTTTTTTGCGTGTCCCTTGCCTTTTTCGAAGGGGAGTTTCGCCCCTCGTCCTCGGTTTCCATCCCCGTTACGGATTTGGCCCTCCAGCGAGGCGTCGGCGTTTTCGATTCCCTCCGCACCCTCGGCGGGAAACCTCTCGGCTTGTCCCTCCACCTCGATCGCCTGGAGCATTCCCTCGAGGAAGCTTCGATTGCCCACCCAGCTTCACGGGCGGAGATAGAAGCCGTGATCCGGGAGGGCATCGCCCGGATGGAAGGGGAAACGACCATCAGGATCTACGTCACCGGGGGCGACCGCCATGAAGACGGGGCTTTCCCCGCCCCGCGGTGGTTTGCCCTTTTCGAGCCGACCCACAGGCCGGACCGTTCCGTGACGGCACAGGGCGTGGTTCTTTGGCCCCTGCCCCACGAACGCCCGCTGCCTCTCCTCAAGAGCATCAACTACATGGCCGCCTTCGTCGAAAAGGGGCACCACCCGGATGCCTACGAGGTGCTCTACTGCCCGAACGGGGAGATCACGGAGGCCACCTCCAGCAACGCATTCATGGTGATCGACGGAAAGCTCGTCACCGCTCCCCTGGAAAGAGTCCTCTCGGGCATCACCCGGACCTTCGTCATCGAATTGGCCCGTGAAGCCGGGTACCGGGTGGAGGAACGGTGCCCCCGGCTTGACGAACTGACCCGGGCCGCGGAATTCTTCATCACCGGAAGCGTCAAGGAGGTCGTCCCCGTGGTGAAGATCGGGCCGACCCGCATCGGCGACGGAAAACCCGGGCCGGTGACCCGCCACATGATCCAGCTTCTGGCCGGGTCCCTCGGGCGCTGGGTGGAGTGACCCCCATGCCCGTCCTGGTGGCCTCTTCCTCGACACTGTGCGCCCGGGCGATCGTCGAGGCCCTCGGAGCGGAAGGGATCCAGGCCTTCCCGTGGGAAGTGGGAACGCAGGCCCCCAGGCCCGAAGGCGACCGATGGGAAGCCGTGGTGCTGGACCTGCGCACCCCCTGGGCCGTTCCTGCCCGGTTCCTGCCGGCGGGGCCCCGGATCGCCGTCCTGGACCCCCAGGACCAGGCGGCCCTGGAAACCGCAAGGCTGCGTGGTGCGAGAAAGATCCTTCCCGCCCGGGAAGCCGGCAAGCTGGCGGAATCCATACGGCGGGTGGCCGGCGAGGCCAGGCAGTCCCTTCCCGAGATGCTCATGCAGGCAGAACTGCCCCTGGCCCTTGTTCACCCTATTTACGGGATCGAAGAGGCCAATTCTTCTTTCTGCCGATGGATGGAAGCGGAAGAAACCGATTTGCGGGGCCTCGACCTGTCCAGCCTCCTGGGACCGGACGAGGCGAATTCCCTCGGATGTGTTTTCCTTGACCTGCTCTCCGGCGAGAGGAATGAAACCTGCCGGAAAGTCGCCTTCAGGCGGCAGGGCAGGACGGACAGGATCGCGGAGGTTTCCTTCTCAACCGTTTTCAGGAACGACCTCGACCGGGGCAGGATCCTGATGATCGTGAAAGACGGTGAAAGAAGTTGGCAGGCGGAAAACCGCCTGGACGAAGAAAGCCGGAAACTGGCCGTGCTCCAGTCGATCAACCTGGCCCTGAATGCGAGCCTGGACCCGCAGACCACCATCAAGGCCCTTGTCAACCTCCTTCGATCCCATGCGGATGTCGACGCCGCGGCAGTCTTCCTTTTGGACGAAGGGACGATGAAACTGAGATTCGCAGAGGGGGAGGGATTCTTCGGGCAAACCATCAGGTCCCTGTCCCTGGCGTCAGGGCAGGGGCTGGCCGGATACGCGGCGCTCAGGCGGGAGGCCGTCTTCCTGGCAGACCTGGACTCCCCGGGCGATCTGTCACCCGACCCTTTTCTCCTGGTCGAGGAGAGATTCCGCTCGGCCTGCGCTGTTCCCCTTGTGGCCATGAACCGGGTCATGGGCGTCGTCGAAATTTTCCGCAGGCAACAACCGGACAACCCGGAGAAATGGAAGGAAATGATCGCCTCGGTTGCCAGGCAGGCCTCCGTCACTCTTCACAGGGCCCTCCTGGTGGAGGAACTCGAACGGGCAAACCTTGAACTGAACCTGGCCTACGACTCAACCATCGAAGGGTGGTCAAGGGCCCTCGACCTGAAATGCAGGGAACCGGAAGGTCACACAGGGAAAGTTACCGAGATGACGATCCTTCTCGCCCGAAGAATGGGGATGAAGGAAAAGGAACTCCAGTCGATCCGCCGCGGGGCCATCCTTCACGATATCGGGAAGATGGGCATCCCGGACGCGATCCTCACAAAGCCGGGCCCGCTGACCGAGGAAGAATGGAAGACCATGCGGCTGCT
>ENA-ORXD01001001-ORXD01001001.1-sediment-metagenome-genome-assembly--contig:-NODE-1001-length-27663-cov-4.490974_pt1 | contig 27663 bp, 29 predicted proteins | sample MGYA00237862_ERZ511471 | MGnify/ENA metagenome assembly ERZ511471 | reverse complement strand
CTTGATGTGATACTGCCCTAATCTTGCAGGGCGAATTCAACGGCGGCTTCGGCGTGAATCTGGGTGGTGTCAAATAGGGGCACCGGGCTGTCTTCCAGTTTGACCAGCAGCCCAATTTCGGTGCAGCCCAGAATAATGCCCTCCGCGCCGCGCGCGGTCAGCGCCGTGATGATCTCAGCGAATTTCTGCCGCGATTCTGGCAGGATCTTGCCCACCACGAGCTCATCGTAGATCACCCGATGGACCACTTCCCGTCCGGCTTCATCCGGGACCAACACATTCAAGCCGTGTTTATCAACCAGCCGCCCGCGGTAAAAATCCTGTTCCATGGTGAATTTGGTGCCCAGCAGGCCAATGGTTTTCATACCCGATGACCGGATGCGGTCCGCGGTGGCGTCGGCGATATGCAGCAGGGGAATCTGAATAGCTGCCTGCACGTCGCCTGCCATTTTGTGCATGGTGTTGGTGCAGATGACGACAAAATCCGCGCCGCCCCGTTCCAGGCGGCGGGCGGCGTCTATCATCATCGCGGTGGCTTCTTCCCACCTGTCCTGGTGCTGGAGCAGCTCGATCTCGGCGAAATCGACCGAGTACATGAGATTTTTGGCTGAGTGCACTCCGCCCAGCCGGTCTCGAATGGATTGATTGATGATGCGATAGTATTCGATGGATGATTCCCAGCTCATGCCGCCGATCAGGCCAATTGTTTTCATTGCTTTCCTTTCCTTTTCTGTGCTGAGTGCTATGGAAATTATACCGGTTTTGAAGGATTACCACTAAAGTGTTTACTACAAGTGGTTGCTGCGACGATACTATCGCAGGCGAGATGGATTGTTCTCTCACCCCAAGGGCAAGATTTCTCAGTCGCTTCGCTTCTTCGAAATAGCAGGGGAGGGCAGTATGTTTTCTTCACGCAAAGACACGGAGGCGCAAAGCATCTTTGGTGAAGAGAAATAAAAAACCGCCTGGGGGGAGGTTGTGACACCATCGGGAAAAGCGTCCGGTGGTTCGCAACGACACGACTGGATAGTGTGATTAAAAACACACAGAGCCGGGAAATCTGGCTCTGTGCTGTTTTTGCAAAATCATTAATGTTGTTATTCTTGCACTACGAGGTCCACAAAAGCGGGGGGGCTGGATGGTTTCAGCGCGACCAGACCCTTGTTGGAGAGGTGCAGTTCCTCGATGACGATCAACCCCAGCAGACTCAGAGTCATCTCAAAGGAGTCGTAGGGGCAGCCTGCTTTCTTGAGGGCACGCTCAACCTCGTTAACCTGGCGAGCGGCTACTTCCACCGACTCAAGCGACATCAAACCCGCAAGCGGGAGGGGCATGACGGTCTCCAGTTTGCCGTCCACCACAATGGCGATCCCACCGCCTTGTTTGATGAGTTCGTTGGCGGCCAGGGTCATGGAGGCATTGTCGGTGCCGACCACCAGCAGGTTGTGACAGTCGTGTGATACGGTGGAGGCATAAGCGCTGCCGGGTTTCAACTGCACCCCGGTAACAAAGCCCAGCCCTCGCGTACCGGTCAGCCCTTCGCGGGGTTGGTGGCGGTAGAAAATGCCAATCTTTGCCAGGTCGCGGGAGGGGTCGGCTTCAAGTTTCCCGTTTGTGGGGGTCATTTCCACCAGCGCTTCCTGAGTGAAGACCATGCCTGGCACCACCCGGATAACGCGCACCTTCACCGGATCATCTCCGGCGGGGATGTCAAAATCCTGCCCGGTAAGCGGGTTGAGGTGCATCGAATGCAGAGCCCAGGCCGGGTAGTCATAGCGGGGGAGTTCCACCACCATGCGGTTGTCCTCGGCCACCAGGACGCCGTCGGAATAAACCTGGTCAATAGTCACTTTCTCCAGATCGCTGACCAGCAGGATATCCGCGGCCCGGCCAGGGGAAATCGAACCAATCCAGCGGGCTTTCTCAAGGAGCTGGGCTGCGTTAATGGTGACCATCTGGATAGCTTTGACCGGGGGCAGACCGAGCTCGATTGCCTTGCGCAGGACGCGCACCAGGTGGCCTTCTTCAGCCACGGTGGCCGGGGTGACATCATCGGTCACCATGGTGAACAGACGGGTGTCCATATCCGGGTTCTCAAGGATGACCGGCAGCAGGTTGGGAAGGTCGAGCCAGGCGGTACCGTAGCGCAGTTGGGCATACATCCCCAGCTCGGCCTTGCGCAGCGCGCCCTCGGCGGTGGTGGATTCATGGCAGGCCGTCAGCCCGGAAGCGATGAAAGCGTTCAGTCCGGCGTTCAGTTCCAGACTGGCATAGTGCCCTGTGAGCACCTTACCTGCTTTCAGCCCGGCGGCGGTGATAGCGTGCACATTGGGGTCTCCATAGATCACACCAGGAAAGTTCATCTGCTCGCCCTGCACATCAGCCCAGCCTTCCTGGTAGGCACGGGCGGTTTCTTCGGCAGTGATAACGGCACCGGCATCTTCAAAGCCGGGAATGGAGGGCACGCAGACCGGCATGGCAACCAGCACTTTGAGCGGCAGGCCTTTCGCGCTCTGCTTAAAAAGCTCGACAGCTTTCAAGCCGAACACATTGGTCATCTCGTGGTTGTCGGGGGCGATGGTGGTAGTGCCGTGCGGAAGGATGCCGGCAGCAAAACTGGGAAGGTCAACCATAGTGCTTTCGACATGCATGTGGCTGTCCACAAAACCGGGCACAAGGTAGCGCCCGCCGGCATCAACGATCCGGGTATTTTCATCAGCCATAACATGATCTGCGTTCCCCACCAGCGCGATCAGGCCATGCCGGACAACCAAATCCATCCCTTCCTGAATGCGGGCAGTGTTGACATTAACCAGTTTGCCGTTGCGGATAATGAGATCCGCGGGCTGGGTTCCCATCGCCACCGCGGCCAGGTCTTGTGTTACTTCAAAAAGCATTTTCCGTTCGTGAAGATATGCCATTCTGCAACCTCTCTTTAAAAATACTGTAAACCAAACGTGTAATTTGATCTGCAGGGTATCTCCTGTCACATCTGCGAGGTGATTCCCAAAACAATTCTAGACCCGCACAACCAGAATGTCAAATTTGAAAGCCTATTTTAAGATCTCGGCAGGCGGAGTAAAACCCTTTCCAAGGGCTAAAACCCTAAAAAAAAGCGCCCGGCAGCTACCAATGCCATCCCGACCAGCACCGAAACGAACAGACTGCGGGTTTTCCAGGCCACCACCAGGGTGGGCAGGGCAGCCAGCAGGTACAGGTTATCGAGCCCCACATCCAGCCGATCACCAGCGACGACCACCGAGGGCAGGAGCATGGCGGCCAGCACCGCTGGCGGGATGTATTTTAGCCAGACGACGACCACCCGCGGCAGATCACGTGAGGAAAGAAACCACACCGGGACCAGGCGCGGTAGGTAGGTAGCCAGCGCCATCCCCAGAATAATGAAGAAGATCATCTGCTGGTCCATAATTCCACCGCCGTTCCAGCCGTCGCCGCGACCAGTGTGGCGGCGATCACGTTCCATTGATTGAAGCCGATAAACAAAAAAGCAACCGAAAGCAGGCCGGCCAGAACAGCAACCCCTACCAGCAGCCGGTCCTTGAGCTGCACCACCAGCAGCGCGATGAACATGGCCACCAGGGCGTAATCCAGCCCGAAAGGCTCCACATCGGTGATGAGTCCCCCGGCAGCAGCGCCCAGCCAGGAGCCAGCCACCCAGGCAACCTGAGAAGTCAGATTAGTGGCAAAGACAGTGGACTGCTCCGGCCGCGTTGAGGCAAACTGGGCGGCATGCACGGCAAAGGTCTCATCAGTCAGCTCAAAAGCAAAAGCTCCCAGCTCAATTTTCTTCCAGCGTTTGAGATAAGGAGAAATGGCGGCCGACATGAGCATGTGCCGAAGATTGACGATGAAAGTGGTGATGATAATGGAAAGCGCGGGCGCTCCGGCAGCCATCAGCCCCACCCCGATCAACTGGGCAGAGCCGGCAAAGACAATCACCGACATCAGCACCGTGTTGAGGGTGGATAAACCCGCTTTGTCTGCCAGCACACCATAAGCGAACCCAACCGGCAGGTACCCCAGCACAATCGGGAATGCCAGCGCGACCCCTTTCAGCCATCCTGGACGGGATGACAGGCTCTGCACAGCCATATTGCTCCATTCCTCCGCGGCACGGTTGACACTCGTTCCCGGATTCATTAAGATAAAAACATCAAGATTTCGGATTATTATAAAGGAAAAAGGAATGAAACCTCCTTTAATTGAGGCAGTAATTCAGAATTACCGGCTTAATCTCAAGGTTGCCTCCAGGCACACGAAAGGATTGACCCATTATGACAGCCTGCTCCAGCTTCCTTTTGAGGGCAACTGCTTGAACTGGGTGGTGGGACACCTTATCCAGGGGCGCAGCGAACTGCTGGCGATCCTGGGTAACGCTCCCCTGTGGGGGCAGGCAGAAGCGAGGGTTTACCAGACCGGCTCCGAACCGATCACCCCTTACAACGCGGATACGGCTTTGGGTTTTGAGAAACTGCTCAGCCGGTTGGGAGAATCGCAATTGCCCCTGGAACAGGCCCTGGAGAAGCTCACTGCCGCGGAACTGGATGGGGTTGTCGAACAAGAAGGGGAATCGTCCACCATCGGAGAACTGGTCAATGGGTACTGCTGGCACGAGACATACCATATCGGGCAGATCGAGCTGCTGTGCCGGCTGGCAGGCACAGCAGATTCGGTTATCTAGCAGCTACTATAAACAATACCTGTTCAACGATAAAGGTATTAGAATTTAACTTTGACCTGGAAAATAGTTTGGACTGTACATACAACCCGGCACGTTATCCGCCGGAAAGGTGACCTACTTTGACTAAGACAAAAATTGTGGCGGGCGAGCGGGTGGGGAAGCAGGCTGCTCTGCGGCCGGGTTGTTCGGCGGTCATTTTTGATGACACGGAAACAAAAATTCTGCTGACGCGGCGTTCGGATAACGAGCAGTGGTGCCTGCCAGGTGGGGGGATGGACCCTGGAGAAAGCGCGGAAGAGGCTTGCATCCGGGAAGTGTACGAAGAGACCGGGCTACAAGTCCAGGTCATGCGGCTGATCGGGATTTATACCAGTCCGAATTTCCGGATCGATTATCCGGATGGAAACCGCGTTCAGGGAGTGGCCCTCAATTTCGAAGCGCGCATTGTAACAGGCCAGCCTCGAATTAGCGAGGAGACTACCGGCTTTGGCTATTTTTCGCTTGAAGAGATGGCGGAAATGGATGTGGTAATCAACCACCAGCAGCGTATTGAAGATGCTTTCCACTCGCAGGAAGCGGCTTTCATCCGGTGAGTTTGCTTGTTCAGTGTTTTTTTCGATATTGTCGTGTTAAAAAACTTCGGATCCCTGGCCGGGGGATCCGAAGTTTCACATACGGCTCAGAATCAGATCATCTCATAGCGTTCCAGGGCTGAGTCCAGGATCATATTGACCAGCTCAGCGTGTTCAATTCCATCGGCAGCGGCCTCAATGACAATATCAGAGATGCCCGGAGAGAGGCCCGGCAGGGGGTTGATCTCCAGAATATAAGGTTTCAGGCCATTGGTCTCGTCCAAACGGAAATCGATCCGGGAGACGTCTTTGGCGCCTACCACCCGGAATACAGCCGCCGCCAACCAGTTCAATTCATCGATCATCTCGTCATCCAGCGGCGCGGGGCAGATATAATTCAATTGGTCCGCCAGAGCCACTTTCAGACGGTTGCTGTACACCACGTCAGAGTCCTGGAAAGGTTTCAGGTCCACCTCCATGGGTGGAAAGAAGTGCAGCCCGGCCTGGATGCGGGGAGCATTGGGGTTGACCGGCAAACGCCGGGCAACCGGGCCAATCAGGTTGCCTACCATTCCGATGGTCACTTCCCGCCCCTGGATATACTGCTCAACCAGCGCGGGCTGGCTGTATTTCCGCATGATAAAGTCGATTTGCTCGCGCAGTTCATTCTGGTTGTAAACAATGGATTTGGCACTGACACCCATCCCGGTGCCCTCCCGACTGGGTTTTACAAACAGGGGAAATTTAAGATCGTCATGCAGTTTCTCGTTGATCCGTTCGAAGGTCTGAAAATCCGGTGTCGGCAGCTCGTGCCAGTGCAGGATGCGCTTGGTCATCGATTTATCCAGGGCCAGGGCCAGGGTGAGCACTTTGGACCCGGTGTAGGGGATGCGAAGCATCTCCAGCAGGGCCGGGATCTGCGCCTCGCGGCCGTCTCCAAAGTGACCTTCAGCGATGTTGAAGCAGATATCGGGCTGGTATTTACGGATCGTGTCCAGTAAGCTGATATCCGCTTCCAGAAATTCACAGGTATGCCCGCCCGAGCGAATGGCTTCCAGCAGAGCATTGATCGTTTTCTCGGAATCCAGATCGTCCCATTGATCCTCCGGCATACCATCCGTGCGGGGAGCGTTGATTTTTAAATTTGCCAGCAGTGCGACCTTAAATTTTTTATTTTGAGACATATCCCGAAACTCTTCCTTTCAAATAAAGATTTTGGTATCTAAACGGAATGTCTGATAAACACCTTCACACGGATTGCCCCAAGCCGCATGGATTTCACGATTCGTCAGGTCCAAGATCATTGAGACAATGGTTTTCTCGCGCTCCAGTGGAGAACCTTCGGTGTTGTGTCTGCAAACCGAATCCGGATAATTGACATGGTCTTTCGTGATTTCTTTCAACGTTTCAACCGTGTGGAGTTTGGTTTTCTCAAGCAGCCGGTAGGCGCGCCAATAGCGTACCCGCGTACTGATCAATTCGTCCGGGTCTTCTTCTATTTTCTGCATCTCCCGGTCCAGGTAGTGGTTGGTGTGCACCATATACCCTTTTGTGCCATACAGCAAAGCAAACCGGCGCGCGGAAACTTCTACACTGTAAATTTCGCCGCTTTCATGGATCAGTACATGGTTGTACCCGGCCGCCCGCCGGGGAGTGAGCGCGCAACGGATAGCCTCGTTTGGGGTGCGTGCGGCCAACACGGCGCGCGAAACCAACACGCGGGGAATACCAATCCGGCGGTCGCTGGTGTAGACCGAATCGCAGCATTGGGCAATCCCCATCTCGTTCATCCCAATATTCGGCAGCAGCCCGCCGTAGGTCATTGCCAGGAAAGCTGGTTCATCTTTTGGGCGCGCGAGCACAAAAAACACATCTTCCTGGTCTTCTGGCACCCAATCTTCATTGTGCGCAATCAGGACGTTTCCATCGCGGGTGCGTTCCTGGTTGACCACCATACTGGTGCACTTCGATAAATGGAGCGCATCAACGGTCACACCTTCCATCACGTTCAACACCGCGATATCATCAAACCGGACTCCTGCCCCTTCGGCGATCCCGTGCATTTCCTCCACATATTGGGGAAACTTTTCCTCTGCGAAGGGCAGATACTTGCGGGCCTGAATGCGGGCGCCCTTCCAGGATAATTGGAGATCGCGATAAGCATCCTGAAATAGTTTATGCGCATTTTCGATGCTATGGCCAATCTGGTCTGAGCAGGCTTCGCCAATCTGCCCTCCCATCTCCCGGTGGGTTCCAGAGACAGAGACCAGTTTCAGTTTCTTGGTTTTATCCTTTGATTTTTTGTCCTTTGACATTCCCTGAAAAACTCCCGGCTGCAAAACATGCTAAGAGGATTTTGTAACCGCTCCATCATGGTAGACAGGTACACGTTTCCGGATAAACGATATCGTGCCCGGCCGGGGGCTGAAATGCCCATGTACCGGCTGTACATCATCCAGAGTGATGAACGCGGATTGATCCACTCCCTCTATGATAGCATAGACCGCAGGGAGATTTTTACGCATCACCGCGCAGTCAATCACATTCAATGGGCCCTGCATACCTTCAGCCCAGGAAAGTGTCGCGGCATGACCCGCCTCGTGAAGCGCTTTGGCAATTTCAGAGCCGCAATTTCGGGTGTAGATTTGAAGGCGGGCGTAGCCCACCGCTAGCCATTCTTCCGCCAGCATGCCAACCACCACACCGGTACCGAAGCCCAGCGCGTAACCGGTCACCGTCCAAAAATTGAGCGGCCCACTGAGAGCCGCTCCAATTGCCAGGATGTAAACCGCAGCCTGAAGGCTGCCGATCACCCCTGCAAGGGCTTTTTTACCTCTCATCACAAATAACAATCGCAGTGTGTCCAGTGCCATATCAATGACACGCAAAGCGAACACCAATAACCCGGATAAAATCAAACTCAACACGAAAAACACCTCAAAAGACTAAAATAATTATTTCAGGTTTATTCAACCTGAACAATTTTCACCACAAAATTCCCATCAGGGGAAGCAACTTTCACTTCGTCCCCTTTGCTCCTGTCCATCAGAGCCCGGCCAAGGGGGGACGCGTAAGATATTTTACCCTTCATGGGGTTGGATTCGGCCGGGCCAACGATCCGGTAAACCTCCGGAGGACAGCCTGGTTCTTCCACCGTGACTTTGGATCCAATCCGGACGATGTCGGTTGTTTCTTCCTGACCTTCTTCAATAACCCTGGCTGTTGCCAACAGAATTTCCAGCTCTCGGATCCTGCCTTCAACAAAAGCCTGTTCAGCCTTCACCATATCATACTCTGAGCTGTCCTCAAAATCGCCAGACGCCATGATCTCGCGCAATGTGGCTGCTATTTCGTCACGGCGTTGGTCCCGCAGCACGGTTAATTCTTCTTCAAATTTCAGGTATCCTTCTTTTGTCAGGTAATTTATATTACGAATTGTTGTCATCACACCCATCCTCGATCTTCAACCATCAAAAAACAGCCCAATTTATCGCGTTAATCTTCTTTCAATTCTTTTTTGTTTATGTCCGCCTTCAGCAGCGAGTGAGTCTCGTCCACCAAGTCCAGATCCACTGGATATAGCCACACCACCTCTAATTCGGTATGGCATTTCAGGCAGGCCACCCGCTGGCCAATCACCGGGTCGGAATTTAAGCGGACTACCGCCCGGCAGGAGGGACACCTTGCTTCAATCACAGCGAACTCCTCATTAACATGGATAATTAATCGATATCAGGCATCAATATAGTAGAAAAATTTTAGCTGGAATCTGTGAAATTTTCGTAGAATCCGCATACCAGTAGTACGGGAATTGATGGAAAAGCATATAAAATTTTACACAAAAGTGGCTTTCTTGCAGGGAAATAATACAGGCTTCCTGTTTGGAAGCCTGTAAACAGAACGCGTTGTTATCGATGTAAACGAGTTACACTTCCTGGTACCTGCTAAAATAATATCCCACACCTGGCTCGGTGCAGATATACTGGGGGTTGCGTGGGTCTGGTTCAACCTTGGAACGCAGGCGCTGCACCAAACCGCGCACCAGCTCCCGGTTCCCTTCTCCGGTATATCCCCAGACATGCTCTACAATATTCTGGGTGGGGATGATTTGCCCGACATGGGTCATCAGGGTGTACAACAGCCTGAATTCGAGGTGAGTGAGGTGCGTTGGGGCTTCAGAGCCCACAATCACAGTTCGGGATGATGGATCCAGTGATACGTCTCCCTGGGTCAATGTGGGCAGGCTGAAGAATGGCATTCCCGCGGTCCGGCGCAGGATCGCGCGGATCTGGGCCAGCAGAAGGCGGCTGCTGAACGGCTTCAGAATGACCATGTCCGCTCCTGCCTCGTATAATTTCACCTGCCTGTCTTCCACAAGCAGTTCGGCGATAACAATAATCGTGACAGCGGTTTGCGCCCGGATCTGCTCAACATGCAGCATCACCGAAGGTTCGTTTTCGGTTGTTGAAATGACCACCAGCTCGGCGGGTTGTTCTGGCCATAATTCAATCGCCCGATTGAGGTCTTTGATCGAGCGCACCTGAAACCCGGCCTGCTGGAGTACCACCGTCAATACTGCCGCTTCATCCGCATATTCAGAGAAGAGTAACGCTTGCATTTTCCCTCCCAAATTGCTAAAATTGCCATCATCAACGGGATGGATCTGGAAACCATTTCTGATATTCTAACACTCGATGGGAAAACGTCAATCCTGTTCAGTATTTGATACATTAAAATCATTATTTACACGACTTTGGTACGGCTTTGTTATTTTAATTTTACGGGTTACGTATAAAATTTGGCTTACGAGTGAACGGGAATTGCTGAACAAATTCTCTATTTCACCGAGTGCAATTAATTGTGAATTATAAAAGCACTTAATTTATATCTTCAAAGGCTGGAGGAAAAAAATGCCTCGAATTCGCTGCTTTTACCTGGATTGCAACTTTCTCGACGATGGAGTCTGCAGCGCTGCTGCTGTTCAGATTGATCCTGACGAGGGGTGTTTAACTTATTCCCCCATGGATTCAGACATCCCCGACGAGCAAGAATGGGTAAGCGATGATGATTACGAAGAGTGGGAACTCTCCGAAGATGATCTTGATTCATTGGATGAAGATGATGAAGAAGATGATGATGGGGATCTGTAACCACCCCCCTGTTTGTGATTGGATTTCCGGTTGACGCTGGAAAAATCATCATTGATAAGTTTTTGTTGTTTGGTGATGCCCTTATCCAACAGGGCGCGGGTTTTTTCAAAAGGTACTGGGTGGAATAAGGTTTCCATCCTTAAATTATCCGACAGGTGACTGCGCCTGCCAACACAATGCGATCTGCACAGTTTTATCCGATTGACGCTCATGGTATAAAAAATTTAGCCTGGTTTTACAGGCTGATTCCTGTGAGTCTCTCGGCTATCCGGTTAGGAGCTGGAATATATTTGACGCTGATATTTCCCTTAATATTTCCCCAAAAGCGAACGGTGTAAAAAGAAAAATGAATGTTCCCAACCATCTGCGCAAAGGGTGTGCTATACTTTGATGCAACAGAAGTTAAACTTATATTCGGGTTTCTGTGAAAGAAACCGGAAAGATCAACACTTTATGGTATGGTCGGTTAGCTCAATTTTATCTATTTCCAGAAAACAGTCTGGTAAATCCCATGGATCACTCATTTACTAAAAAATTCCTGTAGAATAAAAGTGTCTTCCCTCCTCTTCGAAAAATCCGGTAAGGGATCCAAATGAAAACGGTAATTGCTGGCGCTTTAGGCGAATGCGTTCATGTTGCTGGAGTAATTAACTTTCTCCGTCTGGCAGAACAGGCTGGATGGAAAACGGTGTTTCTAGGGCCTGCTGTTCCTGTCGAAAAATTCCTGCGGGCCGCGCGCGATGAAAACGCCGACTTGATAGCAGTTTCTTATCGCCTGACTCCTGAAACCGGCGAACGCCTGCTGGGAGAATTCGCAGAAGAGGCAGACGAGCTGCGCTCGCGGGGTATCCGGTTTGCGTTTGGTGGCACTCCCCCGGTAGCAGAGCGCGCCAGTTCTTTCGGCTTTTTTGACGCGGTATTTGATGGCAGTGAAGTCGCGGAAGATGTCCTGGCTTTTCTCAAAGGCAGTCCTGGCGGACTAAAATCGGAAGAGAGTTATCCCCAATCCACCATTGCGCGCATCCAATGGAAGGCTCCATACCCCATTATCCGGCATCATTTTGGATTGCCAACCCTGGCAGATACACTGGAAGGGATTAGCCGCATCGCAGAAGCCCGGGTTCTGGATGTGATTTCTCTGGGAATCGACCAGGACGCGCAGGAGAACTTCTTCCACCCCGAGCGCCAGAATCCGCGCCGCACCGGGGCTGGTGGGGTGCCTGTGCGAAGTCCCTCCGATTACCGCAGTCTTTATGAGGCCAGCCGCACCGGTAATTATCCCCTCCTGCGCACTTACTCCGGAACGGATGATTTCCTGCGCCTGGCGGAAATGTATCTTGAAACCATTGATATCGCCTGGTGTGCCATTCCTTTGTTCTGGTTCAATCAGATGGATGGACGCGGACCCTGGGATCTGAAGGGCTCTATCCAGGAGCACCAGCAGGTCATGGCCTGGTACGGGCAGCACGCTGTACCGGTAGAGCTGAATGAGCCGCACCATTGGGGGATGCGCGACGCGCCGGATGTCATCTTTGTGGCAGCCGCGTATTTGTCCGCTTACAACGCCCGCGCTTTTGGCGTCAGGGATTACATCGCTCAATTGATGTTCAACAGCCCACCCGGCCTATCCGACGCCATGGATCTGGCAAAAATGCTTGCTGTTCAGGAAATGGTCGAACCGCTTGAGAATTCAGATTTTCGCGTCTGGCGGCAAACCCGCACCGGACTGCTCAGTTATCCGTTGGAAATTTCCGCTGCGCGCGCCCATTTGGCCGCCAGTATCTATGTCCAGATGGCGCTAAAACCCCATATTTTGCACATCGTTGGCCACACAGAGGCCGACCATGCAGCGACGGCGGAGGATATCATCGAAGCCTGTAAAATGGCGCGGCGCGTGATCGACAACGCCCTGTCCGGTCAGCCCGATCTGACCGCGGATCCTGCCATTCAAGCCAGAAAACAAGAACTGATTGATGAAGCGAGTGTCACGCTCGAAGCGATCCGTTCGCTGGCAGATTCAGACACCGCGGATCCTTTTACCGACCCGGCGGTTCTGGCGCGTTCGGTAAAAATTGGCATTCTGGACGCCCCTCACTTGAAGAATAACCCCTTTGCGCCGGGAGACATTCAAACCCGTATCATCGATGGCGCGTGTCTGGCTGTGGATCAGGAAGGGAAGCGAATCTCGGAAGCCACCCGGCTTTCACGGATTCGATTGGCAAGTAAAGGAGAATGAAATGACTTACCCTGAGAACTATACGGTCATTGGCGCTGGTCACGGTGGAAAAGCGATGGCAGCACACCTTGCCCTGATGGGAAAAAAGGTTACTCTGTTCAACCGGACATACGCCAACATTCAAATGATGGCGGCCCGGGGTGGGATCGAACTGGAAAGCTATGAGCATGGGCCGCGTGGCTTTGGGAAACTGGTGAAAGTCACCGCCGATATATCAGAAGCGCTTGCCGAGGCGGAAGTGATCCAGGTTGTAGTACCCTCTTCAGCCCATGCGGATATTGCCGCCAAATGCGCACCGCATCTCAAAGATGGTCAGATCATCATCCTCAACCCTGGGCGGACTCTGGGCAGTATGGAGTTCAAATTCACTCTGGAGCAGAACAACTGCACCGCGGATGTGATCGTAGCAGAAGCCGAAACCTTTATCTACGCCAGCCGTTCAGATGGCCCCGCTCAGGCGCGTATCTTTCGTATCAAAGAAGCTGTGCCGCTGGCCGCTCTGCCATCCGACCGGACCCAGGTTGTTCTGGACGCGATCAACGATGTTTACCCCCAATTCATTGATGGCATTGATGTGCTGCACACCGGCCTCAACAATATGGGGGCGATCTTCCACCCGGCCCTGACCATCCTGAACGCCGGCCGCATTGAGTCCACCCGCGGCGATTTTCAGTTTTATATCGACGGAGTGACCCCCTCCGTGGCTGGGGTGCTGGAAGCGCTGGACCGGGAACGGGTTACGGTGGCCGCGGCAATTGGTATCCGCGCCCGGACTGCCATGGAGTGGCTGCATATCGCTTACAACGTAACCGGTTCTGATCTTTTTGAAGCGATCCACAACCAGCCCGGGTACTTTGGGATCAAGGCGCCAGCCACGCTGAATCACCGTTATATTTTTGAAGATGTCCCTATGAGCCTGGTGCCAATCGCTTCGTTCGGGAAACGGTTTGGTGTGTCGGTGCGCGGCATCGACAGTATGATCCGGCTGGCGTGTGTCATCCATCAAACCGATTACTGGCGGCGCGGCCGCACCATGGAAAAACTCGGTATCGATGGTTTAAGTGGCGGTGAATTGATCCGCTATGCACAAAACGGGGTGAAACCCTATTAACGCCCCGCAATGAATTAATATCATTTGGAGTTCGAAGCATGTTCAATACGGAATGTCCATCCTGTGGAGAAAAAATACATCTCAAAACCAAACCCAAAATAGGACAGAGGATCTTGTGTTCTTCCTGCGCAGCAGGACTGCGGGTAATTTCTGAAAACCCGCTCGCCGTCGCCCTGGCAGTTGAAGAATGGGTTGAGCCAGCGAAGCTTCAGCGCAACCAGCTTCACCCATCGCGTGTCAAACACCAGAAAAGTGTGTTGGATGAATTCGAGGATGAAGAGCTTGATGGTGATCCGGGATTGAATCCCGGACGGCCAGGGAAGAAGCGCTCAAAAAATAAAAAACGCCGTTACGCATCACACCAGTACAATTTTGATGATGAAGATTTCTAATTGAAATTTGTCACGAATAAATAGTCTGAATAACTGACTGAATCAGCACAGCCACTCACAGTATGGTGTTTTTATGATTCTCTTTAATTCATAGCCTTGTTGTTGAATGCGATGGATTTAACGACAACCGATATTTCGCCGGGCAACTTGATCCAGTGAACTTTTATAGCGCTCATCTGAGGATGCCGCCGGCATCAGCATGAATCGCCTGGGGTATAACGATAAATCGAATTTCGCGGACACATATTCTGGGATGGGTTAGAAAAGTGTGTCTCCAACCGTGTTCAATTTTGCAGTTCGGTTGAGTAATGCATAGCTTATCCAAACCTGACAAGGATCAAAGCGAAACCCAACAATATCATCCAGATGTCAGGTTGAGGGGCAGCTTGCTATCCTCAGAAGGTATGGTGTGCGGCATCTCATCCCAACTTAAACATGAAAATGATATCTCACAAATATAGCAACAGAACCATTTATGGAACTATTATTCAAAAAGCCATTTTTTATTTATAATCCTGTCGCTGGCACCAGTGACCCTGATGTAACGCGTCAGGCGTTTGAGGATGCCTGCGCACAGTATGACTGGCAGTCTGAAATACATGAGACCAAAAAGGATGAGGACCTGGCCCGGGTGGTGCGCGACGCTCTGGACCGGGGCTGTGATTTGGTCATGGCTGGTGGCGGTGACGGCACGGTGTCTGCTGTCGCTTCGGCTCTGGTGCACTCCAACATGCCGCTGGCGATCATTCCACTGGGTACCGGGAACATCCTGGCCAAACAGCTTGACCTGCCGCAGCAAATGGATAAGGTCTTTGAATATATCGCTGAATCACCGCAGGTCTTTACTCTGGACGCGATGCGTATTGGTGAGCGGCATTTTATGCTTAATGCCAGTGTGGGTTTCTCGGCAGCTATGATTGAAAACACCTCACGCCGGGAGAAACGCCGTTTTGGGATCCTGGCATATATCTGGAAAGGCGCGCAGGCATTTATCGGTCTCCTATCTTATCGTTTTAATCTTGAGGTGGACGGCCGTCTCTATTCGACACGCGCCTCAGAAGTCTTCATCTCGAATTCCGCCCTGTTGAAAGAAGATGTATTTATCGATCTGCAAATGAGAGCGGATGATGGCCAGCTGGAAGTTTTTGTGATCAAAAGCCGCACGATCTGGGATTATTTTTTGCTTGCCATGGATGTTTTACGAGGCAGGTCTCGCGTTTCACGCGGAATGGATTATTATCCGGCGCGAAAACAGATCGCGATCGAGACGAAAAGACCCTTGACTGTTCAGGCAGATGGCGAAGTGCTCGGCAGGACACCAGTGACCATAGAAGTTGTCCCCCACGCGGTTCAGCTGCTGGTTCCAGCAGCCCGGCCAGAAAAATCGTGACAAAAACCCCGCGGTACAAAAACGCAGGGTTTTACTTCTTTATATGCTATCGTAACAGGTTATCCAGGAAATAATCGCGGATGCGCTCCTCCATGAACACGCGGTCTGCCAGCTTGCGCGGCAGGTGCCTCTCATCCGGGAAGAGCATTAAATCATACGGCTTGCGGGCCTGGATCAAAGCGTTGATCAACCGGGCGGTATGCCGGAAATGGACATTTTCGTCGATCAGGCCGTGAATCAGCAGAAGTTTGCCCCGCAACTGGCTGGCATAATGCATCAGGCTTCCCTCCCGGTAGCCTTCCGGGTTGGCTTGGGGCGTACCCATATAGCGTTCAGTGTAATGTGTGTCGTACCCGTCCCAGGCAGCCACTGGAGCGCCAGCCACGGCGACCTTAAAAGTCTCTGGCGCCCGCATCAGGCACATAGCCGCCATGAAACCACCGTAGCTCCAACCATAAACGCCGACCCTCGCCGGGTCTGCCAGACCCTGACTCACCAGCCACTGCACGCCCTCTACCTGGTCCAGGACCTCAAAATAACCCATCCGGTGTTTGATCACTCCTTCAAAATTCAGGCCACGCCGGGCACTGCCCCGGTTATCGAGTACAAACACCAGGAAACCCAGGCTGGAGAGATACTGGGCCCGCATGGCAGCAGTTATCTCCCAACTGTTTGAGACCATCTGTTTGTGAGGGCCGCCGTACACGCTGACGATGGTTGGGAAGGGCCCTTCTCCAAAGTGCCTCGGTGGGCGGTAGATGGCTCCATACAGCACGGTTTCATCTTGATTTTTAAATTGCACCAGTTCGGGCGGGCGCAGCTCCAGACTGGTTATTCGAGGGTCAATCCGGGTGTGGATTTCACAAAGTGCTTTGCCATCGGAGATGGAACGCAGCGTAACCCGGGGCGGTGTATTCACAGATTGGAAAGTATCCACAAACCGTTTCATGTCGCGGTCGAGGACCACAGCATGCATACCCGCTTCTACTGTGATCCGTCGGGGCTCTTCTCCTTGAAAACTGACTGCGTACAGGTGCCGTTCCAGAGGGCTGTCTTTGGTCCCCATGAAATAGACTACCTGGTTTTGTTCGTCAACCTCTGCGATGGACTCAACCATCCATTCCCCTCCGGTGAGCGGGCGAATTAGTTGACCATGATCATCGTAAAGGTAAAGATGGCAGAATCCGGTTCGTTCCGAGGCCCAGATAAATCCTCCACCCCGCTCCCAGCCGATCCGTTTGAGGGGTTTGAACATGTCATGCAGATTTATCCATACGCTGTTGATCTCGGTGAGCAGTTCCCACCGGATGCCGGTGTCCGGCTCAAACCGCACCAGTTTCAGGGCCGATTGCTCGCGGTTTTCCAGTTGTGCCGCCAGGCTGCCATCCGGCAGCCAGTCCACCCGCGCCAAATAAACATCTTCTTCTTCGCCAAGCTGCATCCAGACAGTATCACCGCCAGTGACCGGAACCACTCCCAGCCGTACGCGGGCATTGGCCTGCCCCGCGAAGGGGTAGCGGTGATCTTCCTGGGCTGCTTCACCTGTTTCATCTTTCCCCTGGTGGAGTATGCGATAAACGGGGATATGGGTTTCATCTACTTCAGTGAAGGCAATGAAAGAGCTGTCCGATGACCACCAATAGCCCTTCCCGCGCCCCATCTCTTCCTGGGCAGCATATTCTGCCAGACCATGAGTCTTTCCCGTCTCCCGCGCGCCTGAGGTAAGCTGGCGGGGTGTTCCTCCCTCTGCGGGAACCACATACAATTCAGCGTCCTGCACGAAAGCAACCCACCTTCCATCCGGTGAGAACTGGGCATCCTGCAAGGGTTTGTCTCCACCGCTGGCCAGTTTCCGTAGTTTGCCATCCAGACCATCTTTAAGATACAGGTCTCCCTGCAGCGGGATTAAAATCCGATCTGTGCGTCTGGCCCAGGCGTATTGGGTGACGCCCAGGCCGCGCTGCCGCAGACGCTCACGGCGTAGCTTTTCCTGCAAGGGGAGGTTTTCTTCTGTGTTTCCCAGGTCTTGCGCGTCCACCACCAACCGCGATTGGCAGGTTTCAGGGTCAAAAACGTACAACTGCTGCGTCAGGTTACCTTCGGCACTGAAAAGATAGGTCAGCCAGCGATGGTCGGGGCTGAAAGCGAATTTTTCGGGAACTACCATGCCCGGCAGCGGGTAGGTCGCCACGGCTTCAATGGGGATATTGGATTGGGAAATTCGTTCCTTGAATTCTTCGCTTTGATCTGATTTCATTCTGAACCTCGTTTATGGATCGCAATCCAAATTTTCATCAATGTACTTTTCTTTCAACAGTGAGAAATACCCATAAGGCCCTGCCAAACAGATATACCTTATGTCCTGAAGCCGATTTCCTCCAGCATCCGGACTGCACCGCGAATGATAGAAACCCGCTGCGCCGTACGCTGCGCAATTTCTTCCAGGAATTCGGCATCTTTAGTGAAACGAGCGGTTTCCTCCGGGACACCCTGGTAGTAGATTGTCAGCTTTTCCAACAACTCCTGGATGCGCGGAATGCCTGCGCTGTCGATCTGGTCTCCAGCTTCCAGGATGGCCAGTTGCGTGGTCAGGTTTTCAACCAGACGTTGCCAATCCTGAAGGCGTAAACCCGCTTTGCTCTTAAATCCGCCGCGAGCCATCGACCGGATAAAAACCGGGAGTTGGTTGAATTCCGACTCGGTTTCGCTCAAGATGGCTTGCAATTTCCGACTGTAACCTAATGCCTGCGAAACTTTTTCACTTTGATCCAGACCATAAGGTTGGATCTCCCCGGCGTTATTCAACCGGATTTGCTTAACGATCTCAAACCCTTTCGCCTGGATCAATCCGGCTTTTTCCAGGATCTCATAGCCATTTACAATTTCACCGTGGTAGGCTTCCGCGCAGTTCACTATCAGATAAGCCGCCGCAGCAGCCGCGTGTTCTACGGGCATCAGCCCATCATAGGCTGGATGAAGTGAAACTTGTAAAAATTCTTCAGCCGTCATCCCAAGAAGCGGCGCCAGCCGTTCCGCTACACCGCGAATTCCAGGTGTATCTACCATGCCGGGGGCAAAAGCCACCACGCGAATACCCGCTGTTCCCACTTCTGCGGCTAGCGACTGGCTGAAACCAGCCAGACCCTGCTTGGTGGCGATATAGGCAGACAATCCCGGCATCGCGTCGGTGGAGATCATATTCAGTATGGTACCGCACTTGCGGGCCAGCATTTCGGGCAGGAAGGTTTTACAGGTCAGGAACGCGCCGCGCAAATTGACAGCCACAACCTCATCCCACAGGGATAAATCCATCTCAGCCACAGGCGCGACCGGGCAGCGGATGGCATTGTTAATCAGGATATCTACTGGGCCCAGTGCCTTGCGGATTTCATCCGCCAGACGGATAACATGATCTTCTTTGGATATATCCGTTCGGATGTACATTGCTGTGCCGCCGGAATCCTGGATCTGCCTGGCTGTTTCCAATCCGGATTCGGAAAGTTCCGCAATGCCCACCCGCGCGCCCAATAACGCCAGTGCCAGCGCGATCTCCCGGCCAATACCCTGCCCGCCGCCTGTGATCACAGCGACCTGGTCTTTCATTATCCCCGACCGCAGCCCAATGGATTCAAGCAGATTCCTTTGAGAATTTGTCATTTTCCCTCAACCCATCATCAAAGCCCAAAATTCACCTAGAAAACCCACCTGATCCTTTTTCTGTCCTTTTTGACACACAGTGGGGATCAAATGTTTCAAACACGAATCAATTTTTGGCAGGTACACTTCAGGGCAACTTCTCGACATGGTCGGTTGGAACCCACCCTGGCTCGCCTTTTTCATTTAGACACCAGCTCCAACTGGTCAACACCTGGCAAACCAGTAGTTCATCACCGGCTTTTACGGTCAATTCTTTCCCATTATAGTCCTTGCAGAGTACCGCGCCTGTCTCCCGCCGTAAGAGATAGCGTTCTGGCACCCAGCCGGTATTGCCAGTCTGGTCTGTGCAATAGACCCAACCCGGCCATTTTTCTTCCCCGTCATTCACCTGCACCATATCGCCGGCTCGCAGCTCAAGCGGATGTTGCACGGCGGATTGGTAATCCACCACCACCCGGTAAAGACATCCCTCTCCAAAATCCAATATTTTATTTTTCAATCCTACCTCCACCCGATAAATATTTTCTGCCATCACGGCAGCCATAATCTTAATATTTGCGTGTTTGTTCCCACACCAACTACCATTTGCCCGGTTCGAAGTTCAGCTGTTCCCAGATTGGTGGTGATCTTTCCGCCAGCCGGAACTTTCCATATCTCCCGGGCGCCAGCTATGGTGTGCTGTACCGCGGCCAGCTCAGTCAGCTCCGGGGTCAAAAGAAGCATTTCCAGGAGGCCATCGCCGTCAAAATCTCCTCCCGCAGCCTGGTCAAGGTTGCGCGATCCAAGCACATGAGAAGTATATCCTTCCAGCCGGGCAGCCACCTTTAATTCATCTCGATCCAGCCTAAAAAACACCACTACCGGCGCCAGGTGAGGCGTCAGGACTTCTACCAATTCCATTTCTCCGCCCGGCCCAAATGAGCCAGCCGCGATGAGATGCCGCCAGCGGTTCCCCTGCCCAATGGCCGGGCTGGCTGCGATCCGCTCACCGGATTCTGAATACACCACCAGGCGGGCACCCTGTTCGGCGTCGCTTACTGTCACGACAATCTCGCGGTTTCCATCGCCATCCAGATCTGTCCAGATGGGGGCCAACCCCTCTACCACCGCAGGCGGATCGATGGTGATGCTGCGGATCACCTGCGGCACAGGGTTAGTCCTGATCAGTTTGATGCTGCCCGCTTCCAGGTCATCTCCCAGCGCGCCGTGAGGGTAGCGGCCAGTCGCGTCTGCCAGGACGAGGATGCGGTCCTGTTCATCCACCAGCAGCCTGGCATCCGGCAGCGCGTTGATTCCTTCGCGCCACTCGTGATATCCATCGCTCACCACCAGGTCACCATTCGTTTCCAGATAAGCCAGCCGGATGGTGTCTGTCAGGATCACAGCGTGCGACAGCGCCGAGGCGGTTTCTGATGGCGGCACCCCCAACGCCGGAAAGTCCGCAATCGCGTAACCCATGGGCGGCATACCAGGCGGCATGGCATTGGGAACCACATTCACCGGCTCGACCCGGTCCGGCGCGGATACATGAAAGGCCTGCGCGCGCCCGTCCTCCAGAACCGCGACCCACAGCGAACCTACTTCGGCTGGAAATGCCGTTACCCAAACCGGCCTGCCCTCCAGCGGCAGGTCAAGCACCTGCGCGAAGGGGACGGCCCCCACGCCGGATGCCAGGCGGTTGCCATCCGCACGCTGGTAGGTGAAACTCAGAACCAATTCCTTCGAAGCTGCGCCATTGAGGCTTTCAATAGCCGGAGGGCTGTCCTGTTCAGCCGCGGTTGTGGATTGCGTTCCGGTGGGTTCGGGTGCATGCGGCGCGGCAGCGGTAGGAAATGGCAAGGGCTTTTCAGAGCCGCAGGCTGGCAGCAGCATGATTGAAAGAGCAACCACTGCCATTACCATCCAACGCGTTCTGGGATTCATCGCCAGTTCCTTTCCATTTTTATTCTACCCCTGTCATCGTCCATTGCGTTTTGCTTGTTCGCTTATTCCCGTAATTTGCCAGCCTGCCGCAGCGCCTGGATAATGCGGGCATCCGCGCGAAGGTCCTGTCCCTTGAAAAGATCGGGCGACTCTGGATAGCTCAGCTGGAAGCGGACCATATGGTTGTCAGTGCCAAGAGGAGGCTGGATCACCACGCCATCGAAGCTGAGAGAAGACAGTGGAGTCCAGAACGCGCCGCCATAAATCCGTTCTGACCCAACACAAACCACAAAATTGGGGCCGCCGGCCACCGGTATATTCAATTCCGCAATTCGCTCAAACGCTTCTTCGGTCAATTCCATTTCATGGGCTGCTGTGTCATACCAGAGAATATCTTCCGCGGTCAGGAGCGGTTGCGTTTCCAGCTGCAAGTTCTCTATATCACCCTTCACCACCACATCATGGGGAATATCCTCTGCCACAATATAGATGCTGAAATTGTCCTGAGAAGGGTTGCACGCGGCCAGCCAAAGAGCCGGAACCATGAAAATCAAAATCATCTTGTGAAATTTCACAATCCACCTCTGTGTTTGCCGATTATTTCCCCATTATAAGGAAGTTCCCGAATCTGTACAACTGTAGAGGCAAAATTACTGTCCCACATTGGTATCACTCTGGGGTCATCCAATAAAACAAAAGCAGCCCGCTTAGGGCTGCTGCGAACGATCTGAACAAAAAAAGCCTGTTCTTATTCCAGGACCGCGCGCTCCTGCACCACCACTTCCTGTGAGAAACTGTTAAATGCCGGAAGTTCAATCCGCACCCGGTCGCCAATCTCGGGAACAATTTTCAACTCAACAATAGGAGCAGAAAAACCACAGGTCGCGGTCGGCTTTCCGGTATTCCAGGGCAAGTCTTCTCCCGAATAGCAGTAGTAATCCTGGTTGCTGAGCTGTGCCTGAAAAACAATTTCCTCGCCGCTGTTTTCAGAAAGAAGATAGCCTGCCACAAGGAGGTTCCCCATGATGAATTTCTCTTCTCCCAGGATCACTTCACCGTTCTGGTCGGTGAGGTCAAAAAACACCAGTAAATTGGTTTCACTCTTCGCCACGATCGTATCCCGAATACAGGTCCCGTACTGGCAATGGGTTGGAATTGTTGGTGCTGCCATCGCTGCCGCGGGCTGCTGTTCAACCTGCGCCTGTGGCGTCGCGATTGTTTCCAGGTTCGCATTCGTTTGTGGCGCGCAAGCTGAAACCAACGCCATGAGCAATAATCCTGCCAGACCCAATTTTTTTATTCTCACTACAACACCCTCTCCGTCTAATTTTTCTTACCTGTCCGGAGTACCCGAACCAGGACACATTATACTCTGAAGCAAAGCCGGTGGGGATGCACAAGGTTAGCCAACTTATCCTCGCCGGTTTCAAATTGGTGAAAAACCCATGGAAATGTCCATTCTGACGTTCACAGGACGAGGTATCTTTGCGCCTCTCTGCTTCAAACAACAAACTGGCGGCCAATAAGCCGCCAGTTTGAGTATGTTGCTCCAATTCTCCTGCCCAAGAAACTCACTTCCCGGCCAGAATCTTATCCTGCTGGGCCAGCAGAGTGATTAGAGTTTCCAGATCTGTCAATGCCAGGTCTGGGTCGCGCACCAGCGCGGATTTGGCGGCCGTCAGGCGCGCTTCGATCTCGGTGGCTACGTCGGGGTCCTCACCGGCGAGGTAACCATTCAAAGCGGTCACTTCCGTTTTAGCCATTTCCAGCGCCGCCAGCGCATCAGCGCCCTGTTTCTCCACAATCGAAAGCTGGGCTTTGGCAGCCTGGTAGCTCGCTTTGGCAAGATGCAGCCGGGCTTGCAGCACCTGCGCTTCTTCCTGCGCCTGAGTCAGTTCCAATTGAGTGTCCGCCAGTTCCGTCTCCACAGATAAACGAGCGTCTTCCGCTGCGTTGAGTTCCGTAACTACCTGCTGGCGTTCCCCTGCCAGCACTGAAGCACGTCTGGCTTGCGGTGCGATCCACACAAAGTACGCAAACAGGAGCCCCAGACCAAACACAGCGGCAAACAGCGCCAGCTGGCGCATCACCCGTCCAACTCTGGTTTCTTTGTTGAACAGCCATTTGATAAAACGCCGGAACCAGGAGGGTTTGGTGGGTTCGGGAACCGGAAGCTCTTCGGACACTGGCAGTTGTCCCGCTTCCTTTTCCGGGGATGGAAGCCCTGTTTCTTCCAGTACCGGTTTTTCCTCCTTGATCGCTTCCAATGGTTTCCCTTCGACAGGGAGCAAATTTTCCTCCTGCGCCGGACCGGCTTCTTCCACCAGACCGGCCGGTTCCTGCACCTCAGCTTGCGGTTTTTCCTCTTCCAGCGGCCACGCAGCGGGTTCAGTGGGTTGTTCTGAACCTTCGCCCATCGCCGCCAGCGCATCTCCGGTTTCTGGCACCGCTTCCTCAGTTTCCCCTGCAGGAGAATCTGTTTCACTTATTTTGGATTCCTCTTCCGGGATATCCACTGCCTCCGGTTTTTCTTCTTCAGAGCCGCGTAAAAATTTGGGAAGTTTCATCATTTCTCCTTTAAGATATAGGGGTGGGAGTAGGTGAAAGGGTTGGGCTCTGGAATGGTGTCGGAGTTGGGGTAACAGTCAATTCAAGGACTGACTCCGCTTCCATCGTTGAGGATTCAACCTCTTCCGGACCCAGCACATCCAGATCAACTTCCGCTTCCATGGAAGCGGGGATAGCCAGATCATCCACCAGGGTTCGCCAGGCGATCTCCAGATCTTCCGCAGCCAGAACCGGATTATCGGGGAGATTTTCCAAAGCCAACCGGATGCGCTCTACCAGGCCTTCAGCGGCTCCGGCTTTCTCTTCTGGAAGATCCAGCATTATCCCTTCAAGCGCGGTCAGCGCGTTCTCCGCGTCCACTGTGGCCAGATCGTAGTTCTTCTGGATGAGGTAAGCCCGGCTGCGGCTCAAGAACGACATGGTTTTAAGCACGCCAACATCAACCCGCAGCGCGACAACCTCAGCCGCCTCTGCCATCTCTGGCCCCTCTTCTGGCACAGGTGTTTCAGCCAGCATCTCTTCCAGCGCTGCGATCCGTCCATCCAGTTGATCCAATGACTTTTCAAGACCGTCGAGGGTATTCAGGGTCTCATCCTGCGCCTCAAGCGATTCCTGCGCCACGCCCAGGTCCGACTCGAACTGGGCAAAGCGCTCCGCATTCACATCGTTCTGGCTTTCCAGCCCCGTAAGGCGGTCATTGAAATCCGATAAACGCTCGTTGACCAGATCTTGATTGGTTTTCATGGTGGCTTCAAGGTCATCCAATTTATATTGGTTGGTCTGGATGGGATAGATGATCTCCCGGTAGAGGTAAATCACCCCGAAATAAACAATCAGCCCCACCAGCCCCAAAGCCAGCACCCCCAGCAGGAACTTAAACAAAGCAATTAAGAAAATCTTCAACGCGCGCCCAAACGAGGATCCTTTTTTTTCATTCATATCAGTCATCCAATCCTCCTTATTTAGCAGGTTGTGCTGCGCTGGTATCTTCTGGCATCACCTGCAGCAACAGCGTTTTCAAGCCCTGCAGGAACTCATCAAACACCTTCGCGCTTTTTTCCAGCTCAGCGGTGCGCTCGTCCAGTTGCAGCACGCGTTCATCAAGCTGCTCCAACTGTGCGGAGTAAGTATCCAGTTCGGTGCGCATGGCCTCGGTAGTCGCTTCCAGATCGCTGACCCTACCGCTCAACGCTTCCAGAGCGTCCAGCCGTGTCCGCAGTCCTTCTATATCCTGTTTCAAAAGATCCATCTGAGCTTCCGTCATGCCAACGCGCCGCTCCACATCCACAAAACGGCGGGCAGGAGCGTAAACCAGTGTGCCGTTGATCGCTGCCAGAATGCCCAGGGTAAGCAGCACCGCCAGCAGCAGCGCAAGGATGGCGAACCCAAAGTTATATCCCAAAACTTCACCGCGGCGGGGGCCACCTTTCTCGGGCTTCTCTTCTTTCTTCGCTTCAGAAGCAGCCTTTTCCGCTTTTGCGGGCGGCTCGGTGGGGATCGCAGTCGCCGCGCTGGTGCGCACCTTCTCCGCGGGCGCTCCCTCTGAAGTTTCTTTAACCGCCTCTTCTGCTTCTGCCGTGGCCTGTTCAACCAGATCCGCCTCTTCCATTTCTGCAACAGGCTCTTCAGCCAGATCTGCTTCTTTCATTTCCGCAACTACCTCTTCAACCAGGTCTGGCTCCGGCATCTCATCACCAATCTCCGTCACTTCTCCCTCGGCGATGGCAACCATTTCGGGTTCCACTTCTACAACTTCCTGTTCAATCTCGTCTATGATTTCCAGTTCAGGGGACCTTTCCGCCGCCGCTTCTACAGGGAGATCTGAAAGATATTCCTGCAGTTGAGACAGAAGGCGATCGTTAATGCCCTGCACACGCACCAGATCGCCCAATGTTTCATAGGGACGCGCATCGATGATGCGCTGCGCCAGCACAGGCCCAACCCCTGGCACGTCTATTAATTCTTCTTTTGAAGCCAAATTGATATTCACGCGATTAAAATATTGTTCAGACATAACATCCTCCCGATTTCTATAACAGGTTTAATAAAAACCAAACCAGTGACTATACTTAATAAATTTCCAGTTAAACATCCCGTTTGGTGCGCTCCGGCAAAGCGGGCGCGGAAGGGTAAGGCATGGGAATGTAATCCACCGTGGGGCGCCGGGTCCGGGCCTGGGGATACAGGTTCATAATTTTGTAAATCTCCGGCGGCACATCGGTGGTGATCTTGAGTCCCAAAGAGCGGGCCTCTTCCACGGAGAGCGGGTAATCATGGGTCCATTTGCCCGAAGCCAATTCCTCGGCAAGCCGCTCGACCACATCAGGGGGATAGGTCGGGCAGGCAATCCGCCGGATGGTGGCTTTGACCTGCCGGATGGCCTTCCTGGAGATATCCGCCAGGATCAGGGTCTGGTCATCCACTTTATTAACGTCTTTTTGATCGACGACATTAAGAATGGAAGCCGCCGGGTACTGCCCTACCTGCGGGTCAACCGGACCCAATACCGCGTTGTCATCCATCACAATCTCGTCCGCTGAAAGCGCGATCATCGTCCCACCTGACATGGCATAATGCGGCACGAACACAGTTACTTTGGCCGGGTGGCGGGATATTGCGTTGGCGATTTGCTCCGCGGCCAGCACCAGGCCGCCCGGGGTATGCAGGAGAATATCAATCGGCACATTATCATCGGTGAGTTTAATGGCTCGCAGCACCTGTTCGGAATCCTCGATGTTGATGTAGCGCGCCATGGGAAAACCCAGAAACGACATGCTCTCCTCGCGGTGGATCAGCGCGATCAGGCGCGAACCACGCTTTTCCTCCAGGCTGCGCAGCAGGCGGATACGCGATGATTCCAACATGCGCTGCCGGATCAACGGCAGAACAGATGCCAGCAATAAGAACACCCAAAGCAGATTGAGAAAATCCATAACGCCTATCCTCCTTACCAGGGATAATATTGATCCGTGTACCAGCGAGGCTTTTTCCTTTTCACACCGAAAAGTCCCGATATCAGCGCCCCAAACACAAAACCGCCAATATGGGCCCACCAGGCCACACCACCCATTTCCACTCCGCTGGCAGCGCCGAGGGAAAGAACGCCGGAATACAGCTGCGAGACGAACCACACACCGAGATAAACCACAGCGGGGATCTGGACAAACCAGGGAATGACAAACAAAGGGATCATTGAGATGACCCGCGCGCGCGGATAAAACAAGAAGTAAGCACCCATCACTGCCGCGATGGCACCACTGGCCCCCACCACCGGGACGTTACTGGTTGGCTGCACAAAAACATGCAGCAACGCCGCTGCCACACCGCCCAGCACATAGAATAACAAATAGCGGAAAGAACCAAGCCGGTCTTCCACGTTATCCCCAAAGATGAACAGGATCCACATATTGCTGATGATGTGGAACCAGCCGCCATGCATGAACATGCTGGTAAATATCGGAAGATAGCTGAGGGGATTGAGTAAAGAGAACCGGGCTGGAACAAATCCAAAGAGACTAACAACCCGGTCGATCTGTGCCGGGGAAAGACCGGCCTCCAAAAAGAACACGATGGTGTTGGCAGCAATCAACAACGTGTTCATGATGGGGAATGATTGGGATCGAACATCATCACGAATTGGCAGCATTTATCACCTCTATACAAACCCTGTAATTAAGTATAGCTTTCCTGTGATAAACATGCAAACAGCCTTGAAAGGATTAACAGATTTCTTACAGTATACCGATTTATCGCCGGCTGCAAACAGGCAGTTTGATGGATTCGATACTTTGAAGGGAATGAAGATAATCATTGAAGTGGTTACTACAATGTCTTGCGTGATAGCGTTGTAGTGATGACTGAAATCATCATAACGAGGTGAGCCTAACCACTGATGAACATTAAAAAATAAATAACCTGATAAGCTAAGAATCAGCAGTCAATTTACAAAGCTGAAGTGGGTC
>ENA-ORXD01001000-ORXD01001000.1-sediment-metagenome-genome-assembly--contig:-NODE-1000-length-27695-cov-4.851148_pt1 | contig 27695 bp, 20 predicted proteins | sample MGYA00237862_ERZ511471 | MGnify/ENA metagenome assembly ERZ511471 | reverse complement strand
TCGTACGCCGTCGCATGGGACACCCCGTTCGTCGCGGGCCGGGTCACCCGCACCGGGTGGGTGTTGGAGGGGCCGTCATACTCCGTCACCGTGACATTGCCGTTGGGGTCCGTCTCGCGGATCACGTTCCCGTAGCGGTCGCAGGCATAGGTCCGGACCGCCGCGTCGTTCAGCTCCCGCCTCTCCAGAAGGTTTCCCGTCCCCCGCTCGTACCGGTACCGGGTCTGCCTCGACAGGCCCGTCGAACTCCCCCGGAGGCCCTCCTCCGTCACCCGCCACAGCCAGGTCCCGAAGTTGGCATGGGAATACGATTCCGTCACCGTTTCCAGGGCCGTCCCCGTCGTGGTTTTTGACAGGAGGTTCCCGTTCGTCCGGTCGTGGCCGTACGTCTCCGTCCGGACCGCCGTCTTCCCGCCGTAAAGCCTCTCCTCTTTCTTCGCCAGGCGGACGAACCTGCACGTCTTCCCGTTTTCGCCGGAAAGGGTCTCCGCCGTCCAGGTGTATGCCGTGGACCGCACCGTCCGCCACGAACCGCCCTGATTCTCCAGGAGCACCTTCCTGGAGGGTTTCCTCCGGAGGTGCTCGTCCCGGCACGGGTAGGACGCCGACGACAACGACCCGTCGGGGCGGGTCCGCGTCACCGTCCCGAACCCCCGGAACTCCCGGGTCTTCGGATCGTAATACCCCCCCTCGTAGTCGTATCCCGTGGTGGCGGCGTTTCCCAGGCCGTCCTCCACCGTCACCGACGTCACCACGGCAAGGGGAAACGGCAGAAAGTCGTTGCCGTATCCCGACGACGGCCCGTACCCCAGGGACACCTTCTCACCCCCGTCCCGGGACGCCCGGGCCAGAAGGCCCCCGCCGCAGTTCCCCAGGGCCGGGCGGATGGAAAGGGCGATCGCCACCGGGGGGGTCACTTCGTCTCCCCCGGGGGCGGGGCCCGTTCCCGTCCTCTCCTGGTAGCGCCATCCCGCCCGGTCCGGCAGGCCGTCCCCCGTCACGTCGGCGAACACGAAGTCCTCGTTCCACGACACCGTCACGTCCCCCCCGAAGGACGTCCCCGAAAACGTCCCGTCCCGCTTCGACAGATACCTCCGGTACCGGTACACCCCCTTGTGGATCTCCGTCTTCGACACCAGGTCCGCGGCGCCGTCCCCGTCCGCGTCGGCGAACCGCAGCCCCTGGTTCCCCTCCTTCCCCGATCCGCCGAGGTTCATGCCCCCCGCCGGCGCGAAGGAACCCCGGCCGTTCGACAGGTACACATGGACGGCGCTCGCCTCCGACACGTCGTCCAGCTCGTGGCACACGGCGTCGGACAGCCCGTCCCCGTTCACGTCGGCGAAGTACGCCCTTCTCCCTCCCCCGGGAAGGCTCCCCGAGGCGAAGGGGGAAACGCCGAAGGTCCCGTCCCCCCGGGACAGGTAAATCCGGTACGCCCCCGTCTTCTCCCCCAGGACCACCAGGTCGTCCCGGCCGTCGCCGTTCATCTCGGCGAAGAAAAGCCTCTCGTCCCACGACACCAGCGTGGACAGCTCCGTCGCCACCGGGGCCCCGAAGGTCCCGTTCCCCAGGGCGAGGTACGCATTGATCCCGTTGTACGTGAACTCCTCCTTCTCGTACCGGTGCGCGACGAGATCGGGAAGGCCGTCCCCGTTCAGGTCCCCCAGGTGGAAGGCCGTCTGGTCGGGATGCTCCAGGGGGATGGCGAAGGTCGCCGGAGAGCCGAAGCTTCCGTTCCCCCGGGACAGGTGGCTCAGCGCCCGCACCTCCGTCGTGTCCCGCTCCAGGACCAGCAGGTCCGTCCTCCCGTCCCCGTTCACCTCCACGAAGTGGACCTCGGGGACCGGCGTCAGGTAGGCCGTGGCCCCCGTCACCGGGGACCCGTAGCCCCCCGTGCCGCCCTCGCGGTATGCGAACCGCGCCGCCGGGAGGGACTCCCCCCCGGAGCCGTGCTCCGTCACCGACGCGAGCCGGGACCGGTTCCCGCTTTCGTATGTCAGGACGTATCTCCGGCAAAGCTGTCTTCCCGCGTGCACCTCCACCGCCCGAAGGCGCCTTGCCGTCGTCACGGAGAACCCCGTCCCGTACGACACCGGCGCATCCGGGCGCCCCTCGTACACAAACACCGCCTCCACCGTCCCCGGGCTCCCGGGCCACGACGCCGACGCCGGGTAGATCTCCCCCCGTTCCCTCTCGTACCGGATCTCCATCCGGTTCCCGTTCGAATCCTCCACCCCGTCCAGGCACCAGCGGTACACCCCCTCCGGGCCGCCCTGGCGGGACGACGAAGAGGTCCCGTAAAAATACCGTCTCCCGTCCTTGTCGATTGCCTCCCAGGCCGAGCCGTCGTACCGGTATTTTACGAAGGCCTCCTCGATCTTCGCCCCGTAGAACCCGGTTCCCCAGTCCGCCTCCCGGGGGACGAGCTCCTCCGATCCCCGGGCGCCGGAAACGACGAACTCCCTCGCCCCGTGGTCGACTCCCCGCTTCATGGAGCGGCGGACGGACCCCGGCTCCACGTTCCAGCCCTCCCCGGCGATGCCGCCCCGGCCCTGGCCGTCGTAAGAGAGAAACAGCTGCGGGGCGATGCCGTTTCTTCCCGGGGGCACCCGGACGGGGATGCGCCAGGCTGCCGCCCCGGAGGGGGACACGTCCTCCGGCGAGGGGAGCGCGACGACGCCCTCGCCGTCCTTCTCGTCCAGGGTGGTCTCGGAGGGTTCCGGGGACGGGCCGTCCCCGGGCTCCGGGTCATCGGAATCGCCGGGGTCCTCCCCGCCGTCGCCGATGTCTTCGCCGGGACCGGGTTCGGGTTCGACGCCTCCGGAATCGGACCCGGCGCCGACCACGATCACCGACGGTCCCGGGGCGGCCGGGGAACCGCTGCCGGCCCCCTCCCCGGAATCGGCGCGGACTGTCGATGCCGCGAAAACAAACAGGAAGAAAACGCAGGATATCAGGGAAACGGCGATGCTCCCTCGGGACCGGATGTTCATGGAACCCCCCTTTTGGAGACGGTTTTTTCCCCGGCCGCATCCCCCCGGGAGGGGGAAAGGACCGGGGTGCGCCCTCCCATAAAGCAAGAGGCGTTCCTCGTGTGTAGCTACCCGATATTAAAGGGGATATAACGCAAAAGGACATGGCGGACACAGGTGGGCGGGCCAAACCACCCGAAAACCGCCTGAAGTTGGCGGCCGCAACCGGCCCCGATATGCAGAAAATAACGCCGGCGTTGAATGTCCGGGGAGTTGGCAGGGTTGACGGGAAAGAAAAGCGGGTTGGCGGGAGGAGGGCGGGACAAGCCGGCTTGTCCCGGTAAAGACAAGCAATGCTGCGGCTCTGCGTGGATTTCAAGTTTTTTGACTTTTACGGGGAAAAATCGTAGAATGATCTTGAAGCCCGAGACGAACTTCGACAGCAACACATAAGCCAAGTCCCACAGAGGACAGGAGCTAAGAGAATTGAAAAGGAAGTGTCCGATCTCGAGCTTCGGAGCCTGCTTCGCCCTCTCGGCATACCGGTCGGCGAGGCAGGCTTTTATTCATTGGTGGGCTTTTCTTCGGGTGCCAAGGCCCCTCTCTCCGGGCAATACGGGTATTTATACGGTAGTTATCCCGTATTTTATTAGTATTGCCTTTCCCAGCCGCATCCTTTAAGAGAAAAAAGTCCGGTTTCTTTCCCTTATTGCAATTTTGCAAGGAGTGACTGCGCGAAAAACACTCCGGGGAAGGGAGGCGGACCACAGGGGGCCGGTGGGTGTGAAAGGGGGGAACCGCCGTTACAGCGGATTCCCCCCGTTCAGTTTTTCGTAGACCTCCATATACCTGTCGATCATCGTATCAAGATCGTACTTCTGCCTGGATTCCCGCATGATGCGGCGGATCTGCGTTTCCCGGACGGACGGGGGCCGGCGGTGGAATTCGACGCTCCGTGTGAGCCCGTACCAGAGTCCCCCGGGGTCGTAATCCCGGAAAAGAAACCCGTTCCCCCTGTCATCCGGGGCGCCGTCGATTCTCAACTGGATGTCCCGGATCTTGTCATGGTACCCCCCCGTGTCCCGGTTCGTCGCCGTGGCCCCGAAAAGGTTCCCCACCTGGTCGATCTGCCCGCAGGGTTCGTACAGGGAAGCGCCGAAGACGTCGTTTGCCGCGGCAAAGCCCAGCATGGCAAGCGCCTCGTCGAAATGGTAGTAGCAGATCTTCCCTCCCGACGCCCATGAAATCCGCCCCATGATCTCCTCGTGGCTCCGGTCGCCTCCCACACCGTCGGAAATGACGGCGATCTGGACGTCGCCGTTCTGAATGACGAAACTGAGCGCGATCTCCTCGAGGAGATGAATGCCTTTCTGAAGAGGGTCGAGACGGGAGGGCCACAGGAAGAGGATGGCGTCGGGATTCGCCTGGAGGCCCGTTCTTTTCTGGAATTCCAGGAGATTTTCCCTCTTGGCCGCGAAGATGTCGTCCTCCGGTCCGTACTTCCGGACGATGTAGTCGCAGTACTCCGGGTACATTCCCTTTGCGGGGGCGTTCAGGATCGCCAGCGCCGACCCGTGGTAATACTTCTCCTTCACTTCCTGCCGGACGCTCGGGGGAACGATGGGCCGGTCCATGAAATAATCCCTGACCACCTCCTCGAGAAACTGGTGACCCACGAAATTGATGAGGCTCGCGTTCTTTACCGCGGTGGCCTGGCAGTCGATGCAGGGTTTCCCGTATTCCTCTGAATAGTAAAGGTTCTCCCGGAGGGTGCTCAGATCGACGCCGAAGAGCATCTCCAGCGGGACGTGGCCCGTGAACACGTTGTGGACCGTGTGCAGGACGGGGATCCCCCTCGACTTGGCGTAGGCGGTGATGACGCCGCCGGCCATCCAGTCATGGCTGTGGATGAGAAGCCTGCCGCCGCTTTTCGCCCGGACGTCCTTGATGATCTGGTTCACCATCTCCCGCTGGTATTCCGCGGCGTTCTGGACGGGATTGCCCGCGTACGCGCTGGGAAGGTCGGCGAAGATGGAGGAACTGATGAGGTGGATCTTGTCCGGGTCGATCTTGTAACGGATTTCACGCCACTCCCCCTCGTCCATCCGGCTTTCCCGCTGGAACCGCTTTTTCAGGTTCAGCGTCGCCAGATGGATTTCGACCTCCCTGTCGGCAAGGCCCTCGCACAGGGCCGTGACGACCTCGCCGAGCCCGCCGCTCTTGCCCGAAATGTAGCGGGCGAGACCGCTCATGTGCTGCGGGAGCCGTCCCGTTTCCGGGGCGATCAGAAGAAGGGCCGTCTGCTCCTTCCTTTTCCGGATCCGGTGTTCCTTGATGTCGGCATCGATGTCGTCCACCTTGCGGGTCAAGACATGGGCCGCCTGGGTGATGGAGCCGCCGTAGGGATTGAAGTAGGAATGGACGGCGTGGTCCTCCCCGAGCCGCTCGTGGAGAAAATAGATGTGGTCCGAGGTGGTCACGTTCCGCCATCGCCAGAGGATTTCCCCCGCCGCCCGCTTCGCGCCCTGCTCCAGCCGTTCAATCTCCTGAAAGAGCTTGTACTGGGTCATGGTCCCGAGCCACCCGAAGGTGTCCCTTCCCACGTCGGCCCAGGAGGACGTGGCAAGGCCGTGGATGTCCACCTCGGGGCAATGGGCGTCCCGGAACCGGTCGGCCACTTCCGTCGGATTGGCCAGGACGATGTTCCGGTGCCCGGAAAGGGCCGCTGGAAGCGCCTTCCAGAATTCGAAAATCCCCTTGTCCTCCCAGATGTGCTCGCCGATGTGCTCGAAATCGTACCCCAGGAGCACCGATTCGCCGTCGATCCGGGCAAGATTGGCGGCATACTCCTTCGCCGGAATGGGCTGAGTGGGAAAACGGAAGGCCACGTCGTCGCTCAGATCCCGGTTTCTCGGCAGCACGATGAGACCGGTCCCCCTGGCACGGAATACGGCGTTGGGGGACACGGGCTCGTTCTTGCCGATGTACATGTCGTCCCGCTTCTCGCAGAGAATGGCCCGGTACCCCAAGTCCCAGACGGCGGCCGCGATGTCGTTGTTGTACATGAGTTCCGTATTCCGGAAGGAGGTGGGGGAAACCCCGACGAGTTCCCGGATCTTCTCTCCATGCATGGCCACCTGTTCCCGGAACTCCCGCTTCCGGGAGTCGTTGAAGAGGCTGGTCAGGGAGTGGTAATAGGTCTCCCCGAGGATCTCCACCCGGTTTCCCTCCCTGCCCGCGTCCACGAGTTCCCTCAGCACGCCGATCACTTCCGGACGGTACAGTTCCGCCTGTTCCAGGAAGGTTCCGGAAACGCCCAGGGCGATCTTGAACGAGCCGTTTTCCCGGATCAGGTCCCGGAACATGGAGAGGGCGGGAAGATAGCTCTTTTCGGACACCTTGTTGAAGACGGCGACGTTCATCTCATCCCAGAGAAACTTGTCCCTGTCGGGATGAAGGCGAAAGGGCTGGTGAAGCTGAAAATAAAAGGTTACGAGCGGCATCGAAGACTCCTCGTATTGCGGATCGATATGTTCCGGTCTGTCCCAGAGCAAAGGAAAAAGAGGATACGCGGGAGAAACGCAACCGGCGGCTTGCGGTTCCATGGTTCCCATGAACGGAGAGGTGCAGCGTCCGGCCCGGAAGAACCCTTTTCCCCGCGCAAGCCGCAGCCGCCGGGCCAAGGAACGCTCCCCCCGGCAGGGGAACGAAGGCCTTTGCCCGTATCATTTTATTGATATCCCATATCCCGGGCAAAGACAACCGAAATTTCCCTCCGGACCCGGCGGGACGCAAGGGATTACCGGCACGCGTCGCGGCCGGAGCCGTCTTTTCTAGAAATAGAAAGAGGTTGTGAAAACGATCTGCCGGGCCGGCGCCCGGCCGCTGAAAACAAAGCCGTCCTCCACCCAGTCGAAACGGTGGTTGAAGACATTCCCCACGGCAAGGCTCACGAGTCCCCGTTTGCCCGGCAGCTCGTACCCGATTCCGCAGTCAGTGACCCAGATCGTTTCGTTTTTCCGTCCTGGTTCCTTGAAATTCTGCCTCTTGAAGATCTGGGCGGCGAAGAGGGAAAACCCCGAGGGATGGAGGTACCTTGCGCCGGCTCTCGCATAATGGTCCCGGCGGTCCCCGCCGTCGTAATTCTCGTCATCCCCGTCCGTGAAGCGGTAAAGTCCCTCCACGGCCACCCCGCCCGGGAGGAGCTGGTTCACCTCGAAGCTCACGCCCTTCAGCCTTCCCGTATAGGTCGTCTCATCCCCTGCTTCGTCCTTTTCCCGATACTCCCTCGTCAGGTAAAAGCCGTTGAGGGCGAAGAAACCGCTTTGCCACTCATGCTCCCAGACGAGATCCCCCTCCTCGGCCCGGGAACCCTCCAGGGTGTTCCGGAAAATGGGCACGCCCGCCACGTCCATGGGGTCGATCCGGTAGGACTGGAAGGGGAGGAAATACCGGAATGCGGCGATCCGGAAGGTGTCAGTCTCCGTGGGCGTCCAGATCAGCCCGAGGCGGGGGCTCCAGCCCTCGAGATCCCATTCGACGCCGCTGAAGGCGTTGCTGTCCGTCGCCCGGTCGAAGTAGAGGGCGGCCTCCAGAACCAGATCCCTCCGGATCTTCCAGATGTCCTGGAGATACACCGTTCCGAGGTTCTGGTCCGTCCCGGCGTCATAGGTTTCGGTCTCCCTGTCCAGGATCACCCCCTCGTACGTGTAGATGTCGGTGATGCGGTTCTCCGAGTCGTTCTCCCCCCGGTACAGGGCCGCCCCCGCGATGAACTGGTGCCTGCCCGCGGCATGGAGAACCTCCCCCTGGAAGTGGGTGTAAGGCCGGGAAACCGTGCCTTCCCAGAAGCTGTCGTAAACAAGGCCGGGGATTTCGAACACGTCCCGGATCTCCGTGTGGGAGAGAAAGGGCCCCCGGTCCCACACCCGGGTCAGGAAGAAGAGAAAATCGGAGCCCGGGGAGAAGTTGTGGGCGTATCCCCCTTCGAATCTGCCCGACCGGAACCGGTCCTCGTCCAGGGGGTCGGACGGGGCGTCGTATTCATAGCGGGCGGTGTAGGGATCCCCCCGCCTCTGGTCCAGGTAGCGGAGGCTCAGATAATACCGGTCCCTCGGCGTCCCGTCGATCTTGAGCATCATGGCGGCGCTCTTCGTCCGTTCGGAGTTCGTCCCCCGCCAGCCGTCGGTGCTCCCGTAATAAACGGCTCCGCTGTATGCCAGGGACGCCTCCGGAACGGCCCCGTACACGATGGCGTTTCCGCCGATCGTGTCGTTGCTGCCCGCCGTTCCCGACACGGCTCCGCCCAACGACGGCCTTTCGAAGAAGCTGGTGTACTCGTTGAACTGGTTCAGGGTGTTCTCGTTCGCCGGCTGGAGGATCCGGGCCAGGAGGAGTTCGCTCCCGCCGGGGATGGTCCGGTCGCCCTGGCCGGTCAGGGAACCGCCGAGGAACAGGTGTCCGGCAAAATTGGTGTAATCCTCCTTCACCGAGGACAGGGCCTTGTTCGTCCCCCAGGCGGACAGGCCAAGCTGTTCATAGAGGAGGGAAAGGTTCACGTTCTTCACGGCCAGGTCCTGGTCCAGGAGGAACCTGGACCGGTACACGGCGCGGTTGTCGTTGAGGGCCACCGCCTTCTGAAAGGAACGGATCGCCTCGGCGGGCCGGTTGAGGTCCCGGAGAATGAGCCCCCGGTAAAGATGGGGCGTGGGATCGAGGGGGTCCAGTTCCTCCGCCGCCGAGAGGATGTCGAGGGCGGGACCGAACCTCCGGACCTGGTACAGCATTTTTCCCCAGTAGCTGAGGAAGAGGGAGCGCTGGGGCTCCAGGAGAACGGCCGCGGTGATCTCCCGGAGTGCCTCCTCGACCTTCCCCTGCCGCATCCGGACAAGGCCGAGCCCCATGCGGGGCTCCCCGAGGGAGGGGTCGAGACCGACGGCTTCCAGGAACACTTCTTCGGCTTCCGAGGTCAGGTTCCGGGCCAGGAGCAGGAACCCGAGAAGGTTGGCCGCCTCCGACGACCGGGGATCCAGGGCACGCGCCTTTTCCGCCGTTTCCCGGGCCTCGTCGATCTTCCCGAGGGCGAATTCGAGCCGTCCGGCGTGGCACAGGAGGGGGACGTTCCCGCCGTCGAGGGCCAGCGCCTTCCGGGCGACCGCCAGGGCTCCCTCCAGGTCGAAGAGGGACTGGAGGACGAGGCTCTCCACGAAGAGGGCGTTCGCCGAGCCGGGGGACAGGCGGACGGCCCGGCGCGCTTCCGCCAGGGCCTCCTCCCGTTCTCCCAGAAGAAGGGAGACAAAACCGAGAAGCATGGGGGGCAGGGAATTGTCGGGATACCGTTTCTCCAGGAGGGCCAGTTCACGTTTCGCCCCGGCGAGGTCCCCTCCCCGGAGTTCCAGGAAGGATCGGAAACGCCGTTCGAGATCCTCCTTCCTCCAGAGAAGTTCCCCGCCGGCACCCCCTTCCGGAGGGAGTTCCAGGGAATCGAAGAACGGTGGAACGAATACGGTCCACTGGACGGCCTCCCGGGGCCTCAGGAGGACCTCCTTGACCGGCGCCCCCCCTGGACGGACGGAGGCCCGCTCCCCCGGACCCAGCGAGACCGCCCCCTGCGGGTTCGACAGGGCCACGGCCCCCCGGAGGACCGTGAGGGTCACCGCCCGGTCCGGCGCCTTCCGGAGGTTCAGCTCCGTCCCCCGGACGCCGACGACGGCGGTGACGGCATCGATGTCCACGGCAACCTTTCCGTTGCGGTTCCGTAACCAGATCTCCCCCTCCGCCAGTTCATAGAGGGATTTAAGGGCGCCCCACGCCGCGGGCAGGATTCGGGACGCCAGGTCCCACGGGGCGGCGGGCGCCACCGCCTTCAGAATGAAGGTCGTCCCGCCGTTGATCTGGAGAAGGGTCTCGTCGGAGAGAAGGAGCCAGGCCCGGCCGTCTCTCCCCGTCCGGATTGCCTGTCTCTCGGCAAGGGGCTGGTCCACCCGGGCGGGAATCCAATCCCCGCCGCCTGGCGGGGAGACCTCGACGGCGCCCCGGAGATTGACGATCCGGCCGGCCTCCCGTTCCGAGGCCCGGGCCCCGGGACAGGGGCCCGCAAGGATGGACAGAACGAGAATTCCGACGAGAAGCACAAAGGCCCTTCCCGCCTCGAGACTCTTCATGGGTTGCGTCCCCCGCCTATTTCGACAGGAATCCCCCGTCCACCACGAGCACATGGCCTGTCACGTACGCCGCGGCGTCGGAAGCCAGGAAGACGGCGACACCGGCCATGTCGCCCCGGTCGCCCGCCCTGCCGAGGGGGATGCTTTCGAGCATCGTTTGTTTCTGCTCTTCGAAGCCCGCTGTTTCGATATAGGCCATCATGTCGGTTTTGAAAAAGCCGGGGGCGATGGCGTTCACCCGGATGCGGTGCGGGGCGAGCTTGACCGCCAGGTTCATGGTCAGGGCGTTGATGGCCGCCTTGGTGGAGTTGTACGGGACGGCCGGGTGGAGGGATTCCTCCGAGCCCCGGAACGCCATGATGGAGGAGATGTTGATGATGCTTCCCCCTCCCTTTTCCTTCATGAGCCGGGCAACCTCCCGGGTGAGGATCCACACCCCCCTGACGTTCACCTGGAAGAGCTGATCCCATCGCTCCAGGGGGAAATCCAGGGTCGGAGCCCCCCAGGTCGCGCCGGCGTTGTTGACGAGGATGTCGATCCTGCCGAACTTCTCCTTCACCGTCTCGAACAGACGCCGGATGTCCTCCTCCTTCCCCACGTCACAGGGAACGGGAACGACGGTCCGCCCGGAATCCTTCCCGATCTCCGCCGCCGCGCTCTCGAGGTTCTTCATTTTTCTCGAAGCGATGACGACATCGGCCCCCGCCCCGGCAAGCCCGCCGGCGATGAATTTCCCGATCCCCCGGCCGCCCCCCGTCACCAGGGCGACCTTCCCGTCCAACCGGAACAAATCCGCAACCTTCATGGCTTCTTCCTTTCTCTGTCTCAGTTCTCCTTCCGGGAGGAATCCTCCACCACCGAGGGGGGAAGATTCCGGAAGGCCGTTCCGTCGGGCATGTATTCCACGATGCCTTCGTCCGTCTTTTCCATCCGTGTGAGAATCCCCTGGACCGTCTTCTTTCCCGCCCATGCAAGGACTTCGTCCACCGTCTTCCGGGAGGCCAGTTCCTTCATGGTGGCCAGCGTCGGCAGGACCATGTCGAAGGCGCCCTCCCTGAACCGGGACAGGGCCTTCTCGGGACGGATCCAGATGTGCCGGGTGAGTTCCACGCCGTCGTGAAAAGCCCGCTGGCCCGGCGGGGCCTCGGCGACGAAGAAGCGGACATCGTAGCGCAGGGGGAGCAGTTCCGGCGTGATCCAGTGGGAATAATACAAGAGGCGGTCGCAGGCAAGGGTGAGCCGTTCCTCCCGGAGGAAACGGGAGAAGGAGAGTTTTCCCTCGAAAAGAAGGCGCCGCTTCCTGCAGAGCCGCTCCTGGGCCGGCCCCTCCCCGGGGACCAGCCATCTTCCCGGCGCTTCGTAAGCGAGCAGAATCCCGACTTCCTCGAAAGTTTCCCGGATCCCCGCCACCCAGGAGCCAAGGGCGATCTCCGGGGACGGGCAGTCCTCGAGGATCCGGAACGCGCCGTCGCGGTCGATCCCCTCGATGCGTTCCTCCATTGCGGCGGAGGTGTCCTCATCGTCCAGGATGCCGCCGGGAAAGACGTATGCCCGGGGAACGAACCGGCTCTTCGGGTGCCGGAGGACCATGAGAACCTCGAATCCGCCATCCTCGGGCGGACACCGCCTCAGGAGGATCACCGTTGCCGCTTCTTTCGGTCTGACGGGCATTTCCTTCCCTTTCGATGGGTTTTCGCTTTCCCCGCTTATAATGCACAAAAGAGGGGAAATGTAAAGCCGGCCCTCAGGAACGGGTCAGCCGGGCGATCACCTCGACGTGCTTCGTCTGGGGAAACATGTCCAGGGGCCGCAGAGAGGAAAGACGAAACCCCTTTTCCACGAGGAGGAGGACATCCCGGGCCTGGGTGGCGGGATTGCAGGAAACGTAAACGATTTCCCGGAGAGGAGCGTCCGCGAGGGTCTCGAGAAGGGACCGCCCGCAGCCCGCCCTGGGCGGGTCGAGCAGGACGGCGTCGAAACGCACTCCCCGCCCGTGGAGGTCCCTGACGGTTTCCTCCGCCGTACCCTCCAGGAAAACGACCCCGTCCAGTCCCCGCGCCAGCGCGTTCGCCCGGGCGGCAAGAACGGCCGGGCCGTCGGAATCCACGCCGGTCACCCGGGCCACCCGGGAGGCGAGAAACAGGGAGAAGAGGCCGGAACCGCAGTACCCGTCGAGAACGGAATCGCCCGGTTTCCACCCCCCCGCGGCGAGGACCTCGTCTACGAGCGTCCCGGCCAGGAAGAGATTGGCCTGGAAAAAGCCCTCCCGGGGTACGAGAAAGGACACCCCTTTCACCTGCCGCGTCACCGCGGGAAAGGGGAGGCCCTCTCCTGGAAGGCCGGAACCGGCCGATTCCCCGTCGGACCAGAAAACGTACCGGCCGTCCGGGACGTCCGCCCGGCCTGCGAGGACATCGGCAAAAAACCGGTTCGCCGCCCCGTTGATGGAATCGTCCATGAGAAGGCAGCGGGACACGGGGACCACCGTTCCCCCCCGGACGTCCATGAAGCCGAACGCCGGTACCCTGCCCTTTCCGCGGCGGAGGTGGTACTCCCCCTTTCCCCGGTAATGGAAGATCTCCGGCGAGGGAACGATGGGAAGGACGGGGGGATCGGGAATCTTTCCGATCCGCTGGAACACCTCCCGGACCTGCCGTTCCTTGACGGAAAGCTGCTCCCCCGGTGAAAGGTGCTGGTAATCGCAGCCGCCGCAACGCCCGAAGAGGGGACAGGGAGGATTCCGCCTTTCCGGTCCCGGCTCGAGAACGTCCAGCGGCACCCCCCGGAGATAGCGCTTCCGCTCCTCCGTGATCTCCACCCGGACCGTGTCGCCCGTGGCCGTGAAGGGGACGAAGACGACCTTTTCGCCGATCCGCCCCACCCCTTCCCCGCCGAAGGCGATGGTCCCGATTCTCACGTCCGCCTGTCTCGATCGCAATGAAGCCTCCCCGTAACCGTCCGCATACCTACTTATTTCATTTTGTCCTCGAGGGCAAACGGTATGTCCCTCTTTTCTCTTTACAAGGGTTTCCTCAACTGGTAGGTTTCCTGTCGATTTCGAGACGGGTGCCAATGGAAGAAAACGTACACCGGATATCATTGGAGGACAGGGAAATCGTTCTCGTCGGGACCGCCCACGTTTCCCGGGAAAGCGCCGATCTCGTGGAGCGGATCATCGACGGGGAAAGGCCGGACACGGTCTGCGTCGAGCTGTGCCGGTCGCGGTACGAAGCCATCACCCGGAAGGAGGAATGGGAAAAAACGGACCTTTTCCAGGTGATCCGGAAAAAGCAGTCCGCCCAGCTCCTCGCCCAGCTCCTCATGGCCTCCTTCCAGAAAAAACTCGCGGACCGGTTCGGCGTCCGGCCGGGGGAGGAGATGCTCCGGGCCGTGGCCCGGGCGGAGGCGACGGGGGCCCGGGTCGTTCTCGCCGACCGGGACATCCGGACCACCATGCTGCGGACATGGCGGAAAATGAGATTCACCAGCCGTCTCCGCCTCGCCGCGGAGGTCCCCCTCTCCTTCCTGTTCTCCGAGGAAATCACCGAGGAGGACATCGAGAATCTGAAAAACCGCGACGCCCTCGAAACGGCGCTTCAGGCCTTCGGTTCAAAACTTCCCGAGATCCGGGAGACCCTGATCGACGAGCGGGACCGGTACATCGCCCACAGCGTTTCCCACGCCCCCGGAAAAAAGATCGTCGCCGTCGCCGGAGCGGGCCACGTTCCCGGCATCCTCCGCTACCTGGGAAAGGACCAGGACATGAAGGAACTGGAACGAATCCCGCCTCGCGGACGATTGGGCAGAATCATCGGCTGGGCCATCCCCCTGGGAATCCTGGCGCTCATCATCGCCGGCTTTTTCCGGTCCGGCGCGGAGGCCGGGCTGGGAATGGTGAAGTGGTGGGTCCTGGCGAACGGCGTTCTAGCCGCCCTGGGGGCCCTCGCCGCCTTCGCGCACCCCGCGACGATCGCCGCCTCTTTCGCCGCCGCGCCGTTCACGTCCCTGAACCCCATGATCGCGGCGGGCTGGGTCGCCGGCCTGGTGGAGGCCTCCGTGAGGAAGCCCCGCGTCTCGGATTTCGTTCATCTGAGGGAGGACATTTCCTCCCTGCGCGGATTCTGGAGAAACAAGATCACCCGCATTCTCCTTCTCGTCATTTTCGTCAACCTCGGCAGCGTCATCGGGACTTTTGCCGCCATCCCGCTCATGGTCCGGTATCTTCCGCCGGGCTGAGGAAAAGAGGAAGAGCAATCATGGAACAGCAACGGGAACGAAATTCGATACTGTGCCCCAACTGCCGGAAGCTGATCAGCGCCGACGAGCCCCGGTGTCCCTACTGCGGGCTGTTAAGACCCGGCGGATCGGCCCAGCGGATCCTCTCCTTCCGGTTCATCGACGGAAACAGGGACTGGATCCGGATCATTCTCTACGTGAACGTGGCCTTTTTCCTCGCATCCCTGGTCCTGAACCCCTCCGTTCCCGGACTGGGAATGAACCCTTTCACCTTCCTCTCCCCCTCCAGCACAAGCCTCTTTCTCCTCGGCGCCACGGGAACGATTCCCATCGACCAGCTCCACCGCTGGTGGACCCTCATCTCGGCGTCCTATCTCCACGGGGGGCTCCTTCACATCTTCTTCAACATGCTCGCCTTTCTCCAGCTCGGTCCCTTCGTTCTCCGCGAATACGGCTTCCACCGCTTCTTTCTCGTGTATACCTGGAGCGGCGTTCTCGGATTCCTCGTTTCCTGGCTCGCGGGCATTCCCTTCACCATCGGGGCGTCGGCAAGCATCTGCGGTCTGATCGGCGCCACCCTCTACTACGGGAAAAGCCGGGGGGGCCTTTACGGGAACATCGTCTACCGCCAGGTCATGGGATGGACCATCGGGTTGATCCTCTTCGGCTTCATGGTGCCGGGGATCAACAACTGGGCCCACGGCGGCGGCCTCGTGGGGGGAATCCTCCTGGGATTTCTTCTCGGCTACGCGGACCTTCGCAGGGAAAGCCCTCTCCAGCGTCTCCTTTCCGGGGCGACGGTGCTCCTCACCGCGGGGATCCTCGTTTACGCCCTGGCCTATGCGGTGTTTCTCCGTTTCTTTCACTGAGCACGCGCCGGCCTTGAACGGCCGGACCGCGGAACCGCATTGAAAAGCGGGTCTTGAAGGATCTATTGACAGGTCCGTCCGGTTCTCCTATAGTTTGCACATCTTCCCCGCGTGAAGGAACCACCGGAGCGGCCGGGGCGGGAGGAAAGGAGGAGCACCGTGAAGAAGACCCTGATCCTTTTGCTGATTGTCCTTCCGGCGTTCATCGCCGGTTGCGCCGTTACTGTGGGGAACCAGACGGTGGGCATCCAGTCGGGAAGATTCTTTTTCACCGACGGCACCCTGAGAACCAATTACCACGCCCCCTTCGAGGCCGTCTGGACGGCCTGCGTGCAGGCCCTCCGGAACATGGGCGCGAAGGAAATCATGGAAGAGAGGAAGATCTCCAAGGGCACGATCTCGGGCACCATTGCGGAAGACAAGGTGGACATCTTCATCGAATACGCCGAATACAACGTGATCACCGTGGGCGTCCGGGTTGGAATCTCGGGCAACAACGCCATGTCCCAGCAGATCCACGACCGGATCAAGGAAAACCTTCTCAAAAGGTGACCGCACGAAACGCCGGATTCGCGGCCGGTTCTTGACGTCCGGCGTTGAATCCGGAGTCTGAATACGGGGTCAGTCCTTGACGTTTGACAAACAAATGGTCAAACGTCAAGGGCTGACCCCGTCTTGCTTTGTCATTGACAAATGTTAGCACATTTGCTAACTTCAACACATGCTCTATTCCATCGAGTATTTCCATTTGCGCGTCAAGGATGAGATCGAAACCTGGCCCGCCGGCGTACTCGCCGATTATGCACGGATGATGGAACTGCTGATGGAATTCGGGCCGGATGTACGCATGCCGCATTCGCGAACCATGGGAGACGGGCTTTTCGAACTCCGGCCGCGAGGCCGGGAAGGCATTGGCCGCGCGTTTTACTGTTTCCTCATCGGCCGACGCATCGTTATCCTTCATGCGTTCATCAAGAAATCTCAGAACACCCCTTACAGGGAATTGAGGACGGCCCGAAAAAGAATGAAGGAGGTACAGGGTGACTGAATTGAAATACAAGCCGGTGCCTCACGACCATGAGACATTTCTCAGAGATGCCCGGAAGCGGAAAGGATTTTCCAAGGCATACGAAGAGCTGGAGGAGAGGCATGCTCTCATACGGGCAATGCTTTCCGCACGTTCGAATTCGGGACTTACGCAGGAAGCTGTCGCGGAATTGATGGGAACCACCAAAAGTTCCGTTTCCCGTCTGGAATCGGCGGGGAAGCACGCCCCGTCTCTGACGACGCTTCAAAAATATGCAAAGGCCGTGGGATGTCGCCTCGAAATCAAACTTGTCCCGGCGAATCGGAAAACAGGACGCGCCAGGAAACCGAGCCCCCGTTGACGGATCGGGAAACAGGCCTTGACGTTTCGCCTTGAATCCCGGGACTGACCCCGTTCAGCGCTTTTGAAGGGTAATTTCTATGGACGACCGTCTGGTCCTGTTTCCGGAAACGAGGCAGGCGGAGTTTCTCCGCCGCCCGAACCGCTTCGCCGTGGAATGTCTTCTCGACGGGAAGGCCGTCCAGGCCCACCTCCCCAACCCGGGGAGGCTCTGGGAACTGCTCCTGCCCGGACGGACGGTATTCCTCGCCGAGAACCGCGGGGCGGAAAGAAAGACGAGATACACCGCCGTGGCGGTCCTCCGGGAGGGCCTTCCCGTCTTTCTCCATACCCATGAAACGAACCGGGCCGTGGAGTGGCTCCTGCGGCGGGGCGCCGTCCCGGGCTTCGAAACCATCGGCGGGATCGAAAGGGAGAAGACCGTCGGGGAGAGCCGGTTCGATTTTCTCCTTCGAAGAAACGGGCGACCCTTCTACCTGGAAGTGAAGTCGTGCACCCTTTTCGGCAACGGGATCGCCATGTTTCCCGATGCGGTGACCGCACGGGGAAAGCGGCATCTGGAGGCCCTGTCCCGGATCGCCGGGAACGGGAAAGACTGCGGCGTTCTTTTTTTCGTCCAGTGGCCCCGGGCCCGCTTTTTCCTCCCCGACTACCACACCGACCCGGACTTCACCGAAACCTTTCTCGCCGTAAGGGACAGACTCCGCCTCCAGGCCGTGGCGGCCCGGTGGAACGAAGACCTCAGCCTCTCCCCGGAGGTCAGGGACCTCGCCATTCCCTGGGACCTGATCCGGCGGGAGGCGAAGGACCGGGGAAGCTACCTCCTTCTTCTCCGCCTCGACCGGGGGATTTCGCTTGCCGTGGGAAAGCTCGGGAACGTTTCCTTCGAGAAGGGGCACTACATCTACGTCGGTTCCGCGAAGCGCGGCCTATCGCGGCGGGTCGAACGGCACCTGAGACTTCGGAAAACCTTCCACTGGCACATCGACTTTCTCCGGAACGCCGCGGACCGCGCCGTCGCCGTCCCCATCCGGTCCAGCTTCGACGACGAACACGAGCTCGCCCGAAGGCTTTTCGAGCTGACCGGCCGGCCCGTTCCGGGATTCGGCTCCTCCGACTGCTCCTGCGGGAGCCACCTCTTCCACATGGACGATCCGCCGCTTTCCTCCCCGCGCTTCATCGACCTCGTTCTCGACTTCCGGATCCGCCGCCTCGAAAAGCTCCTGGAATGAGGAAAATCCGCCGAACCGCATCCCGGGTCTTCCCGGAAGCGCCGTTTTCATGGTAAACGGTTGTGACCGGGCTCCGCCCGGCCGGGAAGCCGGCCGCACGCGCACGGGGACCCGGCGGCCGCCGGCAGGGGCGGCGGAAGCGATCCACGAAAGGGGGGCCTCTCTTGGAAGTACTTCTCGCAGGAATGAACATCGACCATGACGTGATCCGGGAGGCGCAGACCGGTCCCGTTTCCCCCGACAGGCTGACCCCGGAAACCCTTTCCGCGGCCTATGCCCGGATCAGCCGGAGCCCGCTTTCCGTGCCCGAGCTGCGGCGCGCCTCGCGGAACGAGGTGGAAAAGGCGAGGAAATCGAACCGGTCGATCGTTTTCGACATGGGGCACAGTTCCATCGCCGAGCACGCCGTCTTCAACCTGGACGTCCTCGACATCTCGCGGCTCGCCGTGGAGGCGGTGGAAAGCTTCCGCCTGTGTTCCTACACGGAGAAATCCCAGCGCTACGTCCGTCTCGAAGGGGGCTTCGTCCTTCCCCGGGAAATCGTCCTGGCGGGGCTGGAGGCGCCGTTCCGGGAAATGATCGGACGCCAGAACGACCTGTATCTGAAACTGGACGAGGCCATCCGGGAGGAACGGCTCCGGTCCGCCGGCGGGACGGCGGCCGCCGCCGGTGAATCCGCCAGGGAAGACGCCCGGTACGCCCTTTCCCTCGCCACGGAAACCCAGCTCGGCATGACCCTGAACGCCCGCAATCTGGAACTCATGATCCGCCGCTGCGCGGCCCACCCCCTGAAGGAAGTGAGAGACTTCGCGGACGGACTGTACGGGGCGGTCATCGGCGCCGCGCCCTCGCTGGTGCGGTACGTGAAGCCCACCGTGTACGACCTCAAACGAACGAAACGGCTCCGGGAGAAAGCGGTCCCCCAGGCCGGGGAACCGGTGGAACGGAACGAACGGGAAGGATCGGACGGGAACGCGGCCCTCGTCGCCTGGACGGCGGACGGGGACGAAAAACTCGTCGCGTGGCTCCTTCATTCCGCTTCGCGCCTTTCCGCCGCGGACTGCCTGAAGAGGGCCGCGGCCATGTCCCCCGGGGAACGGGAGGGCCTCGTCCGGGCCGCCCTGGAGGACATGCGGGCCCACGACGCCCCTCCCCGGGCGTTCGAACACGTCGAACTCACCTTCGAGCTCGTGGTCAGCGCAAGCTGCTTCGCTCAGCTCAAGAGACACCGCATGGCCACCCTCACGACCCAGGAGTACGATCCCGGACTGGGAGCGACCGTCCCCCCCTCCATAACGGAAGCGGGCATGGAGGGACCCTTCCGCGACCTCGTCGCGGATACGGACGCACTGTACCGCCGGATCGTGGAGAAGGCCCCCGGCGCCGCGCCCTACATTCTCACCAACGCCCACCGGAAACGGGTGCTTCTCAAGGTGAACGCCCGCGAGCTGTACCACATGTCCCGGCTCCGGGAGGACCGCCATGCCCAGTGGGACATCCGGGAGACGACGGCCGCCATGGTCCGCCTCGCGAGGAAGGCGTTGCCCCTCACCTTTCTTCTTGCCGCCGGGAAAGACCGGTTCGACGGCCTCTACCGGTCCCTCTTCCCCGGGAAGGAGGACGGTCCCTGAGCGGAAGCGCAAAAAAGGCGTCGAGGAGGTGCCGTCCGGCCCTCCGGGACCTGGGAGGCACAAACCGGGGCTGAAGCCCCGGACTACATGGGGGATCTTCAGAAAAGCCCGGGGCGGTGCAGACCGGCCCTCCGGAAAAAAATATGGGAAGTGTCCCCCAATTAAGAAGGAACAGCCATGCCGATCTACGAGTTTTACTGCCGGAAATGCAACACCGTCTACAATTTCTTCTCCCGGAAGGCGGACACCGGAAAAATCCCGTTGTGCCCCCGGTGCGGGACCGTGAAGCTGAAGCGGCAGATGTCCGTTTTCTCGAAGATCTCCGGAAACCGGGAGGAACGGGGCGAGGAGGATCTTCCCCCCTTCGACGAATCCCGGATGGAACGGGCCATGGAGATGCTCGCGGGGGAAGCGGACCGGATCGACGAGAACGATCCCCGTGCGGCGGCCAGGATCATGCGAAAAATCACGGAAGCGACGGGGATGAACCTGAGCGCCTCCATGGAGGAGGCCCTTGCCCGGATGGAACGGGGGGAGGACCCGGAGAAGATCGAGGAGGAACTGGGGGATCTCCTGGAGGGGGAGGAGCCCTTTCTTCTCGAATCGAGAGGGAAACGGGGAAGGAAGAAAGAGCGGCCCAGGGTGGACGAGACCCTTTACGACCTCTGAGGAAGCCCTCACCCCGCCGGCGTCCCGGGAGACGCCTCGAAAATCTTCGGCATTTCGTCGGCCGGTTCCTTTTCCCGGCCGTCCCGCCCCCGGCAACCGGCCGCGGCGGGGCGGAAGGCAGCCGGTTTTCATCGTGACGGAGAAACACAGCAGGGACCGTTGCGAACGGTTCCGGAGAGCCGCCCGCGGGAAGGGGAAGCACCGTGAACAAACCGGATCGGTCCGTCTGGGGATGGGCGTTTTACGACTTCGCGAACTCCGCCTTCGCCACCACGGTCATGTCGGGATTTTTTCCCGTTTTCTTCAAGACCTGGTGCTCCCAGGGAACCGATGCGGTGGTCAGCACGGCCCGGCTCGGCCTCGCCAACGCCGCCGCGGGGATCCTCCTCGCCGTTTCCGCCCCCTTTCTCGGCGCCATGGCCGACCGTCGGGGAGGCCGGAAACGGTTCCTCGCCGCCTTCATGATCCTCGGGGTCCTCGCGACCTCAGCCCTCTCCCGCGTCCCCCCCGGGCTGTGGACCGCAGCGGCGATGCTGTACATTGTCGCGGTTCTCGGGTTCACCGGGGGAAACATCTTCTACGACGCCCTTCTCCCCGTGGTGGCCCCGGAACGGCGGTACGACCTTGTCTCCTCGCTGGGATTCTCCCTCGGTTACCTGGGAGGGGGGATCCTGTTCGCCCTGAACCTCTGGATGGTCCTCTCTCCCGGCACCTTCGGGCTCGCCGGCGCCGGGGCGGCGGTGCAGGTTTCCTTTCTCACCGTGGGGGTCTGGTGGTTTCTCTTCTCCCTGCCCCTGTTCCGCTTCGTCCGGGAGGAACCCCCCGCCGCCGGAACGGGGCGGCCGGCCCTCCGGGAGGCCTTCCGGCAGGTCGCCGGGACCCTCCGGAACCTCCGCCGCCACCGGACGGTTTTTCTGTTCCTGGTAGCCTACTGGTGCTACATGGACGGGGTGGACACGATCATCCGGATGGCGGTGGACTACGGCCTCTCCATCGGGCTGGAGGCGAAGGACCTGCTCCTGTCCCTGCTCGTCACCCAGTTCGTCGGATTCCCCGCCGCGCTGGGATTCGGCTTCCTTGCGGGAAAGACGGGAACGAAACGGGCCCTGCTCCTCGCCATCGCCGTCTATCTCATCGTATCCGTCTGGGGGACCTTCATCGAGACCCGGATGGAGTTTCTCGCCCTGGCCGCCACTGTCGGGCTCGTCCAGGGAGGCGTTCAGGCGCTGAGCCGCTCCCTCTTCGGAAGGCTGATTCCGCCGGGCAGGGCGGGCGAATATTTCGGCTTTTACAACCTCACGGGAAAGTTCTCCGTCATCCTGGGCCCCCTTCTCGTGGGCCTCACGGGCCAGCTTGCCCGCTCCCTCGGGGCGGAGGGTCCGCTTGCGTCGCGGTTTGGGATCTCCGCCGTGGTCCTTCTCTTTGTGGCGGGGGGAGCCCTTCTGTTCTTCGTCGACGAGAACCGGGGCAGGCAGGAACGCCTCTCTCCCTGACGGGAGCCCATTTTTCCGCTTTCTCCCGCTGGACATCCCGGGGGGGATTCCTGTAATATGTCTTGAGTGGCCGGAATCACGGTTTTACCATCCGCCGGCTTGATTCGCCGCATCTCATCCGGCAACCGTCCCTGAACGGAGCGCCGTCGAACACCATCGGGAAAAGAAAGGGGACCTTTCATGAAAAAAAAGGAGCTGATCGACATGCTCAACCGGGACCTCGCGGATGAACATGCGGCAGTGATCCGTTATCTCGTACATGCCTACCAGGAGGGGGAGGACACGACCGTCGGCGCCAGCCTGCTTTCCCGGTCCCGGGAGGAAATGTGGCACATGCACTGGCTCGGCATGATCATCGCGAAGCTCGGCGGGGAGCCCGTTTTCCAGCCCGCTCCCTATCCCTACGACCCGTCCAGCCGGGCCTCCATGCTTCAATCCTACCGGGAATACGAGGAAAAGCTCATCCCCCACTACAACGGGGAAGCGGAAAAAGTGGACGATCCCCACATCCGCCGCGTTCTCCTGCGGGAGGCGTGGGAGTCGGCCATCCACGCGAGAAGGTTCCAGCGTCTTCTCGAAAAGCTGAGCCCCGAAGAGGCCGGCGGCCTTCCATCGGGGGGCGGCGAACTTCCCGCCGGTTTCCTGGAAACCCTCCAGACGGAACTTGCCGGCAAGTACGACGAGATGCTCCGGCACATCCGCATGTCCTGGGCTTTCCAGGACGAAGGGACGGCGGGCTGGAACCTTATGGACCAGGCCATGGAAAAAATGAAGCATCTCGCCATATTCGCCGAAGCGGTGGCGGAGGATGGCGCGGTGCTCCGGTTCAAACCGGCTCCCATGGGCGCGCTCCCCTCCCTCGAGGAGGCCGTCCGGCGGGCCGCCGGGGACGTCCGAAACACCATGAAACGCCACGAGGCCCTGCGGCGGGACGAAGAATTGAAAAAGCACGGCGGCGTGGTCGTAAAGCTCGACCTGGCCCTCCAGCAGGAGGCCTACCAGGCGGAGGAAATGGAAGACTGGCTCAAAAAATAAGGATTTCCCGGGGAAGCGACTTCATGACCTTTTGAACGGACGGCCGGATTGGGGAGACCCGAACCCGGATCCGGTCAAGACAAGGAAGGGAGAGTGAGGGATGGAGCACGTTTACGAAATTCTGGAAGTGGCGGGTTCGTCGAAGAAGAGCATCGAGGACGCCGTGAAGAACGCCGTTGCGGCGGCGGGGAAGAAGTCGAAAAACCTCCGCTGGTTCGAAGTGGTCGAGACCCGGGGGTACATCGAGGGAGGCAAGATCAGTTACTGGCAGGTGGCCGTGAAGATCGGGGCCACCGTCGAGGCGTAGGGCGTTCGATGAAGACGATCGGAGGATTCCCGGCGGCACCGGGCGGGACGTCTTTCCGGGGCCTTCTCTCCGGAGCAGCCCGAAGGACGGCGGAGAGGCTCCTGCCTCTCATCCTCGTCCTTTTCCTGCTCTCGGGCTGCGCGACCTCCCCAAGCAGGATTCACACGGTCACGCAGATCTCCACGATAGAAGCCCTCCTCGTGGGCGGATACGACGGATTCTTTCCGCTTGACGAGCTTGGCCGGTACGGGGATTTCGGAATCGGGACCTTCGACCGCCTCGACGGCGAGATGATCGTCCTTGACGGGAAGGTTTACCAGGTGCCGTCCGGCGGGAGGGTGGTCGTCCCCGATGGGGGCACGACCCCGTACGCCGCGGTGGTTCCCTTCCGGGCGGACCGGCGGATTCCCTTCCAGTCCCGCATGGGGATGGAGGAACTTCTCCGTGTCCTCGACGGGGATCTGGCAAACCTCAATCTTTTTTACGGCATCCGCATCGACGGAACGTTTTCCGGAATGAAGGTCCGTTCTGTCCCCCCCCAGGAGAAGCCCTACCCCCCTCTGGCCGAGGCGACGAAACACCAGGCGGTTTTTACCCTGGATCGATCGGAGGGGACGATCGTGGGATTCCGGAGCCCCGCCTTCGTGAAAGGGGTGGGCGTTCCCGGGTATCACCTCCATTATATCGACGGGGGACGGGTCTCGGGGGGGCACATTCTTGATTTCGTTCTTGAAGCGGGGGAGGCGCAGATCGCCGCCTGTAACCGTTTCTTCATGATCCTTCCCGAAGGGGCATCCTTCGGCGACATGGATCTCGGACGGGACCGGTCCCGGGAGCTGGAGGAAGCGGAACGATCCCGGAAGGTCCGATAGAAGCGGGATCCCTTGGACCCGCTGGGGAGTGAATGGAGGGGACCGCCCCGCCGCAGGCGGGCACCAACCCGTGAAAGAGGGGGAATCATGTTCGAAAAGATTCTCTACGCAACGGATTTTTCCGAAGAGGCTCGGAAAGCGCTGGACTACGTTAAAAGGCTGAAAGAAGCCGGAGGACGGGAAGTCATTCTGCTCCACGTGATCGACCGCCGCGGGCTCGACGACCTGGCCAAGTTCTCCAAGAAGGATGTCCCCGAGGTTCTCAGCGATCTTGAGAAGAAGGTGACCGGGGAGATGCTTCCCCTGGAGCGGGAGCTCAAGGAACTCGGGTACGCCGTCAGGAAGAGGATCGAGAAGGGGGGGCCCTGCAACGAGATCCTCCGCGTGGCCGACGAGGAGGAGGTTTCGATGATCGTCGTCGGGTCCCACGGAAAGAGCAACATCGATCAGATGCTTCTCGGGACCGTGTCGTACAAGCTGGTAAAGAGGGTCAAGAAGCCGATCCTCGTAGTGAAAAAGTGACGGTTTCACAAAAAATTCATGCCGCGCTCCCCTTCATCCCTCCTCCCTGCGGCGTACGAAAGAGCACGTCTCAGTCGTCGGGATTCGGGCGCCTTGCCGCGGAGCATTTTACGAAGCCGTTCGAACCGAATGTTTTTGAAACTTTTTGAAACCTTGTCAACCAACGGGAACCGCCGGTGATCCTGACGGAAAAGCATCCCATCGCGGTCACCTGCGCCAGGGGGATCGGACCCTTTCTCGCCGGGGAGCTCTCCTCCCTTCCCTTTCCCGTTCTCCGCGCCGGGGAAACGGCCGTCGAGACGGAAGGGAACCTGGAGGACGCCATGCGCCTGAACCTTCATCTGCGGACGGCCCACCGGGTTCTTCTCGGGCTGTGTGCATTCCGGGCGGAAGGCCCCGAGGAACTTTACCGTTTCGTCAGCGCCTTTCCCTGGGAGGACCTGCTTTCGGAAAACGGGTATTTTTCGGTGACCTCCACCGTCCGGACACCGGCGATCCGGGATCCCAGGTTTGCGTCCCTCAGGATCAAGGACGGAATCGCGGACCGGTTCTACAGGACCAGGGGAATCCGTCCCGATTCGGGGCCGGACCGGAGAAGAACGGTGTTTCATCTTCAGTGGACGGGGGAGGATGCGGCGATTTCCCTCGACACTTCCGGGGAGCCCCTTTCCAGACGGGGGTACCGGAAGCTCCCCTGGAAGGCCCCCATGCAGGAAAGTCTCGCGGCGGCGACGATCCTGGCGTCCCGCTGGGACCGGAAAAGCCCTTTCGTCAACCCCATGTGCGGAAGCGGGACCCTGGCCGTCGAGGCCGCCCTGTTGGCCCTCGGAAGGCCGCCGGGACTGACCCGGGAAAATTTCGGATTCATGCATGTCCGCGGGTATTCCCCCCGGCGATGGAGAGAGCTCCGGGCGGAAGCGAAGGCCGGCGGCCGCCTGCCCCCGGGTTGCCGGATCCTCGCCACCGACCGGGACCCGGATGCCGTGGCGGCGGCGCGGGAAAACGCCCGGGCCGCGGGGGTGGAACAGGCGATCGAATTTAACGTGTGTCCCTTCGAGGAAACGGAAATCCCGGCCGGCGGCGGCGTCATCTTCATGAACCCCGAGTACGGAGAGCGGATGGGGGAAGCTTCCCTGCTCCGGGACGTGTACGGAAAAATCGGCGACTTTCTGAAGAAACGGGGAAGGGGCCGCCTGGGATACGTCTTCACCGGCAATCCGGATCTCGCCAAGTCCGTCGGACTCCGGACCGCCAGGAGAATCCCTTTCTTCAACGGGCCCATCGAATGCAGGCTCCTCGAGTACGAACTTTACGAGGGAAGCCGTAAAGCGGGAAATTCCGAACCGGCTTCGAGGTGAAATGGAAAAGAACGACCTTGCCAAGTGGAACAAGGAACCCGTCCCGCCGGAAGAGATCCTCTCGAGGATCAAGCCGGGGATGAGCATCTTCCTGGGAACGGGAGTGGCGGAGCCGCGGACCCTCATCAAGCACCTCATGGCCTCCTCGCTTCCCAACCTCAAGGATCTCGACCTGATCCAGCTTCTCAGCTTCGGGGACGCCATCCCCCTGGACGGGCGATATGCCCAGAAATACCGGCTGAAGACCTTCTTCTCCGGATGGGTGGCCAGCGACGCGATCACGACGGGCCGCATCGACCTCATTCCCTACCGGTTCTCCCGGATCCCCGGTTTTTTCCGTTCCGGGATGGTGCGGCTCGACGCCGCCTTCGTCCGGGTCACTCCCCCGGACAGCCGCGGGTACTGCAGTCTCGGCCCTGCGGTGGACGTGGCCAGGCAAGCCATGGACCACGCCGAACTCGTCGTCGGCGAAGTGAGCGACGAGTTCCCCTTTGCGTTCGGGGACACCCTCGTCCACGTGGACGACCTCCACTTCATCGTCCGCTCCGAGGATCCCCCTTTTTATTTCCCCCGGTGGAAGACGGACGAACCCTTCGAACGGCTTGCCCACAATGTGGCATCGGTAATCGAGGATGGAAGCTGTCTGTGCTTTCTCGTGGGCGCCCTTTTCGAGGCCTTGGTGAAACCGCTCTCCAGGAAGCGGGACCTGGGAATCCACTCCCTGCTGTGCACCGATCCCCTCATGGACCTCATCGAAAGCGGTGCCGTCACCAACCGGAACAAACGGTTCTTCAGGGGAAAGACCCTGGTATCCTACGCCCAGGGAACCAAGGAACTCATGGACTGGCTCCACAGGAACCCCCTGATCGAGTTTCAGGGAATCGACGTGGTGACCGATCCGCGGGGGGTGGGATTGAACGACCGGTTCATGGCCGTAATCCCCGCCCGCAAGATCGATCTCACGGGAAACATGGCGCTCCACACGGGAAAAGGAAACGTCACCGCCGGCCCCGGGGAAGTCCAGGAGTTGGTGGCCGGGGCCATCCATTCCAGGGAAGGGAGAACGATCGTCGCCCTGCCGAGCCGGAACCTGGAGGGAAAATCCAACATCCTCCTCTCCGCGGACGCCTACCCGAACCAGTTCACCTACCGGGAGTCCCTCGACTTCGTCATCACCGACCACGGCGTCGCCTCCCTCAGGGGGAGAACGGTCCGGGAACGGGCGCTGGCCCTCATCGACATCGCCCACCCCGACGACCGGGAACGGCTCGTGGAGGAAGCCCGGGAAGCCAACATTCTTTACCGGGACCAGGCCTACGTCACCGGGTCGGGCCGGCTTTACCCGGAGGACATCCATGTCGTCCGCACCTTCCGTGACGACCTGACGGTACGCTTCCGGGCCATCAAGCCCTCCGACGTGGACGAGATGCGGCGGCTTTTCTACCGGTTTTCCGACCAGGCGGTCTACTACCGGTATTTCAGCCGCATCAAGACGATGCCCCACATGAAGATGCAGGCCTACGTGAATGTGGATTACGAAAAAACCATGTCCGTCATCGGCACGATCGAGGAATCGGGAATGGAGCGCATCATCGCCGAGGGGCGGTACGTCCGGCTGGAAGGTTCCGGCCATGCCGACACGGCCTTCGTCGTCGACGAGAAGTACCAGGGGATCGGCATCGCCTCCTTTCTGTTCCACCTCCTCATCGACATCGCCAGGAAACGAAACGTCCGGGGATTCCGGGCGGACGTCCTCACGGACAACCAGGCCATGCTGAAGGTTTTCGAAAAGGCGCCCTTCCCGTTCCAGGCCATGGTAATCGCGGGCGTGTACGAACTGACCCTGACCTTCCCGGAGGAGACCGATTCGGGGGAACCGGCCGGCCCGTCCCCCACGTAAAAAACAATGCAAAATTGACGGCTTCGTAAAAAGCCCATATGCTGTGTTG
>ENA-ORXD01000999-ORXD01000999.1-sediment-metagenome-genome-assembly--contig:-NODE-999-length-27697-cov-3.713324_pt1 | contig 27697 bp, 29 predicted proteins | sample MGYA00237862_ERZ511471 | MGnify/ENA metagenome assembly ERZ511471 | reverse complement strand
TCATTGTCACCTTTTTGTTTTCCATGGTGACATTTTTACTGGTGATTCTATGGTGACATTTTCATTGGTGATTCACAAGAGAAAATCTCCGTTCTTGACTGGTTTTGATTTTCTACATAAAATGAATAAGTATCGTGTTCTGGTGCCCTCTCCCCGGATGGAAGGGCACAATGGCGAAACCGGTGATCATGTATATGAAAGTCCGGTGCTGTCCCGCAACTGTAAGGTTCATAGAACCAAGCCAGGTCGACCGCCAGAATAGAAAGAAAAGCACACACACTCTCGTGGATAGGAGGTGACCATTGATTATAGAAAATAAAACATGATCTGTCGGGTTATTGGCAGATTTTTAATTTAAATTTCTAAGAAAAGTGAGGTTACCTATGCAAAAGAAATTTGCATTCTTTTTTTCAATGCTACTGATCACAGCTGCTCTTTTTGGCTGCACCACTGCAGCCGAACCCGCAGCTGAAGCTGTTTCAACTGAGATCTCGCTGGTAGACGGTCTGGGTCGTGAGGTCACCCTTGAAAGCCCAGCTGCCAGCATCGTTTCGCTTTCACCCTCCAACACAGAACTGCTGTATGCCGTAGGAGCCGGTGATCAGGTGGTCGGTCGCGATACTTTCTCCGATTATCCTGAAGAAGTCATTGATCTCCCCGATATCGGCGGCGGTTATTCTGAATATAATCTTGAAGAGATCGTCAACCTGGATCCCGATCTGGTGCTGGCTGCCGAGATCAACACTGCCGAACTGGTGCAGTCGATCGAAGACCTGGGAATTCCTGTTTTTTATATCAGCAATCCGCTTACTCTCGATGATCTGTATACCAATATCGAAAATGTTGGAATATTGACCGGAAACAGCGAGACAGCACAAACAGTGATCGCTGATGCCCGGGAGCGTGTAGATGTGGTGGTATCTACTGTTGCCGAGACCGACACAGTCCCAACCGTATACTACGAATTGGATGCCACCGATCCATCCAAACCCTACACTGCCGGACCCGATACATACTACAGCACTCTCATCAGCATGGCGGGTGGAGCGAATATTGGCGACGCGCTTTCTTCGTCATGGGCGCAGATCAGTCTGGAAGAATTGGTCATTCAAGATCCCGATCTCATCCTTTTGGGAGATGCATTGTATGGCATCACCCCTGAAAGCGTTGGGGAACGGGAAGGCTGGAGCACCCTGACGGCTGTCATAGAAGGAAAAGTACTTCCCTTCGACGATAACCTGCTGGCTCGCCCCGGTCCCCGCCTGATAGATGGACTGGAAGCACTGGCTCAGATCATACATCCAGAGGCTTTTGAATAATGAATAAACGCTCTCCTGCAAAATGGATCATACTGCTTGCCATCGGAGTAGTGCTTGCAGCCTTATTAAGCATTGTCCTCGGCAGCGTCAACATTCCTTTGCAGGATGTATTCGCAATTCTAAAATCGAGGGTGGTTAGCCATACCACCCTCACAGACATTCAGGATAAATTTACCAGCATCCTGTTCGACCTTCGTATTCCACGCACTATCCTGGTTCTGCTGGTAGGTGCTGCACTGGCTACCAGCGGTGGGGCTTATCAGGGGCTGTTCCAGAATCCCCTGGCTGATCCATACCTGATCGGCGTTGCATCCGGCGCAGGGTTGGGTTCCATCATTGCCATGACCATCCAGTGGCCGCGCGATCTGCTGGGATATTTTACGGTTCCCATCAGCGCATTTATTGGCGCCCTTCTGGCAGTGATGCTCGTCTATTCACTGGCAAAAACAGGCAAAACCGTTCACAACACCACCCTCATTCTTGCCGGGGTGGCGGTGAGTTCACTATCCAATGCCCTTACTTCTTTTCTACTGCTCAACGCGGGCGGTGAACTGCGCCGGGCGATCGTCTGGATGATGGGCGGCAGCACCATGATCGGCTGGAAACCCGTCATCACGGCTGCCCCATTCATTTTATTGGGCATTGGCTTGCTGTGCAGCATGGGCTACCAGTTGAATGTGCTTCAGTTTGGTGACGAAGAAGCACAGCAAATGGGAGTCCCTGTGAAAAAGGTCCGTTTGTGGATCATCCTGGCTGCCAGCCTCACCACCGCTGCCGCTGTTGCTTTTGCAGGAACAATCGCTTTCGTTGGGCTGGTTGTACCCCATATACTGCGCCGCCTGGTAGGAAATGACTACCGCCTGCTTCTTCCCTTATCCGCTCTGGGAGGTGCCATTTTTCTTGTTCTTTCCGACATCCTTGCACGCATGCTGCTCGCACCGCAGGAGATCCCGGTGGGAGTGATCACCATCCTGTTTGGAGCACCCTTCTTCTTATTCATCCTGCGCAGCACCAAAAGAAAGGTCTGGTAAGAATGCTGCAGGTAAAAAACCTTTCTGTCAATTTCAACAAACTCCCAATTCTGGATTCGGTTTCATTTGAACTGCACAAAGGAAAGATCCTGGGGTTGATCGGACCTAACGGCGCGGGGAAAACCACACTGCTCCGTGCGATCAATGGATCAATAAGCATCGATCATGGAAAGATCATCTTCAAGAAACAGGATCTATTGAAGATAAAAGAGCATGAACGAGCAAATTTCATGGCTACCGTTCCTCAAAATCGAACCATCCCCGCCGGTTTTCAGGTTCAGCAGATCGTTTTGATGGGCAGGACTCCTTATCTAAATTGGTTCGGAAAAACCACAAAACGAGATGAACGGATCGCAGAACAAGCCATGCGCGATACAGATACTTATCAACTGGCTGACAAAATGGCAGATGAGCTATCAGGCGGTGAGCAGCAGCGGGTCATTCTAGCCCGTGCTTTCACACAGGATACTCCCCTGCTTCTGCTGGATGAACCCACCACACATTTAGACATTCGCTTTCAGATGGAATTCCTGGACCTGCTGCAGAAGCATGTCAAGAAAGAAAAGAAATCGGTTATCATCGCCATGCACGACCTCAACCAGGCACTGCGCTTTTGCGATGAAGTTATCCTTCTTTCTCAGGGAAAAATCTATGCCAATGGAAAACCTGAAACAGTGCTGACAGAAAAAAAGCTTTCTGCTGTTTACCAGTATCCGATCCGAATCCGAAAAAGCGATAAGGAAGCGCCGATCTTCATTTATCCGAAGATATAGATAGCAGTTCAGGAAGTTCTGCCGGAGAAGAAAGGATCAGATCGGCAGATGCCTTACGCAGGTCTTTCAGTTTTCCAAAACCGCACAGCACACCGGCAGTTTTCATTCCGGCAGCCTTGCCCGCCAGAATATCCACGATCGTATCACCCACCATTAAACACTTTTCAGGAGAAACCTGTATTTTTTCAGCAGCATAGAGCAGCGGATGAGGGAAAGGTTTCGTATAAGTACAGGTCTGCGCATGCACGACCACATCAAAATACTGCTCCAGCGAAAACTGCTGGAGAAAACGCCGCACTCCTGTTTCACCCCGCGTGCTGATTATGCCCAGCTTAAAGCGCGGTCGTAAAACTTCTATCGCTTTTTCAACACCGCTGATGAGAACAAAATCGTCCACAGATTCATTATCAGCGGGTTCATATTTCCGATGAAATAATTTCGCTACGAAATCATCGATCCCCAACCGATCTATCAGGTGGTAGGTGCCGTTAAAAAATGTCATTGCCATAGAAACGGAATTTCTGGCAAAACTGCGCCGAAGTTTTTCTTTCCACAGAAAATCCAGAAAGTGGAGACGCCTCACGATCTCATCGATGATCTGATCATCCGAATCGCTTAATGTCCCATCTACATCAAAAAAGACCGCCTCGACCCCCGCTAGAATATGCTCCATCTTTCCTTGTTAATTCGCATTTATATAATCGATTGCCCATAAGGCATCTTCATAATCTTCACGGATCTTCAGCGCATCACGGAAATAGCTCATTGCCGCGCTCTCATCTCCATTCTGATAAAATGCCCAACCGCGCCACAGCATGGCTTCTTCAGATGTACGAGAAATATCAAGCGCCCATTTCGTTAAATTTAAGAGGTCTTCTGTTCTGCTCACATGAAAATATGCAATGAAGGGACCAAATTGATAGCGCAGCATGCGCTGCGGCCATCCAATATTTCGAGCGGTATCATACGCCTGCGCTGCCTGCGTATAATTCTCAAAATAAATCTGGTTGGTTCCCAGGTTGAACCAGGCAAACACATTATCAGGATCGTCTTCGGTTTCCTGCTTTGCGGTAGCCAGAGCCTTTTCGCGATTTTTGTCCACATCCCAATCATCACCCAGCACACTCTGCAGAAGAGTTTCCTGTTCTTCACGATACACAATGATATAGACACGATTAAAGCCCTGCCAGCGATCATCAAGAATATCGTAGTTGATCGATTGATTGGGACCGATCTCCGAATCCTGTGCAATGAACGTGCGTGATGTATCGTTATATCCGGTGATCAGCAGGTAATGCCCTGACCACAGATCATCATCAGGCCAGTACTGCCGATCGGTGGTAAAGGATTCCTCGATCATGACCGGAAAGCCAGCCGCCAACAGATCTTTGATCTTCTGCGGATCGCCGCCCACACGGAACTCCGCTTTCAGCCAGCCGGAGTAATTGCGCACATAATAAATCAGCTCTTCCACATTCACATTGCGATCATCGCGTGTTGGTTTGATGATCTCCGCTATATCATACTGGTCTCCGCTCCACCCATAATAGCGCAGATATAATGCCAGTGTAGCCGGTCCGCAGTTATTCCAATCCTGTTTATCTTTGGCTTCATCATACGCCGGCGCGTTCAGGATGGTCGATTCAGGAATGGGCGTAGGAGCCATGGTAGGTGTTGGGGATATAACAGGAGTGGGAGTACTGGTCGCAGGAACTGATGTACTGGTAGGAATCTCCGTATCCATCACGCTGCTGACCACAGGAGCGGGCAGTGTTTCTATCGGATTTAGAAGGCGATGAATATAGGTTCCTGCCATATCCACCCGCCAGCTCACCACGCGGTTGACCCACGGAATTTGATAGACGCCAAAACCCACCAACAACAACAAACAAACCAGCAGCAGAATCTTGAGCCCTGGTTTACGCTTCTTTTTTTTATATGGAATATATTCAGGATATGCCATGCGCCAATTTTACCTTATCCACTCATTTAATAGGATTGAAAGTGTCAGAATTATTGATATAATCGCCGCATGTTTTATCATATTTGGACAGAAGGCTGCCAGATGAACGTGGCGGATTCCATCCGTCTTTCTTCAGCCCTTGAACAGCTTGGATATTCCCCGATCAAGGAAATCGAAAAAGCGGACCTCATTGTACTCAATACCTGCGTGGTCAGGCAGAGTGCTGAAGATAAAGCAGTCGGCAGACTTTCTTCATTAAAAAAAGTAAAAGAAAAAAAACCACAGACCGTGATCTGTCTCATGGGATGCATGGTAGGCATGGGAGATCCTTCCCCCTTGAAAAAACGCTTCCCCTATGTGGATGTATTTTCCGCTCCTTCCGACACCCGCCGCCTGGTAAAATTTTTGGCGGACAAAGATAAAAAGAAACTGGACGATAAATGGGATACAGCTCAATCGATCTTAGATGGGGTTGATACCTTTGTCCTGCCAGCCGAAATGCGTGGGAATGCCGTTACAGCTTTTGTCTCGATCGTACTGGGATGTTCGCACGCCTGCAGCTACTGTGTGATCCCTCTGCGGCGCGGGAAAGAGATCAGCCGCCCGCCACAAGATATCATGGCAGATGTGAAAGCGCTGGCTGAACAGGGTATCAAAGAAATAACCCTGCTGGGACAGATCGTTGACCGGTACGGGCTCGATAATGCTGCCTACCCGACCCTTGGGGAACTGCTGCGCCAGATCCACCAGGTCGAAGGCATCCAGCGAATCCGGTTTCTAACTTCTCATCCCAACTGGATGAATGATGAACTGCTGGATACACTCGCAGAACTACCCAGGGTCATGCCGCACTTTGAACTGCCTATACAAGCCGGTGATAATGAGGTTTTAAAGCAAATGCACAGAGGATATACGGTTGAAAAGTATCTTTCCATTGTGGAAAAAATACGCAGCCGTTTTCCTTTCTCATCCATTGCGACCGATCTGATCGTAGGTTTCCCCGGGGAGTCGGCAGAACAATTCCAACATTCGTTGCAAATGCTGGAAGAGGTAAAGCCAGATATGACCCATGTGGCGCGTTATTCTCCACGCCCCGGAACATACTCGGCAGTCCATATGGAAGATTCTGTCCCGGATGAAGAAAAATGGGAGAGATTTCGCGCTGTGGAGGTTTTGCAGGAAACAATCACCACAGAGATCAATCAGGCATATCTTGGAAAAAAGATCACCGTTCTTTTCGAAGGGCAGAAAAAAGGACGCTGGTTCGGGAGAACCCCGACCAACAAGCTTGTCTTTTCCGATTCACCACAGCCCCTGCCGGGTTCCATCCAGGATGTTGTCATTACCTGGACTGGTCCCTGGTCATTGATCGGAGAAGTTCCTTCAAAAAATTAACTATGAAAAATTTCGCAAAGATACTCTTCATTGGACTGGGCATTGTGCTTGCCGTTGTGGTCATAGCCTTCTACGAAGTCATTTTCCACCCGCAGCGCTCCTCGAAGGTCATCCAATACCTGAAAGATCCGGAGGAACATGCTGAATGGGAGGTGCAGGCAAATTCCAGATGCGGAGATGCTCCTTTTATATTACCAACCAGCGGTTTCATCGGCTACCTGTGGGACGATTCTTTCCATATCGGGCATCATCACCAAGGGATTGATATCTTCGCCGGAACCGAAGCGGGGGTTACCCCGGTTTACGCCGCATACGATGGATATTTAACCCGTCTTTCTGATTGGAAATCTTCCCTGATCATCCGCATCCCGGATGATCCTCTGCAGCCCGGTCGGCAGATATGGATCTATTACACACACCTGGCAGATAAAAACGGAGAAACCTATATTGCTGCTGATTTCCCTCCCGGGACAAGCGAGTTGTTTGTCAAGGCAGGAACACTGCTGGGATATCAGGGAAATTACTCAGGAACGGCAAACAACCCGGTGGGGGTTCATCTGCATTTTTCCATCGTCCTTTCAGAAGCAGATGATTCTTTCAAGAATGAATTGGAGATAAAGAACACACTGGATCCGTCCCCCTATTTTGGATTACCCTTGAATGGAAAAGAGAACAAGGATACCATCCCGGTCTGTACAAACAACCCTTAACTCATTTCTTCATCTATAATTCGTTGTGACCATGTTACAGTATCATGATTTGAAAAATGTTTTGGATGAATTGGAGATCAAGCGCAATGATCCAACCATCGTATACGCTTCTTCTTCATTGATACCCGATGTTAAGGGTGGGGCACAAACCCTGCTTGGTGCTTTTCTTGCAGGCATCGATAATATCCTGATGCCGGGGTATACCTTCAAAACCATGATTATTCCAGAAGTTGGACCTGAGGAAAATTTGATAGAATACGGCAGCGGGCGTGTGGAGAATCTCAATGCTTCCATTTACACACCTGAACTTCCCGCAGATTTTGAAGATCAGGAACTCAGCGAAACCTTCCGTCATTTTCCGGATGTCATGCGCTCGAGCCACCCGATCTTTTCTTTTTTGGGGCTGGGACTGGATGCTGCTCTCGACGCACAAACGCTCGGCGACCCTTACGGGCATATCCGCTATTTGCAAGGAAAGCATGCCCGCATTCTGCTGGCAGCCAAAGAACCTTCTGCTTTATTCAGCATTCATTATTGCGAAAGAGAAAGTGGTAGAAGGCAGTTTGTACGCTGGGCTTTGACAGGAGAAGGGATCAAGGAATGTCCGCATTTTCCAGGCTGCTCGAATGGATTTCATAAGATCCTTTTTCACCTTGGAGAGGACGTTAAAAAAGCACAGGTCGAAAGCCAGACCTGGTATGCGCTCCCTCTCGATCACCTGGTCGATACTGCGCTGAATATGCTCCGAACCGATCCCTTCGCGCTGCTCTGCAATGATCTATACTGTGAGAAATGCAATTTAATAAGGAAGGATATCCGTCAGAGAGAATGATAATGATGGGCTTGCCGCTCCTTGCCTGGTTTGACTTATAATAAAAATATAAAAGCTTATCAATAATTTTGTTTTGGAGAGAATAGATGATTGAAATTAATGAACATGTGATGATTGATGACTCCTTAAGCGGTGTTACCGCTGGTGTTATTAAATCATCCAAAGGGGTGATCTTCATCGACTCTCCATTGACCCCAAAAGATGTCCAATCATGGCGCACCACCGCCATGAAGAACGACAGCGGTCCATCCCGTTTGCATGTATTGATGGATGAACATTTCGACCGCACCGCCTGTGTTGTTCCAATTAAAAGCCCTGTTCTGGCACATGAAAAAACTGGCAAATCAATCGCCGGTCGCCCCACCACGTTCCGCTTTCCCTCATCCGATACGGGCAGCGAATGGGAGCTTTACCCTGAGATCGGTCCAATGCAGTGGATCTACCCGGAGATCACTTTTACACAATCCATGAAAATTGAAATGGACGATGATGTGGTCGATCTCAGCTACCACCCGGGACCTTCCAGGGGAGCTATCTGGTTAGGGCTGCCCCAGCTTAAGGTCCTATTCATTGGAGATGCCGTTGTAACCAGAGAACCACCTTTCCTTGAAAACGCGGATATCGACCAGTGGCTCGAAACGCTGAATCTCCTCAAATCCAGCGAGTACAAAGACTTCACCATCATCAGCGGCAGATCAGGGGTAATAGACAAAGATGATATTCAGGAACAGATAAAACTTCTCACCCAGATCAAGAAAAAACTTGAAAAATATGTATCCAAAGAAATGAACGCCAATCTAATTGAGAAACTGGCTGTAAGCTTTATAGATATGTTCCCGGCAAAAACCAAGAGAATACAGGAGCACTATAAGGCTCGCTTGAAATGGGGGATCAACCAATATTTCAGCAAGAACATGCATTAATCAGAAATGGAATGGATTTCATGCAGGCAAAAACTTTTATCCCACTGGTAGAAATCACACGTGGTGAGATCATTGAATCGCTCCATTTTGGAGCAGTGGTCATTTGCGATAATCAGGGCAATATTTTTTTCAAGGCAGGGGACCCGGATTTTGTCACCTATTTACGTTCGACTGCAAAACCACTGCAGGTACTGGCTCTGCTTGAGCATCCGGCAGTGGAACAACTGCATCTTGAAGAAGATGAGATCGCCATCATGTGTGCTTCTCATTCAGGTACAGACAAACATGTGAACGTACTGAAGAGACTGCAGAAAAAGATCGGCATTGATGAAAACGACCTCCTCTGTGGAATGCATCTACCTTTTGACCGGATTACATCAAACCTGATCATTCGGGGAGAAGCACGACTATCAACCTTACGCCACAATTGTTCCGGAAAACACAGTGGTATGCTGGCACTCGCCAAACTGCTGGCTGAACCAAAAGAAAATTATCTTCAACCAGATCAAGCCACACAAAAACTGATCTTGAAAACCTGTGGAGAGATGTTTGAATTTCCTGTCGATCAATTCAAGATGGGAACAGATGGCTGTTCCGCTCCTGTTTTCGCGGTACCCATGCACAATGCAGCTCTGGCGTATGCCCGGTTGTGCCAGCCCGACGACCTCCCTCCATCCCGCGCGCAAGCCTGCCGGCAGGTTACGCACGCTATGATGACCCATCCATTTCTTGTAGCAGGTCCCGACCGGCTTGATACTGCTTTGATGCAGGCACTCCCCGGAAAATTGATCGCCAAAACGGGCGCAGAGGGCTTCTTTGGAATAGGGCTCATGCCCAATGCATTACACGAGGGCAGCCCGGCAATGGGTATTATGTTCAAGATCATCGATGGTGACCTGAGAGAACGTGCCAAACCGATCGTTTGCACCAGTATCCTTAAGCACCTGGGATTGATCACTTCAAAAGAAGAAGCTTTATTAAAAGAGTACGATAGCGCCGACATCAACAACTGGCGAGATATCCCGGTTGGCGAGATCCGTCCATCCAAAGTACTGACAAAGGCTCTGCGATCTTGGAAGCAATAGATCCCATACATAAAACGCCTGAAAATCACTTTTCTACCGATAAACGGAATGCACAGTGGATGTATGATCGTTTATATGAGATCTATGGCTCCCCTACATGGCGCACTCCCCTGCCTGCCATTGATGAACTGGTTTCCACCATCCTTTCGCAAAATACCAACGATCATAATCGCGATATCGCTTTTGAACGGCTGCGCCAGCGCTTTCCTACCTGGGATGAGGTCTGCGACGCGGATACTGTTGACATCATCGACGCTATTCGCCCGGCAGGATTGGGAAACCAAAAAGGAAAACGTATTCAAGCAGTCCTGCGCCAGATCCGTCATGAACATTCAAAGCTGGACTTGAATTTCCTCAAGAACTGGGAGCGGGAAAAGGTTAGGGAATACCTGCTGCAGTTTAAAGGAGTGGGATTCAAGACCACAGCTATTGTGATGCAGTTTTCTCTGGGCATGCCGGCTTTTCCGGTAGACACCCATATTTACCGTGTGACCGGGCGCTTTGGAATTCGTCCACCGCAGATGAGTGTAAATGACTGTCATCAATATATGGAAGTACTTTTTTCCCCCGATCAATATGAAGCCGGGCATCTCAATATCATCCGGTTGGGCAGAGAGATCTGCCAGGCGCGCAAACCACATTGTGAACAGTGCCCGCTGCAGAAACGCTGCCTCTTTGTCAGGCAGTAAACGCACATTAAGATGGATCTGAATTGCCCGTTAGAAATTTGGGAATAACGGCTGATTCGTTAGAAAAAGCATCCATATGGTTTAGAATTGTTAAAATAAAAAACATACAAATGTTTAAATGATTTTCCAAGAGAAATAGAAATGAAAGTAACCTTACTGCTAGAAAACAACAGCCTATTTGGGTCCTATTTAAATTCTGAACATGGTTTTTCAGCGTGGATTGAAGACGAAGATATAAAAGTGCTGTATGACTTTGGTTTTTCGGATAAATTCATCAAAAACGCAGAAGCATTACATATTGATCTGCGCACTGCCGATTATGTCGTACTTTCGCATGGTCACCGCGACCACGGCTGCGGATTGAAATATCTGCTCAAATACTACCGAGATAATGCCATGGCGCGCAAACCGATCATGCTGGTCACAATGGAAGATATTTTTTTTAAAAAGTACAACTTCAAGAAAAATTATGTGTCCTGCTTTGATACCAGCCGTGAAGTTCTGGAACAATACTTCGATCTGCGCATTGCCCCCGAACCGGTATGGGTGACAAAAAACCTGTGCTATATGGGTGTAACCGAATTGAGCAACGATTTCGAACATAAGGTACCCCAGATACCAAAGATATTCAAGAACGGGGAATGGGTTGGCGATGTTGTGGATGAAGATACACAATTCGCTTACCGCCATAAAAACGGGGAAGAAGTCAGTGTGATTGCGGGCTGCGCCCATTACGGCATCTGCAATATCATGGAATATGCGAAGAAATTAACCGGCGCGCAGCAGATCAACACCTACCTTGGCGGTTCTCATCTACGCATTGATGAGGTATCGCAATCACAGGTCGATAAAACCGTTGAGTATGTAAAGGAGCAAAACATCAAAGATTTTTATATCTGCCATGATACCGATCTGCACTGCAAACTAGCATTGTGGAATGCCACTCCCAGTAAAGAAGCAGGGACGGGATTGATTGTTGAACTTGATTGATTTTTATAAAACAAAATAATAATTTAGAAACCAAAAGGTCTGCTTCGCACTGCAGACCTTTTTCATTTTATTCAGGGGCATGCACCCGCACAGCCCAGAATCCTGAACCAGGTTGGTCGCCGTATGCCAGACGATTATAAATTTCCGAATCCACGGTTTCCCAATAGGGTGTATAGAACGGAACGATCTCGATCCAGGTTTGCCCGGGTTTGAGCGGAAAAGGATTTCCCTCGGCGTCGATAAAACGGATCGGTCGAAGTTTTCCGGTAGTTTTTTCATACTCTTCACTGGCGGTGGTCCAATAAATATTGTATTTCTGCCCATCTCTGAAAAGCAGAGCCTGACCGCGTTTAATGTAGAGCAGAGAGATATCGATCACTGTTGCACTTTTCACATCATGGTCGGCGAAAAGGATGATGACATTGGACGCCTGGATTGGCTCTCCGGTCAGGCGGTCGATTGCTTGAATGAAGTTAGTTGCATCGGCATTATCCTGCCAGCGCTGGAAAGTGCCGTTGGGTTCATCATATCTCCAGAAGATCTGGTTCAGATAAGAATAGTAAAGCCACAGCGATTGAGCTGTCTTTCCTCCCTCCGGGACTGCGGTATCGAAATACATGCCGCTCAAGGCTGCTTCTCCCAGCTCTTTCTGGCTCGACTGTGCCAGGGCTTCTAACTGGGTCACTTTCATCATCGCGCTGTTTGGATCAGACAGATCATCCCCGAAAATATTCGTATAATCACTGAGCTGTTCAGATACATCTTTGGCAGCCGAAGCCATGATCAGGTATCCACTGAACAATTTGCGGATCGATTCATACGGCAGTCGTCCTGATCGGATCGGACCCACTGCCGGTTCTTCAATGGTTGTGGTAGTTTCATCTTCCGGATATGCTGCCGCCACCTCTGCGGGAAAATCTCCATAGAAGACTCCCAGAAAGCGGGTCATTCCTTCCCCGATCCACATTTCGAAAACAATCGGGCAGAACGAGATGCCTGCCTGCGGTCTTGCGGTTGGCGGGAAGTTGCTGATGGATACCAGCAGGGGCGGATTTGTGAGGTTTTCCGCATTGCTGACCGGCAGTCCGTTCAACGGATTGACATTCGCCGAACCGGAGGTTGTATCAGCGGTTTTGTCAGAAGAAGGAAGCGTAGAGGTTGGAGTTAATGCGGGTTCGTTTTTTGAAACCGTTCCGGATTTTTCCAGCTGTTTTGCCGGCACGGGAGTAGCGGTTTCGGTGGGTGCGGTAGTTGGGAAAGTACATCCCGCCAGCAGGATCACACACAGGAACAATAATCTGATAAAGTATTTGCCCTTCATAGCCAACACTCCTATTTCTATTTTAGATGAAATTCCACGGTTGACAAAATGGAATAAAGTGCTTAAACTATGGTATGGTGGTATGACCAATATACCACACAAGTCAAGAAAATGGAGAAAAAAGAATGAAAATCAAAACAATATTTGGTCTTATCCTGGTCGCCCTGCTGCTGACAGCCTGCAAGGTAACGCCAACCGCATCCGGCAGCGACCAAAGCGGTGAACCGCTGACGACCGAACTAAAACCGGAGCCAACCGAATCGGTTCTTTCCGAAGACCTGATCTTGCGCGATGAATTCGAAGACGACATTAATAAAAATTGGGGTATGAAGATCGTATCGGGTTTGGAAGACCAGCTTATCTGGTCACAGAACAACGGCAAGTTCCGCCTGGAAATTCAACCCCCCAACGATACGAACTTCGTATTCTTCCGTCAGGATACTTCCTACAGCGACGTGATCGTTCAAGCCGAAGTGGAGAACTACGGGCAATTAGACAATGCCTTTTCTTTGATGTGCCGCGCTTCTGAAGCAGGCTGGTACGAACTGCGCATCAGCAGCCAGGGTTATTATGAACTGCTGCGCTACGACCAGTATCTGGCTGATGAGGGCAAGAACGCCTATACCAACTTTTTGGATACCCGTATTGGAAGCACCCTGATCAACAGCGGTCTGGGCACCAACATATTTGCCCTTTCCTGTCAGGGCGATCAGCTCAAGGTATTCATCAATGGTGAACAGGTCTATTATGATAAACGCCCGCTCACCATCGAAGACACCGCTTACAGCGAAGGCACGATCGGATTTGGTGTACTGAGCTACGGAAAAGAAGTAGATGTAACTTTCAATTCCATCGAAACGATTAAACCCTAGAAACCGGTCTTCCGGTACCCCTTAAAAGAAGGAGGGCAAGCTGCCTCCTTCTTTTTTAATTTTGCGATATCCCTCACCTTAGTTATAATCAAAATAGTATCCGAATTCCGGGGAACCCATGCCTTTAGACCATATCAAACTTCAAGACCAAATTCACACCTTTATAAGCAGTGAAATTTCCAATCATCAGCAGGTTGAACCGCAAATTACACAGGCTCTTGAAGCATTAGAGCTTTTTTCGTCTGATATTTCCTGGATGAAAATTCCTGCAAATAAGGCAAAAGAGCGTGTCGCAATACCATTTACCGAAAAACCCAACGATACTTTCCCTCCCCCATCTCATGCCGCTTCTTTTAATTTAGTATGTTCAGATGGCTCTCAGATTTTTCCGGATCCTTATAACGAGCCGAATTTTGCCCTGGTCAATATCGGCATCATCACCATCCCGGCTGACCCCGCGCAGGCGATCAAGCCCGAAATCATTTCTGAACTATACCAGCATGAGAAGCTGTATAAAAACAATGAATTGATCAATGAAGCCCGGGTGAATTTGTACCGGGACGTAAGGGAAATGGAATGCTTATTGGAAGCCTGTAAAAACATGAATTTCCCCACCATCGCGCTGCGCGACGGGCTGCTGGAACTCTATCATGATCCGCGAGTGGATAGTGACTTCCAGAAGGAAAATTCATTCTATCAAAACTATCTTGAAGAGATGCGGGGCGTGGAAACAATGGTGATCCCTGCCGGGTATGTGGATAACCCGCACTCTCAATCGGTGCTGTACCTGCTGCGTCTGTGCAAACAGGAGAAAGAAAAATCTGCGGACCCGTTTTTTCCGCAGCTTATTGACCGGCAGCTTTTTGAACAGAAATTACAAAGCGGCGAAAGATCAGCCATCTTTGAAAACCGTCTCCCTGCCAGGCAGGATAACGGTCAATATTTTTTCTTTTATCTCAATGTGAGCAGCAGTAAAAACCCCAGTATCGTGCGGGTTGAAATTCCAAACTGGGTGGCTGAAAACCCGGAACAGGTGGACATGCTGCATTTTGCTCTGCTGGAGCAGTGTGCCATCATGGGCACCAGACCCTATCCCTACTGCCTGTACCGCGCGCACGAAACCGCATTGGTCAGCCAGCAGGAAAAAGATGAATTAGGAAAGCATATTCTTTCTGAAGCGGTAAAAGCAGGTCTTCCAACTGAAGGAAAATCTGCCAAACAAAGTGCCAAAGACTTATCACGTCTTAAATTATTGGAGCGAAAAAGATGAATGAAAACAGGATCGGGTATGTATTGAGTGCCGATACACTGGGTTGTATCGCCGGACGCCGCGTCAACCCGGCTGCCAATCCTTCTTTTGGCGAGATGGTAAAAATATCCTCTCAAGACCAGACAGAACTCTATGGGATCATTTCCAACATTCACATTCTCGATGACGGTCTGGTCAGGCAGCTTGCCACCGCTCAACCCATTGAAGAACGTATTATTCGTGATAATCGCGAGAACCGTATTATTCCACTGGAATTCAGCATCCTTTTCATAGGCTTCCGCCAGAACGGCAGGATCAGCCATCTGCTGCCGCCCAACCCGCCCCTTTCCCTAGAATCCGTATTCACCTGTACGAATGAAGAGATAGGAACATTTACCACTGCCGGCAGCAGCGGGTACCTGCGCTACCTGGTAGCGGATAAAACCGCGCTCAACTTCGATCTGGTAGCCGCACATTTTCAGAATCTATATGCCCTGCTGCAAGAGGATGAGCGAAAATTCTGGATGGACAAGGCGACCCGCGCCCTGATCCATCTTTACCGCAATGATTATGAAACATTGAATGCTCTGCTGCACACTTTATCAGATGCAGCCGTATTCACCGAATAACACAGGAAAATACCATGGATGAAAAAGTATTGAATAAAAACACAGGAAAAGAGATCGGAACGGTGATCGGCGGCAGTCTCGCCGAGAGCCTGACCGCCCGACTGCAAGTTTCTCCGCAGGAAATTCAAGAAGGCAGCTTTGTGACCATCAAAAGCGGCGACTGGCAGTTTTACGGCTTGATCACCGATCTGCGCCTGGGCGCTACCGATCCGCGCTTTTCGGATGAACAGATCGACGCCTATTTTCCGCCAGCCGTTGCAGAGATCCTGCGTGAAGAAGTGCTGTACTCCAATGCAATCATCCTGCCGGTGCTGATGTTCGAAAATGGACCGGATTACGATGATGCAAACATTCAAAATTTCCTGAACTGGAAAGAGCAGAAAGAAGCAGAGGGAGAATTGATGACCCGCCCGATCCAGATCAAGACCATCCCCGCCCATCAATCACCTGTCCGGTTAGCTAGCGAAACGGATATCGCCACTGTTTTTGGCGATGAAAAGGACGAGAACAACTTCAAGATCGGCATCACCCGCGAGCAGAATTTTCCGGTGTGCATCGACCTTTCGCATTTCATCCAACGCTCTTCGGGTATTTTCGGCGCCACCGGCACAGGCAAGAGCTTCCTCGCCCGCATTCTATTAGCCGGCTTGATCCAGCAAAACAAAGCCTCCCTGCTCGTTTTCGATATGCATGATGAATATGGATTCGATGACACAGCCTCCGACACCGGAGAAAAGGTCACCGGTTTGAACACCTTCTTCGGTTCGAAAGTACAGGTGGTTGGATTGGGGGGAGGAAGAAACATCCGCGGCAACACACCCGGATTTCAGGTGGAGATCGCAGAGAGCGACATCGTACCTGCCGACATTGAAATGCTGAGCGTGGAATTAAACCTGAAAGAAACCACCGCCACTACTCTCTCCGCACTGGTATCCAGTTTCAGTAAGAATTGGTTCTCGGAATTCAAGGCAATGAAATCAGGCAGTATGATCACCAACGAAGAAGGGAAAAAGGTTCCCGCACCCGATAGCGTGGCTGCCTGGGCAAATGAGAACGGCGTGAATGTAATGGCAGCCGAAAGCCTGCACAGTAAATTGGGGCGGCTGTTCCGCGCAAATTACATCACCGCCAATCCATCCGCAAACGGGCTGCAGAATATCGTGGAAATCCTAAAAAAAGGGAAGCACATCATCCTCTCGTTCAGCGGTTATGGAACCGATCTGGATTATCTTTTCATTTCCAACCTGATCACACGCAAGATCCGTGAAGAATGGGAAGCACTAACAAACGCTTACCGCAACGGCACCGGCGCAGCAAATGAACCGCGCCCCCTGGTCATTGTGGTTGAAGAAGCGCATAAACTGCTCAATCGTGAAATGGCAGCTCAAACCGCTTTCAGCACCATCGCGCGTGAGATGCGCAAGTATTATGTGACCCTGCTGATCATCGACCAGCGCCCCTCCCAGATCTATGATGAGGTGCTGTCGCAGCTGGGAACACGTATTTGCGGGTATTTAACCGATGATGAAGACATCCGTGCGGTGCTGTCGGGAGCAGCCGGAAAAGAATCACTGCGCAGCATGCTTTCGCATTTACAGCCCAAAGAAGAAGTTCTAATCGCCGGCTGGGGCATGCCCATGCCCATTCCGGTGCGCTCGCGGCGCCTGGACAAGCGGTTCTGGCAAGAATTGGTGAGAAATGAAAAAGATCCCCTGCGTGCAGAGGATCTGGAATCGCAGAAGAAAAAGCTGGGATTCTAAGATCCGTAATAGATTACCCACATGATCAGCGCTGTACAGATTCCCAGCGCTACCCCTGCCATTGCTTCGAAGGGAGTATGTCCCAGGACTTCCTGCAATTTCTTATAAGAAAAATTACCGCTCTTCAAGATCTCTTCTACGATCTTATTGATCCATTCTGCATGAAAGCCAGCCTGGCGTCGAATGCTGACCGCATCGTACACAACAATAGTGGCTAATGCGGTGGCAACCGCGAACAGCGAAGAATCAAATCCGTCATACAGTCCAATCGCCAAAGCGGTTGCGGTAGAAATTGCCGAATGGGAACTCGGCATACCACCCGGGCTGATCAGGATGGTCCAATCCCATTCCTTGTTTATAAAGTAATTAATGGGTAATTTAAGCAGCTGTGCAATCACCCAGGCTACTGTGGCGCAGATAAGCACATAGTTCGATATCAACTGCTGAAAAATATTCATCCAATCAGCTCCCGTTTTTGTTGGATTCTACTGGAGCCTGATCTACCTCACGGATGCGCAGTTCAGCCTTTTCAAGCAGACTTTGGCAGTGCGTTAGCAGTTCCTTCCCCAGTTCAAAGCGTTCCAGCATGGCTTCCAATTCCAATGAACCGTTTTCGAGATCATCCAGCACCTGCTCTAATTCCTGCAGAGCTTCTTCATATTTAAGCTTATGAATATCTTTTTTCGCGTTCATCTTTCCCTTATTTCTTTCCTTTTTTCGAGATAACTTCTGCTGCCAGAGAACCATCTTTCATGCGTATATTAATTTTCTCATCTTTATCCGTTTTCTCAATACTATCGATCAAGTTTCCCTGTGGATCGAAGACCAGGGCATAACCGCGCTGTAGAACAGCCTGCGGATCGAGCGCATGAAAACGTCCTCCAATTGTATCCAGTTTTGCATGCAGCAGATCAAACCGTGAATGGATCACCAGATGCAGTCGTCTAGCTATTTCATCTGTTTGCAGCAGCGCCTGTTCGATCAGTCGCTGCGGGGAAAGATGTTGTATGCGCAGATCTGCTTCTTTCAATGCAGCCTGCTTATCCTGAAGGATATCTGTGAAAATTTGCCGGTAAGATTCCTTCATCTCTTGAATGGTAATCTTCATTTCCTCAATATCCGGCACTGCCAGCACTGCGGCACCGGTGGGTGTGGGAGCGCGCAGATCGGCAGCAAAATCAACCAGCGTAAAATCGGTTTCATGCCCCACGCCGCTGACAATGGGAATATCACATTCTGCCACCGCCCGTACCACGATCTCTTCATTGAAAGACCACAGGTCTTCCAGCGAGCCGCCGCCTCTACCCAGGATGATCACATCCGGCTTCTGCGGGCTGCGTTCCAATGCGTGCAGAGCCCTCACGATGTTTTCAGCAGATCCTTCTCCCTGCACCAGCGTGGGGCTGAGCAGCACCTCAGCCAGCGGGTAGCGTTTGCGCAGTGTTTTGAGAATATCCTGCAGGGCGGCACCGGTTGATGAGGTAACTACCCCGATAAACTGTGGAAAAGCGGGAATGGGCTTTTTTCTTTCGGAATCAAACAGCCCTTCCTTCTCCAACTTTTCCTTCAAACGCATGAATTCTTTGAATAATTTCCCTTCCCCCTGTTGACGCAGTGAATCTACATAAAATTGGTACTGCCCGCCCTTTTCATAGACACCGAATTTCCCATGCGCTTCCACCGCCATGCCGTCTTCCAGACGAATGTGCATATACTGCGCCGCCCATTTCCAGATCACACAGCGTAAAGACGCCGTTTCATCTTTGAGCGTGAAATAGATGTGTCCGGAAGCCGGAAAAGACACGTTCGAAACCTCTCCCTCCACCCAGATATCCTGCAGATCCGGGTTTTCTTCGAGAAGCAGACGGATATATCCGGTTATCTCAGAGACCGAATAAATTTGCGGCTGAAAAAGGGTATCCTCAAGCATGTAAATACCAGTATAATCTTTTTTTCGCAGAAACAACGCTTATAATAAGGACTTGAATATGGATAAGAAGCGAAAACCAAAAATAGATCACGTCTGGGCTCCCTGGCGAATGAAATATATCCAGGAAACCTCTGAGAAGGGCTGCTTTTTCTGTAAAGGAGTTCAGCAGAATGATGGCGCTGACAACCTGATCGTCAAGCGCGGAAAATACGCCTTTGTGATGCTCAACCGCTATCCATATACCAGCGGACATCTCATGGTGGTTCCCTATACTCATGAAGCATCCATGGAAAAACTGCCGCTCGAAACAAAGACCGAGATCATGGTCCTCATCACCCAGGCAATTCAAGTTCTCAAGGCTGAATACGGCGCACAAGGGTTCAACGTAGGCGCAAATCTGGGCTCTATCGCCGGAGCAGGGGTAGCAGACCATTTACATTTTCATGTCGTTCCACGCTGGGATGGAGACACCAATTTTATGACCAGCGTTGGAGATGCACGGGTGCTGCCTGAAAACTTAAGCGACACCCACAAACGCATCAAAGAGCACTGGCCCAAAGAGACAGACTGATTTCCCATGAGCATGTTCAGCATCCGCAATAAATCTCCGCAAGATGCCGGCTGGATCAGCACTCTCATGATCGAAAGCTGGGGCAGCGATGTGGTCGTATTGCAGGGCAGGATGCTTTATCCCGCGGAGCTGGCTGCTTATATTGCGGAACAAAATGGGGAGCGCATTGGACTTATCACGTATCAATTTGAAGAAAATTCGTGTGAGATCATCACCCTGAACAGCCTGCAGCCGGGGCTTGGAATTGGCACCGCCCTGATCGATACCGTAAAGCAGGCTGCCGAAGCAGCGGGCTGTGATGCCCTGTTTTTATATACCACCAACGACAATACCAACGGCTTACAGTTCTATCAAAAGTACGGCTTTTGTTTGGAAGAATTGATCAAAGACGGTATTGCTCCTGACCGCAAGCTGAAACCCGAAATCCCCATGAAAGCAGAGAACGGGATCCCCATTCGGGATTACCTTCTCTTGAAAATGAGCTTAAAACCATGAAGATCATCCTGCAAATCGCCTCTCTGGCAGCCAAAATACTGCCTGCCGGAGTTAAAAAGAAGCTCTACCAGAATCCAAAGCTGGCAAAAAAGATCAGGGGCACGCTCAATGCCGCCTCTCCGGTCGGCTTGACCCGCACAAAGATCGCGGGCGGTTTGATCAAGGGTTTTCAGATAAATCTGGATATGCAAACGGAAAAAGATTACTGGCTGGGAACCTATGAGATCAACCTGCAGGATGCCATTAAAAAGTTCTGCCAGTCCGGCATGGTCGTGTATGATATCGGTGCCAACATTGGCTATATCAGCCTGATCTTCGCCAAGCAGGTGGGTGCGCAGGGGAAAGTGCTTGCCTTTGAGCCGCTGCCTGACAATTTCAAGCAGCTTGTAGATAACATTGCCTTGAATGACATGGACTCCCACATCACACCTTATCAGGCTGCCATGGTTGAGAAACCCGGAGAAACCACTTTCTACATCCACCAATCCGGCGCCATGGGAAAAGCAGAAGGATCGCTCGGGCGAGAAGAGAAATATCTCTCGAAAATAAAGGTGGAAGCCGCTGCTCTGGACGATTTCATTTTTACAAAGAAACATCCCCGCCCCGACCTGATCAAAATGGATATCGAGGGCGGCGAGGTGCTGGCAGTTCAGGGTATGAGAAAAACCCTGACCGAGATCAAACCGGTCATCCTTGTTGAAATTCACAGCCATACCGCTCTGGAATGCCTGTGGAAGGAATTCCGGTCAGCTGATTACAGTCTCTTTAAAATGGAAAAAGGATATCCCCCGGTTGCCGATCCGGCAGCGCTGGGAGATAGAGCATACGCCGTTGCCATCCCAAATAAAAAAGCCGGATGATCGCTCACCCGACTCTTCTTTTCTCATTCGGATTATGGTTCTTCCGGAACAATCAACATCATCGCGATATACACCCAGAATGTAAGCGTCCCTAAGAATAAACCTAACACGAAAAGCAGCCGCACGATCGTTGGATCTACACCAATATATTCGCCCAATCCGCCGCACACGCCTGCAATCATTCTTTTATCACGCGATCGATATAATTTGTGACCGTCATCAGCCATGGCTGTTCTCCTTTTCTTTTTTTCTATTCATATTACGAGAATACAGGTAAAAGGTTGCAAGGTATTTTGCCTTGACTCTCTTTTTTATTCTACAATAAATCTCTCTAAAATTTTAGGATATTTCCCTCGTCATTCCAGCTCTGCCCATACCGCCTGCCAGAAGCTGGCATCTTCCTTGCCCAATGCCCACATCGAAATTCCTGCCAGATCATACTTCTTGACCAGGGCTGTCTTGACCCGGATGCTTTCCTCGTTCTCAAACCAAACCACATGGGTATGCCCTTCTACCGAATAGGTCAGATAGGGCGACTGAGAAACAGGATCCCAGGTCATTTCAGAATCTTCTTTTTCCAGTAATGCCGGAAAATCTTTCCAGGAAACATCACCGGCAGTATACCTATTCTGTGGAATATTCGATGTGGTCAGGTCCCAATCGTAACCGTAAGCCGGCAGCCCGATCAGCAGTTTTTCCGGATCAACCTGCGAGGCAGCATACCGCAGGCACGCCTCCACCCAATCCGCTCCCGCCACGGCTCCCGGTTCGCTCCACGGACCGTGTTCATCGTAGGTCATCAGCTGCAGGTGATCCGCCGCTTCTCCCAGAGACTGCATATCAAACGGATACGCCCAGGTATTGTCGCGGGAGTCGTTCGTCTTTCCCGGAACGCTGATGATCAGCTTGAGATCGTTGGCATGCAAACTTTCTGTCAATTCTTGAATGAAAATGGTAAAAGCGGCACGGTCATCTTCGATATTCGCAGAATAAGCCAAGTTTTCAAAATCGATATTAATACCGGCGTATCCGCCCGCTTTTGCCAGTTTCACCAGTTCTTCGATCACTTTTTCGCGGTTTATTGTAAGGGTAGTATGCGCCAGTTCCGCATCGAAATCATTCACCGTGGGATCGCTGTTGTAGTTATTGACACAAGCATACGTTTCGATGGAATGCGCGGCATTCCAATCCAGCACGCCCCGTTCATCCATCCCGTTGACGCTGCCGTCAGGTTGAACAACATAGATATCTGCTGAAACGATGTTCAGATAGGGAGCTGCGTCTTGCAGAGCGGTATAGGAGTTTTCATCGCCGGTGTAGTAACCTAACAAGATCGGTGAGGTTGATGGATCAGTCTCTTCGGTACTTGTTTCTTGTTCAAGGGAAATGGAAGACTGCTTATCTGTATTTTCAACCGAACTCGTACAGCTACAAAAGAATATACATGCAGCAGTCAGTATAATTTCGAAAATAAAAATCCACCTGTGTAGTTTCATTTGTCTATATTATCGCGCTCAGCGTAATGGTACGTATTTCGTCCATTTTCTTTAGCAAAATACAGGGCTTCATCGCAGCATTTTATTAATTGGCGAACCTCTTCACCATGATCGGGATAAAGCACGATCCCGACGCTGGCAGTCAGGTGCATCTGTTTTCCTTCGATGGAATAAGGCTTCCGCAGTGCATCCAATAATTTTTTAGCCACATGGATAGCTGCTTCACGATCATTTATCTCCCATAACAGGATCGTGAACTCATCTCCCCCAAAACGAGCAACCGTATCCATTTTTCTTAAAGTTGAACTCAACCGTTCTGCTACTTCAACAAGAACCTCATCTCCTACCAGATGACCCATGTTATCGTTCACATTCTTGAACTTATCCAGATCCAAAGCCAGAATGCAGAATTTTTGCTTTTCTCTTCGTGCATATGCTAATGCCAGATCAAAACGATCATAAAAAAAAGGACGATTCGGAAGACCTGTCAATGCATCGTGGGTTGCCATGGTCTGTAATCGCTGACGCATTTGGATCAATTCGGTGATATCCCGAATCACGCCCAATGTTCCCACATTATTACCAATTTGATTGATCAATGAATTGGTGGTCAATTCAAGATAGCGATGATTATCTTCTTTTCCCCATTCGATCTCAATTCGTGTGCCGTGATTCACAAATCGACCGGTTATCTCCTGTCCAACCCTGGAAATTGGGTCTCCCACTCGTAAATGGATCGGTTCCAGAAGGCGGCATGCGGCGGGGTTAATATCTACAATTTGCATGGCTTTATTAATTACGATCAATCCATCCTGCATATTCTCCACCAGTACATTACGCCCGATGGGAACCAGATCAAACAGCCGTAGAAATACCACGCTGATCACAATTCCCATTACTGCGATCGAAAATGCAATGGGCAGAATATCCAGTCCGGGGTAAGGATTTGATCCCAGGGAATAGACCAAACCAGCCGCGTATGGAAAAATACTGGCAATTAATATGATCGTAGATTGAAGGCGGTAGATACCGTTAAACTGAATGATATTTTTTACAACTTGAATAACAGCAATGGTTCCACAGGAATAGTTGAATGCCAGTGCCAGCCAGTAAAAGAAGCCGTGTCTGAAATCATAACCATTGGTTATTCCAGGAAGCGGGATGAAATCGGTCCAGAACAGATAATGCAGTTCATTCGTCATGACCGCCAAAATGGTGATCGCCGGCAGCAAAAAGAGCAGTGCATATTGGCTTTTCGATAAATGATAACGATCAGACGGATAATTTAAAAAGAAAAGCAGTAATAAAGGAGCGGTAGTATTCGCGCCCAGATATTCGATCTTTGACCAGAAGATTATTCCATTAAGTGTAGTACTGGATATGCTCAGCATAGCACACAGGTTCCACCATGCGATCGCCGATATAGTCCATAGGAGCCATTTTTTTCCGGGAAAATTTGCTTTAAGGTGAATAACTATCAGAGCTAGTAAACAGAAAATAACTGCAACAATAAAATAATGGGAATAATTAATAAAAATGAAATGCATCATTTTGACCCATCATGATTATACTATGCAGCCCAGCAGCCCCTATTTTCGTGCATAAACCGCGGGACTATGCCTCATTCAAAGCTTTGGCTTTTTTCAACGTCTGCTCTGCCAGAAACTGCAGCCTGCGCTGGATCTCGTCATTCTGTATCAGGGGTGAAAAGGTATATTCCGCCTGGAACTGCGGTGGGTTAACCACCTCAAAACCCGCCACCTTTCTATCCATTCCCTTCACTTCATCCGCCATGCAAGAAAGCGCCCAGGCTGCTCCGCTGGATTGGTGCGGGGATACGATAAGCACCGCGCTGACCACACAGTGTTTTAATTTTTCCAGGGGTGCTTCACGGAAAAAGGCTTGATAACGCTGTGAGAATGCTTCCCATAACGCCGGCAGCATCCCCCCATAATTAGGAACAAACAGGAGCAGTATTTCCGCCTGCCAGGTCTTTTCCCAGATCATACGCACATCGTCTTTGATAGGGCATTCGGCATCCACGCCCTTGGTGGGATCGAGCCGCTGCAAACATTCATACTCGCAGTGCTGGCAGGGAGTGATCTGATAATCATAGAAATTGATCAGCTCCGTTTCCAAACCCTGTTTTTTATAATCATCCAGCACAAATTGAGCAAAGTCATAACAATTTCCATGTTCTCTGGCACTGACCACCAATCCGATCGCTTTCATGTTTTCACCTTATTTTCATTGGAATAGAACTATTGTACTACATGTATCTCAAATTTAAATAACGGGAGGTATAGAACCCTCCCGTTATTTCATTTTTGCAAGCCTATCGTTTTATGAAATGGTGATCTGCTTGCGGTAATCCACATAGCGCTTGGTGCACTGCATGCCCGCCTTCTCATATAGATGGAAAGCATTCAAATTCTCCGCTTCCACTCCCAACCCGGAAGAGGTGAATCCCATTTCGAAAAAAACACAAAAAGCATGCTGCAGCAGGGCTGTTCCAATGCCCTTTCCGCGCCAGGCAGGCTCTACGCCCAGCTGGCGCACCCATCCAGACTCCGGGTAGGCAAAACACAGGTTAGCACCCACCAGCTCTTCTCCATGAAAAGCCAGGAACCACAGATCACTGCGAAAATTGGATGCACCCAGCATGGTATTGCTCCAACCCTCAAAGGAAGGGGCAGTGCGTCCGGGTTTTTCGAAAGTACGCTGGATGAATTCATAGACCAGATGGTCATCCTCACCCGGAATCATCGTGCGCAGGGTGATACCTTCTGCCCACTGCGGTGCAGCTGGAGGATTATTAAATTGAATGCGCATACCACAGTGATAGATATAGATCCGGTATCCCAACTCTTCCGCCAATGATTTAAAGGTCTGGTTGGTATCCGCCATGATGAGGGATGCATCCACTTTTTCCCAATTCTTCTCTGAGAGGATCGCGCGGGTGCGTGCTTCACAATTTTCAATAAGCTGCCGGCTCACATCCGGAAAAGCCAGACTGGGATGCGCATACAGGTCATAGTGGAACACCCCGCTGGCATCCACATAGATGCCCGCATAACCCAGCAAGTCTTGCTCTTTGTTATAAGCCAGCCAGGTATCGTGTTCCATGTCCATCTCCGACCAGTCGTCCAGCAGGTCAGCCAGTTCGGAATCGGCTTCGCCGTAATCGGCAATATCACAGGCGATCATCAGATCGAGGACTGCCTGCGCATCTTCTTTAACAGGGGAACGAAAAATTAAATCAACAGGATTTTTACTCATGATGCTCCTAATCTATTCAAGTAAATTAAATGCAAACGACAATCGGGGGAATCATCCCCTTACGGTTCAATCTACAGGTTAGTTTCTCTGAGCGTCATTGAGTACTTCCTCTCCAGATCGGATTTCATGTATCGCGCGAATCTTCTGCACGTCAAATGATCATCTGGCAGGTCAACCCAGCCATTATACAGAAATTTCCTTTTTCTATCCACTCGTATTTTCCTTCAATCCTGGATTGGGCTAGAATAGGTTTACAAAATTATGCACTCATCTAAAAATCGTCATTCGATATATGAAACAGCAGATAAGACCGCTCTGTTCGCAGGCGGGGAATTTTACGCCGATGAGGATTGGTTCATTCCAACACCTACCCTGCAAACAGGAAATATGTACTTTTTGAACGGCGGAAAAGCCTGCCTGACAGTTATCGCGGATTACCTGCTTGCGCATGATATTAAAAATGTCCTGCTCCCGTCTTATCTTTGCCCCTCCATCCTTATCACTCTGGAAAACCGCGGGCTGCACTGCGATTTCTACCGGGTGCAGCCTGATCTCTCGATCGATCTGGCTGATCTGCAGCAAAAGTTAACCACAGGACAGGCAGTTTATTTCATCAACTATTTCGGTTTCGCGCAGCCACCCGCAGTGCTGCGCGCCATACAGGAACTGCAGCAGCAGGGTGTGATGATCATCGAAGACAATGCCCAGGCGGGCTTTCCTGTGCATACGATCGGGGATTTCGTCTTCAACAGCCTGCGCAAACTGTGCCCGCAGGATGGCGGATATCTGAGCACCCGTTTCGATATGCAGCCCTTCATCGAACCTTATCGCGGGCTGCCCAACCGGCGCCTGCCCATCATCCGGGCTTACCGCCAGAAGCTGCGCGCCTACTTGTTAGAAGGTAATGGCGATTTCGATGAACTGCAGCGGCTGTTTCAGGGCGCAGAAGAGCTGTATGCAAACGAACTGGTTGTGGAAGGGGATGAGCAGGAGCGCTATTCCATCGAACACATGGATTGGGATGCCATCCGCTTGCGGCGGCGCGCTAACTATGATTACTTGCTGCAGGCGATCGCCGGTATCCCGCAGGTAGTACCCATCTTTTCAAAATTACAGGCAGAAACCATGCCTATGGGACTGCCGGTCTATTTCCAGGGAATCTCGCGCGACCGGGTGAACGAGGAATTGGGGAAAGCCAGCATTGGGCTGGTGATCCATTGGGAAGAACTGCTGCACAACCCGCGCACTGCCGCCAATAGGGAAGCAGTGGAGATGGCAAACAGCATGCTGACGCTGGTATGCGACCAGCGCACCAGCCGTGCGCAGCTGGATTATTTAGTGAGTGAGTTGAAGAAGGCGGTGCGGGCTGCAAGCTGAACAAGGTGCTATTTCATTCCCAGTTTCTTATTCTGTTTCAGCATTTCTAGTGCTTCGCGCGCGCGTTTCAACTGGGTCTCTTCTTTCTTTGCATCCATGATCCAGCCAATATACATACGGCGATGGGAGGGCGCCAGCTTGTTGAAAT
>ENA-ORXD01000997-ORXD01000997.1-sediment-metagenome-genome-assembly--contig:-NODE-997-length-27801-cov-3.608498_pt1 | contig 27801 bp, 27 predicted proteins | sample MGYA00237862_ERZ511471 | MGnify/ENA metagenome assembly ERZ511471 | reverse complement strand
ATGGCGATTGAATGATCTTCCTTCCACAATCTTGCATTGCAAAACCTTTTGCTATAACTCAGTACATGTGGATAACAAAAAATACTCAGACACACTATAAAAATCAATAGGATGTTTGAATATTTTTTTATACTTCTAGTAGAATTATTTATTTGGCTGATGTACATCCAGCAAATGAATGAGAATATTATAAAAATAAATACAAGATTAAATTTTAACATTGAAAATTCATGCATAATTGAATGTTGCCGCAGGATGATTGTGTGTAACACTGCAGATAAAACAATTACACTGAGCCAACTGATAATTACTTGCTTTTCTTTGCTATAATTATTCCTTATAAATGGAAATATTAAACAAAAAATGGCAACAAATATTAATACAGGTATGAAAATGATGGTAAAACCATTTCCCAAATGCTGTGCAATCGTTTCTACGCTACCCATTTGTGTTTCGCCGAAAGTTCTTATAGAAAACGTTACCGCCAACCATTTAAAACCCAAAGGAATATTTAATATTTGAATTGTAAATAAGATCACAGCGATTATTGTACTTCCTATCAATAACCATGTATTTGAAAACAATTTATACAGAACCGTTTTGTGGGGATAATCTTGGAAAGCATTAATAATACGTAAACATAATGCTGTAAATGCTATAAAAAGAAAGTAATAATCCGTTAAAATTCCTATAAACAAGACGACACATGAAAGAATTTGTAAGAAATTCTTCCATTTTCCAATTTTTTGACTATACAAAACAATCTCTATAAGAAAAAATATTATCGATAGAAGTATTGCCGCTTCGTCTGCAAAATAAACATTTTTCATATAAAAAACATTAAAAGGAAGAATTGCCCATAAAGAAGAAAGTATTACCGGTAAAGCTATTATTAATAATCGAGATTTTATTTCCAAAATTCTCAAACAGACATAAAAAAGAATACCTAATATAAATATGGAAAGATAATATTCAAATTGGACAAAACGTTTAATAAAACCAATTGATACTTCGCTTTCTCCAATTACTTTGGCGATAAAATATACTGGGATTAATGAACCCGGTGGATAAGATATGTATATAACTCGATTGCTGTTGTTTTCAAATTCTACCGACGCAAAATCTCGATACATCACAAATTTATCATTTACGATCCCATCTATTAACCAATTGTTCACAACCTTCGCGGAAAAAGAGGAAAGTTTTTCATAAAAAGAATCAGAGCTCTGTAAATCAACGGGAACAGTATTTAAAGGTACTATTGCAAAAATCCAAAGGCCAATAAATATTAAAATAATATTTATTATGTTTTCATTATTTTTTATGCCGGAAGTTATCCAATTAATCATTTTCTGTTTCAATATATTCCTCGTCTACATTGACATTCCAGATATTATCCTTCGATTTTTTCCCTGAAATGATGTTCTTTACCGCCGCCATTGCGGTAAGCATAGCGTGATCCTGATTATAATATTTATGCATGCCATTCCTCCCGATCAGAAACAGATTATCAAAGCTATCGGTAAAATTTCTGATAATGTTAAACCTGTCATAGGTGCCGTAATACGCAGGATACGTCTTGGGTGTGCGAATGATCGTGCTATCCATAACATTGCCTTTATCAATAATAGAAATCCGATCAAGCTCATCTACAGCAAACCGGATGAAATCGTCATCTTTCATGTTCCATAATTCATCGCCTTCATCGCAGCAATATTCGAGACCAATCCATGCATGATTAATATCCACCATCAAATACGGTGACCAGTTATTAAATATCTGGATCCTTGCCAACTTCACATTGCGATCCTGTATGTAAATCCAGTTATCGGGTATCATATTATTTAATGTAGGAATCCCGGTTTCGTTTTTTATCTTGAGTTCGCTTAAAAGCAGACCCACCGTAATGGAAGCGCGGTATTGCAAACCTTGGCTTACAGTTTTAACAGGATCATCAACCCCTTCGCCCATGGCGGCAACAAGATCTTTTACCGGCATCGTAGAAAAAAAATAGTCGCCTGTTACTGATGAGTGCGTGTTTCGGGAATGATCATAGTAGGTCAGGCTTTGAATCCGGTTCCCTGAAATATTTACTTCGGTCACTTCAGAATTTTTAATAATGACACCCCCTTGCTCTTCAACCAGACGGGCAACCGTTTCCCACATCTGTCCCGGTCCCAGTTTCGGATACATAAATTGTTTAATCAGGCTGGTGTCCGTATTTTTTTGGGTAATAGATTTATCTTTCTTATAAATTGATTTTATCGCGTGCAGCAACGTTCTTGAAAAAGATAATTCTTTGATTCGTTGAGCGCCCCAGTCGGCAGCAATTTCATGACAAGGCACCCCCCAAATCTTTTCAGTGTAATCTTTAAAAAATATTTTGTAGAGTTCTTTCCCAAACCGGTTAATAAAAAAATCTTTAATGGAATTAATATTTTTTACAGGAAATATTTTACTCCAGAAATAGGACCAGCTGATCTTTACAATTCTGACCATTCCGAGATTGGATATGGTCTTCCAATTCAGTGTGATGGGATAATCGAAAAACTTTCCGAGGTAAAAAATCCGGGACAATCTGCTCCTGACAAGCATGACCCCGTCTGTTTTTTCAGGATCAGGACCACGGACCGAATGCTTCGATGAGAAAGGTTTTATATTAAATAATCTTTTTTTAATTATTTCATCTCTGGAAAGAGAACCTTGTATCGGTAAGATGTCCTGCCACCATTGCATGATCGCATCAGATTTCGAGAAGAACCGGTGTCCTCCGATATCCATGCGGTTACCACGGTGCAACACCGTTTTAGATATTCCGCCAATGTCATTTGTTTTTTCAATAATGACTGGTTTAATAGCTGTTTTGGTCACAAGTTCATACGCAGCGGTCAATCCAGCAGGTCCGGCCCCAATAATAATCGCGATTTTATTCATAGGAAAGATCGTCTTATGTTAAGAGTACAGTTTACGTGTAAAGAAGTCCCTCTATAAATGAATTTAGTTCCGACAAGATATTGGCCATTCGTGCATAAACTATAGGAAGGACTATCTCCTGTGTCAAGTAAAACTGTGCTGTAAAATTCAACAATGTTTTGCTAAAAATACATATAAACCACCACGGCAGACCATATTCATTGAACCGCTTTATTCCATCCCTTCATCAGAGGACCCAACGGCACCTGACGTAGACATTTTTACATTGACATACGCGATAGTTCTTCTTATGATTCCACATAAAAAAGTACTTTCTTATCAGTTTAAGCTACTGCAATGTCGGGAACGGACGTTGCATATTTATTTTTCGTCCATTTCACAAGTCACTCGGATTATTCGTTTATGGATTATAAATTACACAAAACAGCGTTGGGATCAAATGTACTGAGCATGTCATTTCTTGATATCCGGAATTTATTATGAAAGCCAGGATCATTCTCTTTTTTTCCATATCGATTCCCTTTGCAATGGTATTGACATATGTTTTGATGACGGCTACCGATTATTTTTACGGCGATGATACGATATTGATCAAAGGCGGCTTCATTGAAAATTATCTGAACGGCACTCTTACCTTCGCCGATCTCTGGCGCCCGAAGGGGATGATAAGATTTCTCGGTTATAATCTCCTGTTCCTTGCCAATACCAAATGGTTTTCCATGAACTCTAAACTATTTGTTCTTCTGATTCCTTTTCTCTTGTTGTGTTCCGCCCTTTTAATTTACCGCGACTACCGGAAAAGCCTGACACCGGATCATTCACCGGAATTTATTGCGGCAACTTTTCTTTTGATTACGCTGATTATTTTCAATGTCATACAATGGCAGGGACTTATTTCCGGATATGGATTAAATTTTCAGTTGCCCATGCCTTTTATGATAGCAAGTTTTGTCAGCCTCGAATTATTCTTGACGAAAGGCAAACGATATTTACCGCAGACGTTAATCTTAAGCGCCCTGACGGTATTGGTTTTTGGCGGGACACCTGTTTTTGCTTTTGCGCCGGCTTTGGGCTTTACATTCTTGTGTTATTTAATTACCCGTCGTACTCTTCTGACGAAAGATTTCTGGTTTCGCACATTGATTATTGGCGTATTCTTAGCGGTGATTGCTTTTCTTTATATGTTTAAAATCCATCTCAACGATTATGCTCCTGATTTTTCACCTTATGATGCGCCGTTCGCTGCTGAAATTTTAAAACATCCGTTAGACGCCGGGCAGTTTCTGTTAACCGCATTTAGTGCCAGTGTTGTAGGAATTGACATTTTTTTTGCCTGCGACTATTTTTCAGTCCACAACATCATGTTTATCGGACTGGTCATCGTCTTATTATATGTTCTGGCGCTGATTCTCTTTTTCCGGTCGCGGATGTACGAACGGACCTATCTGCCTCTCTTCCTCATCTTGATGACATTCTTTCATTTATTATTCGTGACCGTCGGAAGATTCGGCTTAGTCAACAGAACGGGTAGCATGATGTCCAGCTATACATCTGTCAGCATTTTCGGACTAGTGGCCATTGTCTGGATATTCATTTTTTTATACTTTCAGCCTCAAAAGCTAAATGCTGTAATGAAAATTATCATCCCGTCGGGACTGGTGATGATTTTTACAGGGCTTCTGCTGACCTCCGTTGTGGTATGGCAGATTCAACCTGAACGAAAGGCTTACTTCGAACAACTTCGAGGCATTGCCCTGCGACTGGACCAAGCGACACCAGAAGAACTGGAACGTTGGGATTTTAACGGACAAATTTGTGCTTCCCTGAGGCTGTTGCAAGAACACAAACTGAACATTTATCGTTCCGTTTCATCCGATACAAAATAAAACCTCCCCATGAAACGATTCACCCCGAATTTCTGTTGATTTCTTCATTGACATGCAGGATGGTAGTTCCTATACTTCCACAAGAGAAGAAATCCTGAAAAACGTAAACATGGAGAAATCATGAAAAATATTGTCATTATTATATGTATATTTTGTGCATTGTTCGTGTATGCCTGTCAAAGTAAGCAGGATTGCAATTCCTGTTCTGATTTATATCTAAATCTAATGAATAAAATTCTCATTAATACAATTTATGAAGATGACGGATTTGTCGGGAAAGAACAGAAAATGCTTCAATATGATCGAGAACGTCGTGAACAGGGTGAGGATATCCCCGTTGAAGCACACACAATGATTGGAAAGTATCGGCTTAAAAATATTCAATTATGTATAGAAGATATTATAGCCAATCGAGTTCCTGGGGATTTGATCGAAGCTGGTGTTGGCAGGGGTGGGGCTACGATTTTCATGAAAGCGGTATTGAAAGCGCATAATGATAATACAAGAAAGGTTTTTGCGGCAGATTCTTTTGAAGGAATGGATAATTTTCAGAGTGGCACTTATGAAAACAAAAAAATGATCGTAGCAGAAAAAGAAGCTCTAACCCTGTTTCTTAAAAAATGTCCTGTTTCGTTGAATGTTACCCTGGAACAAGTAAAATCAAATTTTGAAAAATATGGTCTTCTGGATGATCGTGTTATATTTATTAAAGGCTGGTTTAAAGATTCACTTCATAAAGCGGATATAGAAAAATTGTCCCTTATCAGGTTGGATGCAGATATGTATTCATCGACTATGGATGCTATAGTAGCCCTGTATCCTAAACTATCAAAAGGAGGTTATGTCATAATAGACGATTATTTTATCTTTCCTTTTTGCAAAGCGGCTATTGATGACTACAGGGCAAAAAATAACATTTCCGATCCTATTATTCAAATTGATTGGAATGCAGCTTACTGGATAAAAACAAATCAGAATTAGATATATGTCAAGAATATTACTCATAAAACCTAATATTGTGAAAGCACCCAATTATTCATTTTCATGTCATCACCCCAACGGTCTCATGTATCTTGCTTCCTATATTAAGAATCGTAATCCCGATAGGGAAATCAGAATTATTGATATGACCATTGAAGAGATAGACAATGAACACATCACGGATAGCTTAAGGTTATTTAATCCGGATATTTGTGGCATTTATTGTCTGACCATGAATGTCAAGAATACGTTTATCATTTCCGAGTTGATAAAAAAATGGAATCCGGAATGCTATGTAATTACAGGAGGACCACATCCGACATTTATGCCGGATAACGTCCTGAAATCTCCATTTGTTGATTATTGCGTTACCGGAGAAGGCGAACAAACAGCCCATGAACTGATTTCAGCACTCGAAAACCATGAAAAAGTCGAGGCCATAGAAGGCATCGGTTATCGGGATGGAGATCATGTCGTGATCCACAACAGGCCTGCTGCTCTGGATGTAACCACCTTACCTTGGCCTGCCTATCATCTCATTCCTGTTAACAAATATTTTGCTTCGAGAATTCCGCCTCAATCGGGAAGGCTAAAATATTCAGAGTACATGACCGTAATGAGTTCCAGGGGCTGCCCTTATGGATGCATCTATTGTCACAATATTTTCGGGAAGAAATTCAGAGCAAGAGAACCGGAAGAATTTGTAGAGGAAATGGTCATGCTCAAGAGAGATTATGGGGTCAGAGAATTTCATATAACTGACGATACTTTCAATCTCGACAAAACAAGAGTTTTGAAAATATGCGACCTAGTGCAAAGGAAACTTCCCGGTGTTGCCATGGCGTTCTGTAACGGGTTAAGAACCGACCTTCTGGATAAAGAAACGCTCACGGCCTTGAAGAATGCGGGCATGTATTATTTCGCCGCGGCTATCGAATCCGGCTCCCCTGAAGTACAAAAAATGATCAAAAAGAATTTAAATCATGAAAAGGCTTTTCAAGCTATTAAGCAAGCAGGAGAAATGGGAATCATCGTCCATGGTTTTTTCATGATGGGATTTCCCGAAGAAACAGAAGAACAATTGAAAATGACTATCGATTTTGCAAGAAGAAGTTCCTTGAATACCGCCACTTTTTTTGCTGTTACAGCGTATCCTAATACGGAATTATTTGACATAGCGAAACGAATGGGTGTGTCTCTCCCGGATGATTTCGGTACATATCATTATCACAAAAACACTTTAAATTTAACGCATCTTCCCTTGGCAACGTTAAGAAATTACCGGAAAAAAGCCTATTGGAATTTTTATTTTAATCCAGCAAGAATATATAAAATTCTGTCTATGACGCCGAGGAAAACAGATATTTTAAAAAACTTAACGTTACACTTTGGTGATTTTTTCAAGTGATCGAATCATTCAAAAATATTTAATGTAGCGTATTGTCCCGGATGCCTATGTCTGGACAAATAAAAACATTTTACGTTTTTTGGAGAGCAATTTTTTGATTTACGCCAGTATCATTGTCCCTGTTCATAATTCCGCTGACACAATAGAAAACTGCCTTGAAGGCATCAGAAATCAAAAAGGGGTTGATCGCTCAACCTTCGAGATCATTGTGGTTGATGATGCTTCCACAGACGCCAGCGTACAAAAAGCCGGACGTCTCTGTGACCGATTGATCAGCCTTCCGGAAAATTCCGGTGCGGCAACAGCGAGAAATGCCGGTGCCAATGAAGCGTCAGGAGCAATAATCGCTTTTGTGGATAGTGATGTTTTACTTGAACCTTATTCCCTTTCAGAGTTTATTGCCGCTTTTCAAAAAGGTGATTGGATCTCCGCGGCAGTCGGACGTTATGCCGATAAGCCGGTGGACAACGGATTTTTAAATGTCTATCATAATGTCTTTACCTGTTATCATCACGATCTTTCATCACGAGAGATCAACTGGTTCTGGGGTGCCTTGAGTGCTGTCAGAAAAGAAGTCTTTAGGAACGTCGGAGGCTTTGATGAACGTTATCATGGCGCTAGCGGTGAAGATCTGGCGTTGGGGAAAACTCTATCTGACCAAGGGTATAAAATTGCCTATATCCCGTCTGCTCAAGGTGTCCACGCCCATCGGTTTACCATTTTCAGTATGTTGCGAAATGATTACCTGAAAGCAGTGACCGGCATGAAGATGAAGCTTTCGCAACTGATGCCAAGGCAAGTGCCTGGTTTCGTCAATGCTAAAAGCATCATGACCTCATTTCTGCTATTGCTAATTCCCTGGCTGCTTGTTTTAAATTTCATAATACATATTCCTGTGTTACCCGGAATAATCTTTTTCATATTTTTAGCATTAATTATTATCAACAACTCCTATTATACGTATTTGATTAAAAATTCTGGTTTCAGATTTGTATTCTTTGCACCTTTACTTCACTGGCTTCAAATGTATACCATTCTCGCCGGTGCGATCATGGGATTGTGCGGACATCTTCTGGGACGAACGGCTTTCGGACGTCCGAACTGGATATAATATTGATTTGAATTGCATGCCGAATGACCGGCATTTTCAAGGAATTTTACATTGCATATTTCTAAATTCATAGAGCCTTTACGAATTTTCTGGGGGAAACAGCTCCGGCATCCTGTCTATCTTATTTATTTTATTACATCAAAATGCATGGGACAATGCAAACACTGCTTTTACTGGAGTCATTTGAACCGGCAGGAATTTCTCCTCAGCATAGAAGAGGTCAAAAAGATCGCTGGATCCATGGGACGAATCTACCAGTTGATTTTGACCGGAGGGGAGCCCTTCCTCCGGGAGGACTTCACCGATCTTGTTGAAATATTTTATTTGCACAACGAGGTCTATCATTTAGGCGTGGCTACTTCAGGATATTATCCGGACCGCATAGAAAATGATGTAAAACGTTTACTTCAAAAATGTAACAAGTTGAACATCACCATCGGTCTGCCGATAGACGGACCGGTGGAACTGAACGATGAAATCCGCGGCGTTCACGGTTTCTACGCCAGGACCGTTGAAACATTTTTCCGGTTGAAGAAACTGAAAGAACATTTTCCACAATTAAACATTTTGATTGACATTACCATCTCGGCTTTCAATCGTGGACGATTGGAGGAAACGTACAGACATATATTACATGATCTGAAGCCGGATCTGATTAATGCCATACTGGCTCGCGGTAACACCCGTGATCCTGCGGCAAAGCAGATTGATACCGGGGAGGTCGAAAAACTATTCTCTCGTATGGAAGAAGATATCCAGCATGGTCGCCTGCCGGGTTATAAATTCTTTCCACGACTACTTTATGCCAAGGATATTGTTCTCAGGCGCACTGCCTTGGACATCTATAAAAACAATACCTATCACCTGCCTTGTCAGGCGGGACGAACTATCGGGGTGTTAATGCCTGAAGGAGATGTATACGCGTGCGAACTTCAGGAAAAGCCTATTGGAAATCTGAGGATGTTTGACTATGATTTTCCTGCATTATGGCAATCGGAAAATGCGCTTAAAATCAGAAAAGAAATTTTAGACTCCAAGTGCACATGTTATCATCAGTGTTTTTTATCCAATACCCTTTTCTGGAATCTGAAAAGCTGGCCGGGCATGATCAGCGAATGGACACAGATTAAAAGATCCTGCAAACCATAATAACAGACAAGGCTAATAAGGTTTCTTATTGCCGTATTCCGTCATGTCATAACGCATCACCCGATGCATGCAAAACGGTCCGGGAACATCCGGAATATTCTTGACGTTGCTTGGCCGGATTTTAAATTCATGCTTTAAAAAAAATCCGGGCACAAGATGATAATGGTCCGGATTGATAATGGGCCGCCTCATAAAAATGATACGGGCAATGATATTATTGATTTCCTGGGGGAGGCAAAGCACGATAAATCCATCCTGTTTGCATATTCTAATCATCTCGTGAATGGCATTCGCCGGAGTCCGCATATGCTCCAGAACGTCCGCACAAATTATTCCGTCGAAATAATTACTTTCCAGTTTTGAATGATTGAGGTCGTCTTGCTTCAGAATGGCATGAGGAGCCTTTTCTGCGGCACGCTCCAGGCGCTTCAAAGAAATATCAATTCCCCACAATTCTCCGCACCTGATCTCCTGGAGCATGTAACCGTCACCGGTACCGGCATCGAGAATGCGTTTTTCAGTCATGTCACCGGCCAAGGCAAAACTGTGCTCAATGCGTTTACGATTCAACCAGAAAACCGATTTAAGGGTTGATTCATAATACATGCTATGAGGAAGCACATCTGCCATTTCCTCTTTGACGCTTGTTTCATCTGTTTTCATAAATGATAAGGCTGATCCGATGATTCTATATTGTGTGTCGACTTTTCAAGGCCGGACTATAGGAATCCCGCTTTTTCATGTCAAGGGAAACTTGGTCAGTCGATATTATAGTAATTATAACCTAAGAATTTACGGAATGTATAATAAAATTTCATTGCAATGACATCATCACTGCGATAATAAAATGATATGAAAAAAGTCTGTCTCTTATTGTTTCTATTTTTCATCCATATCACGCTGACGGCTTGCGGTACAAAGCAGGAATCCGTAAGCAGCCCGTTGGAGGAAAAACAGCCCGCCTACGGCGATATTCTGGTGCGGGGTGATATCGGAGACGCGAGCAACCTGATTCCCCTGCTAGCCTCCGATACGGCCTCTCACAACATTAGTGGTATGGTTTACAACGGCCTAGTAAAATATGACAAGAACATGAATATCGTTGGTGATCTAGCGGAATCGTGGGACATATCGCAAAACGGACTCGTCATAACATTTCATCTTCGCAAAGGAGTGAAGTGGCACGACGGGAAGCCCTTTACATCCGCCGATGTCCTTTACACGTATCAGGTAACGGTAGATCCCAAAACACCAACGGCTTATGCCGGAGACTTTTTAAAAGTAAAAAAAGCCGAAGCCCTTGATGATTACACTTTCCGGGTCACATACGACAAACCTTTCGCCCCAGCGCTGATCAGCTGGAGCAGCTCCATTCTGCCGCGGCATCTGCTGACGGGTAAAGACATCACAAAGAGCCCGCTTTCGCGGCATCCCATCGGCACCGGCCCATACAAATTCAAGGAATGGGTCGCCGGCCAGAAAATTGTTCTGGTTTCCAATCCGGACTATTTTGAAGGACAGCCCTATATTGATGGACACATCACACGCATTATCCCCGACACCGCCACGATGTTTCTGGAATTGCGCGCGCAAAACCTGGGTATGATGGGCTTGACACCGCTGCAATACACGCGACAGACAGAAAACAACTTATTCAAAAATAATTTTAACAAATGCAGATACCTCAGTTTCGCTTATACGTATCTCGGTTACAATCTGAAAAACCCATTGTTTGCCGATAAAAAAATCCGGCAGGCGATTTCCTATGCCATTAACAAGGATGAAATTATCAGCGGTGTCTTGCTGAATCTGGGAAAACCGGCCAACGGCCCTTATAAACCGGGAACATGGGCCTATAACGATAAAGTGAAAATCTATAATTACAATCCATCAAAGGCGCGTGAGCTCCTGCGTGACGCCGGCTGGACGAAACTCAACAACGAAGGCGTTCTGGAAAAGGACGGAAAACCGTTTGCTTTTGAAATCGTCGTCAATCAGGGAAATGAAACACGGCAGAAATGTGCGGAAATCATTCAGCGTCATTTGAAAGAAATTGGCATCATTGTGAAAATCCGCGTCTTGGAGTGGTCATCCTTCGTAACCGACTTTATCAATAAGCGCCGTTTCGATGCGGTCATTCTCGGCTGGACGATTCCGCTTGATCCCGATGCCTATGATGTCTGGCATTCCAGTAAAACAGCTCCGGCGGAACTGAATTTTATTTCCTATAAAAATTCCGAGGTGGACGAAATGCTTGAAAAAGGGCGAAGCACATTCGATCAGAAGGAAAGGAAGAAATACTATGACCGTTTTCAGGAAATTCTCGCCGAAGATCAACCCTACACGTTTCTTTACGTTCCTGAAGCCTTGGTCATCATTAACAAACGTTTCAAAGGGATTGAACCCGCGCCCGTCGGTTTGGAACATAATTTCATCAAATGGTACGTTTCCAAAGACCAGCAAAAATACACCATGACCAGGTAGTTCTTTCAGGACTTTTCAACCAACCGCACAAGCCCGTTATTTATAACGGGTTATTATACTTTATTGGATTTTATTGGATTAGGATGAGAGGGATCGAATAGATAAGCTAAGTATTATTAATCATTGCGTTTCTTTATAGTGTAGTTTTCAGCATACCCCCAAATATACCCCCAAAATCTATAAAAAGACCGGCTTTATCCGGCTAAATTGGAAATATTTATTGTTTCTGCTCAGCCCTTTCTTATTGTTCAGGCAAAGCCGCACGGATTGTAATATTATCCAACGCGTCCCTTGATCCAATTCCGGCCTCAATTCGCTTGTGTTTGATTCCTATACCTTTAACGATACAACCACTTTTTAGTTCAAAATTATTCACAATTTTAAATATTTCCTGTTGTAAAGCGGCCTTTGCTTCCGTGATTTCTTTTATATCCATTACATATCCTTTCAAGTATTTTAATTAATTCTATGCGTCATAATTTTATTTAAGCCCGTCTTCCATAATCGTATAAATAATTTTTTCGTTAGTGACATCTTGTATCTGAATTAAAAAATCTTTGAATCTGATTTGTTTAGCGTTTGCCTGATATGTAAGATTTTGAAAAAATGCTGGTCTTGCAAGATCACTAGCTGAATATTCTTTATACGTAGCATTTAATGAAACATCATTTTTCCCTGTATAGATGAGTTCATACATCATGCCGGGAATAACATTAAAATCTTTAGTATCTTTAATATCTTTTTGTGCGATGAATTTAACATTTTGAACATTAGGTGTAAATGTTATCACACTTGGATAAAATAGCATTTCATGGTAGTAGCTATAAACAGCACTCTCTAAAACAGTCCCGTCGCACGATACTAAAACACCCAAGTGCTTATGATAGCTTTTTGATTCGTCAGGTAATTTTATTAAAAAATAAGAAACTTTGTTAACAATAATCATTTCATCTATCTGATATTTTTTATTTGCCTCGATCTTTACTTGATAGGTATCAATTTTATATTTTACGGTAACAATAAAGTCCTTTGGTGCGATAAAGCTTTTTATAACTTCATCACTTTTATTAATATGAGCATACTCTTTGACGCGAATAAGTTCTTGTCCAATGAATGCTGATTTATTTTCGCCTATTTTGTAATTCTTATCATAGGAAACCCCCTGTGTCTTTTTCACTTCACAAGGGGTTAAAGACTTCCGTTCCATAGCAATCCATTGACCATCGCCTACACAACCTTGAATAAAATATAAAATTATAATAGCCATGAAAATAAGTATTTTTTTCATTTTTTTATTTTTCCCTTATTTTGTAAATTTTAAAACTGATTATTTGTTGTGTGAATTACGTATGTCTAAAAATACTCTTATGGAATAAGTTTGTCAATGGGGGTGGGGGGGGGTAGCTTACCCCCTATTTTAATTTCGCGGCTTCTAACGTAAAACAGCCCGCCCGGTTGATGTTCTATAAAGACTTGATGAATACTCACGCCCCTATAACTTTTTTTAAAAAACCCTTTTTTTGTGCGAAATCTAACGTGAGATAGCCGATCCGGTTATCGTTTTTGTCAACTCCAAAGGCATAAACGCCCCTATGGGGTTAAATATTTTCACCCTATTTTGCACACAAGGGAAACCGCCCGGTGAATGTCTATGCGAACCCAGACATTCAATGCCGCCTATCCCTCTTTGAACATTCTTTGATTCTTTGAACAATTAATCAAACGCTAAAACTTATCCTAAATAACTATAATTTAACAATATCTTTATCCTGTTTGATTCTTTGATTAATGTTCAAACAGGAAAAAAATCTGCGAATGAGGAAACGGGCGGTTACGATAAATTTAATCGCCGTCAAGATCACAAGCCGCCCCCCGGCGCGAATCAAACACCCGTTTTTAAAATTCAGCTTATTAATAAATAAATTTTCTCTGGTAAACAAGATATTGAAATATTAATTGTAAAAGGGTATGTTTTTTTATCCATAGAAAATTTATCAATGTTAAAGCAAAACCGTGAGGGGTAAATTATGGAAACACTATATGAAACTATACTTACGATCATTTTTATTGGCTTATTCTATTTTGCTTATCAGTATAACAAAAAAAGGAAAAAGGAAATTGCCGAAAAAGAAATAAGCGACAATACAATTATTTGCCCGAATGCAAATTGTGGCTATAAGGGAGAGGCAAAAAAAGTTCCCCGTGGTAGCAAAGTAATAGGATTTATTCTTTGTCTCTTTTTTTTAATTCCAGGTATTATTTACTTCATTATAAGAAGTGGTTATCGTTATACTTGTCCGAAATGTGGGATACAAATTAGAGCTGATAATTAGAAAACGCCCGCTTTTTTATATAGCCTTCTTAAAATAAATTCTCTCTGGTTTGCTTATTCAGAGAAGCAAGAGAAAGCATATATACATGGCTATCATGTAAATACATACGGAAACGTTGCTCTAAAATGTAGTTATGAGGTTTAATCAATTTAAGGCCTCAAATATTTAATTTAATAATCAGTTATGCCTAATTTTTATGGTTACGGATTCGTATGTTGAAATTGTCTTGCGCTTACGTTTTGGAATCCTTTTTTCAACACGTTAGGCCGTTCTGAAAAAACCGTTCCTCTTTTCCAAAGCAAATATTGATTAGACAAACCATAAACGCTTTGATCTTTCTGACAGCCGCCGCCATGATGTATCAATTTAATAAATCCTTTTGCTAAAAGCTCATTAAACCCGCGTGTTGCCCGTGGTTGAGTTATGCCTAATTTCCCTAATTCAATATAACTCAATTTCAATTCATTAGCATTTACGCATATACGGACTTTACCCGCTTTCGGCATTTCCCTCTTGCCTAAAATGTAGATAAGCATTTGCGCCGCAACTCCACGTAAAGAAATAAACGCCGGGGATTCAAACAAATCTCTTTCAATCCAGGTTCCCTTGCCTTTGCCAATATGTTTATGCTTAGGAATTTCATATTTTGATTTATGAGTTCCCAGATATTCCCGCTTATGAATTTCAAGCCGTTCATTCAGCGTCATATTGCTTATGTCATGCATAGACTCTTTACCTTTACCCCTTTTGAAGTTTTATGTTGCTAAAACCCCCTTTTTAGCTATGCGCTAGCGCAAAAGAAGGGGTGTTTGAACGTGCCGCCGTGTTCTTTCTGTTTGCCTTGTTTTTGTTGTAGGCCATAAACGGGTGCAAAGGACACCTTGATATATTGCAATCTTGTTTCCCGTCTGAATAAAATCCACAACAGTCATAACACCGGGCATAAATCGCTTGCTTGAATGTTAGTTTTCCCCCGGATAGATGTTTTAATAATTCTTTTTGCCCTCTGGCCGTCTTGCCGTGCTGTTCAATATCGAAAATAAGTTTTTCATTCATTGTCCCGCCTCCCGTTCAATCAAGGCGCGAATATCAGTAACTCGCCAAGCCGTGGTTCGCTTACCTAGTTTTATTGGCTTTGGGAAACGTCCTTCTTTGACGCCTGCAAGAAAATTCGATCTTGAAATGGGAATAATGGCCGGGTTTGCCTTATCGCCGATAATCTGGCGAAGCCTTAAAAATCCTTCTTCTGGTAATGCGTTCATAATTATAACCTCCAAAAATTATCTTAGATTAATTTTGGAAGTTATATTACTTTATTGAATAGTATTGATCACTCGGAGAGATATGGCTGGTTATTTCTCTGAATAAGGAATGTATCTGTAATCTTGATTTACATAACGCATGGCTTGTTCTCTTTTATCGTAAACTTTTTTTATTCCACCTGTTGCATCAAGAGAACATTCATCAGGGAATAATGTTCTCGCAATCTCTTTATCCTTGGCTCCTGCTACTGTTGCATCAAGTATTCTGAGCAGCAATATCCATTCATCGCGCCGGGGCTTGAAGGCTTTTCGCACCTTATTACCTTTGGCTTTCGATTCTGCTTGAAGTTTCAGTAATACCTTTTTTGCATTATCGATCTGAGGAATTATTGGTTGATTGAAGTTAAATTCAAGAAGCACCTCTCCAGTATCGTAACTAGGGAAACCTATAACCATTGCTCCTTTAAAACCTCCAGAAATAATATCTACATATTCCTTGCCGCCCGGTGGGATAAAAGTGATATTACCGTATTCAATATTGGGGTCAGGGTTAAGATAACCATATTGAAGCCCCCACATTGTAGCATCGCATAGTTCAGCTTTGAAGGCACCCTTATCAAGTAACAAATAATGCCAATTTGAGACTCTTTTTTGTTCCTCCGTAAGATGATTAGTAAATTTCTCCCATAGTTTAATATATTTTTGATTTCTTTTTAAAAACTCCCAAGCCCATTGAGTTAAATCAAAATCATGCATTGCGTCATATGCTTCCTTATCTTTCCAGTCAGGCCGAGCATTGTCGGAACTTAATCTTATTTTTCTCCACATTTTCCCGCCCCATGAAAAATAATTATTACTTGCTTATATACTTAAACGGAATTACTTTTGCGCCTTGTCTTAAACCGTCAAGGTAATCCGCCCACGTTTGCATCATCTTCCGTCTTTCGTTTAAATGCTGTGTTCTGTTATAGCTACGGCCTAGCGGATCGCTGACACGGTGCGCTAATTGCGCCTCAATAAAATCCGGCCTGACTTGCAAGACTTCATCAAGAATGGTTCGCGCCATTGCCCTAAACCCGTGGGGTGTCATTTCATCTTTTGTGTAACCCATGCGGCGTAACGCGGCTAGAACAGCATTGTTTGACATTGGCCGGTCAAGTGTTCTGCCGGAAGGAAATGCGTATTTACTTGTACCCGTCAGTTTTTTGAGTTCTTCCAAAATTTTTATTGATTGCTTTGACAATGGCACAAGGTGCGATTCGCGCATTTTCATTTTTTCCGGTGGTATGCTCCAAAGAGCATTTTCAAAGTCAACTTCATTCCATTCCATATGACGTAATTCACCCGGACGAACAAAGACAAGCGGCGATAATTGCAAGGCTAGTTTTACAACGTAACTGCCAGAATAACCGTCAATAGCTTTTAGCAGTTCACGCACTTTTTTAGGTTCAGTAATGGCGGCCAAGTGTTTTTCCTTTGCCGGGGGTAATGATCCAATTAAATCTTGCGCCGGGTTGCGTTCAGCGCGTCCAGTAGAAACAGCATAACGGAAAAATTGACTGCATAAACCCCTCACGCGGTGCGCCCCTTCCAATACGCCCCTTGATTCGACACGCCTTAACACCGTCAAAAGCTCCGGGGCTTTAATGTCTTTAATTGGCCGTGTGCCTATCCACGGGAAAACGTCACGCTCTAGAGCGCGTAATATTTTCAGCGCGTGTCCTTCCGTCCATGTTGATTTAAACTTTTCGTGCCACTCTCTGGCTATAATCTCAACGGTTTCGGTTTCTTCAACTTTGGCTTGTTTTTGTGCCTTGCGAATCGCACCGGGATCAATATTATTTGCAAGTAACTTTCTTGCATCGTCACGTCTTTGACGTGCATCTAGAAGACTTATTTCCGGGTATGTGCCGAAAGCAAGTTTCTTTTCTTTACCGTCAAAGCGATATTTGAAATGCCAAAGTTTACCACCGGAAGGTGTAATAAAAAGGTAAAGACCGCCGCCGTCGAAAATCTTATATGCATTCGCGCGAGGTTTGGAATTACGCACTTTAATTTCTGACAATGGCTTAATCCTTATGGGCATGAGCAATTCTCCTTTTTGGGGGCTTGCAGATTGCTATGGGGGCTTTTTATACATAAATAAGCCCCCAAACTTTCTGTATTTTGTAAAATCTCTTAACACGTTTTTGAATTAAAAGCAATAAAAAACCCGCTATTTCTAACGGGTTATTATACTTTATTGGATTTTATTGGATTAGGTTCTGGTGGAGATGAGGGGGATCGAACCCCTGGCCTCGACATTGCGAACGTCGCGCTCTCCCAGCTGAGCTACATCCCCAACCTTAAAATTCCTGCCGGAAAGCGTGAGGGAGCATATATTATAGGTTGTAGTGGTGTCAAGAAATTGTTAACTCGAATTTGATTATGGGATTGACAAATCAAACAGGTTTTTTCTATACTTAGTTGTAATTTAGAAATTTTAAATGTCTCGGAAAAGATAAAATTCACTTTTTTTCAAATATTTGGTTATTTTTCTTCAAAAGTGGTAAAGAAAAACCAAATCAGCACAAGGAGAATTTAATGGCTAAGATTGACGCTTTTTTTAATCTCATGCACGAGCAGGGAGCATCGGACCTCCATCTTGTTGCCGGTCAGCAGCCGGCCATCAGAATCCGCGGCGACATTGAGCGCATTAAATATGACGTTCTTACCAACGACGCTTTAAAAGTCCTTCTTTACGAAATAACCCCCGAGCATAAAATAAAACAGTTTGAAGAAACGGGTGATGTTGATTTCGCCTATGAAATCCCTTCTCTGGCACGTTATCGTGTCAATTATTTCCGGCAGAAAAACGGCATGGCCGCGGTTTTTCGTGAAATACCTGATAAAATTCAGACCTGCGCGCAATTAGGACTGCCCAGCGTTATCGCCAAGCTAGCCCAGCTCCCGCGCGGTCTTGTGCTGGTCACCGGCCCTACCGGCAGCGGTAAGTCCACAACTCTGGCCGCCATTATCGACGAAGCCAATCGATTACGCCGGGATCATATTATTACCATAGAGGACCCTATTGAATTCGTTCATAAAAGCCAGAGTTGCATAGTGAACCATCGGGAAGTGGGGATTCATACCAAAACTTTCTCCGCGGCATTGCGCGGAGCGTTGCGTGAAGACCCCGACATCATTCTGGTCGGTGAAATGCGCGATCTGGAAACGATATCGCTGGCTATCGAGGCAGCCTCCACCGGCCATCTGGTTTTCTCCACCGTCCACACAACCAGCGCACCCAAAACAGTGGACAGAATCATCGAAGTTTTTCCATCGAGCGAACAATTGCAGATTCGTTCCACACTGGCCGACGGTCTACGCGCGGTTATTTCGCAGGTTTTATTTAAAAGAATTGATCAAAAAAGCCGTTGCGTCGCTCTGGAAATTTGTATTGCTACGCCTGCAGTACGCAATTTAATACGTGAATCCAAAACGTACCAGATTCCGTCCATGATGCAGACCGGGAAGAAATATGGCATGCAGCTCTTGGACGACGCCATCATGGATCTTTACAACCGTGGTTTGATCAGCGGTGAAGACGCTTATATCAAGGCAAATGAAAAAGGCAGGTTCCGTCCACTTTTAAGACAGCCGCCGACAGATTTTACCGAAGCATAAATTATTTAGCGAGGACAATTTATGAGAAAACCGGAAATTGATCATATTCTGACAAGAATGCTGGAATCGCATCCCAATATTTCCGATTTAATAATAACGGTCGATAAACCTTTCCAAGTCGATTCAGCCGGGCTGTTGGTTCCTGTAACATTAAAACCGCATTTTGAAAAATTGACTCCTTTTCAAACGGAAATTATCGCGCTTAATCTGATTAATCAGGATCATCGTCTGATGCAGGCCCTGATCAAAGAGGGCTCCTGCGATTTGTCTTATGAGTTGCCCGGCGTTGCCCGCTTTCGTGTCAATGTATTTTCACAACTGGGTAAATTCTCAATTGTTTTAAGGAAACTGGAATCAATCGTTCCCACGTGCGCCGAACTGGGATTGCCGGAAGCTTATTATAAAATTTCCCGTGAAAAAAATGGAATTGTTTTGATAACAGGCGCAACCGGAACCGGTAAAACAACTTCTCTTGCCGCCATTATCAACGAAATCAATGAAAATAGTTCCGTACACGTTGTCACGTTGGAAGACCCGGTGGAATACACGCACCCTCAAAAAAATTCCACGATCAATCAGCGCGAACTGGGCAAGGATTTTGACACGTTTGCCAATGGTTTACGGGCTGCGATGCGTCAGGCCCCAAAAGTAATTCTGGTGGGTGAAATGCGCGATCGGGAATCGGTCGAAATCGCCTTGAGCGCCGCGGAAACCGGTCATCTTGTTTTGAGCACACTCCATACCGTTGATGCCGGACAGACGATAAACCGCATTATCGGCATGTTTCCCAGAGATGAAGAAAGCCAGATACGCGTGCGGCTTTCTGACGCCATTCGCTGGATAGCCTGTCAGCGTCTGTTGCCGAAAATCGGCGGCGGTCGCGTCGCTGCCTTCGAAGCGGTAAGCACCAGCCTGCGGGTCAGAGACGTTATCCTTCATGGGGAATCCGAAGGCAAAACATTTCATGACATTATTACGCAGGGGAGAGCTTTCGGAATGATGACTTTTGATGATTGTATCATCGATCTTTTTGACCAAGGTTTGATTACGGAACAAACGGCGATTTCCTTTTCTACCAACAGAGCTGTCGTGAACCGTGGCATTGACGTGATTAAAAAGACACGTGGTGATGAAACCGCCACAATTGGAACCCTGGAAGTTGATAAGTCCTATGGCAAGTCAAAAACGGACTCCTGGAAAAGATAATTTTAAAATTCATAAAAAACACTTGTCAGGAATATTGTATGAAAACAGAAAAATTGGCGCCAGAAGAAATTGAAGAAGAGTTGGATTATTCCGGACGTCCCTTTGATTACCGGGATATGGATGCAAGCACCGCCATGGTTTGCGAAAAAGATCTCTCCGTGAGACAAAAAATCAGGGACAATTTAAAAACTCTTAATTTTAACGTGATTGAACCAGCGACATCCAAAGAAGCATTGAAATATACAACCTTTCAGACCTTTAACGTTATTGTTGTTAATGAAAATTTCGTTACGGACAAAGATGGTATTAACATGGTTCTGAAATATTTAGACGGTCTGGAAATGTCTGTACGCAGACAGATTTTTGTTGTGCTCATCAGCTCTACTTTTGCAACGATGGATTATATGAACGCTTTAAATAAGAGCGTAAACTTAATTATCAATAAAGATGAAATTTCAGAATTAGGACTGATTCTAAAAAAGGAAATGGAAGAAAACGAATATTTTTATCACGTTTTCAATGATTTTCAGCGCAAACTGGGAAAAGTTTAATGAGACTCGCTAAGAACGAGCTTGCGATGTTCGAAGCGTAAGTCGAATTATCCAATCCTGATAAATCGGGATTGGGAATTATCCCAGGAGCGAAGCGACGTGGAACTATTCATACCGATTACTGCGGAATTTACTTTCAAAATTAAATTAGAGATCCTCTCCTTCATTATAATTTATCCACTTCACGGATAATCACGTCAGCCTGCTCAGCAAGCCCCATGCATCTGTAGGCTTCAGCCAGACTCAGATAATAAGATTTCGCCGATTCGTATGTTATGGCCAATTTAAAAGCATCAGATGCTTTTAAAAAATTTCCAACCTTCATTAATGAATTACCCAAGCGATTATAGTACATCGCCGCCCTTGCACCATCATAATGAACCGCCTTGTCATAAGCATCAAAAGTCTCTTGCATTTTTCCCGTACTGACAAGTGTGTCGCCGAGAGAACAATAATAAAGAGGATTAGATGAATTGACGGTCAGGCATTTTTTCAAGAATCTTTCAGCGTCGTCATGTTTTTGAGCCTGCTGAAATAACACAGCCATCTTATAATAATAGCGATCAGACTGATCGGAATCTATCTCTCCGGCTTTAAGATATGCCTGTTCGCTCTCTTGATATAAACCGGCGGCAAATAAAGCTTCTCCCCAAGAACAGTAATAAACAGGATTATCATTTTCAATCTCAATTAATTTTTTATAAATCTCGCAAGCTTTTTCGGCTCGTCCCGACTGGAGATAGGCATTCCCCAATTCAGTCAACAGACAAGCATCTTCCGGTTGAGCGGCAGCTGCCCTTTCACAAATTTCCACAAGCTTGATGAAATCTTTTTGCTGCTTGTAAATGCGCACCAGCTCATCAAAAGCAAAGCCGGTAAAAACTTTTCGTTTAAGTTCCCGCTCCAAGAGCATGTTTAAATATTTTAAAGCCTGCTCCGTATTACCGCTGTCATAACAGGCCCAGGATAACATTAATATGATCGATTCTTCTTCAGGAAATTCTTCGTTGAGTTCTTTCAGCAGAATAATCGCATCACCATACTGATTCTGCTTCAAAAGATTTTCGGCAAAATCAATTTTTGTTTTTTTATTTTCAGTCATGACATCAAAAAAAGGGGGAGGATAATTCCTCCCCCTTTAGGAATTTCTAACAACTACAGGAAGAACCGCATCCGCCACCGGCGGCGGAGAGGCTGGACGTTAATTTGAATCCCGACCCCTGCGGCGTATAGACAAAATCAATAGAGATGGGTTTTGCTTCATTAAGAAGACCCTTTTCAATAACAAATTTTGTTCCTTCTTTATCAAATACTTCATCACCTATTCCCGGCTCATCCAGAGCCATGCCCAGAGCGGGCCCGGATCAACCAGCAGACATGGTTATTCTTATAGAGGAATCCGGTCTTTTCTCTTTGATAAATTCCTTAATAACTTCCAATGCTTTTTCCGAAACTGTCAACATTAAAAAATCCTCCTTTATTCGATGAATACTTTCATTCATCTTTTAATTAACATAGTCATACTTGAAAATATGTCAATCAAATTCTTGATTATTTCCTTTTGATTATGCCTTATTTATGAATTGACATTATAAGTGGCTGTAGTTTATGATCATTTGCAATAATTGACCCCAAAAAAACATTTGCGGTCCTAGAGCCGTAATCAGGAATGAACTCTTTACGATTAAAGGTTAATTTTCTGTTATGAACAATAAACCGGGCATTCATTTTCAAAACGTAGGCTTTATAATTCTTCTTGTCTTTATAACGCTTTCTTTTCTTTATATTATCAAACCATTCTTCTTGGCCGTTTTCTGGGCGGCATTGATCGCCGGCATATTTATCCCTTTGCAAAGATTCTTAAATAAAAAAATTAAGAATCCCAATTTATGCGCTGGTGTTACACTAATTATTATTTTGCTTTGTTTGATTATTCCCTTCGGATTTCTGGTTAATCTTCTTGTTCTGGAAGTTTTTGACATATATAAATCTTTCGGTTCCCAGGGCGGCGCCTGGATGGAAAAACTGACGGCAACGCTCAACGCTTTGACTCAAAACACGTTATTCGCCAGATTCAACATCGATCAGACTTTTATATTGGAAAAATCCCAGGACGTCATCAAAGCCGTCAGCGGATACCTCATCAATCATATTTCGGATTTCACGCAAAATACCATTGTTGTCATCATTAAATTTGCCGTGATGCTCTACGCGCTTTTTTATTTTTTACGCGATGGCGAAAAATTACTGGAATCAATCAGCAACCATATCCCGGTCAATAAGCGATATCTGGAAACGTTCAGTCATCAATTCTTTTCCACGGCCAAAGCCTCTTTAAAATTCACGTTTGTCATCGGCGGCCTTCAGGGTTTTCTTGGCGGCCTGATTTTTTACATGACCGGAATCGAAAAGGCTCTCATCTGGGGCGTCATCATGATGGGGCTATCCATATTGCCGGGAGTAGGATGTGCGTTTGTCTGGGTACCGGCGGGAATCATCATGCTGGTTTTGGGTCATATCTGGCAGGGTATTGTCATTCTGATTTTCGGGTCGGCGGTTATCAGCGGAGTTGACAACTTATTGCGGCCGGTTTTATTAGGACGGGACACCAAAATGCACGCTTTGCTGATATTTCTTTCCACGCTGGGCGGAATAGCCGTTATTGGACTTTCCGGTTTTGTGTTGGGCCCGATCATTGCCGCTCTCTTTTTGGCCAGTTGGAATTTATTTCTTGAGTTTCACCAGGAGAAGCAAGAGGGAAAAATCGAAAACTAATTTCTATTGTGAGACTCAAATTTCAAAAACGAAGTGCATTGAAATTTGTAAGTCGAACAATCCCGCACAGCGGAGGGTATAATACCCCACAGCTTGCTGCGGAATTAGGCTCCAGGGCTTGCCCCGGTGTTCCTACCCGTGATTTATCGCGAATATCTTAAAGATTAATTTTATTTAATACAAACCGCCAGAGAGCTTCGCGGTGTGTCTGATGTGCGTAATCAATGCCGATACGGGGCGTGGTCATGATTGATTTAGTTGGAATTTTCCGGTAATCCTCCACCCACAATTCACGTCCCAGAGTTAAATCCCAACCATTGAGAGATTTGTCTATAGACAATGCCTGACAAAGCTTGGCCGGTCCGTTGGTTAACAAAGCGCCTTTCTTTTTGCGCCGAGCTTCCATTTCTTTAATTCCATCCAGCGGCACAATCGCCCTTATCAAAACGGCGCAGGGATTTTCCTCTTCTTCCGTCACCAGGTTGAGCATATAGTGCATGCCGTAGGTAAAATAAACGTAGGCATGACCGGGCTTGCCGAACATGACGGCGTTGCGCTGAGTCTTGCCGCGATGGGCGTGGCAGGCACTGTCTGCCCGGCCGCAATACGCTTCCGTCTCCGCGATCATCCCGGAAAGTTCGACACCGTTTACACGTCGCACCAGTTTTTTCCCCAAAAGCTCCCGCGCAACGAGCAACGTATCCCGATGATAAAATTTCCTATCCAAGATGGTCATGTTTAATTTAAATAAAATTTTATTTTTTATTAGCACAAAACAATTCCTGATGAAAGATCAATAACGCTGATATTATGATGTAATTTCACTTTTAATTTTCTATTAAATAAAGTACGATTTATTGAAAATCCTGAAAAACTGATAGGATGTATTAATTGTCATGAGAGAAAAAAATCCATTGAAAAAAGAAAGTACAAGTATATGTGAAATGTGTGGGCATCAAGTTGCTATTCTGCAAAAAGCACACATTCTTGCGGAAGGAAAAAAGGTGGAAGGAAATTTACTTTTGCTTTGTCCCACCTGCCACATCATGTTTGATACTCACTTAAAGCCCAAGATCTTCAAATCTTTAAAAGATTTTGGGATAAATCTTCCTGAATCATGGGAAAAATCTATTTACGAACAGGCAGCTGCGGCATCAATGAAAGCAAGATTAAAGAAAAGCTCATAAAAAAATCCAGTCGATTAATATGCTAAGCTTGAGCTCTTCATTAGCATAATATAAAAAATGCAGAAAATTAGACCAAATACTTTAATGAATGCTCCTCTCCAATATGCCCCGAAGAATGAGATAGGTGTTGTATATCTGTTTGCTAATATTGCTCGAAGGAAACAATTTCGTATTGAAGAAATCCGTCCACAGTTTCCTGATTGTATTGCTTATCGACGAAGTGGCGATAAGGAAAAACTGGTCCGAATTGAATTTGAGTATAAATCAAGTAGTTTTAAAACTCACCGTCACGATCCTAGGAAATGTGATTGCATTGTATGTTGGCATCATGATTGGCCTGACTGCCCACTTGAGGTAATCGAACTGAGCAAGGATTTTCACTCTGTTCCCAAAATTTGGATTCAGCCTGTATTAAAAAGCCAGTGGCATTGGCTTAGTCGTAAGCAATTGAATTGGGGACTTTCAAAACGAGCGTCAGTCGGCGACCTCTTGCTCATGTATAGGTGCAATCCTGATAAAGCCATTCGGGATATCTATGTTGTTACAGGAGAATTATCACGACGAAAAGCTGGTTGGAGAGATGGGGATTGTTTTGGCGGCAACATCAAGTGTTTGTGCAGAATCAAAGCCCCGTTGTTTCTTGAGGACTTCAAGTCGCATCGTGTACTTAAAACGTCCGGTTTTGTGCGGCGTAATTTTCAAGGAAACCTTCTCGTTTCAGAGTATTGGTCATATATTTACGAAATGATAGCTAAAAGAAATCTAGATTTATTAAAAACTTTGAAAAAATATGATCCATCAAAAATTTAATCGATAATGAACCTCCGCCCAGCAAGCTGGGCGGAATTATCAAGTTTAGAAAATTCAAGGGACACTTAATTCCCTCTCTCTTCACTGAACGGCGGACAGCCTTTTGATTCAATATCAATTAATTTCATTTGACAACATGTAGCCATCAGGCTACACTATAACGGTGATTATCCTGCTTGCCGGTGGTGATAAAAGCACGCAAACAAAAGATATAAAAACCGCTCGTCGCCTGGCACGAAACTTATAGGAGTCAATGATGGCAAAGACAGTTACAACAAAATATGACGTCGCCGAGCACCTTCGCACGCCTCAAGAAATGGCCGCTTACCTGGAAATGTGCATTGAAGAAGCGAATGGCGATGCAGCGTTTATCGCCAAGGCATTAGGAGACATTGCAAGGGCAAAAGGCATGTCTCAAGTGGCGCGGGATGCCGGTCTTTCGCGGGAAAGTCTGTATAAAGCGCTATCCGGTGAAAGAAGTCCGGGATTTGATACGATCCTTAAAGTAATAGGCGCATTGGAAATAAAGTTACATACGAGAGCAGCCCAACAAAAGCAATCCGGCCGAGCGCTACGCTCCGGTTGATCTTGTCATTTTCTTATTCAAAAAATATTTTTATCAAGTCGTAATGTAATCAATAGATTAAGCATTTTCCCAACAAATTAATTTGAAAAATAACCCCTCCGGTGCTACATTATATGTTGCAATACGTATATAAATTACTTTTGACGGATAGCGACCCGGCATACGCCGGGCAGGAGTTAGCCGACGAAAGCAAACAGGTAAAGGAGATCTAATTTATGGATTACACTCATGAAGTTGAACAGATGTGCGTGGTCGCCAAAGGGGCGAAAAACGGTCCCGCCCCCATCCCGCAGGAAGGCAAATGGACCCAGGTGAAAGAAATCAATGATATTTCGGGGCTGACCCACGGTGTCGGCTGGTGTGCGCCCCAGCAGGGTGCCTGCAAGCTGACTCTGAATGTGAAGAACGGCATCATCGAAGAAGCGCTCGTCGAATGTCTCGGCTGCACCGGCATGACCCACTCCGCCGCAATGGCTGCCGAGATTCTGCCGAACAAAACTGTTCTGGAGGCGCTGAATTCTGATCTCGTCTGCGACGCGATCAACACCGCGATGCGGGAAATTTTTCTGCAGATTGCCTACGGTCGTTCACAGACGGCCTTCTCCGAAGGCGGCCTGCCCATCGGCGCCGGTTTGGAAGATCTGGGTAAGGGGCAGCGCAGCGTGATCGCCACGATGTACGGCACCAAAAAAAAAGGCCCCCGTTATCTGGAAATGGCCGAAGGGTACGTGCTGGAAATCGGTCTGGATGGCGACGATGAAATCATCGGTTACAAATTCGTTAATCTGGGCGTGATGATGGATCATATCACCAAAGGCATGGACCCGGCCAGCGCACTGGCCAAAGCAACCGGAACTTACGGCCGTTTTGCTGAAGCTGTAAAAGTTATCAATCCCCGTAAAGAATAAGGAGTAGAAAAATGGCTTTATTTGAAGGATACGAAAGAAGAATCAAACAGATCACTCCTTTTCTCGCAAAATATGAAATTTCCTCGCTGGAGGAAGCTGAAAAAATATGTATCGGGAAAGGCGTGGATGTCAGAAAAATCGTCAAGGAAATTCAGCCCATTTCATTTGAGAACGCAAGTTGGGCCTACATTGTCGGCGCTGCCGCCGCCATTAAAAAAGGTCAGAAGGTTGCCGCGGACGTTGCCGAAACCCTCGGTGAAGGCTTACAGTCTTTTTGCATTCCCGGCTCGGTCGCCGATGACCGTAAAGTGGGAATCGGTCATGGAAATCTGGCCTCAATGCTGCTTAGAGAAGAAACCGCTTGTTTCGCTTTTTGCGCAGGTCACGAATCATTCGCCGCTGCGGAAGGCGCGATCGGGCTCGCCAAATCGGCCAACAAGGCGCGTAAGGTTCCTCTGCGCGTCATCCTAAACGGTCTGGGAAAAGATGCCGCTCATATTATAGCCCGCGTCAACGGATTCACCCATGTTGCGACTGCATTCGACTATAAAACGGGGAAAGTTT
>ENA-ORXD01000996-ORXD01000996.1-sediment-metagenome-genome-assembly--contig:-NODE-996-length-27856-cov-4.270708_pt1 | contig 27856 bp, 28 predicted proteins | sample MGYA00237862_ERZ511471 | MGnify/ENA metagenome assembly ERZ511471 | reverse complement strand
CGCGCACCGCCAGGCCGCTGAAGACCTGGTGAGCGATGAGGTTCTCGTCGTCGTCGGCGATGTCCGAGGCGATCTCGACGCCGCGGTTGATGGGGCCGGGGTGCATGACCCGCTGCCCGGGACGCAGGCGAGACTGCGAGATGCCCCAGAGGTTGCTGTACTCGCGCAGCGAGGGCAGGTAGTTGGCGCCCGCCTTAATGCGCTCGCGCTGGATGCGGAGCAGGTAGATGACGTCGGCGTCCTTCAGGTTGGTGAGGTCGTACTCCACCTTGACGCCCATCTCCTCGATGCCGCGCGGCATGAGCGTCGGCGGCGCTACCAGGGTGACGTTCATGCCGAGCATCTTGAAGCCCATGATGTCGCTGCGCGCAACTCGGCTGTGCAGGATGTCGCCGACGATGAAGACGTTCAGGCCCTCCAAGTTGCGGCCCAAGTTCTGGCGCATGCTGAAGAGGTCCAGGAGGCACTGCGTCGGGTGCTGGTGCTTGCCGTCGCCGGCGTTGATGACGCTGGCCGGCGTATTCGCCGACAGCGTCTGACAGGCGCCGGCGGAGTGGTGCCGCATGACGATGATGTCCGGTGAGTAGGCGGAGAGGGTGATCGCCGTATCCTTGAGCGTCTCGCCCTTCTCGACCGCCGAGCCGCTGGCCTTGAGGGCCAGGGTGTCGGCGGAAAGCCGCTTGGCGGCCAGATCGAAGCTCGACGAGGTGCGCGTCGAGGCCTCCCAGAACAGGTTGATGATCGTTCGGCCGCGAAGCGTCGGCACTTTCTTGATGTCGCGCTCGAGGATAGGCAAGAAGCTCTCGGCCGTGTCGAGCAGCAGGTCCACGTCGCGCCGTGAAAGGTCTTCGATCGAGATCAGATCGCGCTTTGGCATGTCACTCCCCCTCCGGTCGCACGAGGACGACCTCGTCGACCCCATCAAGCTCCATCACGCGCACGTGAATGCGCTCGCTGCGCGCCGTCGGCAGATTCTTTCCGACGTAGTCCGGCCGAATCGGCAACTCGCGGTGGCCGCGGTCGATAAGCACCGCGAGTTGCACGCGGGCCGGCCGGCCGTAGTCCAGCAGTGCGTCGACGGCGGCGCGAATCGTGCGCCCGGTGAAGAGCACGTCGTCGACGAGGATGACCGTGGAGCCGTCGATCGCGAAGTTGAGGTCGGTGCCCTTCACCACCGGCTGGGGGGCGAGCGGCACCAGTCCGCCGGCGCCGCGCGCGGCGACATCGTCACGGTAGAAAGAGATGTCGATGTTGCCGGCTGCGAGCTTGCAGGAGCCGATCTCGCAGAGGAGCTCGTTGATGCGCGCCGCGAGATAGGCGCCGCGCGTGTGGATCCCTACCACGGCGAGATTCTCCACGCCGGGGTTCTTCTCGAGGATCTCGTGAGCGATGCGCGTGATCGTGCGCGACATCTGCTCGGCCGTCAGGATGACGACCTCGTTGGCTGGTCTGGGTTCAGACATAGAAAAGGCGCCGCCGTGGCCCCATGGCATACGACAGCGCTGCACCCCCTTTCCGTCTCTCCGGACGCGGTTAAAGGACGCGCCGACCCTAGCAGACCGAGAGGCCGAGGACAAGTCTCTCCGGCCGAGGACTCATGCGAGCGTGTGCACCGCGACGCCGGCCCTCGGCCCGCACCGTAAGCGCGGCGCCTGCGGCCGCTCGACTCTGCGCCGCAGCCCTACACGGACGGCTGCGCCGCCAGGCCAAGGCCCTCGGCGAAGTCCGCCAAATCGTGCGGCAGCGGACTCGAGAAGCGCAGTTCGCGGCCGTCGGCGGGATGCGCGAAGGCCAGCTGGGCGGCGTGCAGGAACTGGCGGCCGAGGCCCTCCGGCCGGGGCCGCCGGCTGTAGTGCACGTCGCCCGCGACGGCGTGTCCCAGGGCCGCAAAGTGCACCCGGATCTGGTGCGTGCGGCCGGTCTCGAGCTGCACGCGCGTGAGTGTGAAGCCGGGCGCGCGCCCGACTACGCGGAAGTGCGTCACGGCGCGGCGCGGCGCGGCGCTGTGCAACGACATGCGCTTCCTGTCGCGAAGATGGCGGCCGATCGGGGCGTCGATCGTGCCCTCCGCTTCGGCCAGTTCGCCGTAGAGCAGCGCGATGTAGACCCGCTTGATCTCGCGCCGCTCAAGGGCGGCGACCAAACGCCGGTAGCTCTCCTCGCTCTTGGCGACGATCAGAAGGCCCGACGTGTCTTTGTCGAGGCGATGCACGATGCCCGGCCGCTGCTCGTGGCCGCCGCGGGCGCCGCGCCCGACAAGGCCGTGCGCGAGCGTGCCGTGCTCGTGCCCCGGGGCCGGATGCACGACGACGCCGGCCGGCTTGTCGATGACCAGAAGCCACTCGTCCTCGTAGACGACTCCGTACGGGACTTCCTCCGCGACGAGCTCGCTGCGGCGTTCGGCGGGAATCGTCCAGGCCACCCGCTCCCCGGCCCGCAACTCGTGCCGTTTGCGCGCCGGCGCGCCGTCGACGGTCACTCCCCCGGCCTCGATGAGTTTCTGCGCCGCCGAGCGCGATAGCCCGGCGCTCGCCGCCACGGCGACGTCGAGGCGTTCACCGCTCGCACCCTCGGCGACGGTGAAGCCGCCCTCCCTCTCAGGTGCGCACATCTCGCAGCAGGAGAAGAGCGAGCCACAGGGTGCCCGAGACGACGGCCATGTCGGCGACGTTGAAAGAGGGCCACATCCAGATCCCGATGAAGTCGAGGACGGCGCCCTCATAGCGTAGCCGGTCGATGAGGTTACCCAGTGCTCCCCCAAGGATGACGCCCAGCGCGAGACGGTACTTCGGCGGCGCCAAGAACAGCGCCACGCCCACGGCGCTCGCGACGGCGGCCACCAGGACCACGACGATCGATCCGGCGTCGCTCAGCCGGCTGAAGGAGATGCCCGAGTTGTACGTCACGCTCAAGCGCAACGCGGAACCGACATGCGGCAGGCCCGCCCACTCTTGGAGGACGATCCACTTCGTCAGCTGATCCACCGCCACCACCGCAGCGGCCAGGAGCAACGCCAAGCCAATGCGCTTGTGTCTACTTCTTGTCACGCGCCTCTACGGTGCTGTCGCGCTCGGCGACGTCGGCATGACCCATGGGGCAACGCAGCTCCACCGTTTTGCCGGCACGGCCGCCCTCGGTGCGAACCACACTCAACGGATAGGACGCTTTGCACACTCGGCAGTAGGCGAGACGGGCCACGCGCTCAACTCCTCTCGAGTCGTAGAAGACGGTGCGCATCGTCCAGCGTGACGCCGCGCACGCGCACGACCTTGCGTCGCGACGTCGCGCCGCTCAGAAGCACCACATCGCTTGCTGCTACCCGAAAGAGGCCGGCGACAAAACGCAGGAGCGCCGCGTTGGCGCGCCCTTCGTGGGGTGGCGCCTTGATCCGCACGCGCAGGCGGCCGTCGACGACGCCGAGGACCTCATCGCACCGGCCTCTGGGGCTCACCCAAAGCGCGAGATCGATGCCCTCCTGGGTCGCGCGCAGCGGCGCCGACTCACCACTTGAACTCGTTCTCGATCACCCCAGTATCGACGTCGGCAAGGAGATCGTCGCCCTCGCCGAGCACGACGCGCGGCGTCGCGGCGCTCGCGGACGGCGGGTTCTCACTCGCCTTCTGATCGTCCTTCTCGTCCGTCTTGGTGGCCACAACCGCCGGCTTGGTCTCGGTCGCCGCTCCCGCCGGCTTCGTCTCGGCTGCTCCCGCCGGCTCGGTCTCCCGCTCCTCGCGCACGATGGCGGCGCGTATGGCTTCGGCCTGGCGCTCGAGGTGTGCCTGCGTTTCCGACCGCTCCGTGGATCCGACCGGTTCGCTCTGCGTCTCCTCCGACTGCTTGAGGTACGCGTTCAGCATCTGCTGGAACTTGAAGCGGAACTCCTTTTCGATGCTGCGCAACTTGGCGGTCGCTTGTTCGACCGCCTGTTTGTCCGTGTAGGCGGCGTTCATGAGCTGGCGCGCCTTCAGCTCCGCTTCGTGGAGCATGAGCTGCGCGGCTTTTGAGGCGTTTTGCTTGACCTCCTCAGCGCTCGTCTGCGCGGTCACGAGGGTCTTCTGCAGGGCGTCCTCGATGCGTTTGTAGCCGGCGACCTTCTCGTCTAGGGCCTCGGCGCGCTCGAGCAGTTCCTGGTGCGCTTTGTAGAGACGCTCGTACTCATTCGCGACCTCATCGAGGAACTCGTCGACCTCGGACTCCGAGTACCCCCGCAAGCCGCGCTTGAACTCCTTGTGACGGATGTCGAGTGGTGTGATCTTGATGTCCATCGGGCCTACCCCCTCGCGTGCCGCGGCTACGTCGTCGCTCATCCGTGCTCCATTAGTGCGTCGCCGTCAGGCGAGTTCCTTCGCCCGAGCGGTCGCCGCGGCGACGGCCGCGGCGATACCCTCGCCGACGCCGCCCCGTCGCAGGGCATCGAGGCCGGCGGCCGTCATGCCGCCCGCCGTCGCCGTCGCCGCCATGACCGCCTGCGGGTCGCCAGAAGCGGCGACCTTGGCGACGGCGCCCTCCACCCCGGCGACGGCCAGCAAGCGGGCCGTCGCGTCGTCCAGACCCTCACGCCGGCCAGCCTCGGTGAACGCATCGACGATGTAGCCCATGTAGCCGGGCATGCAGCCGGACACCGCCGTTCCCGCGTCGAAGAGCGCCTCGTCCAACTCTACCGTCGCGCCGATGACGTCGAGCGCGCCACGCAAGGGAGCGGCCAGTTCGGCGAGCGTGCCGGGGGCGAGGAGGAACACGCCGCGCCCCAGCTCGGCGGCGATATTCGGCATCAGCCGGCCGACCCGCGCGCCGCGAGGGAGCGCGGCGCGCAGCCGGGCGATCTCCACTCCGGCCGCGAGGGAAACAAGACCACGCTGCCCGAGGCATGGGGCGGCGGCGGCCAGCACCCCGGCGACGTCCGCCGGACGCACGGCGACCAGCACAAGATCGCTGGCCTCGACGAGCTCCTGCACGGACGAGCGGACGCTGCCGCCGGCCTGCGCGGCGAGCCCGGCGGCCCGCTCCGGGACGACGTCGTAGAAGACGAGCTCGGGACGGCCTGGCCGCCCCGCGGCGGCCCATCCCCGGGCGAGCGCGCCGGCAATGTGCCCCGCACCGATGAACCCGACGCGCATCGTCTCCACGTTAGAACTGATTGAAGAAGCCCTTCTCGATGAGGCGCGCACGTTCTTCCGCCGATACCTCGACATTGCGCGGCGTCAGGAGAAAGATCTTGTCGCCGATGCGCTGCATGCCGCCGTCGAACGCGTACGTGAGGCCGCTGCAGAAGTCGATGAGGCGTTTGGCGAGATCGGTGTCCGCGCCCTGCAGGTTGAGGATTACGGGCACGTCGACCTTGAACTTGTCGGCCACCTGTTGGGCGTCGTTGAAGCTTCGGGGGATGACGAGGTGAACCTCGACCCGGGACGGCCGGGCCGGCTCGATGGCGCGCACCACGGGCGGCGCCGAGCCCCGCCGGCGGGGCTCCTCGGCGAAGATCTCGTCATACTCGGAGCGGCCGCGCGCGCTCTCCAGCTTGCGCACGTTGGGCCGCTCCTTGTAGGAGCGCTCGAGCTCCTCTTGGGGGGCGACCGTCGTCTCGTCGTCGTACTCCTCATCGTCGGCGATGCCGAAGTACACCGCTACCTTGTGCCACGTATCGCCCAGGCCCATCCGTTCCTCCCTTGCGGGTCAGAAGAGTACGCTGCCGACTCTCACGATGGTCGCCCCTTCGCGCACGGCGAGCTCGTAGTCGGCACTCGTTCCCATCGACAGCTCGTCGAAAGTATATGTCCCCCTCCACGCGCCCGAAAGCCGCTCCGCAAGCTCGCGCGTGCGCGCGAAGTGGCGGCGTGTCTCGTCGGCCGGCGCGCCGAGAGGCGGCATGCACATCAGCCCCGTGAAGCGCACCTGCGGATAGGCGCCGGCGTACTCGAGAAATGCGTCGGCGTCGTCGGGCGAGATACCGCTCTTGCTCGGTTCGTCCGCGATGTTGACCTCGAGCAGTACTTCCGTGGGATTCGCGGCGCGAGCCTCGATCTCCTGCACGACGCTGGCGCTGCACACGGAGTGGATCAGCGTCACGATCGGCACGACGAGCCGCACCTTGCGGCTCTGCAGATGGCCGATGAAGTGGTACTCGAAGGCGTCGCCGTAGAGCTCGTGCTTGGCGACCAGGTCCTGAGCGCGGTTCTCGCCGATGAGACGGATGCCGGCGTCGTGCAAGGCGCCCATATCCGCCGGCGCGACGTACTTGGTCGCCACGAGGACGCGCACGCCGGCGGGCGGCCGCCCCGCGGCCGTCGCCGCGTCCGCAACGCGGGCACGCACCTCGGCCAAGCGCTCACGGACGTCCTCCGCGTTTGCCTTGAACTGTCTCACTCGTCCCTCCTCGTCAGAGAGCGGCGCCTGGGTTGGGGACCCGCCCCCGCAGCCAAGCTATCGCGAGATGACGGCCTGTCAACCCGCTGTCGCGACGATGTGAGAAGAATGCCGGGTCGCACGACGTGCAGATGCCCGTCACGGTGAGGCCCTCGGCGGGCACGCCGTGGGCGAGCAGGTCGGCGCGCGCGGCGGCCCATAGATCCACTGTCCTCCTCTGCGACACGCCCGCGAAGCGGGCCGCGAAGCGGGCCCTGAGGTCGTCGTCGACGACGAAGCAGCAGGGCCCGATGCTCGGCCCGATCACCGCCCCCAGGAGCTCGCCTCGGCGGCTCAGCTCTGCCGCCGCCTGGCCGGCGAGGCCCTGCAGCACGCCGCGCCAGCCGGCATGCACCGCAGCGAGCGCCAAACCCTCGGTGCCGCGCGCGACAATGACGATCGCCAGGCAGTCGGCCGTGCTCACCGCCAGCCCCAGGCCGGGGGTCGCGGTGAGCAGCCCGTCGCAGGAAGGGATGGCATCGCCGGCCGAAGCCGCGCCGCGGCCGGCCTCGTCCTCCCCGACCCAGCGCAGCTCGGCGCCGTGCACCTGTTGCGGCACCACCAAGCGTTCCGGCCGCAGACCGAGCACGCGCAGAAGGCGGCCGCGATTCTCCAGGACGCGGGCCGGCTCGTCGCCCACCGAGAGGCCGAGGTTGAGGGTGTGCCAGGGCGGCGGCGAGCCGCCGCCGGCGCGTGTCGGAAACGCCACGCCGACGCCGGCCCCTTGCCAGGACAGCCAGCGAAGCCCCTCGGACTCACACCACGAGAGCCCGAACAGCGGCCTCATCCGCCGCCTCCCGGCAGCAGCGCGAAGGACCAGACGAGCACCGCTCCGATGGTCGCTTCGAAGACCTCCGGAGCCAGCAACAGGATGCCGATGAGCGCCAGGAAGACGTAGTTGCCGTAGCGGTCCAGAGCCACCCAGCGCGCGTAGACGCTCCTCGGCAAGACGCCGCCGACGATGCGCGAGCCGTCCAGCGGCGGTATCGGCAGGAGGTTGAAGACCGCCAGCAGGACGTTGAGCAAGTAGGCGAGAGCCAGGGCCTGAGCCACGAAGACGCTCAGGCCGACCGTTAGCCAGACCAGCACCGCCGAGACCAGGGCGGCGGCGATGTTGGCCAGCGGCCCCGCCGCGCCGACGAGCATCATGCCTCGCTGCGGATCGCGGAAGTAGCTTGGGTTGGTGGTGACCGGCTTCGCCCAGCCGAAGAGGAAGCTGCCGCCCGAGCCGACGAAGGTGATCACGAGCACCAGGGTGCCCCAGAGATCGAGATGACGCAGGGGGTTGAGCGTCAGGCGCCCCTCCTCGCGTGCCGTCGGGTCGCCGAGACGCGTCGCAACGTAGGCGTGCGCCAACTCGTGGACGGCGAAGCTCACCAGGAGCAGTGGCAGCACCAGCGCGAAGCGGAGGATCAGCTCGGTGTCGTTCACGCGACCGAGAGAAGGTCGGCGGCAGCCGCGAGCTGTTCCTGCCGCGTGTGGACGACGCCGTTGAGGGTGAGCGCCATGATGCTGTGCAGGACCTCGCCGAGGCGCGGCGACGGCGTGAAGCCGAGATCGAGCAGATCGCGGCCGGAGATCTCCAGCCGCACGTGACGCGTTTCATCCAGGTAGTGAGCCAGGCGCGCGGCAGAGGCGGCTCCCTCGTCCAGCGCCATGGCGACGAGCAGCGCCTCGGCCGGTTCACGGTGAGCGAAGTCGTACAGTTCGGCCTCGCTCGGCCCGCGACGCAGCTTCTCCAGAAGACGTTCGGCGACGACACGGGTACGCTCCAGCACCTCGGCATCGGCGCGGCGGATGCGCATGCGGGCCGTCCACGCCGCGATCTCCTCCGGCTCGAGATCGCCGAGCAGCCAGGCGACGCGCAGCCGCCAAAGGGGGACCTCGCTCTCCAGGCCGTGCGTCTCGCGCAGCGCGTCCGTAACCTGCACGGCCTCACGTACGGCCGGGCCCACGTTTGCCCGCGGATGCAGCGAGCCTGTGAGGCCGAGCTCCTCCATCCGCTGGAGCGAGAAGCCCACGCGGCGCTCGCTGAGGAGGGCCACGAGCTCCTCGCGAAGGCGGGCCGACGAGAGGTCGCCGACCAGATCCATTGCGCAGCAGGCGCGCGCGAGATTCAGGGTGCGCTCGTCCATACGCAAGCCGTAGCGGTTCTCGTAGCGGATGGCGCGCAGCACGCGCGTCGGGTCCTCGATGAAGCTCAGATTGTGCAGCACGACGATCTGCCCGCGCTCCAGGTCGGCGACGCCGCCGAAAAAGTCGAGCAGGTCGCCGTAGGTCCCGGGTGTGAGCGACACGGCGAGCGCGTTCAGCGTGAAGTCGCGCCTGGCGAGATCGCTGCGAATGCCGGCGTGTTCGACCTTAGGCAGCGCCGCCGGATGGGCGTATGACTCCCGCCGCGTCGAGACGACGTCGACCCGTTGCTCGCCTCCCGTGCCGTTCTCGTAGACGACCACCGCCGTACCGAACTTGCGGTGGGCGCGCACGCGGCCCTTGAGCCGCTGTGCGAGATCCTCGGCAAAGGCGACGCCGTCGCCCTCCACTGCCAAGTCGATGTCGAAGCCGGGCTCGCCGAGCAACAGGTCCCGCACGGCGCCGCCCACGAGGTAAACGCCGCGCACGGCAACGGAGGCCGCCTGGATGTGACGCAGGAGATCGTCGAGGCCCAGTTCGCCGAGGCGACCGGCAAGGTTCACGGCCACCTGCGACAGCGGCTCCGCCTCGGCGGCGGCGGGGCGCACGGCGACCGCCTCACGCGCGATGGTGCCCAGCACGTCCGCGCGCGCGATTCCGTTTCCGCCCGGTCGCGCCGTGACCAGCGCCCAGCCTACCTCGTCGCGCACGATTGCCTCGGCGACGCGGTCGAGCGACGCGTCGGCCGGGACGGCGCTGAGGTGCGCCGTCATCACGGCCTTGACAGGCGCATGGCCGAGTCCGTGAGCCGACGCGCGCTCGAGGTCCGCCAGCGCGACACGGCCCACGAGGAATTCGCCGTCGGCGATGACGAGGCCGTCCAGCCCCGCCTCGCGGCAGCGGATCGCGGCCTCGTCGACGGTCAGCGTCGCCTCTACCAGGGGCACGGACGGCGTGAGGACGTCGGCGGCGCGGCGCACTGGAGTCACGGCAGCCGGCACTGCAACGGCGATCGCCGCCGCCGTCTCTTCAAGCGTTCGGTCTTTCACGACGGCGGAGGCCGCGGAGCGATGCCCGCCGCCGCCGATGCCGCCGAGCACGCGGGCAACGTCGACGCGCGCCCCCCTGCTTCGCGCCGTCACGAAGACCCTGTGCTCCATCTCGACAAGCAGGAAGCAGGCGTCGCAGCCGGTGAGATCCATCATCCGGTGCGCCACGACGCTCACGCCCTCCACGTAGACCTCGCGACGCAAGACGACCATGAGTACCTCGGCGCCCGGCAGCGGCAGCGTGACGGCGGCCTCGAGCGCGGCGGCCAGCGTACGTCGCTGCTCCTCGCTGAGCACGCTCGTGATCCATCTCTCGATGAGCGTGGTGTCGGCGCCCATCTCCATGCAGAGGGCGAGCGCCTGGGCGTCGCGAGCCGTCGTCGTGGCGAAGGTGAGCGAGCCCGTGTCCTCGTGAATACCGAGAGCGAAGACCGTGGCCTCGAAGGGCGTGACGGGGATGCGCCGGGACGCCAGGATGTGGACCAGCAGGGTGACCAGCGCTCCGTCGCCGGAGGTCACGAGCGCCTCGCGCGGCACGCAGGCGGGCAGCTCGCTCGGCGGCGTGTGGTGGTCGAAGACGACCAACTGCACGCCCGGCGAGGTGCAGAGGTCGGCGAGGTCGCCGATGCGGTTGGGGTGCGCCGTGTCGACCAGGATGAGGCGGCGCACACTCTCCCTCTCGACGTCGGCGGGATCAACGACCGGCACGAGATCGGCGTAGAGCGCCTGGAACTCGCGCACGTTGCGGTTCACGGCACCGCCCAAACTGATCCACGCCTCCGGATACAGCTTGTGCACCGCCACCATCGCCGCGAAGGCGTCGAAGTCGGTGTTCGTGTGCGCGACGATCAGCTCCGGCGTTCGCATCTCGTGAGTATACGGGAGGGTGAGCGGCGTTCGCCGTGGCGAGCGGTGCGGCGAGGCTGAACTAGGCGCGCAGCAGCCAGGCCAGCTCGTGGCCGAAGGCTTGCTCCACGGCATCGCGCAGCGGTGCGCAGATCGGGCCGCGAAGGTCGGGATCGCGCTCGAGGATCTCGCCGGCGAGGCGGCGGGCGCGCAGCACCGCCTCGCGGTCGCGCGCGAGACTGGCCAGCTTGAGATCCGGAAGGCCGGCCTGGCGCGCGCCCATCAGTTGCCCTTCGCCGCGCAATTCGAGGTCGCGTTCGGCGAGCAGGAAGCCGTCGGTGGTTTCCAGCAGCGCCTCGAGCCTCCGCTGGCCCAATTCTGTCGCCGCACGCGAGAAGAGCAGGCAGTATGACTGCGCGGCGCCTCTCCCCACACGGCCGCGAAGCTGATGCAGTTGCGCCAGCCCAAAGCGCTCGGCGCCTTCAACGATCATCACGGTCGCGCGAGGCACGTCGATGCCCGTCTCGACCAGGGTCGTCGAAACCAGCACGTCCGCCTCGCCGGCCGCAAAGGTCGCCATGACGGCGTCCCGCTCCGCGGGCTTGAGCTGCCCGTGAGCGACGACGACGCGCAGACCCCCGAAGGGGCCGGCGCTGAGACGCTCGGCCTCGGCGGTGGCGGCGGCGGCGTCAATGGACTCCGACTCTTCAATCGCCGGACAAACTACGTACACCTGCCCACCGGCGGCGATTTGGCCGCGCACGAACGCGTAGGCCGACTCCCGTTCAGCTTCCTCGACGAGGCGGGTCGCGACTTCTCGGCGCCCGGGCGGAAGGGCGGCGATCACGGTTTGATCGAGGTCGCCGAAAAGCGTGAGCGCCAGCGTGCGCGGAATCGGCGTCGCCGTCATATGCAGGACGTGCGGCACGCGCCCGCCACGCTCGGCGCGCCGCACCAGCGCGTCCCGCTGGACGACGCCGAAGCGGTGCTGCTCGTCCACCACCAGCAGCCCCAGATCGGCGAACTCGACGTCCTCCTGGAAGACGGCGTGCGTGCCGATCACCAGCCGCGCGCTGCCGCCTGCGATCCTCTCCAGGGCAGCCTGGCGCTCCTTGGCGGTGAGCGACGCCGTGAGCACCTCGGTGGGCACCAGGGCACCCACCGAGCGCGCCGCCGTCACGGCGTGCTGGCGCGCCAGCACCTCCGTCGGCGCGATCATGGCGCCCTGGTGGCCGGCCTCGGCGGCGCGAACCAGGCAGTACAGCGCGACGACGGTCTTCCCGGAGCCGACGTCGCCCTGCAGGAGGCGGCGCATCGGCGTACTCGCCGAAAGATCGGCCTCGATCTCTCGCAGCGCCTGCTCCTGATCCGCCGTGAGCCTGAAAGGCAGCGCCTCAAGGAACGCCCGCGTCAATCCGCCGGGCGGGGGCAGCGGCGACGCGACGACGCGCCGCTGCCGTTCCGCCTTGTGCAGCCGCAGCCCGAGCTGCATCAGAAGCAGCTCCTCGAGCACCAAACGCTCCCGCGCCAGCGATGCCTCGGCCGGCGTACGCGGGGCGTGCATGGCCAGCACCGCGTCGGCGCGTGACGGCAGCCGTTCCCGCAGGCGAAGCTCCGCCGGCAAGGGATCGGGCAGGCGGCGCATCACCCAGCGAAGACGGTGCAGAAGGTCGCGCAGCAGGCGCACGGAGACTTGCTCGCCCGCCGGGTAGACGGGCACGATGCCCTCGGTGTGCACGCCCTCGTCCTCGCTGCCCTCGACGACCTCGTGGCTCTTGACGACGAAGGAGGACCGTCCGGCCTGATGACGGTACGTCCCGCGCAGACTCACGAAGGTGCCCGGCGTCAGCACGCGCGTGAGGTACGCCTGGTTGAACCAGACGGCCTCGATCACCCCGGATTCGTCGCGCACGAGGGCGATGACGATCGCGACGCCGCGCCGCGACGTGCGCTCGGCGCGGATACGCTCGACACGCGCCCTCACCGTCGCCTCTTCCCCGATCTTGAGATCAGCGATGGGCTTGCGTTCCTGGAACTCCGCGTAGCGCCTGGGGTAGTGGGCGATGAGGTCGCCCACCGTCTCCAGGCCGAGGGCGGCCAGACGCCGGGCGCTGAGCCGACCGACCCCTTCGAGGTCGAGCAGCGGCCGCGCCAGGGCGGCCGGATCGTGAACGAGGCGCGGGAGCGGCGGCCGGTCCTGCGACGGGCCGCCACCGAGACTCAGGGGAAACGCCGCCGGCGTCACTCCGCGATCAGCGCGAAGCCCGCCGTCCCGGGCCCGATATGAGTCCCGACGACGGCGCCGACCTTGCCGTAGAAGACGAGCTGGGCGCGCGGCCGCACACGCCTGAAGACCTCCTCGATCAGCGCCGGCTCTTCCTCGTTCTGCGCGTCCATCACGGTGTAGTAGATCTCGTCGCCGGGGTTCGTCGTCTCCTCGATGAAACGCTCCATGGCCGCCAGCGCCTTCTTCGTCCCGCGCACCTTGGCGTACGGCGCCAGTGTTCCGTCCGAGTTCTGGATGAGCGGCTTGAGGTCGAGCACGCCGCCGACCAGCGAGGCGGCGCGGCCGATGCGGCCGCCGCGCCGCAGGTACTCCAGCGTAGCCGCGTGCACGAGAAGACGCGTGTTGGCGATCGTGTACTCGATGTACTCACGGACTTCAGTCAAGGTGCTGCCACGCGCGAGACGAGCGCGGATGCGCTCCGCACAGAGGGCCACACCCGAGCTCACGACTCGCATGTCGCAGACCTCGACTTGAGGGAAGTCGGCCGCCGCCTGCCGCGCGGCCTCGACGGTGCCGCTCATCTCGGCGGAGATATGCAGCGAGAAGACGTGGTCGTAGCGCTGCGTCGCCTCCTCGTAGACGGCGGCAAACTCGGCCGGCGTCGGCTGTGAAGTGGTGGGCAGGACCGACGACGCCGTGAGTTTGGCGAAGAACTCCGCGTGGCCGATGTCCACGATGTCACGGTAGGTCTCGTCGCCGAAATGGACGCGCAGCGGCACGAGGAACAGGCCCGGCCGGTCGAAGAACCCATCGGGACCGTCACAGGTGGAGTCGAGTACGAGAGCGGTGTTGTCGAGTGTGAGTTCTTGTGTCATTCGGCGCTCGCTAAGATTGGGTAGAGCGGCTGCCCGCCCTCGTGATAGCTGACTTCAACCTCGGGCATGACGCGCTCGGCGATCGCCTGCAGCCCCTCGCGCGTGAGAGTGGAGCCGTTCAGCGCCGTGAGCACCGTCACGTACTCGGCGCCTCCGCCGGCGAAGGCCGCGAAGACGCCCTCCACGGCGTGCGCAAGGTCCTCACCCACCGTGACCAAATGGCCGTCGACCAAACCCATGGCCTGGCCTGAGCGCACGCTCACGCCGTCCACCTCGGAATCGCGGCAGGCGAGCGTGACCTCGGCAGAGCGGAGGCCCTGGATAGCCTCCGTCATGGCGCTCGCGTTGGCCTGCGCGTTCTGCTCCGCGTCGAACGCGACCATCGCCGCCAGGCCCGCCGGCAGCGACGTCGTCGGCACGACTGCGACGTGGCGGCCGCTCATTCCCGCCGCCTGTTCGGCGGTCAGGATGATGTTGCCGTTGTTGGGAAGGATGACCACCTCCTCCGCACCCAGGCCGTCGACGGCCGCAAGGATCTCGGCGGCGCTGGGATTCATGCTCTGGCCGCCGTCCACGATCGCCACTCGGCCCAGCTGACGAAAGAGCTCTTTGTTGCCCTCGCCGGCCGCGACGACGACCACCGCCGTCCCGCCACGCTCCTGCTCCTTGCGCATGAGACGCTCGTCGCGGGCCGCCGTCTGCGCGTGCATGTCGTTGATCTCGATCTCGCTGATCACGCCGTGCCGCACGGCCTCGCTGAGCACCACGCCGGGGTCGTTGGTGTGCACGTGGATCTTGAGCATGCGGGCATCGCCGACGACGAGGTCGCTGTCGCCCACCGTCGGCAAGAACGACTCGATCGCGGCACGGTCCAGCGCCGGCCCGCTGATCAGAAGGCTCGTGCAGTAACGGAACTGCGAAAGCTCGGAGTGCCCCGGGTGCGCCATGTCCAGCGGCGCGCCCGCCGAGGCGGGGTGCAGGACGATCTCAGCGGAGGCCGGCGTGTAAGTGCCGTCGTGCAGTCTGGAGAGGCCTCCGGCCAGACCCTGGAAGATCACCAGGAGCCCGTACCCGCCGGCGTCCACCACATCCGCCTTCTGCAGCACCGGCAGGAGTGCGGTCGTGCCCTCTACCGAGACGCGCCCGGCTGCCTCCACGGCGCCGAGCAGGCCGTCCAGACTGACGACGTCCGGGACGGACTCGGCTCCCTCGGCCATCTCGCGGATCACGGTCAGCATTGTGCCCTCCACCGGTTCGCGCACGGCGCGATAGGCACAGTTCGTGGCCTCCCGCAGGGCCCTCTTGACGTCCGCCGTGGTGAGCGTCTGCGAGTGCCCCCAGACGTCGCAGACGCCGCGCACGATCTGCGAGAGAATCACGCCGGAGTTGCCGCGCGCGCCCATCAGAGAGCCCTTGGTCACCGCGGCGGCGACCTCGGGGATGCTCGCTGCCGTGCTGTGATTGAGCTCGTCCAGGACGGCCCGCACGGTGAGCGCGAGGTTTGTCCCGGTATCGCCGTCCGGCACGGGGTAGACGTTTAGGTCGTTGATCACGGCGCGCTCGGCCTCGAGAGCGGCCAGCGCTCCCTCGATGATCGCGATCGCCGCGAGGCGCACGTTCAATCGACGAGGTCCTCGACGCGTACCCGCACCTCGCCGACGGGGAGTCCGGCGACGCTGGCCAGCTGATACCGCACCTGCTGTTGCAGGTTGGCCGTGACCTGGGCGAGATTGACCCCGCGCTCCATGACCACGTGCAGGTCGATCTCGGCTCGCCCTTGGACGATCGTCACCTCAACGGCGTCGTCGGGAACACGCCCGAGGATGCGAGCCACCTTGTGGATGGGACGCGCCGGCAGGTCGACCACACCGTACGTAAGGCTGGCCGCCCTGTGCGCGAGCTTACTGATCACGGCGGCCTTGACGGTGACCGCACTCGATGGTCCGGGCGCGCCCAGCGGCAGGATCAGGTCGGCGGGAGGCACGCGACGACTACCTCTCTCTCGCCGTCGCCGGCGAACGGGTGAGCTGGGCAGCCGCGAGAGACTCGTCGTTGTGAAGACTGCCCATGACGCCTCACTTGGAGGATGCGGGGTTCGCGCCGGCGCAAGCGCATTTGCGTTGCCCGGTCGCGTGCAGCATACTAGCGCGAGCATTGGCCAATCAAGCTTGAGGAACGTCATGTCCAAAGTCTGTCTCACGTGCGGCAAGGCACCCGCGGTGGGCTGCAACGTCAGCCACTCGCACCGCCACACGAAGCGTCGCTTCGATCCCAATTTGCAGCGTGTCCGCGTCATGGTCGACGGCCATCCGCAGAACGCCTACGTCTGCGCCCGCTGCCTGAAGTCCGGCCGCGTCACAAAGGCCGTCTAAGCGCCGAAGCAGCTTCCGCGCCGCGGCGCCGCGTCGCCGGGCTCTCCCGGACGCGACGGCAGCGACCTCTCAGCATTGTACGTCACGGACCGGCCGAGCCTCCGCTCGACCGGTCCGTGACGTCTTTGCTGAAAAGCAGACGGTCTGGTCTCGCGCTACCTGGTCGCGGCGCGTCGTGTCTCAAGGCCGCCGACCCGCAGGGAGACGCGCACCGCTCTCTTTACGACGCCTTCTCTTCCTTGTGCTCCTCGGCAAGACCCAGCGGCGCGAGAATGTCGTTGAGGTGCTGGAAGGTGAGCCAGGGAAGCTGCTTGTCCAACATCTTCCACAGATCCTTCGGCGCACCCGCCTTCTTCGCCGCGTGCACGACCTCGTTCTTGGATGCGGGCAGGTTGAGGTGTTCCAGGTACTTGGCGATGTCTTCTGCCTGTGTCATCGGAGTCTCCTCTCACGGACTGGCGGCGCGCCGACCGCGCCGTACAAAGGACGCTATCCAGACGGGACCACGTGAGATGTCGTGACCGGTGCCGAGGGCCGCGACCCTCGTCTGCCCGCGTGGAGCACCCACTGGTGCTCTTCGGGTCACGCCGCGTGAGCGCTCCGCGAGCTGGCCGGAGACGGACACGGGCGGCGATGCCGGCAGACGTTTGACCAAGGCGCGAGCGCGCCTTGGCGGGCCAAGACAGTCGGCGGGCACCCCCCTCCCCCGGGGACGGCCCCTTCGCTCCGGCGTTGCCCTCGGAAACGAACAGGCCGCTACCCGGATCATTCTCAGACCCGGGTAGCGGCCCGACTACCCGACAGCAAGAGCTTAACCTCCGTGGATGGCGCCACGGACCCACCTGCATGATGCCAGTCGTACGGCGACTGGTCAAGGGTTTGCACCCGAGACGGTTCCCTGTGCAGCATTCATGTGACCTCTGCCGCGTGCCGATGATTCGAGCAGGAATCGTTCCATTCACAGGCGCCGGGAAAGAGGAGCCCGCATGCCAGCAGACCACGAGAACACCGGGCGCAGGACAGACGACTCCGCTGTGGCCCTACCGACCACGGAAACTCCCGAGGGTCGCGTCTACACTTACCGCAACCCTGACGGCCGCGTCATCGGCCTGCTCTACCGAAACGGGTCCCTCGTGACCGTCGAACTGACGGCGCGCAGGCCGCCCTCCGCCGCCTGACGGCCGCGTGGAAGAGGCCGCGCGCAGGGCGCGGCCGATTGTGACTCCGACTGGTAGGATGGTACGGCGCCGATGCGCCGGAACAGCGGCCGGCGGGCGCGCCGTCCGAACACGGAGCCGCGGCGTACCTCTGCCCCGGCTTCAGACATCCCTCGGAGGAGTGATCGGCATATGCCCGAGAGGCAAGGACTCATCGGCTGCCTCGTGGTGATCGTCATCATCGCCCTCATCGTTCTCGGCGCGATCCTCTTCACGTCACTCACCGGCGGGTGAGATCGTCGCGGCGCGGCCGCGGCACGAGCAGCGCGCCGAAGGCGCCCACGAGCGCCACCGCCGCGGCCAGCAGGTACGCCGGGACGAACGTGCCGTAGGCGTCGGCGAGAGCGCCCCCGACCAGCGGCCCCACCGCCTGGCCAACCCCCAGAAAGAGGGTGACGAACCCTAGCGCAGCGGCCGTCAGCGACGGGCTGAAGGCATCGCCGCAGGCGGCGCCGACGATGCCCGGCACACTCCACGCCGTCAGCCCGAAGACCACCGCCGAGACGACAAGACCGGGCGTGCTCGTCCACACGGCGAAGGTCGCGAAAGCGATCGCGTGCAGAGCGCAGACCATGGCCAGGGCGTACTTGCGACCCACGACGTCCGAGATGTGCCCCCAGATCACACCGCAGAAGAGGCTCGCCCAGCCCAGAACCATGAAGAGCGTGCCCGCGCTTTGGGAGCTCAAGCCGAGGTCGCCGGTCAGGCGCCGGATGAAGAACGTCAGGTAGATCACGTACGAGAAGCCGAAGGCGAAGTAGACGACGGCGAGCCGCCAAGCGAAGCCGGAGCGCACGACGAGGCCAAGGCCGCCTCTCATCGATTCGGTCTCGCGCACCGCCTCGTTGCGGTCCGGCCGCGAGTCGCGGACGGCGAAGGCGACGAGCCCGGCGCTCACGAGCGCGGCTCCCGCGAAGATGAACCACACGAGACGCCAGGCATCAGCGCCGAACGCCCCCATCACGGCCGGCACCAGCGGTCCGACGACGACCAGAGCGATGGAGGAGCCGGAGACGGCGATCCCCGATGCGAGCCCGCGACGGCGAGCAGTGAACCACGCCGCCACGAGCGCCACGGTGGGCACGTTGACGAGGCCGGCGCCGACGCCGGTCAGGGCGCGGGCGGCCGACGCCGAGGCCATGCCCTGCGCCAGCCCTGTCGCCGCCATGGACGCGGCGGCGATCAGCAGGCCAACCGTGATGATCCGCCGCGCCCCGACGCGCCCGGAGGCGAATCCGGCGAGGACGGCGACGACGACGTAGGCGCCCAAGTTCCAGCTCGCCAGAGCGCCCGCCTGCGTGTTCGTCAAGCCAAGATCGGCCTGCATGGCCGGCAGGACGGCCGAGTAGCCGAAGCGGCCCAGGCCGAGCGCCGCGAAGATGGCCAGGCAGGCTGAGGCCAGGACGAGCCAGGCGCGGCCGCGCTCGTGTGGTCCGGGCGCGGGCGGCCGGCCGTCGGCCATCAGGGCAAGGTCTTCGCCAGATTGGCCATCTCGAGGGCCGTGGCGGCCGCCGACCAGCCCTTGTTGCCGGCCTTCGTTCCGGCGCGTTCGACGGCCTGCTCGATGGTATCCGTCGTGAGGACGCCGAAGATCACGGGCACACCGCTGTCCAAGCTTGCCTTGGCGATGCCTTTGGCGGCCTCGGCGGCGACGTAGTCGAAGTGCGGCGTGCCGCCGCGGATCACCGCGCCGAGACACACGACGGCGTCGTAGCGGCCGCTCGTGGCGAGTCGTCGCGCTACCAGCGGCATCTCGAAGGCGCCCGGCACCCAGGCGACGTCGACATCGGACTCGGCGACGTCGTGTCGCCGCAGGCAATCGAGCGCACCGTCGTAGAGGCGCGTCGAGATGAGCTCATTGAAGCGCCCCACGACGAGCGCGAAGCGCAATCCCTGGCCGTTGAGCATGCCCTCGTAAACCGTCATCGCACAGTCCTTTCTCAGCCCTCGATGTCTTCTTCGGCGCCGAAGAGATCCCGATGCTCCAGCAAGTGACCCATCTTCTCTCGTTTGGTGCGCAGGTACTCGACGTTGTCGTCCTGCGGCGGGACCTCGATGCGCTCGCGGCCGGTGACCTTGAGCCCGTAGCCCTCCAAGGCGACGATCTTCTTGGGGTTGTTGGTCATCAGGCGGATCGTCGAGAGTCCCAAATCGGACAGGATCTGGGCGCCGGTGCCGTAGTCACGCAGGTCGGCGTCGAAGCCCAGCTCGACGTTGGCCTCGACCGTGTCGCGCCCTTGCTCCTGCAACGCGTAGGCCCTCAGCTTGTTGATGAGGCCGATGCCGCGACCCTCTTGGCGCATGTACAGAACGACGCCCAGACCCGCCGCTTCGATGCGACGCAGCGCCTCGGCGAGCTGTTCGCCGCAGTCGCAACGCTGCGAACCGAAGACATCGCCGGTCAGGCACTCCGAGTGCACGCGCACCAGCACGTCGCGCTTGCCGGCGACGTCGCCCTTGATGATCGCCACATGGTGGCCGCCGTCCAGCACCGACTCGTACCCCACCGCCTTGAACTCGCCGTAACGCGTCGGCATGGCGACCGTCGCCGCGCGCCGCACGAGTTTCTCGGTGCGGCGCCGGTACTTGATCAGCTCGGCGACGGTGACGATCTTGAGGCCGTGCTTCACGGCGTACGGGACGAGGTCCGGGATGCGCGCCATCGTGCCGTCGTCGTTCATGATCTCGCAGATCACCGCCGAGGGGTTGAGGCCGGCGAGACGAGCGAGGTCGACGCCGGCCTCGGTCTGCCCGGCGCGCTCCAAGACCCCGCCGGGACGCGCCATCAGCGGGAAGACGTGCCCTGGCTGGACGAGGTCGGAGGAGCGCGACGAGGCCGCGATCGCGACCTGAATCGTGTGCGCGCGATCCGCCGCCGAGATGCCGGTCGTCACGCCCTCGCGCGCCTCGACGGAGACGGTAAACGCCGTCTGCAAGCGCGCTTGGTTGTTGCTCGTCATCGGCGGCAAGGCGAGCTCGGCGCAGCGCCGCGGCGTGAGCGCGAGACAGACGAGGCCGCGCCCTTCCTTGGCCATGAAGTTGATGTGCTCGGCCGTCGTGAACTGTGCCGCGAGCGTCAGGTCGCCCTCGTTCTCGCGGTCTTCGTCGTCGCAGACGATGATCATGCGGCCCTCGCGAAGGTCGACGAGGGCCTCCTCTACGGTGGCGAACGGCCGCGCCGGCGGTGTGGCCGTCTCGGCCGCGCCGGCGTTCACCGTGCGCACGTCAGGTGCGTCCATTAGAACCCCGCTTCTGCAAGTGATTCCCAGGTGAGTCCGCCTGCCGGTTTCTTGCCGGCGACGAACGCATACACGTACTTGGCGATCAGATCCGCCTCGAGGTTGACGCGCCTCCCGCGGGCGAGTCGCGCCAGCGTCGTCGCCGAGGCCGTGTGCGGGATGAGCGAGACCCGCACCACGCCGCCGTCCACGGCGGTAATCGTCAGACTCACACCGTCGACGGCCAGAGAGCCCTGCGCGACGCTCACGCGGCTCACGGCCTCCGGCGCCTCGATGGCCACGACGATGGCGTTACCCTCCTCGCGTGTGGCCGTCACCGTCCCCACTCCATCGACGTGGCCGCTCACGAGGTGGCCGCCGAGGCGAGACCTCAGCGTGAGCGCCCGCTCGAGGTTGAGCGCGTCGCCGGGGCGCCGGTCGGCCAGCGTGGTTCGACGCACCGTCTCCGGCATGACGTCGGCGCTGAAGCCTCGACGGCCGACGGCCGTGACCGTCAGACAGACGCCGTCCGTGAGGATGCTGTCACCCACGCCCGTGCCGTCGAGGACTTCGGTCGCGTCGATCTCGAGGGTGGCGCTGCTGCGCCCCACGCGCAGCGCGCGTAGCGTGCCGATCTCCTCGACGATACCGGTGAACACGGTCAGCTTCCGTAGGGGGTTAGCGTGCCGCTGAGCACGAGGTCGTCGCACACTTGGCGCCACTCGACGTCGCCCAGGCGCCATGCCTCGGCGACCGCATCCACGGCCGGTGCGGCAAAGAGGTCGGGCGCGCCGCGCCCGACCACGAGCGGCGCCACGAACAGGAGAACGCGGTCAATGAGGCCCTGGGCCAAGAGGCTTCCGGCGAGCCCGGGGCCGCCCTCGCAGAGCACGTCCAGCAGCCCCAGGTCGGCGAGGGCCGAGAGGCCGGCGCGCAGGCCGCCGGCGCCGACCTCGATGAGCTCGGCGCCGCGCGCCGCGAGCAGGCTCCGCGTTCCCTTGTCGGCCTCCTCGGCGACCACGATCGTGGGCACGCTGCGGGCGCTGGTCAGCAGCTTGGCGGCCGGCGGCAGGACGCCGCTGCGCGTGACGACCACGCGCACGGGATCGCGTCCATCCGCAAGGCGGACGGTGAGCTCGGGGTCGTCGCGGCGCAGCGTCCCGGCGCCGATCACCACGGCATCGCTCGTAGCGCGAAGTTGATGCACCAGCCGCCGGCTCTCGAGACAGCTGATCCAGCGCGCGTCGCCGCGCGCCGCCGCCACCTTGCCGTCGAGGGTCACGGCGGCCTTGTAGGTGACGAGCGGCAACCCCGTCGCGTGGTACTTCACGAAGGCGGCGTTCTGCCTGCGAGCGCGCGCCGCCCAGGGCTCCTCGAGCAGATCGACCCTTATGCCGGCCTCGCGCAAGCGTGCCAGGCCGCGTCCGTGAACGAGAGGGTTCGGGTCGCGCAGAGCGACCACGGCGCGCGCGATGCCCGCCGCCACGAGCGCGTCCGCGCAGGGCGGCGTCTGGCCGTGGTGGCTGCACGGCTCCAGCGTGCAGTACAGCGTTGCGCCGCGGGCGCGTTCGCCGGCCTCAGCGAGGGCGAGCGCCTCCGCGTGCGCCTGGCCTGGTCCCTGATGGCCGCCGCGCCCTACCACGATCCCGTCGCGCACGAGCACGGCGCCGACGAGCGGGTTGGGGTGCGTGTGGCCGCGGCCGCTCTCGGCCAGAGCAAACGCCTCTTCCATATAGAGATCGTCGTCCACGTGTAGTCCTGAACGGCCATGCCCAGGGCGGACGACACCGAGGCGTCGTAGCATGCTTCTCTCATCCGGACTGTAACCGTCGGCTCAGGAGTTCCACCTGATCAGCCTCGATCGAGGCTCGCGGGCTTTGACCGCCGGTGGGGACTTGCACCCCGCCCTGAAGCAGCTTGATCTGATTTCGGGATTATACGGCGGCGACGGCAGCGCGCGCCAGCGCGCGAAAGCGCGCCGCCGGATCGCCGCCGGAGAACACGCTGGAGCCGGCCACCAGCCAGTTTGCGCCGGCGGCCACCAATTCGGCGGCGTTGGCCTCGCCGACGCCGCCGTCAACCTCGATCGCGACATGCTCGGGGAGCAACGCCCGCGCCTCACGCAGCTTCCTGAAAGCCGTCGGGATGAAGGCCTGACCGGCGAACCCCGGGTTCACGGACATGATGAGCACGAGGTCGCAGGAGTCGCGCACGTCGCCCAGTGTGGCCACGGGTGTGCCCGGATTCAGCGAGACGCCGGCGGCGGCGCCGGCCTCGCGGATCTGTGCGAGGACCCGGTGGAGGTGCACGCAGGCTTCCTGGTGCACGACGATCACATCGGCGCCGGCCGCCGCGAAGTCCTCCACGTAGCGCTCGGGATGCTCGATCATCAGGTGCACATCGAACAGCGCTCCGGCGCCGTGGACGAGGGGCTCTAACGCTTTCACGACCAGCGGCCCAATGGTGATGTTGGGTACGAAGTGCCCGTCCATCACGTCGACGTGGATGACGCGGGCGCCGGCGTCCAGCACCGTCTGCACGTCGCGTCCGAGGTTGGCGAAGTCGGCCGAGAGGATCGAGGGGGCGATGTTGATGTCGCGAAGCTGAGTCACTGGTGCCCCCTGTTCGTGGCCGAGATGCCGCGGGCCGCCTGCGGCGACCGCGGCCGCTATTCTACCCCTCAGGTTCGGTGTGAGCGTCTGCGGCGCGAGGTGGCGGATCCGTGCCGCGTACCGCGGACGAACGGGCTCCCGAGCAGCCCGCACGGCCTTACGCGAGCCGTTGCAGGCGAGCGATGAAAAAGCCGGTGCTGCCGAAGTTGGGCGGAAGCAGGCGCAGCGCAGTCGGCATCTCGGGGTGGGCGAGCGCCGGCCACGAAACGCCGAGGTCGTCGAGGCTCCAGACCGCGCGCCGTGCGCCGTCGCCGGCATCGGCCCCACCTGCGGCGGCGAGCAACGATGCGACGACGTCGACGGTCTCGGCCCGCGGCAGCGTGCACACGGCGTACGTGAGAGAGCCTCCGGGCCGCACGCAGCGGGCGGCCTGAGCCAGCAGCAGAGTCTGGAGCTCGGCAAGACGCGGCACGTCGGTGGCGCGCCGGCGCCAGCGCAGATCGGCGCGCGAGGCCAGCGTGCCGAGGCCGCTGCAGGGCGCATCCAGCAGGACGGCGTCGAAGACGCCGTCGTAGCTCTGGGGCAGCTCAAGGACGTCGCCGGCCACGAGCTCGACACCGGGCTCAGGTTCACGCGACTCGACGACGCCGAGCCGTCGCAGATTCTCGCGCAGCTCGCTCAGGCGAGCCGGGTCGAGCTCGACGGCGGTGACGTGCGCCTGCGGCAGCGCCGCCGCGAGCTGGCTCGTCTTCGTGCCCGGCGCGGCGCAGAGGTCTAAGACCCGGAGGGGCGCGGCGTGGCCTTCAGCCGCCGCGCCGGAGCGCCCGGCGGCCTGACCCAGGCTCATGGACTCGGTGGCGACGGCGCCCTCGGCCGCGACCAGGCCCGCGAGCTGTGAGCCGCGCGACTGGGGCGTGACGAGGCCGGCGCGGAAGGGCGCGCAGCGCTCCAGCGCCGGGCCCTCGTAGATGAGGGCCTCGGGCAAGGCGCCGACCCGACGGACCGCGTAGCCCGCTTCGGCGAGCGCCGTCTCCGCCTCTTCCCGGCCGCCGCGCAACGCGTTGATGCGCAGACAGCGCTCAGGAGCCACGTTCGCGGCGTGCAAGAAGCGCTCGCACGGCTCGTCGCCGAGCTCTGCGCGCAGCAGCCGTACCAGCCAGCGCGGACACGAGTGGCGTACCGCCCAGGCGCGCGCGCTGTCGCCGCCGCTCAACTCGGAAAACTTGGCGCGACCCTGCGCGGCCACCTTGCGCAGCACCGCGTTGACGAAACCCTGAGTCCGAGCGCCGCTCCCGGCGATGAGCTGGACGGCGTCGCTCACGGCGGCGTGCGCCGGCACGCGGTCCAGGAAGAGGAGCTGGAAGGCGGCGAGACGCAGGTCGCTGAGGACGTCCGCCGCGACCGTCTCAAGCGGCGCATGCGTGAAGCTGCCGAGCACCGCATCCAGCGAGGCGCGCCGCTTGATCGTGCCGACGACGAGCTCGTTGGCGAGGCCGCGGTCGCGCGCGTCGAGCGACTCGAGCTCCGGTAGTCCGCCGAGCGAGTCGTCGAGCCGTTCGCCTCCTGCCTCGAGGCGACAGAGCGCCCGCCAGGCCGCCACCCTGGCCGGGCTCGCCTGCGGCGGCCCGGCCGTCACGCCCGTGCCAAACCGCGGCCGGCGCCGCGTAGAAACTCGGCGGCGGTCATGCGACCGCGGCCCTCTTGCTGCAACTCCAGCACGTCGACCCAACCCTCACCGGCGGCCAGCGCCAGGTGCTCGCCGCTCGGCGACGGCCGCGGCCCTTCGCCGACCGCCGCCCGCCAGATCAAGGTGCGCTTGCCGAGCAGCTCGGTCACGGCGCCGATGTGCGGCGCCAGGGCGCGCACTTGGTTCACGATGCTCGCGGCAGGCCGGCCCCAGTCGATGTGCCGATCGGCCGGCCCGATCTTGGCCGCAAACGTCGGCGTGCCGGCCTGGGGCCGCCACTCGATGCTGTCGTCCTCCATGGCGGCCAGCGTCGCCAGCACGCCTTCGACGGCGGCCGGCGCGAGCAGTTCGTAGGCCCGGCCGGCGTTCGCGTCGTCCGGGACGTGCACGAAGCGCACGTCGCCGACGGGGCCTTCATCGACGCCGGCCGTCATCTGCAGCGTCGTGACGCCGATCTCCGTCTCCCCCGCCATGAGAGCGCGCTCCACGGGAGCGGCGCCGCGCCACTTCGGCACCAGCGACGGATGCACGACGATGGTCGGCAGGGCGTCGAGGACGTTCTGACGCAGGATCTGGCCGTAGGCGACGACCACGAAGACCGTCGGTTCGTAGCCGAGCAGCTCGCCGAGCGCCTCGGCAGCCGAAATGCGCTCGGGCTGCAGCACGGGCAGCCCGAGCGTCTCCGCCAGCCCTTTGATCGGCGGCGGCGTGGGCGTGCCGTGACGGCCCTTCGGCCGGTCGGGGCTGGTGACCACGACGACCGGCGGGCGGTCCGCCTTCATCAAGCCGTCGAGCACGAGCTCGGCGAAACGGTGAGTGCCCGCGAAAGCGAACCGCATACGGCGCGAACCGGCGAGAGCCCGAAGGCCGCCGGATTACAGGCCGCCGCCGACGGCCTGGAGCTCACCGACGCCGCCGTGTTCGGCGAGCTCGCGCATGGCGGCGGCGCGAGCGCTGCGCGAGGTACGGTCGACAATCAGCACGCCCTCGAGATGGTCGAACTCGTGCTGGATGACGCGCGCAAGCATGCCCTCGGCCTCGAACTCGATGGCGGCGCCGTAGACGTCGAGCGCCGAGACGTGGACGCGGACCGGCCGCGACACCGGCATGTTGAGCCCGGGGACGCTGAGACAACCCTCGTCGATCTCCTCGAGCTCCTCCGAGAAGCCGCTGAGCACCGGATTGACCAGCGCTTGGGGATCGTCGTCGACGTCGTAGACGAGCAGTCGCTGCAAGACACCTACCTGCGGCGCCGCCAGCCCGATACCGGGCGCGTCGTGCATGATCTTGATCATCTTCTTGGCGAGCTTACGCAGGCTGCGGTCGAACTCGGTCACCTCCAGGGCGCGCTCGCGCAGCACCGGGTCGCCGATCACCCTGATCTCGCGCTGCGCCTCGCGCTGCCGCCGTTCGAGGTCCGCGCGCTCACGCTCGTTCAGTTTCGTCTCACTCATGGTCCTATGGTACCTCAGTTGCCTAGAGCCACTGCGGCTCGACGTCGGGAACGAGCCGCACACCACGCTGCGTGAACCGAGGCCTGTTCCGGGCCAACCAGGGACGCAACGTATCAAGAGTTTCCCCTATGTGAGGAGACTTAACCACCACCTTGGCGGCGAAGCGGCCGTGACTGCGCCAGAGCGGACCTGGTCCGAGGACCTGTTCGTCGTGCGCGAGCCTGGCGACGAGCTGCTCGGCCGTGAACTGACCGGCGAGCGCGACCTTGCGCTCGTCCGTGGAGGAGACCTCCAAAACGACGAGCGTCGCCGCCGGCGGGTAGGAGAGCTCGCGGCGACGCACCACCTCCTCCGCGTAGAAGCGCTCCTCCTCCCTGCGCGCCGCCAGCGCGATCGGCCGCGACTCGGGGTTGAGCGTCTGCACGATGACGCGCCCCGGATGGGCGCCGCGACCGCTGCGACCGCCGACCTGGATGAGCAGCGAGAAGGTGCGCTCCTCCGCCCGGAAGTCCGGAAAGTGCAGCGTGAGATCGGCGTTCACGACACCAACCAGCGTGACCTCCGGGAAGTGGTGCCCCTTGGCGATGAGCTGGGTGCCGACGAGGATCTTGGCCCCCGGGGAGGCGAAACGGTCGAGGACGGCGCGCAGCCTGCCGTGAGAGGCGGCAATGTCCGAGTCCAGGCGCATGAGCTCGACGCCGGGCAGGAGTTGCCGCGCCTCCCGCTCCACACGCTCCGTGCCCACGCCGTGGCGTTCGAGGTCCAGGCCGCCGCAGGATGGACAGATCTCGGGCGCCGGTTCGGCGTGGCCGCACGTTCGGCAGCGCAGACCGCGGCGGTGGAAGTACGTGAGCGTCACGTCGCAGCGCGGGCACTCCCAAACGTGGCCGCAGTGCGCGCAGAGCATGTAGGAGGCGAAACCGCGACGATTGATGAAGAGGATCGCCTTATGGCCCGCGTCGATCGTGGCGGTCAGGGACTCGGCCAGCTGGCTCGAGAAGACACCGTGGTGGTCACGCATGTCGACGATCTCGAGGCGCGGCGGCGCCGAGCCGTCGACCCGTTGCCGAAGATCGGCGTGCAGCGGCACGCGGGCGTAAGCCTCGACGCTCGGCGTCGCCGAGCCGAGGACGACCGTCGCCCCGCTCGCCCGCGCCCTCCAGCGCGCCACGGTGCGCGCGTCGTACGACGGCTCGTTCTCTTGCTTGTAGGAGACGTCGTGCTCCTCGTCGATGATGATCAGCCCGAGCTCCACGAGAGGAGCGAAGACCGCGGAGCGCGCCCCAACCACGAGCTTGACCTCACCGCCGGCGATGGCCCGGTAGGCGAGCAAGCGCTCGCCGGCGGAGAGCCCGGAGTGCAGCACGGCCACCGGAAACTCCGCGAAGCGCGCCCGCACGCGGGCCACTGTCTGACCGGTGAGGCCGATCTCGGGGACGAGAAAGAGCACGGAGCGGCCGCCCTCGAGCGCCGCCTGGGCGGCCTGCAGGTAGACCTCCGTCTTGCCGCTGCCGGTGACGCCGTGGACCAGCACCTCCTCGCCGGGTCGCGCCGCGCAGAGGATCGCGTGCAGGGCGGCCCGCTGTTCGGGCAGGAGATCGGGGATGTCCGCCAGCGCCGTGCAGGCACGCACGCGGGCCGCCAGCGCGCCGGGCGAGCCCGTGGCCGTCGCGCCGACCGGCGGCCCGGCGACGGGAGATCGGAAGAGCGTCGTGTAGGGAAAGAGTGTAGATCTCGGTGGTCGCCGTATCATTAAAAAAAAAA
>ENA-ORXD01000995-ORXD01000995.1-sediment-metagenome-genome-assembly--contig:-NODE-995-length-27878-cov-9.822057_pt1 | contig 27878 bp, 26 predicted proteins | sample MGYA00237862_ERZ511471 | MGnify/ENA metagenome assembly ERZ511471 | reverse complement strand
AGGTCCTGGAGCAGGCGAAGAATCTGGAATAGGAGGCGGCAGGGATGACCAACAGCTTTTCTTTGGAGATCGTGACCTCCGAGCGCAGCGTGTTCAAGGGGGAGGCCACAAGCCTCAGCCTCATCGGCGCTTTGGGCTCCATGACCATCCTGGCCAACCATGCGCCCCTGCTTACGGAGCTGAGGAAAGGCCCCATCCGCTACACCACGGCGGACGGAGAAGAAAAAACCATGGAACTGAACGGCGGCTTTGTGGAGGTTTCAGGCAACCGGGTGGCGGTCCTGGACCGATAGGCCGCTCAAAAAGCCATACAGGATAGTACACAGAACCACTCCTCCTGTCCTATCCTTCCCATACACACCCAAGCCACCCGATGATATGATCCCTCATTGCCTGCCGACGCGGGTCATGAGGGGATCATATTTGAGGGAACGGGGGGGTCTGCATCGTATCGGGTATCATCATCGGAAATCTTCGGGGGTAATTATGAAGGATGAAAACAAGGTGCGCACGGCAGTCATCAAACGATTGCCAAAATATTATCGCTATCTTTCGGTTCTGCGGCAAATGGGCATCGGGCGGGTGTCCTCCGTTGACCTGGGGCGGCAGCTGGAGATCACCTCGTCCCAGGTAAGGCAGGACTTTTTTAATTTTGGCTGCTCTGGACTTCAGGGCTATGGCTATGAAGTCGAATCTTTGATGCAGGAAATCGGAAAGATACTGGGCCTGGACCGGGTCAACACCATGGTCATCATCGGCGCCGGGAAATTGGGCCGGGCCTTGGCCAACCATTCCAGCTTTGAAAAAAGAGGCTTTAAAATCATCGGCATGTTCGATGTGAAACCCAACCTGATTGGAAAGGCCGTTCGGGACATCGAGATCCAATCGATTGACAATCTGCAGGAATTTCTCATCCGGCACGCGGTGGATATCGCGGTCATCACGGTGCCGCGTCTTCATGCCCGAGAAATGGCAGAACGTGTTATAAGCTATGGGGTCAAAGGAATATGGAATTTTGCCTCCGTTGAGTTTGAGGTGCCGGAGGATGTGGCGGTGGAGCACATCCATTTTAGTGAGAGTCTGATGGCGCTAAGCTACAAGCTGAAGGAGAAACGGTTGGTGTATGCCTCTGAATGGGAGGATGACCGATGCCCGGAGGAAGAACCGGACCGGATGGCCGGCCGGCTGGCGGTCCCATGAAGGAAGGTCGCAGAGCAACAGATCAACAATCGGGAAAGGGGGTTCGATGACCATGAAACCATATGAAATGCGCATGTTGGAAGACATTGCGATGTCGGCCTGCCCGACCAAGGAGAGATACCACCTGGAGGACTCGGAATTCTGCAAGGCCCTGAAAAATCTGGCGGATCGCAGACTGATCGACGGGGTCTACTTTATTGCCGCGGAGGATGATACCGTGGAGCCCTTTTTCCTAGACCTGGATCTGACCCACTCAGGGAAAAAAATTGTGTATTCGGACGTCGCGTCATTCTGAGCGGAAGACCGAACGTCAGATATTTTCGACTCAGGGGCAGTTTTGCTGTCCCTGTGGTGCTTTGGACTGAATAAGGACGCGGCTGTGGATCAGGGAAATCTTGAAATCATTTGAACGATCTGCAGAGGGAGTTTTTATGAAAGGCATTGAACTGGCGGAAGCCTATTACACTCGGCATGGATCGCCCATGCTGGAGAGCAGCTTCGCCGGCTGCAGGGGCCGGATCGCGGCGGGGCTGGTGGGTGAAGGCTCGGAATGCTATGGCTTTGATGACGAAGTGTCCATGGACCATGACTGGGGCGCCGCCTTCTGCCTCTGGCTGGAGGCGGAGGATTACCGGACGATCGGACGGGCGCTGCAGCAGGCCTATCAGTCCCTGCCGGCGGACTTTATGGGTTACAAAGTCAAGGAGGAGCATCCCATGGCCCGGGGACGGACGGGAGTCTTGTCCATCGAAGGCTTCTATCAGAGTCTGATCGGGCTGGACCATGCGCCCAAAACCTTGGAGGAATGGCGAAGCATCCCGGAATATGGCTTGTCTGCCGCCACCAATGGGCAAGTGTTCCATGATCCCCTGGGGAAATTCACGGAATTCAGAAACGCCCTCAAGGCCTATTATCCGGAGGACATCCGGCTGAAAAAAATCGCAGCCTGCTGCATGGCGATGGCTCAGACCGGGCAATACAATTACCGGCGCTGCATTCGTCATGGTGAAATGCTCGCCGCGCAAATCGTTTTAAATCGGTTTATCGAGGCGGCGATCTCCATGATGTTTCTCCTGAATAAGACCTATAAACCCTACTGCAAATGGATGCTTCGGTCTATGAAGGGCCTGCCGGTCCTGGGGACCTGCATTCACGCGATCCTGGAAAAATTCTGGGACCATACCCAGCTGCCAAAAGAGAAAATGGAAAGGTACAATGCCTATCTGATCGAGGAGATTTGCTCCATCATCATCCGGGAATTGAAGCGGCAAGGCTTGTCCGACTGCAGCAGCGATTTTCTGCTGGACCACGGGCCCTGCGTGCAGCGAAAGATCGGCGATCCATGGCTGCGCAGCCTGAATGTTATGGCTGAATGAATGAGCCGTTATCGAAAAAAGCATAAGTATAAAGGGAGAAGTTTATGTTAGAGCGCAGAGAAAGACAGATCCTGGAGGATATTGCCAAGGGACAGGATGCGCTGGGCTTCTTTGAATAAAATGAAGGGGGAATTCTCATGCTCAAGGTCCATCAGGTAACCGCAGGCCAAGGCAGATATAAAATGGAAGCCATTGCAACACAAAGCGAGGAAGGCCTCAATGTGTATCTTGGAGGCGGTGAAAAGCCGCATATCGGAACGATCGTGCTTTGCCAGCCACGCCCGAGTATTAAGTTGGACGGAAGTCTCAGCCAAACGACTTCTGTGATCAATTTACTTGGGCATAAGGATGATGGCGTGGGCGTTCCGATGGCTCAAAGCTTATGCTTAGCATTGAGGACCCCAGTCGTTGTAACGGCAGGCGTGCATATTTCGGATGCAAAAGCTGAAGAAATTACAGCGATGCAAAAAGTTGCGGAAGAGCTGACTTCCTGTTTGCTTGGACTTCTGCAAGCCGAAAAGGATCATTGAATACGAACAAAGATTCATGCAGTACTAAATTCGTACTGACAGTATCAAAATTAACAATACAACTATAAGAAATACAGATACAGATGTTAAAAATTAGACGGAATCTGTCAATGCACTATCGAGCTTCATGGCCTCCCATACGAGAGTGGCGAAATAAATTAACTTATCTTGTTCAGTTGTCAAATGCCATGGTAACGTTGTATCAAGAACGTTGCACAAATGTGTGACAACATGATTTATGGGGGGGCATTTGAAATGGACAAGAAGTTAAAAGGCCAGGTTGCTCTGATTACCGGCGGCGCCAGCGGATTGGGCTTGGCGACAGCAAAAGAATTTATTGCCAACGGCGCAAAGGTCATGATTGCGGACTACAATGAAAAGGGTGCAGAAATCGCCAAAGAAATCGGTGCTTCCTTCATTCAGGGGGATGTCTCCCTTGAAGACGATGTGGCTTCCATGATCGATAAGACCGTTGATGAATTCGGCCGTTTGGACATCACGGTGGCCAGCGCCGGCATCGGCGGCAGCCAAAACATGATCGCCGACGAGACCCGGGACAACTGGCGCAAAGTCAATTCAGTCGATTACACCGGCGTCATGCTGACCAATAAATATTCCATCATGAAAATGAGAGAGCAGGGAGAGGGCGGTTCCATCATCAATCTCGCCTCTATGTTCGGCTTGGTGGCGGTACCCACCAATGTGGCCTATTCTGCCGCCAAGGGCGGGGTCGTCAACCTGACCAGAGCTGCAGGGACCGCTTATGCGCACGAAGGCATCCGCGTCAATGCGGTCTGTCCCGGTGTCATTGACACCCCCTTGATCCCGGAGGATGCCAAGGTGCAGTACCGTCAGCTTCATCCCATGGCCCGGCTTGGAGAAGCCTGGGAGGTTGCCAAGCTGATCACCTTCCTGGCCAGCGACGACGCCAAATTCATCAGCGGCGCCAGCATCCCCATCGACGGCGGCTACACGGCGGTCTAAGCGGGGGTGGGGATTCAATAACAGAAAATGGGGTTGAAAAGCCTGCCATCCCATGTTAAGATGGACACAGAAATAGGAACTGCTGCTTTTGACTGGGCGGTCAGTCCCTCAATTGGTTGGGAATTGACCGCCTGCTCAACAGGCGGTCAATTATTTTCCCTTGTTGTTCAACAACAAGGAAGCAAATGCCAACGCGACCATGCAAAATGCGAACTCACTCCATGTTATCGCCATTGGACATCACCTCCCCTCATCTAAAAATGAGAGGGAAAACCGCCAAGCAACAGTTCCTATTCGTCAATATTAGCACAAAATATCGTCTCATGAAGTACTTTAAAATAAACTTTGATACGGTTAAAGATGGCATAAAAGACAGGAAGCCCTATCCTCAGCGAATAGGGCTTCCTGTCAGTATTTTAGATCTATAATGGAAGTTTAAGCAGAAGAAACTGAAGTCTACAGGAGGTTTTTCGCCACGTGGAAGCCTTCGTGGATCGCGTTCCAGATTTTCCGGGGAGCTTCCGCATCGCCGATGACAATCACGTTTTCCGTGCGGCATTCCAAAATAGCCATAGATTATGTTAAAATGTCTATTGTGAAGGATTGAGGTGTTGATGATGAGAAGTGATGTAAAAACGACCAAGATGCGCGTGGTGGACTGCGCCGTCAAGCTCTTCAAGGAAAAAGGCTACAGCAATGTATCGGTCAGCGAGATATGCAAGCTGAGCGGCATCACCCGCAGTGCCTTTTATTATCACTTCAAGTCGAAGGAAGAGATCCTGGATGATTATTTTCTGATGCCGGACGTCCTCGTGTCAGAAAATCTCTCTTCGATCCTGGCTACAGCAAACTACTTTGACCAGTTTTACACGATCTTTGAGATCTATATGAAACGCAGCGTGGAGGCAGGGCCGGAGATTTTGGGGCAGATCCTGAAACGGAACATCGATAAGGACCTCCATACCCTGTCGCCCCGTGATGTCGCCATGTGGGACGTCTATGTGACCCTGATCCAAAAGGCCCAGGCCCACGGTGAGATCAAAAACCCCACGCCGGCGGAGCAGCTGGTGGAGGCCATGATCTATCTGGTGGACGGGGTGGCCTTGATCTGGTGCAACAAGAAGGGTGGCTTCGATTATATTGCGGAATACCGCAGGATGCTGGAGGCTTTGGTGATTCCTGCGAATGACGGTACTGACGGGATTTGATCGGGGAGTTTTCCGGGTGTGAATTGGTTTGGCCCAGAGTGTCCATGCGGGGATATTTGGCATTTGCAGTCAACAAATTATTGGATTGAAAAGCGGATCTGTACATGGTAAAATGAACACAGAAATAGGAACTGCTGCTTTTGCTGGGCGGTCAGTCCCTCAAATTAGTGGGAAATGACCGCCTGTTCAACAGGCGGTCATTTATTTTCCCTTGTTGTTCAACAACAAGGAAGCAAACGCCAATGCGACCATACAAAATGCGAAAAACTCATTCCATGTAATCGCCATCGGACATCACCTCCCCTCATCAGAAAATGAGAGGGAAAACCGCCAAGCAACAGTTCCTATTCGTCAATATTAGCATAAAAAATCATATCATGAAGTTCTTTAAAATAATCGTCGTCATTCCGTCTAACGGGCATTGGCACACGACGTCTAAAAAGATATCATAGGTGCAAGGCGGGAGATGGATGACCCTATTAAAAGAAAAAAAGGAGGCATGTGAGCCATGGATGATTGGGGTAAATACAAAGCATTTGTCAAAGCGCAGTCCCCGGAAGAAAAAGCTGACATAAAGAGTATTGAGCTGCTCAGCACCATAGTCAGCCTAATGATCAAGACTCGGCATGCAAACCATATTTCCCAAAGGGAACTGGCCCAAAGATGCGGAATCACTCAAGCGATGCTCGGGCGGGTGGAAACCCTGAAGTGCATCCCTCGAGCAGATACACTTTTTAAAATCATGTTGGCACTGAAGCTGGACATTATGGCAAATCCTGCAGAAAATCCAAAAAATACATGATCTTTATAGAGACTGTTTAATACAGTGTACTTCTTGATCGAACGGAATATTTTCACATAACCCACAACTTGCATATAGAGTCGCAGGGACCGAAAAGGTTTCTGCGATTTTTTATATCCCTTGTGTTAAGCAACGCGCAGTAGGATCTGCATAAAATAAATAAAAATTGTGCAGAAAAGGCAAAGATTGGGCAGGAAATTGTGCCCGTTCTGCCTGCAACACCTAGCATAATGCACAAATATATGATAATATTATGCAGAAAGAACAATGGTTGGGCAGAAAGGATGTGAACCATGCGACCATTCGATTACAGCAAGCTGCCGGAAGAACTGATGGATTTCGAGCTAATGAATCTGGTTTCGGCGATCCATGAATACAAAGGGAAACAGGATCTCTACCTGAAGGCTAAACCGGATCGGCTGGATGCGTTGCTCATGGTGGCGAAAGTGCAAAGCACGGGCGCATCCAACCGAATCGAGGGTATTCATACTTCGGAGAAGCGTCTCAACGAATTGATCGTGCAGAAAACAGATCCCGAAAACCGATCTGAATCCGAAATTGCAGGTTACAGGGATGTGCTGAGTCTGATCCACGAAAGTCATGATCATATCATGCCCACCACGAACGTCATCCTTCAGCTGCATCGGGATCTGTATCACTATAGTCCAACAGGCCAGGCCGGCAGATTCAAAAATATGGACAATGAAATCACGGAAACCGGTGCGGACGGCAAAAAAGCGGTTCGTTTTAAGCCTTTATCGGCTTTTGAAACGCCTGATGCCATGGAGCGGCTGACAGCCGCCTTCAATGAAGCGATCCGGGCTGAAACCTATGACCCCTTGCTGCTGATCCCCATGTTCATTTTGGATTTCCTCTGCATCCACCCTTTCAATGATGGAAACGGCCGGATGAGCCGGCTGCTGACCCTTTTGCTCCTGTACCGGGCCGGATATCTGGCTGGCAAGTACATCAGCCTTGAGTTGAAAATTGAAAAAACAAAAGAGCGCTATTATGAAGGCCTTAAGGAAAGCTCGGCAGGCTGGCATGAAGGCAGCAATACCTGCCTGCCCTTCGTCAGATATTTCCTGGAGATCCTCCTGGCAGCCTATAAAGAGTTTTCTGAACGCGCCGAGTTGCTGCAGGACAGTAGAATCTCCAAAAGCGAACGCATCCGTCTCCTGTTCAATGCGACGCTGCAGCCCGTTTCTAAAAGCGATATATTGGAACAATATCCGGACATCAGTCAATCCATGGTCGAAGCGGCCTTGAAGCAACTGCTTGATGAAGGGACCATCATCAAGCTTGGCGCAGGCAAAAATACTGCCTATATCCGGAATAAACCATAGTACAGCCATCTTAAAAAACGACGATGAGGGGCACGAAAAGAATCGGCATAGCCTATGCCGGTATTTTGTCTTCCTTGGGCCTATCGATTTTCGCGAGCCGGCCCAGTTTGCTTTCAACAGGAGCCTGTTCATATAAAAAGCCGCAAATGGCGGAGGTCAAGGGGGATACCAGCACCAAGCCGATGCAGCCCACAAAGGTATGGAGGATCTCCGCCGCGATCGGCTTTGAATTCAGGATGTTCATAAGGGGTGTGCCTTGGGCCATGTAGACCATCATGATGGTGATATAGCTGCCCATATAGGCCAGGAGCAGGGTCGTCGTTTGACTGCCCACGATGGACTTCCCGATATTGAACCCTGATTTCACCAGCTCCGAACGGGTAACCTGGGGGTTGTTATGAACGATCTCCTCCAAAGCTGAGGAGATATCAATGGCTAAGTCCAGGATAGCCCCTGAGCAGGCAAGATAGATCCCACCCTGAAACACCAGGGTCAGATCCAGATTCATATAGCCGGCATACAACAGGGATTCGGCGCCTTCCATCACCGCGCCGTGGATATTAAAGACCTTTCCGAAGACGACGGCCAACAGGCAGGTGGCAAAGGAGCAGGTGACGGCACTGATGATGGCGGCATAGGCCTTTGAAGAAAAGCCCGCCACCAGCAAAAGCGTTACGATGGTAATGATATTTCCCACAAGCAGCGCGACGAATAAGGGATGGTAGCCGTGAAGCATGGCCGGGATCAAGAGCTTCCAGATGCTCAAGAGAGCAAAGGAAAACGAGAGCAGCGTCCGCAGGCCGGTCCATCCGGAAAACAGGATGAGCATGACCGCAAAAGCGCCAACCAGCAGAAGCTCCTTGTCGATGCGGTAGTGATCGATCATATTGGCAAAATTGATTTTCCCGTTTTCATCAAACCCAAGCAAAACCCATGCTTTATCCCCTGGCTGGAAGAGCTTGTCCACGGACAGGCTGCCGGTGAGCATATTGCCGGCTTGGACCTGCTCCCCCTGATGCGCGCCGGTTTCGATACGAATCAGGGCGCTTTGATCGCCCAGCGTATAGATTCCGGTGCGCTGGAGCCCGCTGTTGTCCACTGAAAGGACCTCAGCCCGGACGCCCTCGGTAAACCGGTATTCCTGCTTCTGAAAGCCTGTCGGCAAGGCCATAAGGACAGCCAGCACAAGCAAAAGGATGGCTGCAATCAGGATTTCTTTTCTATTGATATGCCAAAGCATCTTCTTCACAAGGACTCCTTTCCTAATAAAGGCGGGCCTGCGGCAGCAGGCCCGTCTTTGCTCAGCCTCTGGAATAAACTATCTGAGCTTCGTGATCTCGACCAGCTTGTCGTAGACCTCGGTGTTTTCATAGGCGCCATTGAACTGCGATGCGCCTGCGCCGGTGGCATAAACCGGGACCGGTACGCCGGTGTGGGAATAGGAGGTCCAGCCGATGCCCGCTTTGTTGTTCAAGATATGGGTCAGGGTGACGGACAGAGGATTGTAGCTGCCATACAGCAAGGCAGTTTCTTCGTTCTTGGTCGGCTTTGCCACCATGGTTTCAGCAAAGGCCTTTTCCAGCCGCGCCACTTCCCAGTCGGACAGTTCCAAGGCCATGTAGCTTGGTTCGCCGGCCCGGCTGACGTCCCCGTCGGTGTTGTTCACAAGACCGAAGCTGTCGGTGATAACCGGCATGACCTCTGCAAAGCTTAAGTCCGGATCGTTGGTTTTCATATCTTTGATCAAGGCGTCAAAGGCTACATAAGACATCCTTTGGTTTTCCAGGACATCGAAGGCCGTGTCATAACCGGTGGTTGCCTGGCCGATGGTCATGCCGCCGGTTTCATGGTCTCCCGTGACGATGATCAGGGTATCTGTGGGGTGCTTTTCAGCAAAATCAATGGCCACCTGGATCGCTTCTTCAAAGGCCAGAACATCACAGATATTGGCTTTGGCATCATTGGCGTGGCCTGCCCAGTCGATCTTTCCTGACTCAGCCATCATGAAGAAGCCTTTGCGGTTGTCCAGGACGTCGATGCCTTTTTTCACGAAATCGGCAAGCGTCAGATCTCCCTCTTGGTTGTCCAGCGCATAGGGCATTGCGCCGCTGTCCTGAACCACGGGCGTGACGGCATATACTTTTCCGTCGCGGCTGTCCAGAGCCAGGATGTCTTCCTTCGTCCGGGCAACGGTATAGCCCTTTTCTTCCATGACCTGATAGGCATCCTTCTGATCTTTATTGGCGCCGGTAGGCTGGCTGATGGTGCCGCCGCCAAAGAAGTCAAAATCGGAATCGGCCATCTGCAGGGCGATGTCGTAATAGGAATTTCTGGAGGGAACATGCGCATAGTAGGCTGCCGGGGTCGCATGGTTGATCGTCACGGTGGAGATGATGCCGATTTTCATGCCATTTTCCGCCTTGAGCCGTTCAGCGATCGTTTTGGGGATTTCGGTTTGATCAACATATTCGGGCTTGTTGCCGGATTGGTCTCCCACCGGCTTCAGGCCGATGGTTCCGCTCCAGGTCTTGAATCCGGAGGAAAGGGCTGTGGCGGTGGAGGCGGAGTCGGGCGCAAAGGAAGTAGCATCCTGGGTCGTCTGATAGCCGACCGCTTCGAAATCCTGAAAATTCATTTCGTCCAAGGCCATCTGATGATGCTGGTTCGTTCCGCCGTAAATCTGGGCTGAGTTCACCTGGACAGCGGACATGCCGTCCCCGATAAACATGAAGATGTACTTCGGGGCCTTTCCGGTCATTTCCGAGGTCGACTGGGCCAGCAGGGCCGAGCCGGATGCTTGTTCTGCGTACACGGTTTGACTGCCGATGACCAGGCTTGAGGCCAGGGACAGCACCAGAACCAGGCTGAGCAAGGACGCAAGCAGCTTTTTGGTCACCTTGAATTTTTGAAACATAATGCACCTCCATATAAATATTTGCATGATCGTATCGCTTTTAATCTAACGCCCTAATGTAAAGTGCGGCTCAAGAAACGTCATGCTTTTTGTAGAATTTGTGTAAAATCTTTGCAATGACCGCGGCGATGTTCGGCAGCTCGGCGGATCGATTTTTTCACATAACGCTATTTTATTCATAACATAAATATTATATGATTAGGTGCAAAGAATTCCCGATGATAGACTGAAAGCGAGGCTACACCATGGACTCAGCACTGTCCTATGTCATCAGCGTATCGGCCGGCACCGGCTGCTACCGGCACATCCGGATTGCGGCTGCGGATACCCTCTTTGACCTTCACGCCGCCATACTCAATGCCTTTGATTTCAAAGATGACCAGGCCCACGTTTTTTTCATGGACAATATTCTCTGGAATGAAAAGGATAGCTATCGCTCCAATTACCCCCGGAAGAACAAGCGCGAAACGCGGAACATCCCGCTGGAGAGCCTCTCTCTTAATGTCGGGATGCTTTTTAAATACGTTTTTGATTTCGGCAACCCATGGGTGTTCCAATGCAAGGTGCTTCGGAGCCTGGATGAAGCGGTATTGGCAGCCACGGTCATACGCCGGCAAGGGGAATCCCCGGAGCAATACGGCCGGCATAATGGGGCAGGGGCGGCTTCCGATGAAGAAGAGCCTAAATACATTGAGTTTCCCAAGATCTACACGCCGTACCGCTTGAAAAAGATGTATGACAAGCTGGGAATGCTTGAAGAAACGGTCCGTCTGCTGCATACCTATTTTGATGCGATGGCCCGGCTCTATGGTGTGATCCCCTTGCGTAAAGCCCTGGAAATCATCAACCAACAAAATGAGCCGATCCCGGAGAAGACCTTTGCCGCCTTTGCGGAAATCGTGCGACACGAAGAGAACTGCTATTGCATCCTGGGCGCAAATGAATTATTCATGGATGCCGAAGCCACGGCGCCACTGGATCGAGAACTGATTGCCGAGCATTTATATGCAACCGATCTGATCGATTACGAGGAATTGGCGGCCGCGCAGCAGGGCAAGCCTTACTATATTCCGCCCAAACAGGAGCTGCTGAAATTTGCAGAGCCGTTTTATTATGAAGAAACGCCGCAGCGCCAAGCCATGCGGAAATTCCTTCGGCATGAGCAAAAATTGGCAGAAGCGAGAGCTGAAGATGTTTTAATGGATTTGCTGCTTCATGCCGAAATGGGTCAGAGCAACCTTCAGTATGTCCTCGACGACATGGAGCGCATGAAGTTGAAGTTCAAGAATATAAGCGATGTCGAGAGATTCTGCCGGTTTTATCTGGAATTGAACAACCATAGCCGAATGCCCTATAACCGGGGTTTCACACCGGCAGAAATGGCGGCAAGATGTTCGCCGGAGGAGCGCATACCGAAAGCGATCGCCATTGGTCCCAATATGACGGCGGCCCTGCAAAGGGGCGATATGGACATTGAGGAATTGCGCGCAGGAATTCTTGAAAAGAATATGCCCAGCGAGCAGCTACGCCAGTCGATGCTGGCCGAATTGGACCGGATCAAAAAGACCATGAATCCGGCGCCGGTTAAGGAAGTTGCGAAGAAGATCGGGCGGAATGATCCCTGTCCCTGCGGCAGTGGGAAGAAATACAAGAACTGTTGCCTGGGCAAGGGTGAGTGACTATAGCTGCAGCGCATAAAAGGGCCCTATTCGAATCGAATAGGGCTCGGTTGTTTTTGCTGGATTTATTGGAGTATGAAGAAGGAAGCATAAAGCTTTTCCATTTCACGGATAAAGTTGCCCCATTCGGGATTGCTTGACCGTTCAGTTTTTGTTAAATAATATTGATATCGATACAGCATCCGGAGATTGTCTTTGCTGCTTTTTTCAATTTTGTATAGATAGTATATCAGTTCATACATTTTGATTGCTTGTATCTGATCCAGTCCGGTATTCCATGCTTCTGATTTTTCTATGAGTTGAATGGCATTGGCGTCATGAGCGGCAAAATACAACAACCCTTTGACCGCCATAAAAGAAAGCGATTTGACTTCCCCGCGATCGGCTTTGTTATTAGCCATAGGGGAATAATTTGTGTATGGCGACAAAAGTTCTTCGATGGTGTCTCTCAAGACATGCTCGTCAGGCGAAAGTGATGCATCGGTATGTATGATGAGTTTCGGGGACCTATCATGGATTTGCCGATCGACAAATGATTTTATAGAGTCGTCGATAAATTCGTCGTATACGGCTTCATGGATCGCGAGATTGTGAAATGTATCAAAAATCGGATCCAACCAGATCGTTTTGAATTTTGGGAATGCGATTTCGAATCTTGCTGCTCGCCTATACGGCGGGATTATAAAATTAGCATCCAGCGTAATGATCTGATGGGGATCTTTGAAAATGCTGACCATTGCCGGATTGGCAGAAGCCAGACTAATGTTCATCGCGATCCACCTCGGTGAAAAATGTTTTCAAATCGTCAAGCTCCTCATCGGGGACCTGGAGGTCATACCCAAAATCATTCGGTTTTTTCCCGAACAACTCGAGAGTCGAAGCAAATCCTTCCTCGTCAAGCATCCCATCTTCAAAGTTTCGGATGATGATTTCGATATGTGCCGGCGATGTGCCAACGTTATTTGTGATGGCGTTTAATTTGTTGAAAACCTCACGATTGATCGCCTGACAGATTCGTGCAAACTCTCCCTGGGGATCCCGTTCATTGATGCAATAAAGTGCGTCGTATTGCTCATTGGAAATCGCACTTATTTCTTTTAGTCTCCTGACAATGGATCGATAGGGCAGCCACCAGGTACAGTGAAGTCGTGCGATAAATCTCACCAAAACCCGATGCTCGAGATGCGCCAAGCTTTTTGACTTGAATTCCGTGATGACAATGCTTTCAAGTTCTGCTTCAGGCAGCAGGAATTCAGCAGCGAATCGATTGGCCTCAGCTTCGATCAGTGTGCTGGCGTCCTCAAACAAGCGGCTGAGATGGGAACCGGTTTTTATGAAATAATGATAGAGTTCATGGGCAATGGCAAAGATCTGTCGATCAAAGTAATCTGAAGTATTAAGACCAAGGAATGCGAGTTCATGTTCGCTTTCATTTGAGCAGATCAAAGTGGCGGAGAATGCCGGATGAGCTCCATCGGAACGAATAGGATATTCCAATAAGTAGATGCCTAATTTATCCAGAACGGTAAAGATATCGTTGGCAATGGGGGTGTCTCCAACGATTCCAGATGATCTTCTCTTTTCATCCGCAAGCTTGCGGATTTTTTCAATTTGAACTGGCGTTAATTCAATTTGAGAACTCATCTTCAAATTTTCTCCTTAATACGATTTGCTGCCTCAAGGCCAGCATCATGGTGAAGAGTTTTTCCACGCTCTCTTTTTCATCCTCGGTGATCGCCTCGCTTCTCAAAGCTACGAATGAATTTTCGTTCTGCTTCTCGGTAAATAGGTCGATGAGATTAAAGTCCAAGGCTTCTGACAAGGACTCCAGCTGCGCGATGGAAGGGATAAAGTTCATCCTCTCGATGCGTCCGATCATGATCCGATGGATACCGGTCTTTTCGCTCAATTGTTCTTGCGTGAGACCCAGCGTATCTCTTCGGGATCTTAGCATTTCAGCCAGTTTCACTACAGACAGACGTTTCATAAGAACTCCTTTCTACGGATAATGCATTGGATCTTGCCGAGATAATTTTAATTACAAAAAATAAGTAATAAGATAAAAAACTCGGTCTAATAACCATTATATGTTATTAATAATTACATTTCAACCATTGATTCAGCTTGTCGAACCAGAGGGACTTCAAATCATAAGCATCATGGATCAGATAATTATTTAGGCAAAAAGTGCCACCTTTTCAGTATTGTGAATGGGTGGGGGTCCGGCATCGTATATTAATGATTTTTCCGGTGGGGTTACAAAACCTATTGCAATCCGCACAAAAATACGCTATGATGTAACCATATCGCCGATAAGAGCAAACCAGCCGAAAGGCTGGGACGCAAAGCCACGAGTCTAAAGCCTCCCCGGAGGCCATGATCGTCGGGTTGCCGAAGTTGAGGGACGCACGTTGGACCCCTGTTTCGGCAACGCCGGAACAGGGGTATTTTTACACCTTAAACGATAAGAGCAAACCAGTCGAAAGTCTGGGACGCAAAGCTAGAGGGCCTTTTGTGAAAGCAAGTGGCAGCCAGTTGCCGAAAGAAGCGTGCAAATATGAAAAAATTAAGTGCATTGATCATCACCTTTTTACTGTTGATGACCCATGTGCCCCAGGCCATGGCCGCAGCCGCCGGTGCCTCGATTTCAGCAGAAGAGGCCGGACGGGGCCGCGTCCGGGTGGCCTGCCCACTGGAAGACGCAAAGGTCAAGGTTCTGGTGGAAAAGGGCGGCAACAAATATTTCTACACCATGGCCGATGAGGAAGAAACCTTGCCGCTGCAGCTGGGAAGCGGCGATTACAAGGTCACCGTTTATGAGAACATCGCTGACAACCGTTACCGGGCAGTTCTCTCCCAGAACATCAGCGTCGCCATGAACGACGACCGGGAAGCCTTCCTTCAGTCCGTGCAATCCATTGAATGGAACCGCGAGATGGAAGCCATTCTGCAGGCTCAGTCGCTGACCGAAAACCTTGAAACCGATCAGGAAAAGGTCGCCGCCATCCACCAATTCATTGTTGAAAACTTCAGCTATGACCACAGCAAGGTGGGCACTCTGGCCCCCAGCTACCTTCCCGATGTGGAACGGACCTATGCGGAACGCAAAGGCATCTGCTATGACTACGCCTCTCTTCTGGCGGCCATGGTCCGCAGCGCCGGGATCCCTGCCAAGCTGATTAAAGGCTACACGCCCAACGCCATCGGCTATCACGCTTGGAATGAAGTCTATCTCAACGACCAGTGGGTCACATTGGACGCCACTTTCGATTCCCAGATGGACGACCTGGGCGGCGATTATGCCATGGTCAAGGATTCCGATTTGTATCAAAAGGTGTATGAATACTAGAAATGCGCAGCGCATCTGCGTTTCGAAAGATTGATCAAAGAAGCAGGCCGGTCGGCCTGCTTCTTCGTTATAGGGGCGTGCAGTATTTGATTAGTCTTGAGGTGCTTGCCTTAGGCGATGTCGTCCTCGTCTTCATCCTTGAAGTTCAGGACCAGCGCTTCAGGCAGACAAGCGGCTGCTTGGGCTGGTGCCGGGCAGATGGGGCCGGTGCCGGTTTTGGGCAGTTCGCCCAGGGGTGCCTCTTCGTCTACGACGATGATTGCTTCGGGTTCGGCGGCAGTGGGTGTGGCGGGGGATTCGGGTAACTGCGGCGCTTCGATTTGAGCTGTGCGGGTATAGTAAGAAGTGATTTCAAGATCATGTGCGACGGTGCCTGCCAGAGCGTCGCCGACGGTGCTGTCCCAAGCAAAATCGGCAATAGCAGCTTTGGCTTGGCTGGTGACATCGTAGGCACTTCCATCTACATAATTGTTGATAGAAGAGGTTTTAAGAATCGCATCGGTGGCCTTGTCCAGGTAATGGATGCTGATCGTGTAGTATGTGGTTGTACTGCTTCCGCTGCGGCCGGGCCGATCATAGACGTTGGTGAAAACTGCGTCGGCAATCTGGCCTGCGGTAACGACGATTTCCTGGGAATCATCCCAGATGGAGTAGCGACTCGGCAGATCCACTTCGGTCACGGTGTACGTGCCGGGTTCCAAGCCGGACAGGGTGGAGGTTCCTTCGCCGATGATCGTTACCGGAACTTCCATGCCTTCCACCTCAAAGGTAAAGACATCTTCATCGTATGGGTATCCGTTGTCAGGGTATCCGTTGTCAGGATATTCATCGTAAGGTTCGTCGCCGGTGATTTCTTTGATGATCCGGATACCGCCGGTTTCTTCGATGGGTTCTGTGTAGGTGTTGGTAAAGGTCGCGATCGCGGTTTCACCGGCGATGACGGTGATTTCCTGATCCGGATCTTCGATAGAATAGCCCTCTGGTAAATCAATCTCTTCAATGGTGTAGGTGCCGGGCATGAGCTCGTACAAGGTGGTGCTTCCTTCTCCGAGAATGGTTTCGGGTACTTCACCACCTTCAACATCAAAGGAAAACGTAGCAGCATAAGGTGGTTCGTCGCCGGAAATCTCCTTGACAATGGTCAAATTGCCGGTGGTGGGAGGCGGAGGGGATGTGTAACGGTTGCTGAAGGTTACTGTGACGGGCTGGCCGCCGATGATGGTCACGTCCTCATCCGTATCTCCGATGGAATAATAGTCGGGCAGGTTGATTTCCGTTACGGTATACACGCCTTCAGGAATGCCTGTAATGGTGGTGCTCCCGGCACCGGTAATGGTAAATGTGCCGGGCTGGCCTTCCACGGTAAACGTGAAGATGGCGTCCTCGCCGGGCGTATCGCCGGTGATGGCCTTCGCAATCACCAAATCGCCGATCGTGGGTCTTGTATAGCGATTGCTGAAAGTAACGGTCGACGTCTGCCCGGCAGCCACCGTCACGTCCTGGTCATAATCCCCGATCGAATAATTATCTGGCAGATTGATTTCCGTTACAGTGTAGACACCTTCAGGAATGTCGTCGATCGTGATGCTGTCTGTACCGGTGATGGTGAATGTGCCGGGCTGGCCTTCCACGGTGAAGGTAAAATCAGCCGGGGCGTAAGGCGTATCGCCGGTGATAACCTTCTCTATGGTGATGCTGCCCGTGAGCCCGTCCTGTGCCAGGACAGGCGCCGCAATCACATTGGCCAGCATCAAGGTGGCCATCAGGACCAGAGATAAAACCTTCTTGACTTTGATATGCGTTCCTGTCATGTTCATTCTCCTTTCAATGCGTCTGGTTCACCTTACTCTAGGTTGCACCTGGGGATCCTCTGCCAGTTCGCCCGATTCGCTGCCTGGCGGTTTTTTGTGACCGCTGACCGCGCTGTCGATCAGCTTGATCATTTCCAGAGCACTTCGGAAATTTTGGGACTTTCCTCCATCGGCCCAGGTCATGGTTCCTTGCCAGGAAGCGTTTTGGCAGTTCGTGATCTGAATGAAGAAAATACTCTTTTTATGTTTTGCAGGGCTCATTCATACATCAGCCTCCTTTCGGAAAGGGAGGTGCCTGCAAAAGGATCCAGCGCGTGAGTTGAGATAGTATCCCTATATACAGAATATAGGAAGTCGGTTACATTTTGGTAACAATTCAAAAAATTCAAAAAAATCAGAAAAAGCCGAGGCTGCTTGCGTCACGAAAGAAAAAAAGGCTCTATAATAAATGTTGGGGTAAGGCAAAAGGAAAAATCAACCAAGAAGTGAAAATAAGAGAGCATATCCAATCACCCAGGCTTGTAACCTGACCCTCTACGATCGCTTACAAGGAGGAAAGGATATGCTCTCTTCTCATTATACCGAAGAGTTGTTCGGCATTAAAGATGCAATTATCCATCGTATCGAAAATGATCCAAAGGATGCCTGTAAACACATTTATTTTAGTCTGGCCAGAGATTACATGGAATGCCCGCAATGCAAAGAAGTAACGATCGACATCCATGACTACCGCTGGCAGATGATCAAAGGGCCGCCTTTAGGCAGTCAGAAACTTCTTTTCCACTATCATAAACGAAGATACCGCTGCCCACACTGTGGCAAGCGTTTCTATGAACCTAACAGTTTTGTGCCACGGTACCACAGAATGAGCTTCAGCTTGGTGAGGTATATGCTGGATGAACTGCATCAGGTTCAGCCCGTCAAGAGCATCGCAGCCCATTGCAGCATATCTGCCACGACCGTCAACCGGGTCTTCAGCTATATCACCTTCCCAACGCCTAAACTACCGAGGGTTTTAGGCATTGATGAATTCAGAGGCAACGCTGGCGGAGAAAAGTTCCAATGTATCCTCACAGATCCTGAAAACCATAAAGTACTGGACATACTGCCTGGAAGACAAAGTCATCACCTCACCTCATACTTTCGTTCCTTTCCCAAAGAAGAACGTTCCAAGGTCCAGATCGTTGTCATGGATATGACTCAGTATTATCGAGATCTGGCCCAAAGCTATTTCCCTAACGCCATGATCGTTGCCGACCGGTTCCATTATCTCCGGCTGGTCTATTGGGCTTTCGATAGGGTCAGGATCGAGGAACAGCATAAACTCCATCCCCACCGGCGGAAGTATTTTAAGCGCAGTAAATCCCTGCTTTGGAAACGTCGCCGCAAGCTGTCCAAGGATCAGATTGATGCAGTGGAAGTAATGCTTAGCATTTCGCCCAGATTAGGCAAAGCCTATTTACTGAAGGAACGCTTTCTGGATTTCATGGATTCGACAGATGTTGAGCAGGCCAAACATCAGCTCAGTCTATGGTTCGCCTTGGTCGATAGTTGTGCACTTCCGGAATTCAGCACTTGCGTAGAGTCTCTCTTCCAATGGCTTGAACAAGTTCTTAACTCCTTCCGGACTCCGTATACGAACGGTTTTACTGAAGGAAGCAACAATAAGATCAAGGTTTTGAAACGCAATGCTTATGGTGTCCGCAACTTTGAAAGGTTTCGCACCAGAATTCTATACACGTTTGTATCTTGAATCTGTATGGTAATATTCGTATTGGTCTGGCAAAGCTTTTTACTGGTTTGATTTGCCATTTCTACTGGTGCGACTGTTCTCTGGGTTCTGCCTGGCTGGATAAAAGAAGATTGTCGCCGAGGGTGCTCAGCGACAATCTTAAAACGATCTTATTTCACTTCACGGGAGGCCTTACCCCAACATTTGACACAGAGCCGAAAAAAAGCAGGCCTGCCTGGCCTGCTTTTTTCGGTTGCGCGAGTTGTGCGTTGGATTGAATACCGGGCCGCATTATTCGATGTCATCCTCGTCTTCGTCCTTGAAGTTCAGGACCAGTTCTTCGGGCAGATAAGCGGCAGCCTGGGAAGGTGCCGGGCACATGGGGCCGGTGCCGGTTTTGGGCAGTTCGCCCAGGGGAGCATCCTCTTCCACGATGATGATCTCTTCGGGTACTTCTTCCGGAGCGGGGACCACGATGGGGGCCTCGGGGGCCGGAGTTTCTTCGATGATCACTTCAGGGACAGGATCTTCATAGTAGCTGCTGCCGCCGGAGCTTCTCCGTTTCCACTGGGCTGTGTAGGTGATGTTGCCGGTGACGGTATCCGCAATGGCCGGAGACCAGCCATTGAAGAGGTAAACGTAGCCGTCCTCAACGATGGGGGCTTCCGGGGTGTCAACGCCATAGGGCAGGCTGCTGAAAATCACCGGATCGAAGTCGCCGTGTTCGCCAGGGGCAAAGGTGACGGTATAGTAGGTGGGGCCTTGATTGGACTGCCACTGGGCATAATAGGTAATGTTTTCGGTAACGCTGATGGCTTGCATGGGATCCCAGCCAACGAAGGTCCAGCCTTCTTCGCCGGGGGTGGATTCGGGAGCGTGGGGTGTGCTTGTGCCGTAGGTCAGGCTGGGGTGGACCACCGGTTCGAAGGTGCCGTAGTCGCCGGGATCGTAGATGACGGTGTAGTAAACGGGGGTTTCGTTGTATTGCCACTGGGCTACATAGGTGGCATCGCCTTCAACGGTTTCGGTGCGGGCAGGAGACCAGCCGGTGAAGGTCCAGTCTTCTTCGCCGGGGGTTGCCGGAGCATCCGGGGTAGGATCGCCGGCTTCCAGTTCAGTGTAAACCACTTGTGCAAAGGTGCCGTAGTCGCCGGGATCGTAGATGACGGTGTAATAGGTGGGCGTGACCGGTGCGGTATAGGTGTTGGTGAAGACTGCGGTTGCGGTTTGTCCGGCCGTGATGGTAACATCCATGTTCTTGTCGCCGATGGAATAGTTGGCCGGCATGAGGATCTCCTCAATGGTATAGGTTCCGGGAGTCAGCCCATCAATGGTGGTGCTGTCTTCGCCGGTGATGGTGTAAGAGTCTTCAAAACCAGTGGCGGTGACAAAGAAGGTAAAGGTGGCATCGACAGTGGGTTCGTCTCCGGTGATGGCCTTGGTGATGGTCAGGCTGCCGGTGGTGGGATCGACTGAGGGTGCCGTGTACGTATTCGTGAAGGTCAGCGAGGCTGTCTGTCCAGCTGTGATTGCAACGGTCTGGTCGGGATCTGCGATGGAATAGTTCGTCGGAAGCGCGCCCTCGGTCACCGTATAGGAGCCGGGTGCAAGGTCATCAATGGTGGTGCTGTCTTCGCCGGTGATGGTGAAGGTGCCTTCCATGCCGCTGATGGTGAAGGAGAAGGTGGCGTCTTCAGAGGGTTCATCCCCGGTAATAGCCTTGGTGATGGTCAGGCTGCCGGTGGTGGGATCCGTTGAAGGTGCAGTATAAGTGTTTGTGAAAGCGGCGATGGCGATCTGCTGGTCAATGACCGTCACATCCATATCCGCGTCGCTGATGGCGTAGTTGTCCGGAAGGTCGATTTCCGTCACGGTATAGGTGCCGGGAACGACGTGATCGATGGTGGTGCTGTCTTCGCCGGTGATGGTGTAGGTGCCGTAGCCTTCCACCGTGAAGGTGAAGGTGGCGTCTTCGGCAGGGGTGTCACCGGTGATGGCCTTGGTAATGGTGATGCTGCCTTCTTCGATCATCGAGATCGGATCGCCGTCGGGCTGGATGACCAGCATGGCGTTGGCGGCGCTGGTATGATAGGTGATGCTGATGGAGGTGCCGTTGATCCAATGGATGGTCACCTCGACGGTGACGTCCTGGCCTGCCAGATCTTCGTCCACATGACCCACGGCTTGGTTGCCGCTCATGGTCAGGCTGACGGTCTCGTGATAAGACCCAGAGGTCAATTCAACGTCAACCGAGGCTACATCGGAGAGGTTCGTTACCATTTGCTGGACCTGGACCTTGATGTCGGTTCCGGCTTTGGCCAGCACCGGTGCCGCGACCACCGTGGTCAGCATAAAGGTTACCAGCAAGAGGACGGATAAGAATTTTTTGCTTTTTGAATACGTGCCTGTCATATTCATTCTCCTTTCATCGTTTCCGTTGTTGAAGGGGATTAAACTGGATCATGTTCCGGCTTGCCGGCCGGGGGGAGTTCTTCGAGCAGGCCATTTTCACTGACCGCGCTGTCGATCAGTTTGATCAGTTCCAGCGCGCTGCGGAAGTTCTCTGCTTTGCGTCCGTCGGCCCAGGTGATGGTGCCTTGCCAGGAGGCGTTCTGGGTATCGGTGATTTGTATGAAGAAGACGGACTTTTTCTTTTTCTTAAAGGCTTCCACGCATACCTCGACCTCCTTTCTTAAAGGGAGGTCCTCAAAGCGTGCTTTGAGGACATTGGCCGATGTTCTATCTTTATCATAGCGGCGCATGGTTACGTTTAGGTGACATTTTAAAAAGAAATCGAAGAAAATGTGACCGAGGTGTAAATTCTTGCAGTGCCTTGCAGGGAAAGACTACCAATTTAACTAGAAATGATATAGAATCATACTTAAACAAGCCCATTGCAAGGGTTGATTTATATATTTTTATGGTTATGGCCGCAGGCTGACGCAAGCGACATTTCGAATGCGGAAGGAGGATCAAGCATGCCAATGGTTTCAAAGGGGACGGAGGGACTGATCCATTCCGTCCGGATCGAAACGCTGGGTGGATTTTCCATTAGAATCGGTGACCAAATCGTCAGCGATGCTCAAAACCGCTCACGGAAGTTATGGAACCTTCTGGCTTATCTCATGGCCTTCCGCAATCGGTTCGTGACCCAGTCCGAGCTGATGGAGATCCTCTGGCCGGAGGAAGACAGCGGCAATCCGGTCAGCGCTCTCAAGACGCTGGTCAGCCGTGCCCGGGATGCCTTGGCGCCTTTGGCCAAAGGGGAGACCCCAATGCCGCAATTGCTGATTTCCCAGCAGGGATCCTATCTTTGGAACAAAGAACTGAACTATTCGGTGGACGCGGAAGAATTCGAGGCCCTTTGCAAGAAGGCAGGCAACGGCGTCGGCGCGCATGCCCCTGAGACGCGGCTGGAGCTCTACCGTGAAGCGGTGGCCTTATATAAAGGAGACTTTTTGCCCAAGCTCTCGGAGCAGATGTGGGTGGCAGCCCTGTCGGCCCATTACCAAGCCATGTACCTGGAAGCCGTCAAAGGGTTGGCGGCCCTTCTGGAGGAACGGGAGGCTTTCGGGGAAATCGCCGAAATCTGCAGCCGGGCCATTCAAATCGATCCCTATGACGAGCAGCTCCACACCTTGATGATCAAAGCCCTCGTGGGGCAGGGCAAGAACAGCGCAGCCCTCAGCCATTATGAAACGGCCACGGACATGCTCTACCGAAACCTGGGGATATCGCCCTCCAAGGAGCTGCGGGAGGCATACCTGGAGATCATGAAGGAGCGGAAGAACCTGGAAACGGATTTAGGCTTGATTCAGGACAGCCTGAAGGAAGACGCCCAGCCCGGGGCCTTTCTCTGTGATTTTGGCTTTTTCAAGGAGGCCTATAATCTGGAAGTCCGCCGGGCGGCCCGGCAGGGCTCCTGCGCCCATATCGGACTGCTCACATTGACCGACAGCAAGGGCGCGGTGCCGCCCCTGGACGTATTGAATAAAGCCATGAGCCAGCTGCTCTTCACCTTGAAGGCCAGTTTGCGCAAGGGGGATGTGATATCCCAATACAGCGGCGCCCAGTTTCTGATCATGCTGCCCAATGCCAATTATGAGGACAGCCTGATGGTCATGGGACGGATCATGAATGCGTTTTACAAGCAGAACCGGAAGATGCTGCTGACGCTTCACTACAAATTCAAACCGATTCAATTGATGGATATTGACCATATGAAACCGTAAGATTTGGAGGCGCCCATGAAGCATTTGGCAAAAAAAACGCGGCGGGGCTGTCTGACGATTCTCCTGGATGCTCTGCTGGCCTTGGTGATCCTGGCCCTATTGATGGCGACAGGACTGTACTTCGCCTACCGGCAGGGTTGGGCCCGACCCTTCTTTGAACGTCTGGATCAAATGTTTTATCAGATGGTGATTTCGGATATGCCGGCGGGTGAGATCGCGCCCATTCCGGACGCGGCGCCGGAGCCTTCCCAGGTGGCCGAGCCGGAAAGCGGGACGGCAGCCGGGGAAGATCTGCCCTACGATAAGCTTTTTATCACCGTGGAGCGGCAGAAATACAAAGACGGGGATTTGCGGCTGATCATCCCTAAGCTGGAGATCAACGGACCCGTCTGGGACGGCACGGACGCGGCGACCCTGAACAAGGGGGCCTGCCTCTATGACTATGCCCAGCTGCCCGGGGAAGGCAACCGCAACGTCAGCATCGCGGGCCATCGCAACGGGCGGGTCAACGGCAGGGTCACCGACGATGCGATCTTCTATTATATTGATACCCTGGGCGAGGGGGATTACCTTTATCTGCAGGATGCGGAACGCATATACCGGTACAAATATCTGGACACCTTTGTGGTGGAGGCTGACGACTGGGGCCCCATTTACAGCCAGGGCTTCAGTTGCCTGACCCTCACCTCCTGCACGCCCATCGGCATCTCCGACCATCGCATCATTGTGCGGGGGGCGCTGGATGTGATTGTGCCTTGGTCCGGGAATTTTGAATTCTTGTCCAACGATGGAACCTAATGTGTGGAAATGTGTCTATGATATTGGATGAATTGTCAGTTGAGAAGCGGAATGAAAACCGGATGGGAGGCGGCAGCCATGGCAGACCCCAAAACCAGATTCATGATGTCTCCGTTCAAGGTTTGCGCGGACCGGATGGATTCGGAAAAAACAGCCGGCCGGGTGTACAGCCAAAGCCTGTCGGAGCCGGTGATATTTTGCGATATTGCGGATCTTCTCATGCAGCTGGATGAGATCTTTGACCGCAGGAATTTCCCCAAGGCCTTTCAAAGGTCCCGTACCTTCAGCGAGGAAAAGGCCGCCCCGGCGGCAAGGCGGGGAACGTTGGATGCGCCGGAGCCGGAGCTTGATTTCATGACGGCGGAGCTGGTGGACCGCATGAAGGGCGAGGCAGCCACCTTTTGGGTGAATGTGAGCGCCCGGCAGAACAGCACTTGGCAGGGGTGGCTGGACTGGATGGACGGTTCGCCCCGCCAGACCTTCAACAGCGCCCTGGAGCTGATCCGTCTCATTGACAAAGGATGGCGGATGATTTAAACTAATAATGATAATATATTGGAAAGTTTTCATAATGATGCTTCCAAGATTCTATGGAAAATGAGATGGTGAGAATGATGAAAAAGCAATTCAAACGGTCTTTGGCGGCGGGCCTGTGCCTGGCCATGCTGCTGAGCGGCGGCGGCATGCTGCTGGCGGCGGATGCGGGGACCCAGGATACGGTGACAACCTACACCTTGGATGAAATCAAGACTTTGTCCGGGATCCACGCCACCAGCGTGCTGACCCAGAAGGCCGACAATGAGATCACCGAAGCGGGACGCTTCAGTGCGGAAATGGATTATTACGATGCGTTGTATGCGGCCATGTCCGGGAATCCGGGAGCCGAGCCCATGATCCAGGTGGCCCGGATGGCCTATGACAACGCCATCGAGAATTCGGAAAGCGCCAAGGACGCGCTGGAGGAGGTCCAGCTGCAAGCTCAGTTCGAGGGGGAGAGCCGGTATTTTGCCTATCTGGAGCTGGAGGATTCCCTGCTTCAGATGCAGAAGACCCTGGCCCTGCAGGAGGAACTGCTGCGGATCGAAAGGGTCAAATTGGGCCTGGGCATGACCACTCAAATGGCTGTGGACAAGATTGCCCTGCAGGTCAGCGAGCTGAAGACCAGCTTCGCCAATATGCAAAGCGCCAAGATTTTGGCGGGCTTTGAGCTGATGAACGAAATCGGCCAGCCGGAGAACACGCCCTTCAAGCTGGAGGAAGTGACTGAATATCCTTGGCAGAATGACTATTTCCTCTATGAGTCTTTGTCAGAGAAGGCATATGAGAACAGCCTGACCTTGAAGCAGCTGGACCGGGCGATTCAGGACCTGAAGGATGATGTGGATGAGAACCTCCTGACGACACCGGTGCAGGACCAGATGGCCGCCCAGGAAGGCAAGCTCATATTGACCCGCACCCAGTTCAGCTACACCCTCAAGGTCCTGGCTCAGAACGGGATCAATGAACTGGCCCTGTCCAGTGAAAACCTGGCCTATTTGAAGGGCAAAGCGGTGCTGGCCCAGACCGGCGTCGCCCAGAACCAGATCATGATCCAGCTGGGTGCGGCCGCGCCTTACACGGCCATTGGAAGCGCGCTGGACCTGGTGACGGCTCAAAACAGTTACGAAAAAGCCCTCCATGACCGTTACCTGACCCTGCGCCGGCTGAACCTTCTGCAGCAGGGTGTGGCGGTATCGGCCTCTATCGGCGGCGGCAGTGCATCCTAAGGCGTTATTTTAGCAGAATCTCAGGAATCGGTACGGCGCCTTTCAGCGCCGGCAGGCTTTAGCCGAAACAAAGCGGGAAGCGTCCGTATCGACGCTCCCCGCTTTTTTATGGTACAATATAGGTAAATAAGGATAAAATACTCTGAAGAAAATACAGAAACATTGATATAGAAAGGATGTGCTGCCCGATGCCACAAGAGATGAAGAGCCTTGAACAATGGCTTGAAAGCGCCAAAGTATCCGCAGCATTGAAGCAGCAGCTTCTGGATATGCAAAAGGCAATCCTGGCCGGCGACCCGTTGGCCGAGGAAACCCTGATGGAGTGTCTGGGGGAAGAGCTACAGTTCGGGACCAGCGGCTTGCGGGGGAAAATGGGTGCGGGCAACCACCGCATGAACTACCACACGGTGGCCAAGGCCACACAGGGCCTGAGCAATCATTTACTGGAGCAGGCGGAAGGGGCAGCCGCGGCGGCGCAGTCGGCGCTGGAGGCCGGGGCAGCCGGGAAGAAAGGCGGGCGCCCGTCGGTGTGCATTGCTTATGATTCGAGGAATTATTCCCGTCTTTTTGCGGAAACCGCCGCCCGGGTCCTTTGCGGCAATGGCATTGAGGTCTGGATGTTCCAGGAGCTGCGGCCCACGCCCATGCTCTCCTTTGCCATCCGCGAAAAGAAAGCATCGGCGGGCATTGTGATCACCGCCTCCCACAATCCCCGGGAATACAATGGCTACAAGGTCTACGGCCGTTACGGGGGCCAGATCACCGGCAAGGAAGCCCGGGCGATCCAGGACCACATCGGAGAATGCGATCTGTTTGATTCGCCGCGGTTCCTGGAGCTGGCACCTGCCGAGGCGGCCGGGCTGTTCCATTGGATCGAGCCGGCGCTGGAACGCAGTTACTACGATCTTGTCAAGCTGCAGGTGAGCCGCAAGGCCATGGTGGCGGAGCGCTCCGGACAGCTGCATATTTTATACACGCCGTTGTATGGGTCGGGCGCCGGACCGGTGAGTCTGGTGCTGCGGGAACTGGGTTTCCGGCTTGATGTGGTGGCGGCTCAGATGGCCCCCGACGGGGATTTTCCCACCACACCCTTCCCCAATCCGGAGCGGCCGGCGGTGTACGCCATGGCTCAGGAGATGGCAAAGACCACGTTCCCGGATCTGATCCTGTCCACGGATCCGGACTGTGACCGTTTTGGCGTGATGGTACGCAATCAATGGGGCGAGTACTCGCAGCTGACGGGTAACCAGCAGGGGTTGCTTTTGTGCGAGTATTTGCTGGAGGCACGACGGCAGCGTATTGTAAAAACGGCGGGCTATGTCTATTCCTCTATCGTCACGACAGATCTTTTGCCTCGCATCTGTGCCCAATACGGCGTGTATCATGAGGAGACGCTGACGGGCTTCAAGTATTCGGCGGAAAAGGCGGAGGCCCAGGAGAAGAAGATGCCCGGCAGCTTCATCTATGCCATGGAGGAAAGCAACGGCTGCATGACGGGGAACTTTGTCCGGGACAAGGATGCGGTGATCGGTTCGGTACTGATTGCGGAGGCGGCGCTGTATTATAAGGAAAAAGGCATGACGCTGCTGGACGCACTGGACCGCCTGTACAAGGAATACGGCTATCGCAGCGAGGAGGTGCTGTTTTTCCTGGCAGCGGGGATGCACGGGCAGCGGAATCTGCGGCATCGCATGAATAGGCTGCGGCTGAATTGGCAGGAAGAGCTGGCGGCGGCAGGGGCGGTGGCCCAGGAGGATTACTTGCTGGGTTTGAAAGGCCTGCCGACCTCCAACGTTTTGAAATATCATATGGAGGATGGCAGCTGGATGGCCATACGGCCTTCGGGGACGGAAGCAAAGTTTAAAATTTACCTCAGCGCCCAAGGCTTGTCCAAGGCAGAGGCGGAGGCCAGGCTGGAGCAGCTGCGGGCGGCGGCGATGCAGATCGCCGGGGATGAGGCGATTTTGGCAGAGGATGATGAGTGAGGTATTTTGGGGTCTTTGGGTCTTTTTAAGGGACGGGGACTTTTTGCGAGCACCGCAAAAAGTCCCCGTCCCCCCCCTTTGCGGTCCTCCGCAAAAAGACTGACTATGTGAAGTCAAGCAGCAAATGAGAAAAAGTGATGCGAACAATTATCGGAATGTGCAATGT
>ENA-ORXD01000994-ORXD01000994.1-sediment-metagenome-genome-assembly--contig:-NODE-994-length-27900-cov-4.514395_pt1 | contig 27900 bp, 20 predicted proteins | sample MGYA00237862_ERZ511471 | MGnify/ENA metagenome assembly ERZ511471 | reverse complement strand
TTGTCCGCCACAAACTCCACCACGAACATGAGCCCGGCTGCCCCGATGACCAGTGGATCGGTCAAGATCTGTAAATCCGGGGGCAGCGTCATGTTGCCGGTGGAGCCAAGCAGTCCCAGGGTAAGCAGTGTGGCATACAGATTGATCCCGCTTGCCCAGGCAGCTCCCATACTCAGCGAGATGGTATGTATAATCTGATTCATTTCATCCATATTTTTACCCCTCAAAGGCTACATGCGGAAAATCTCGCTTCCTCAAAGAAATATACCACTCCATATTATAATGTTCACCCGAATAGGCAAAGGATAATTTTGCGGCCGGTTATTGATTTGGGCTCATTTTGATTCCATTGCGTCAATTTGCCACATTTTCCGATTCGTGATAATGTATTACAAGTTATACTTAGGGCAAAGCCCTCAATATTTCCAGAATCCCCTCGACACTACCCTTGTGGAACATCTCATGGCGACATTACCCAAGAAAAGCCAAAAACCCTCGGTGACGGACGCAATCTTCATGATGAATGCCAACTGGGAACTCACCTCGTTCAACAAGGCGGCGGAGGATCTTTTCGGTCTCAAAGCGGGCAGCGTACTTGGCTGCAACTGCCACGAAATATTTGGTAACGACCAGCGATTTGCGGAACTTTTCTCATCCCTCTGCCCCGCCATTTCCGCAGGGAAAATAGTCACCGATTTCAACTTGGTCATTGAAAATACGACCACCAACAAACTGACCGCCGTGCTGGCGACCGCTGTTCCAATTCCCGGCAAGGAGGGAAATCCCTCCGGCGCTATTGTTATCTTTCAGGACGCTTCCTCGAGCTACATGTGCACCAGAATGATTCTAGACAGTATCGCTGACGGGGTATTTACCGTCGACCGCAACTGGAAGATAACATCTTTTAATGCTGCCGCCGAGTCCATCACCGGCTGGAAAAAAGAAGATGCCATCGGCAAATTCTGCGGTGATGTCTTCCATTCCAGCATCTGCGGCAAAAGCTGCGCCATCGCCCAGAGTCTGTACAGCGGCAAACCCGTGCCGAACCGCTCAATCACCATTGGCCATATCGATGGCAGTCGGATCCCCGTCAGCATCTGCGCTTCCCCCCTCACCGACCATGAGGGCAACATTATCGGCGGTGTCGAAACCTTCCGTGATCTTTCCGCCATTTCCATGCTGCAGAAACAGCTGAGCAAAAGCTACACCTTTGACGAGATCATCAGTAAAAGTGTGGCAATGCAGCGAATTTTCAGTATTCTTCCGGAGATTTCCCGCAGTCCGAGCACCGTGCTGATTCTCGGAGAAAGCGGAACAGGCAAGGAACTGGTAGCCAGGGCCATTTACCATGCCAGTACGCGCAACGACAAACCCTTTGTCGCCGTCAACTGCGGCGCCCTGCCTGAAACCCTGCTGGAATCAGAGCTGTTCGGCTACAAGGCCGGTGCCTTTACCGATGCCAAACAGGACAAGCAAGGCCGCTTTGCCGCCGCTGAAAAAGGCACCCTCTTTCTTGACGAGATAGGAGATATTCCCCAGTCACTGCAGGTTAAACTGCTGCGCGTTCTGCAGAATAGAGTATACGAACCCCTTGGTTCCAATGTCCCGATTAAGGCGGATGTCCGCATCATCACGGCAACCAACCGCGACCTGCAGGAGCTTGTCAACAAAGGTCTGTTCCGTGAAGATCTTTTTTATCGTCTCAACGTGGTCAAAATCCACCTCCCGCCGTTGCGGGAACGCATGGAGGATGTGCCCATATTGATCGACCATTTCATCAAACAGTACAGCGCCCAGCAGGGAAAAGACATTGTTGGAATTTCCAGTGCGGCATTGAATCTCCTCATGCGTTACAACTATCCGGGCAATATCAGGGAACTTGAAAATATTATTGAATATGCTTTTATTCTCTGCGAAGGCGGGTTCATTCAGCCGGAACACCTGCCTGAACCATTTGCCGTACCAGCCATCAAAACAGGCACAGACAGCGAGAATGCTTCAGCAAAACAGGGCCTGCAAACTCTTGAAGAAATTGAAAAACAGGCCATTTACATGGCCCTGGAAAGAAACAACTGGAAACGGATGGCAACCTGCCGCGAGTTGGGTATTTCCAAAGACACCCTGCGGCGGAAAATCGATCGTTATAAACTGGAAAGCGAATTTTCCAAACAACTGGATGAATTGCCTGAAGAGCAGCCATATGCCCACATGAACGGCAACCCTCAGGAAACAGCAAAAATCTAGAGTAAAGAGAATCAAATGCAACCGCACTCTCTTGCTCCAGGGAAAAGCCCCGCATCAAAGATAACCGGAATTCCCCTTCCCCATCAGGCGGCGGACGTCCTCCTGGCTTCATATCCCTTTCTGGTTCATTTTCTGACAATTGCAGGCTCCTGGTTTTGTTCTGCCCGGATTGTTTTTTGGAATCGTTGCGCATCCATCTGCGGTTATGGCTTTTTGGTCGTTGTCTGGATTACATCGGAATAATTAGAGATTTTCATGAACAAAGAGGTAATGCAAGGATAAATGCCGCTGAAATACATTAAGGAATATCCTTGAGCAGGATTCTGCCCCACATGGGCAGGAAAAGCTCATTTGTCCGTTAACTTGCTGGACAAAGGCAACCTGGACAGTAGAATTATCCAGTTGATCTTAATGGGTTATCAGCTTTGATTATTGTCGCCAGGGGGCTTGGCAATGGGTATTCGTAAAAAAGTTCTGGTCAGTATCGGCGTGGTTTCTCTCAGTCTGACCGCGATCTTTTATGTTCTGTTTAAAACAGTAATTCTCAATAATTTTGACGCAATAGAAGAAAATTTTGTCCACGATAACATTTCCCGGGTCAGCGCCATCATCGTGGATCAGACAAAGTCCCTTGATACCATCGCCCATGACTGGGCCAGCTGGGATGACACCTACGATTTCATCTTCAGCCGCAACAAAGAATATGAGGAAGCCAATATTGTCGAAGACACATTCCTTTCAAGTGCCAAAATTGACTATCTGCTCTACTTTGACACTGAAGGCAAGCTTGTCCACGGCACCTTCTATGATCCCGAGCAACAATCCCTGATTCCCGTTCCCACCAACCTCCTTTCGCAACTCGCCGACAAAAAACAGCTTTTCCACCATCCCGTTAATGACAGTCATTTCACCGGACTCATCATGATTTCCGACGAGGTCCTGCTCATTTCTGCCCGGCCTATCTTGAAAAGTGACGGAGAAGGGCCGCACCGCGGTACGCTGATCATGATGCGCATCCTCAATGAGGAACGAATCCAGGCGATGAAAGACATAACCAAGATGGATTTCTCCACCCATATTATCAATACCCCTCTGCCTCATACCGACTCTTTTGAGATTCTCGACACCATTCTGGCCAACCCTGACAATTTCATCATCAACCCCCTGGACAACGATTCCATAGCCGGCTACGGGATCATGAAGGACATTTTCGGCCAACCGCTTCTTCTTGTTCGGCTGGCTGTTCCAAGAACCATTCACATCCAGGGACATCGAACCCTGAACTATCTCCTCTGGACCACAATTATCACCAGCCTGACCTTTTCTCTGCTCGTCTTCATCATTCTGGACAGGCTGGTGCTCAATAGATTGGCCGTACTCAACAATGATGTGCTGAAGATCAGCAAGTCGGCCCATCCGGCTTTCCGGGTTCAGGTATCAGGCTCTGACGAATTCGCCAGTCTGTCCACCTCGATCAATACCATGCTGGACGCCATTGACAAAAACCAGCTTGACCAGAAGGAAAAAGAGGTACGCCTGCGCACCATAGCCGAGTTTACCCGTTCCGGCCTGTTTATCACCCAGGGGCCGAAACTTATCTATGTCAACTCCGTCATGGAACTTATTACGGGATACACTTCTGAAGAGCTTTTCAGCATGAACTGGTGGGACATCTTTCACCCCGATTACCGGGGATATCTGCGTTCTAAAATCATGGAGACCCAGAAAGTCGGATCGCCGCCGGAACAATATGAAGTAATGATCATCAAAAAAACAGGGGAAGAGGGGTGGCTTGATTTACGTATCAAGCATGTTACCTTCCAGGGCAACCCGGCAAGTTTCGGTGTCTGTACGGATCTGTAAATCCCATCTTAACGAGCCTCTTGCAAAATGAACGTCGTAGCGAGATCGAGAGAAAAATATTCTGTGCAAGGATGAGTTGTGAAATCGCCCGGAAGCGTAGCAGTGCTACGCCCAGGACGATTTCACAAGGAAGACGCCGCACAGGTTATTTTTAGCCGATCGGAGTAGATGTTCATTTTGCAAGAGGCTCTAACATCACTTCTTTCCTAAAAACGGAACCTCTATAATTTACCCAAACATCTTTGCGATCCTCCCCCAAAAAAATTATATCATAATTTGGGGGGAGAGATTCTAATCACTTTTTTCTGGCAAGAAGTTTGCTTAACTAATATTTACCATGATAGACTCTTCATCGAAGATGGCTGTTATGGTAAAGATTCCGTTTCCGGATTCTCCGCCAATTTCAACAATGCACCCCAAAAAAGGCTGGCCACAATGCCTGACGCCAACAAGACCAAAAAAGAGCTTCTTGAAGAAATAACCAGGCTGAAATCCCGCATTGCGCAACTGGAGCAGGAGAGACCCGGCGTACGGCACGATCATGACGACTGGCCCAGAAAATATCATTTTTTCGAATCCTTTATTGATGAGTTGATAGAACCGCTGATTGTCATTGATACGAATTACAAGGTCAAATACGCCAATAAAGCCGCTTATCAAATCTCCGGCGAGTCATTTTTCGACAAGGAAGAAGATATTCCTTGCCACAAGCTGCTTTTCAATTCTGAGACGAAATGTGACCTGAACGGCCAGAGTTGCCTGTTGCAGAAGGTTATCCAGGATGGCAGGCATGCCACCATTGATTACAAGATTCCACTGGCAAACGGTGAGGAAATTATTTACGAGATTCTCGGCTCCCCCATCTGTGGGCCTGACGGGACCCTGGTTGGCATCGTTTCAACCATCCGGGATGTGACCCAGCAACGATATGAGCAGAAAATGCTGGAAAACGGCCATGATTTCCTTGAAATGCGGGTCCAGGAAAGAATGAGTGAACTGATCGACCTGAACCAGGCCCTGCGCCAGGAAATTAAACAACGTCAGGAAACCGAACAGAAGCTGCGCTGGGCCAAGGAACAGGCCGAACTGCTCTACCAGCTGTCACCCTGTGCTATTTTTACTGTTGATTCGGATCGTTATGTCACATCATGGAACAAAAAGACCGAGGAGATCACCGGCTACTCCCACGATGAAATCAAGGGCAGAAAATGCTTTATCTTCTGTTCGCAGCCGTGCATGCTGCTCTCTGACGAAATAGAGAAACCCATCATAAGACATGAATGCACCTTGCGCACCAAAGACGGCCGCAAACTCTATATCTTGAAAAGTTCCGACTTTCTGCGGGACCCCAACGGCAAAGTCATCGGCGGCATTGAATCCTTTGAAGACATCACCCAGCTCAAACAGATGGATATCATGCTGCGCACCGAGCGAGACAAAATCCAGGGCATGATCGCGGCAACCAAACAAGGCCTGCATATTCTCAACTCAAACTATGAGATTGAGTTCCAGAATGATGTCCTGAAAAATATCTTCGGCGACCAGATCGGCGCTAAATGCTACAAGGTATACAAACATCGCGATGAGCCCTGCCCCAACTGCCGCATGCACAATGTAATCAAAAACAACCAGATAGAGCATGCCGAAGACATCATCTTCCAGGGCCGGCATTACAGCCAGAGCTACGCGCCGTTCAAGGACACGGACGGGCAGACAAAATGCCTGGTGCTGCTGAGGGACATCACCGTTGAAAAGGCAAACAGGCTGAAAACCCTGCGCACAGCCCAGCTGGCCTCAATCGGGGAGCTTGCCGCAGGCGTTGCCCATGAAATTAATAACCCGATCAACGGTATTATAAATTATGCCCAGATCATCATGGATGACACTGAGCCAAATGACCCGCGGACCGTTCTGCTGGCACGCCTGATCAGTGAAGGGGAACGGGTAGCGGATATCGTCAGCAAACTGCTCGCCTTTGCCCGCCAGAGAGATGATGAAAAGGAGCCCTTTGGAAAAATTGACATCAAAAATGTGCTGGAAGATTCATTCTCCCTTTTTGAACATCAATTTCTCAAAGATGGGATCATCACCCACATCTATTTCCCGGAGAGTATTCCACCACTGCGGATTCACCCGCATCAGCTCCAGCAGGTCTTTGTCAACCTCCTCAGCAATGCCCGGCATGCCTTGAATGACCGTTACAAAGGCGCGGACCCCGGCAAACTTCTTGAGATCAAAACCTCCCTGGTGCAGACAGAGAAAGGAGGCCAGGTGAGAATGACGTTTACTGATCATGGAACCGGCATTGACAAGGAAATAATCAATATGGTTTTCAACCCCTTTTTCTCCACCAAAAAACCCGGGGAAGGAACAGGACTGGGATTAAGCATCAGCCAGGGTATAATTCAGAGTTTCCAGGGCCAGATTGCCCTGGAAAGCGAGGCTGGGAAATATACCAGGGTAATCATTGAACTCCCGGTCCAGACAGAATGATTGACAAGCCAAGCAACAAGAGGACAAAAAAATGCAAAGCCCTTCAGTGAACAGTGACGATAAGACAATTCCCAAGCAAGATGAGAATGCCTTCTGGGTCGCCCTGAACAAACAGTACCAGTTTCTGTCATCCATAATTGATGAAGTTGTGGACCCCATCATAGTCATCGGCACTGACTTCAGAGTAAAGTTTGCCAACCGGGCAGCCTGTAACTTTGCCAGGGACAACGCCTGCATTCACGCAACCGAACCCTTCTGCTACAAACTGATTTTTGACTCGGACATCCCCTGCAATCAAGCAGGCAGAGACTGCCCGCTGATCATGGTGCTCGAGAGCGACTCAACGGCCATCATAGAAATTGAACACGTCAAAGCTAATGGCCTGAAACGTTTTTTCGAAGTGCAGGCCTCGCCGCTCAATAACAAAGATGGTGAGCTTCTGGGAGTTGTTGAATCATTCCGGGACGTCACGGAGAGAAACAAATACGCAGACATGCTGGAAAAGGGCCACGAGGAACTGGAACAGCGTGTTTTTGAGCGGACGGAAGAGTTGTTGAAAAGTAACGAGATTCTTGCCGAGCAGATTACCCGTCGTCAGGAGATAGAAAGAATTCTCCGGGGCGAAAGGGATAAATTCCACTGTATGCTGATGGCCATGAAACAGGGAATGCACATCCTCAACACTGACTATAAAATTGAATTCCAGAATGATGTAGTCCTTTCCCTGCTTGGCGACGCAATTGGCCGCCACTGCTATAATGTCTATAAACAGCGTTCCCATCCCTGTGATCCCTGCCTGATGACCCAAGCCATAAAAACCGGCCAGGTGCAACGGGCGGAGGAACTCATGAGCAATGGCCGTTACTTCAGCCAGAGCTACTCCCCTTTTCAGGACATTGACGGCAAAACCAAGTGTCTCATTCTGCTCAACGATATAACGGAAGAAAAGGCCTATGCGGCAAAAAAAATCCGGACCAGCCAGCTTGCCTCCATCGGCGAACTGGCGGCCGGAGTTGCCCACGAAATCAACAATCCGATCAATGGCATCATAAATTATGCCCAGATTCTCCTGGACGACATCGGCAGCAAGGAGACAATATCACCAATCCTCAAGCGTGTTATCAGTGAGGGTGAAAGAATTGCCGATATCGTCAGCAAACTTCTTTCCTTTGCCCGCCAGGGCGATGATGACAGCCAGGCATTTATGGAAACCAGCGTTCCCGATGTTTTGGAAAACTCTCTCGCCCTGGTCCGCCATCAGCTAATTAAAGACGGCATAATTATTGCTGTTCACACTCAACCAGATGTTCCCAATGTTTGGGTGCATCCCCAACAGCTTGAACAGGTCTTCATTAACCTGCTCAGCAATGCGCGGTATGCATTAAACGAAAAATTCAAAGGAAAGGACAAAAACAAACGGCTCGATCTGCAAATCAGCACTTTTGAGGCTGGAAAGACCTATGTCCGGACATCGATCAAAGATTACGGCATTGGCATTCCACCGGGTATTATCGACTTTGTCTGCAATACCTTTTTCTCCACCAAGAAATCAGGAGAGGGGACGGGTCTTGGGCTCAGTATCAGCCAGGGTCTGGTAAAAAAATTCAACGGATTTTTACATATCGAAAGCGAATCTGGGCACTATACCAACATTTCGGTAGATCTGCCCGCTTACACAGGTGGCCAGAATGATGGACAGCATTGACAGAATCGGTATGGATGAAGTGACGAAAAAAAACAGCGCCATTTTGATTGTTGATGATGAAGAAAGTCTTCGTCTCACCTTTAAAATGTTTCTCAGCAGAGAGGGTTACGGGCCGGTATTTGTCGCCACTTCCTATGATGAGGCCTTGGACCTGCTTGAAAAACAGCAGTTCGATCTTATCATCAGCGATATTGTCATGGAGGGTTCTTCAGGCATTGATCTTCTGCGCCGCGTCAAAGAAATTGGCAGGAAATGTCCGGTAGTTATGGTAACAGGCTACCCGAACATCAATTCAGCGGCCGAGGCGGTTCGCTTAGGTGCCTTTGACTACCTTGCCAAGCCCGTGAAAAAAGACAACCTTCTGCGGACAGCGCGCATGGCCCTCCAGCAGTATGCCCTGCATAAGGAAAATGAGCAGCTTATTCTGGAAAAAGAGAGATATCAGCAGTATCTGGAGACCGTGTTCCGCAGCATCAAAGACCTCGTTGTCACCGTTGATGCGGAAATGATGATCATTGATATGAACAAAGAGGCCCGCAAGTGGCTGGAAAAACTCAACCCGGGCACCGAGCCGAAGGGCCGGATTGATGAACTGCCTTTTTTTGCTGAAATTTTCGGTTTTGACACCCAGACTGTGCTTAAAAATGAACTTGAAGTCCCTGAACACCGGATGGAATTTGAATTCGAAGGGCATGATGTCACCATTTTCAGGGTCAGCGCGGCACCTCTGCTCACTTCGGACGGCCATTTCCTTGGAGTTGTATTGGTTGCCCGTGACGTGAGCCGCCTTGAGGCTCTTGAGCAACGGGAGAAGCGAATCGGCCTGCACAGATTGATCGGCAGCAGCAGGGCCATGCAGACTGTCTATACTCTCATAGAAAATGTGGGCAAGGTCGACACCACTGTGTTGATCACAGGAGAAAGCGGCACAGGCAAGGAACTTGTCGCGGAAGCCCTGCACGCCGAAAGCCACAGAAAAGACATGCCGCTTATCAAGGTCGATTGTACGGCAATACCGGAAAACCTGCTGGAAAGCGAACTGTTCGGCCACAAGAAAGGGTCCTTTACTGGGGCGGACCGAGACCGCAAAGGACGTATTCTATCGGCGGACGGCGGCACTCTTTTCCTTGATGAAATCGGGGATATTTCGTCGATGATGCAGTTGCGCCTGCTCCGTTTTCTGCAGGAACGCACCTTTTATCCCGTTGGCGAAGACCAGCCCATGAAAGTTGATGTGAGGGTCATTGCGGCAACCAACGCGGACCTGAAGTCCCAGGTCATCGCAGGGAGATTCCGGGAGGATCTTTATTACAGACTTAAAGTTGTCGATATCATCCTTCCCCCATTGCGTGAACGTTATGACGACATTCCTCTTCTGGTCAAAAAATTCATCGACCGTTTCAGTAAAAGACTCGACAAGCCTATTAATGGTATCTCAGACCAGGCGCTGGGCCAGCTTGTAAAACACAAATGGCCGGGCAATATCAGAGAACTGGAACATATTATCGAACGCGCCTGCGTTCTCTGTTCCGGGGCAACCATCACCCTGTCCAATCTGCCCCTTGAGCTCCAGAACCAGGAGAGCGCGGAACTTCCTGAACATGTAGCCTTATCCCATTTACAGACCAAAGACGCAGAGTGGTCAGACAATGAAGGAGAACGTATTTTAAATACATTGCGCATCACTTACGGCAACAAAGCCCAGGCCGCCCGCATCCTCGGTATTGACCGCAGCACCCTGTACAGAAAAATAAGGCAGTTTGACATTGATCTATCACAGCTTGAACTAAGTTCTTAAAACATCCAGTCAACCACTGCTGACTGCAGTGGTTGAGCCGCAAGACTCACAGTCAAGGAAATGTTTTGGTCAGTCCTTGCTCCTTTTGAGTTGCGGTCACAGAATCAGCGCGGTTCGCTTAACTCTAAAGGAATTTTTCTTAAATACTTAAGAACATAGCTTTTGCATTTCTCCCCTGCACAGGTGGGGAGATCAGCCTGGTAAATTAAGGGATAATATTCCGTGAATTATGCCCTAGTTTATCTGTGGAGGATTTAATGAATTTCAGCTTTCGCAACTTTCTGATTCTTCTTCTGGTGGCAGTGGCTGTTCTTATCGCCTTAAATTTCTGGAAGGCGGAAAATAAACTTCCCTACGTTGATTATTCCACTTTTGTGGCCCAGTTGAATGATAAAGAGATCACAAAGGTGACCATGGAAGGAGGTTTAATTGAAGCAACAGATAAATTTGACCGCCAGTATCAGACCCTTGCGCCTGATATCCAGACTATTCTGGCTAAACTTGAAAATCAGAACATTACAATTACCACGCGTCCCGCCAAGGGAACATCCTCCTTGCTCTTTTCACCATTCCTGTTGATCATTGTTCTCGGCGGTTGGATGTATTTCTTGATGCGACAGCAAAAGGGCAGTGGTTTTACCAAGAGTAACGCACTGATAACACCAGAAAAAAAACTTAATATCACCTTTGCGGATGTTGCAGGTATTCCCGAAGCCAAGGAAGAGCTTGTCGAAACCGTGGAATTTTTGAAAAACTCAAGCAAATTCACTAAACTCGGGGGACGCATTCCCAAAGGCGTGCTTCTTCAGGGTCCGCCTGGAACAGGCAAGACGCTGCTGGCCAAAGCAATTGCAGGTGAAGCGGGTGTTCCATTCTACAGTATGAGCGGATCTGATTTTGTCGAAATGTTTGTCGGCGTTGGCGCATCAAGGGTGCGTAATCTTTTTGAACAGGCAAAAAAAAACGCTCCCTGCATCATTTTCATTGATGAAATTGATGCAGTCGGAAGAAGCCGGGGAGCAGCAGGAGCACAAGGAGGACAAGACGAAAGAGAGCAGACCCTGAATGCCTTGCTGGTTGAGATGGATGGCTTCAAATCAGGAGAAACGGTCATTATAGTTGCAGCAACCAATCGTCCGGATGTGCTTGACCCGGCCCTTCTTCGTCCTGGTCGTTTTGATCGGCAGGTAAATATCTTACCTCCGGATGTAAAAGGAAGAGAACAGATTCTGGACGTGCATGCCAAAAAACTGATCATGGGCAAAGATGTCGCCCTTAAGAAGGTCGCCAAAAGCACTCCGGGTTTCACCGGGGCAGAGCTTGCCAATCTCATGAATGAGTCTGCGTTGATGGCGGCCCGTAAAAACAAGAATTTTATCGAAACAATCGATATTGAAGAGGCAAAAGACAAAATACTCATGGGAGCTGAAAGGAAAGGCATGGTCATCAGTGAACAGGAAAGAAAGGTGACGGCCTACCATGAGGCTGGACATGCCATTGTTGCAGAATTGCTGCCTGATGCCGACCCGGTCCATAAAATAACCATTATCCCGAGAGGAAGGGCAATGGGCGTGACGCAGCAAATCCCATTGGACGACCGACACTCCTATTCGCGGGAGTATCTTAGATCCAGGGTAATGACTCTGCTGGGCGGGAGGACCGCGGAAGAGATTGTCTTCAACCAGTTTACCACAGGTGCGAGCAGTGATCTTCAGTCCGCCACAGAAATCGCCACCAGGATGATTTGCGAATGGGGCATGAGTGATCTGCTCGGCCCTCGCGCCTATGTCGTAGCTGACCAGAGTTTTCTTCAAACAGGGGTTACCAAACGTTCCTACAGTGATGAAACCGCCCAGGCTATTGATATGGAAATCAATAAAATCATAGAAGATTGCTACCAGGAAACCATGATTATTCTTGAGGGGAAAATAGCCTATCTCCACAAACTTGCTGAAACACTTCTGGTGTCGGAAACCATTGATGCGGAAGAGGTCAATATTATATTAAAATGCAAAGAACTCAGCAGGGTAAACGAAGAATTGTTGCGAAACAGGCAACAGCGCACACGTCCAACATAGCGCCACACTTGTGTAGCTACAAAAGTGTGGCATGCAACACTTTCTGCCACACTTTTGTGTAGCATCCCCACCGCCAAATTGAGCCGTTATTCATTTTTTTTATTTTTCTCCTGTATTCTGCACGCATTCTAATTTTTCCGAACAACAGCCTCACAACACCTTGGCACTGTTTATGCTTAAGGCTTATTCCAAACAGTTTCGCAGGCGTAAGCCACATTTAAATTCAGAGGGTCGAGTTTTTTAGGAGCCTGACTTTTTCATTTATTCTCAAAAGGAGAAAGAAAATGGGTTTGAAAACAGGAAAACAAATTGGCCTGGCTGCATTAATCGCTATGGCAGCACCTTTAGTACTGCCAGTCAGTGGTAATGGAGAGGTCTTTGAGCTAAGCAGCCTTGCCAGCCTATATGAGGGGGTCAGCTTTGATCATGACATGCATATTGAGGCAGTTGAAGACAATTGTTCTCTATGCCATCATCACACAGCAGGTACTCCACCTGAAAATCAAACATGTATTCCGTGTCACAAAGACAGCCCCGAAGCGGACTCACCTGCATGCAGCAGTTGCCACGTCATCGAACCATTTTCTTCAGCCAATCTTTCCATCAGCGAAGAGAATTCACTTCTTCATCACAAAGTAAAACCAGGGCTTAAAGCCGCTTTTCACCAGAACTGCATGGGTTGTCACCAGGAAACTGGAGGGCCAGTTGGTTGCCAGGATTGTCACGCCATGACCGAAAAAGGTGAGAAATTTTTCAATACTGGACAATACGCACCAAAACCAGGCAAGGAAACCGGACATCATTAAAAAATAAACCGCAACTGACCATTGACTAATGCATAGGTGAAAATATGAAGAAATTGAACAGGAGAAATTTTATCAAGGGTAGCCTGGCAGGAGGTATCGCTGCCGCCGCTGCCGCCGGTAAAGCCAAAAATGCTTCAGCTGCCGGGGGAGATTTTGGCGGATATCCTGATAGCATGGGAGTGTTGGTGGACATGACCAAATGTGTTGGCTGCCGCACATGTGAAGCAGCCTGCAACAAGGAACAGGGGCTGCCTGAACCGGATAAGCCTTTTGATGACTACAGCGTGTTTGATGAGCACCGCCACGGCGGATTGCCCCGCCGTACTACAGAAAAGGCCTATACTGTGGTAAACCGCTACAATGTTGAAGGACGCGAACACCCGCTTTTTAGAAAAATTCAATGTAATCACTGTAATGAACCCGCCTGCCTTACCTCCTGTTTTGTAAACGCCTACACCAAAACCCCGGAGGGGGCGGTCATCTATAACCCAAAGGTATGTGTCGGTTGCCGCACATGCATGATTGCCTGTCCGTTTTATATTCCGGCATACAGTTATTCCAGCGCAATCAACCCGGTTGTAAAGAAATGCATCATGTGCTATGACACCCGCCTTAAATTCGGACGTCCTCCGGCATGTGTTGAATCCTGTCCGCAAGGCGTAATGACCTTCGGCAAAAGGAAAGACCTTATTACCCTTGCCCATGAAAAAATTGAGGGAAACCCGGGGAAATACGTCGATCACCTTTATGGAGAACATGAAGTAGGCGGTACATCGTGGATGTATCTCTCTGATGTGCCATTTGAAGAGATCGGTTTTGACACACATCTGGGCAAGGATCCAATTATCAGTTACGTCAAGGATTTTCTTGCCATCGTCCCCATGGTTCTCTGCATCTGGCCAGCGTTGTTCACCGGCTTTCATCTCCTGTCAACCAGGAAGCAGGCAAATAAAGAAGAGTCGACCAAGGCATAACAGGAGGAAAAAAAATGAATAAATTACTAGCTGAAGGCTTCCAGCCCATCGATACCCTGATAAAACCAAACACCAACAACCCTTGGTCATGGAAAGATAAACTGCTTCTCGGATTAACTCCACAGGAATACACCAAGCAACTTTTTCGCAATCCTTTTAACTGGATACTTGCCATTATCTATGCAGTCGGCATTCCGATACTTGTCGGCCGTTTCATTTTCGGCCTCGGCTGGGCTACCCACAGCTCCTATGATTATCCCTGGGGGCTCTTTCTCGGCTGGGGTCTGTTTGTCATGGTTCCCTTATCCGCTTCCGGGTTTATGATGGGAACCACGGTAGAACTTTTCGGCAGAAAGGATTTCAAGCCGATTGAACGTCTCGGCCTGTTAAACGGCCTGCTCGGTTACTTCTTTGCTGTCGTATTTCTCCAGGTTGACCTCGGGCAGCCATGGCGTCTTGTTTACCCAATGTTTGTTTCCCTTGGACCTGCAGCGGTTCTCTTTCTGGTAGCCTGGCATGTTGCCACCTATCTCTCGGTGCAGATTGCCGAGCTGGTGCCGGCAACCAGCGAGTTAATGGGATGGGTGAAACCCAAAAAATTCATCAAAAGTATCGTACTGGGTCTCACCATTGCGGGAATCATCCTCTCCACCCTGCACCAGGGCGCTTTGGGAGCCCTCTTTACCTATGCGCCCGGCAAGGTCCATCCCCTCTGGTTTTCGGCGGCCTTCCAGTGGTTTCATTTTTTCTGTTCCTCCATATTCGGCGGTCTTTCCATGCTGATTGTGGTCAGCACCCTCAGTAAATGGTTCCTGCAGTGGCGATGCGATGCCAATTTCACCAAAAATCTCGACAAGATTACTCTGGGCATCGCCAAGGGTTGTTCACTGGCCCTCATCACCTACCTTGTCATCAAACTGGTTGCCCTTGCCCATGATAATGAGTGGGGATATCTCCTTTCCGGCTGGGGCCAGCTGTATCTCTTTGAAATAACGGCAGGGTCCATTCTGCCGCTTGTTTTCTTTACCATGGCCATCCGGACGAACAGGGCCGGACTCGCCCGCTTCGCCGCCTTTGTCGCGGTATTCGGCATCGCGTTAAACAGGTTAAATACCGCCCTGATAACCTTCAACTGGCATCTTTATCAGGAAATTCCTCACTGGCGTGAGGTTATCATCGCCCTTACCGTGTATGCCACCTATATTGTGGTTTACCGGGCGGTACTGTATCGTCTGCCTATTCTTTATACGTGGCAGGGGGATTCCAAATAAAGTCTCATCACCTGAACATTTAATATCAAAGACAGGGGAGGCACATGTCTCCCCTGTCATCTCAAGGCTGCCAATGATTCTTCCTCTCAAATCAACGATCTACACTATTTACCTGGCAGTTTTCGTCGCCTTGGTAATCCTGCTCAGCCAGGGAGTTCGTCAGTATCAACTCTATCAGGAACATGAAGCCATTATCGCCCGCACGGAAAGTCTTATTTTTCAATTTTCCATTATCCGCGAACATGCCTCTGAGGCCCTTCTTGAAGATCAGCAAGCGAAACTTTTTTCCGGCATCTCCTCTGAAATGGAAAAACTCAACACCAACCTGACTGCCATTCTTAACGAAAAAAACATCGGAGATGAATATAAACTGACCTTTTTAAACAGCATTGATCTGCCCGGCATCATCCTGCTGCTGAAAAAAATTGAATCCGGCTCAGGAGGGATTGAAAACATTCGAAACTTGAACAGTGAGATGCGTACTCTGGGTGAAAGGCTCATCCTCTTTGACAGGTTATTGGTAAATAACGCCAAAAAGAAGTTAATCGGCTTTCAGAATATTATTATCGGCACTGCCACTTTCGTCGTATTTTTACTGGTGACAGTGCTGACCCTTTTTCATCGTCAGCTGATTGTTCCCTTGCTGCAGCTGATCAGCAAAAGCAGTGATGCAGCTTCTGGTCAGAACAGCAGCATTGAGCTGAATAGTCCATCCAAGGAATTGACCAATCTGACCGGCACCATTGCCGATTTGCTGGGGCAACGCAGTGAATTGCAGATGCAACTGCAAAACTCACGGCAAACCTTTTTAGAGCTTGTCAATGCGCAGAAAGGTTTTTTTGCTGTAATTTCACCCTCCGGCAAAATCATTGATATCAGCGGCAATATTGCCGAAAAATGCGGCTTCAGTCCGGAAGAATTAGCTGGCAGACAATGGCATGACTTTTTCTGTACACCGCGCAATATTGCTGACACCAAAATTTCCGAGGCGCAATTTCTTGAGGACCTCACCACAGGCCAAATTTTTCACCTGTCACTGGCGACAAAAAACCAAACGCCCTCTTTTCACGTCCGTTGCAGCTTCATTAAATATCCAACGGGCAGCACAGAATCATACCTTATATACTGCCTGGGGCTTGATATGTCCGAAGAGCAGGCAAAAATTGAGGAACTGGAACAGTGCCTTGCTGCTGAAAAAAATAAAAAGGCGGAAATGGTGCGTGTTTCACACCTGGCCGTACTTGGTGAACTGTCGACAGGCGTTGCCCATGAGGTCAGCAATCTCAGCAACGGGATTATTAATTATGCCCAGGTGCTGGCCGATGCTGCCTGCGATCCCGACTTTGAAATTGAACGAGATAAGCTTTTCAAGAAGATTATTGTAGAGGGAGAAAAAATAGCCGGTCTTGCCAAAAACCTGCTCGCCTATGGGCAAGATGATGCAGAATCAAAAGAACTTGCCCCGATTGAAGACATTTTACAGAATTCACTCAATCTCATGAGCCACTACTTTAAAATCGACGGAACCGCCGTTGAAACAAACTTCAACACCACCTTGCCGTACAGAACCAATGGACGACAGATGCAACAGGTCTTTCTCAACATACTTAACAATGCCCGTCGAGCACTCAACGAACGTTATACGCAAAAGGACGGAAACAAGATACTCAGAGTCAGCACCAGTGAAATTGAAAAAAACGGGAAAAAGATAATCCGCCTGATCTTCACCGATTTCGGCATCGGAATATCAGCTGAGAACTTAAAAAAGGTTTTTGAGCCTTCATTTTCAACGAAACCGGCATCAGAAGGAATTGGTTTGGGGCTTACAGTCAGCCGCGAACTTGTTGCGCAGCATCAAGGCGAAATTTATCTGGATAGCCAGCTAAATGACCACACAACCGTGACGGTAGAACTTCCGGTTAATTGACCACCACAAAAGTATCCGGCGCGGCACCCAGTTCGATCCACCCTGCAACCTTGTTTGACGAAAGGTCAATGACGGAAACTCCCCCTTTCTGCTCATCGCCCACATAAAGCCACTGACGGGAGAGCGCAACGTCCATTTCAAATGGCATCCCACCCACTTTGATACTCCGGGAGACATTGAGTTGACCGGGTCTCAGCAATGAAACATTACCTGCCCCGTAATTCGAAATATAAATATGGCTGTTGCCGAAAACAAGCCGCCTCGGTTTGATGCCCACATTAAAACGCGACTTGTTCCTGCCCCCGGGAAGCTCAAAAACAGAAACCGAGTTACTGGAACTTTCTGCCACATAGAGATAGTTATCCCGGACCAACAGGCCATCAGGTGTTCCGCCTGTATCAACCGTATTGACGATCGTCAAGGAAGTTGCATCCAGGAAATAGATCTTCTGGGCATATGCACAGGAAATCGCAAGCAAATTCTGCTCCTCGAGATAGAGCATATATTTGGGGCGCGAGCCAACGCGAATCTGCCCGTCAAGAGTCCCGGTTTGCAGGTCGAGTCGAACCAGATTGTTGCCCATCTCATCAAGAAGAAAAGCCCACTTACCGTCGGCACTGACCGTCATATAGGTTGATTTTACCGAAAGGGGTATCCTGATTTGATCGATCAGCCGGTTTGAGGTGAGTTCAAAAATCTTCACGGCTGAGGCCTTCGACGCAAGAACGTAGAGACGATTCGTTGCCATGTCTGCAATAAGAGTGGTCGGCTTACCACTGATACCTATGGAGCCGCACACCATATTCACATCTGTTCTGACGATGTAAAGGGTATCAAGTTCCGGGCAGGATACATAGGCCAGATCCGTCACTAGAGGAATGCTCTGCAGGGAAACGGTCATTTTCGGACTGATGATGGCGGTTCCCTGCATGGAAGCTGCAGCATCCCATGTCAGGAAAAGCGAGGTACTGTCTTCTTTGGCAAGATGGAGTTCTGTGGGAAGATTGATTTCAACAACCGGGTTGTCTACTGACAGAAAAATTTTTCCCCCCTCACGATCAAGGGCAGCCTTTTCCAGGGTGAATCTGATGCTCTGATACTGGCCTGCCGGAACCCCGCCCCGCCCGGCAAGAATCTGGCCGTTGGCACGAACATCCTGGTGCTGGAGTTCCTCCCGCATTGTCCTGAGAGGGAACCAGGTATTATATGAGCCGATTTCAAGATTACTGATTTTCATCCACAAATTCGGGCCTTCAGGGTCTTGCAAACGCAAGAAGACAGAAAGCCGCGCATCACCGCTGCTTTCCTGGAGGATTGCGCGGGATAAGGAATTGCCACCAACTGCCCCCCCCTGCTGACAACCGGCAAGAAAAAAAAACCCAAAGAGCAGAACAAGCAAATGCGAGGGAATATTCAATGCAGCCAAACGCGCTTTCATCATAGAAAACCTGCTTTTTTTTATTAATCGTGAAACAACCCGTCAATCTTTGGTGGTATGACAAACAGCACAACCATTATATCCGCCGCCAGGCCACGATTTATAATTCCACCGCAGAATAGCCTGATACGGCGTGCCATGGGCCCGGTGACATGAAAGGCACATGACAATAGCATCATCAGCAGCGGTATATACGGTGCTGTTTATTGTCTCTGTTTTACTGGCTGTGGCAACAGGCGAGATGACGCTATAAACATTATTGGAACCAGTTCCACCGTTATATGCCGCATATTCATCCGTTGAAGATGCCCTGTTCATATCAAAATCAGTAGGGTGCCTCAGCCAGACACCACTGGTACCGAAGGTGCCGGAAGAAATCTTGCCGGCGCCCTGATGAAAGTTACCATGGCACTTGGCACAGAGGCTGCTGATGGTGCCGTCATCATTTTGGGTCTCCAGGGTTCTGTCAATTCCGTAATATTTGTTATGATGATCGCTTGCCGGACGATACTCATATTGCAGATCTTCCCATCCCTGCACGGAGTATAAAAACCGATAACTCTTAGACAGGGTCGTACCATCCTTCCAACTGGTCATATCATTGGCATGATGAGACCTCATCATGGCCTTGATTTCACCGCTTACCATCCGGTCGCCATGACAACCACTGGTTCCGGCGCAGGTGAGTTGAGTGCCTAAATCAACCCCCCCGGGAGGTACATTGCCGAATCGGGTATCAGAGACTGCGATGCCGTCCACATTATGGCCGGTTGCCTCCAGTCCGCTGCTCACCCAGTAGAAATTTCCACCGGCCAGAGTAGTAGCGGTGCCCTCCGTGCCTGTGCTGCCGTATTCCGGAGGGCTGGTTTGCAGGACATATGGCGTGACAAGACCTCCAACACTATTGTTTCCCTGATGACAGCCAATACAGTTGGTATTGAGCAGGGCATCATTGGGTGTAAATGATAAATCCATAGAACCATCTACCAGATTCTGCACAACAGCAGTGCCTCCCTGGCTGTTATGCATGGTATGACAATTGCCGCATTGCCCCGTAACCTTGGCATCGCACACAAGAGGAAACAGGATCAAAGGCAGCGTAACCAGTACCTTGACACCTTTTGTTGTCTTCATGGTCACCCCTTTTTAACGGCCAAATACTTCTACCCGACCATTACCCTCTTCTACAACACAAAGACCGCCCCACGGATCAAATAGTATTTCGATCGGGAAATAAAGCTCACCTCGCGACCAGCCCTTGGCAAGAAAGGTATATTTAAAGCCTCCTTGTGTGTCAAAAACAGCAATGTTCGCCAGATGACGATCAAGAATGTATACATTGCCTGCAGGATCGATTGCCAGAGAGACAGGGAACTCCACCTGCTGGCCAACATCGAAATTCTTTGTCAATTTGCCATCACCGTCAAATTGAATCACTTTTTTATCCAGTTGATCAATGGCCCAGATACCATCATTTGTTAATTTAAAATCAACAATACCAGAGGTACACTCTGAACATGACAGCCACCTCTTCACAGCAAGGTCACTACCCAGCAAGGCAATCTGTCCGGTTTCCTTATCCAGGACATAAAAAGTACCATCCTTATAGTCGATGCGATCCGGCACAAGTACCCGCTCACCATCTTTTATGATATGGGTTAAAATTTCTTTTGCCCTGACATCAATACTTGTGAGACTGTTGCGCCCTTTCTCCACTACCCATATGACCTCGTTGTTATCTCGAACCATATCATAGGGAATCTGCAGCTTGCCATCCGCGGTAAAGGCATGAAGAAAATTGCCCTCACGGGTGAAAGAAAGCAGCCTGTTTCCGCCGCTGTCGACCACATAATAACGTTGCCGCTCAGCATCTATATGCAGGGCAGTAGGCATAATAAGGGCTTGGCCGGATCCCTCACCGTCAAGCGTTACCCTCCAGGACCAGGGTCCGGCAGCCTGAGAAGTTGTCGCGACGATAAAAATTGAGATTGCCAGTAATCCTGACAGACTCATCATATTTTTCACGTACTTCATAGAGACTCCTTCACAAATCGGCATTCTGTAATCGAAAGCGCTGAATCGATATTCCCGTTAGTATCTCTTATGACACTGAATACACAAATCTTTCGATCCACTGTATATCAATTCATATTTAAAATCAGATCCCATGGGCAGATGACAGCTGATGCAGGTCACCATCTGACCGGTTCTGACATCCAGGACCTTTTCCCCCACCGGGTGAGTGAATTTGCCCTGGGTCTCATGACAGCCGGTACAGATGGCATTGCCATCTCCTCTCAGCATGGCAATCCTGTTTGAACCATGTACCTCATGACAACTGATGCACAAGCCCGCTTTCGCTTTCGGATGCCGGTAAAGTTTGTCTTCATACCGGGCAATGGTATCGGTATGACAGCTGCGGCAAACCTGTAACTGGGTGCCTTTTAATAAATTCTTTTCATTACCGGCATGTGGTGAATGACATGCCACACATTTATTTTCTCCCTTGCCCGTTAAATGACTGTGACGGGCAAGCATTCCGGTTGCAACCGCTTCATGACACCGAAGACAGTTCTGTGTGCTGCCCCGTATTTCTCCCTTATCATGACAATCTTTACAACCTTGGGCATAAGGTGCATGCAGGACGTCACGCACAATGCCTTTCCTGCCGCTGCCATGCGGATTGTGACATGACAGACAATTTCGCAGATTGCCGGGATAATTCACATGGCCTTTCTGCAGGTCCTGGGACTTATGACAGGACAGACAGATTTTATCAGGTTCGTCCTTGAGCAATTGCCCATAAACCGATTGATGCGGTCGGTGACAGGAGTAACATTGTCCCTGACCATAAGGGTTATGGGTATATTGATATTTCGGCAACAATTTATCATGGCAGCCGAAGCAGGTTGCGCTTAACTGCTCCTTGAGAAGCCCATTTCTGGAGCTTGCATGCGGTTCATGACAGGTGAGGCATTGTCCGCTGCGCACTGGCTGATGGACCATACCCTGCAGGAAGGCTTTCTGCTCCTTCTCATGACAGGAAAAACAGAGGGCAGAGCCATCCTTATCAAGTAACCCCTTAAAATGGGCCACATGGGGATTATGACAAGCGCCGCATTTACCCTGAGCAAGCGGCTGATGGACAACCTTGCCGCTGAACGCCTCCTTTTTGTGACAATTAAAACAGACAGGATCTGCTGCCGCTGCTATGGGAAAAACGATGACAAGCCAGGAAATGACAACTAGTCGATAATAATGTAACATTACTTTCTGCCCTCCCCAGGATGACACGGGCTGCATTTGCCTTCAGCAAACGGCTTATGACTTACCGGAAATAATAATCCCTTTGCCGGACCGCCGTGCGGATCATGACACTTCAGACAGGAGTCGTTACCCGGACGAATTCCTTGATGTACGGCAGTAAATCGGGTTTCGGTGAGATTATGACATCGGGCGCAGAGTAGACCACCTTTTTCAAGCACAATGCCCTTATTTTCAGAGGCATGAGGTTCATGACAGACCGTACAATCCTTTGTCGCCGGATCATGGGCGACACCTTCCTGCCAATACCTGGAAATCTGCTGATGGCAGCTGAGACAAAGGGCCGGCTGTTTCTTGGCAAGATTTTTCTGGTATACGGAGCCATGCGCCAGATGACAGGCAGAGCAATTAAGATCTTTCACTGGTCCATGCACCACCGGAGTATCATTGATCACTTTTTCCATGCCGCCATGGCAGGCAAGACACAGCTTGCCTGGATTTTCTTGCAAGTTGTAAATATAATCTCCGGCATGCGGAGAGTGACATTTTGCGCACTCTTTTTTAGCAAAAGGCGAATGAGCTATGATATTCGCATTTTGTTTTTCCAGAATCTTATGACAGGAGAAGCAAAGCCTGCCATCCACCTCACTCTCCTTTAACAGATTCTTTCTTTCCCCCTGGTGGGGATTATGACAACGGCTGCAGTCACCATTGGCAAAAGGAGTATGGAGGCTGAAGCTGCCCATCTCTTTCGCACTCTTTTCATGGCAGGAAAGACAGGTGTCCTTCTCATTCTTGACAAGTAATTGTTTCTCAACAGACTCATGAGGTTTGTGACAACCCAGACATTTGCTCTCAGCGGCTGGGGAATGGGAAACGCTGCCCTCACTGTACAGTTTTTTCTCATGACATTTATAACAAATCTGCATAGAGTCGCGCGCCAGCAAAGCCACCCGCGGCGAAACGTGTCCCACATGACAGGCAAGACACTGCCCTTTGCTGAATGGGTCATGGCTGCTTTTGATCTTGCTCTGGTCTTGGCTGGTGTGACAAGTTACACACACCTTTTCGGGAACCATGGCGAGCATATGGCTGTTTTCGCTGGCATGAGATGCATGGCACTTCAGACAAAGCCCTTCAGTATAAGGCTTATGCTGGCTGATCATTTTCACGTTGCTGCGTGGATGACAGGCTAAACATCCCGCATTGGCATCGCCTTTAATCTGCAGCTGCCCTTCACCGCCAATCAGATGACAGCCGGCACAGTTGCCCTCAACTACCGGCTTATGCACAACGGCCTTTAACAAATGAAGTCCATCGGAGCTGTGGGGGCTGTGACAGAGAACACACTTTCCTTGCACCGGATAATCCCGGTGACTTTTTTGGAAAGCTGCCTGATCATTTTTATGACAGGAAAGACAGAGGCTGTCTGCGTCCTGTTTGAGGAGTGAATTCACGTCCGATCCATGGCTGACATGACAGGTGGCACATCCCTCTTTCACCGGCGCATGCACATTCGCCCTGGAAAACAGCTTCCTGTCATGACAGGTAAAGCAGATCTCCGGGCTGCCTGATTTAAGCAGGCCGTTATAAGTGCTGTTATGTGCCTCATGGCAGGACAGACAGAGGCCTTCGGCAACAGGCTTATGCACAGATTTTTTCTTGATTTCATCTGCTTTCGGCTGATGGCAGACAAATCACTGTTCTGGGGGATTCTGGCGGAGATACGTCCCGCCGATCATTCCGTGATGAAGATGACAGGCCTCGCAATTATCTTCCTGTACAGGTTTGTGCACAACGCCCTGTTTAAAAGCGGCAGCCATATCGGCGTGACATTCCACACAGCTTTTGCGGGGTTGGCGAACCGGCTGACTGCTGACGCAGGAAACAACGAAACTAAGGATGAACGCAAGTCCAAAAAATAACTTAATTTTATTTCCCGACATGAATATCACCGAGCTCCTTTTTTGTTTTCTCCCAGGCGCGGCCGTTTACTTCAATTACCGATCTATCCTTCAGAGCGGCAATATACTCATTGCGTATCTTGGAAAATTTTTCCTTATCAACCAGGCCGGCAACTTTATCGTGTACATGGTCAAAGGGCATAGGGGTGGCTGGAGTCCGTTTTATTAATTTTATAATTGTATGGTGACCTTTTACAACAAAGGGTTTACTCACTTCGCCAATCACCAGATTATCAACAACCTTCTGCACAATCGGATCGAGATATTTGAACTGCATGTTCTGTACCGGCAGATCTCCGGAATAATAGCGGGATGCCACGGCAAAGAGATCAGCTCCTCTTTTCATTTCCTCATGCATCTTGTTAATCAGGTTTTCCTCATCCTCCACGACGGCCAGGGAAACCATTTCAGGTTGAGAGAAACGATCCAGATTTTCCTGATAATACTTTTCGATATCCTGCTCACTCACCTGAACCTGCGGTCTGAAAAGGCGTTTTTCAAGTTCCTTGATCAGACGGTGCTGAGTATAAAACTGGAAGAGAGGCTTTAAAGGCTCTTTTGCTTCATAATGTTCATCAAGAGCTCCTCTTGATGTAAGAGTCTGGGCAAGCACCCCATCAAGCAGCTTTTTTTTCAGTTTATCTCCCTCTTCAATATCAAAACCATACTGTTTACGAAACTGCAGTTCCTTGTTGACGAGATCCAGAAACACTCTCACCGTATAAACTCCATTGTCCATGGAAATGAGAGTTTGATCAAGAAGATCTTCATTGGAAGAATCCAGATTCAAGGCAGCGTAAACCTGCTGGTCTACTTTGACCTGATATTTTTTCTTCAACTGCTCGATAAGCTCGACCGTAAGTTCCTGCTCCTTTATTTCCCTGATCTCATTGGTGATCATCGGCTTCAGCAACTCAAAATCCTCGGCATCAAATCCCTTCTGCTCCTTGAGACGAATGATAACAAAACCTTTACTCCATTGAAAAGGCGCAGATATTGCTCCTGTTGCCAGCCCCTCCACGGCAGGACGCCACTCCTGCTGAAGCTGCTTGCTCCGTGACCATTTTTCCTCATAATACAGGGAATTCCTGTCAGTTGCTCGCGCATCAGCCGCAAACTCCGCAATATCGAGATTTCCTTCTTTGATTTGGGCGTAAGATTTTTTCGCCGCCTCCTCGTCATTAAAGTAAAGTATCTGCAATTTCAACCGGGGCAGATATTTTTCCTCATAACGGTCTTCCATTTCCTTATCTGTAATTTTAATCCGGGCACCGATCTTGTCCCCTTTGTAAAGAAGCAACGTTCGCGCTTTCAGGAACACATCTATTTTATGGCGATACTCCGGCTCATTATAAAGCTCCATCTTTTCAGCTTCATCAACCAGCAAATGCCAGTCAACAAAAGGGTCAGGCGACTCAGGGAAATGGGTGTCCTTTTCTTTCCAGTTTATCCACCAGTTTTTAAAATCATCCGTCGTAAAATCGCTGCCATTTATCGTTACAAGTTTCTCTGCTCCCCACGGCCACCCAAAAACATTACCGGAAGCGGCCAACATCCAGAAAAAAATGATCCCCCAAAAAAATCCTATTTTCCGCATTGCTTCATTCCTTCGTCGAACCATTCTGCAATTATCTCATCCGACATGATCCGACTGAGTTGAGTCACGGTATTAACAAGTCCAAAATGCATAACTTTGCGATACTCTCTACCCTCACGCCTGTGATAGGTAGTCCACATCGTTTTGCCGCTTTTGGCGTCATAGACCTGTAACGTCAAGGCCAGAACAGGATTTACATAGTTATCCCCCATTTTTTCTTCCATTTCCGTTATTCTGCCGCTGATCACGAGCTGAACATCAAGGCGACTGCCAATGACCCGGATCTGTTCAATACTGGGATGTTGATTAGGAAATATCCGCAGTTCCCGATAAATATTTTGGACGTCCCCCTCAGAGGCGACCTCAATACCGGCAATGCGATTCAGCTCTGCAGCAAAGACTCGTTGGGAAATAAAGTCTCCCTGGCCAAAACGACTATCGTTGACAAAGGGAAGAAGTGCTACTGAACAGATACTCTCATTCTCATAAACATTTTTTTTTTCCAGGGAGGGCCGCGATGAAGTACAGGAACTGGCCCCTAAAAGAAGAGTAATGAGTAAAAACGAGAAAAAATATCTGGCTTGCGCAAAATTCATCATAAATGATCTGCCCGTTAAAATTCAGGAAACCACTCCTGCTGCTTCGGTGGTTCAAGTTTATCATCCTCGACGGCAATTAACTGCATAAGGTTATTGAATTTTTTCTGAACCTTATTGCCTAATACGTCTTTCATACAGATCCAGCCTTCGAGCGTCCTTGAATCTGATGGTGAGGGAAAGGGGATGAGGATGTCTACAGGAAGATCAGTTCCCTGAGTCTGCAGTAAGACTTCACCGTCCGAATACAAAATTTCGGCACTCCAGAAATCAACGGGAATTTCATCTTCAGAATCCAGGGTTACGATAAGACTGTCATTACCAACTGCCGCGTTTAACAGCGGAATGGGTGGGTTACTCTTTAAAAACACCTTTTTCGTTGATACGGTGGGATTATCAGCCCTGTCCCATACCTTCAAAACTATTTCATAGATGCCGTCTTCAGCCTTATGCCCATCCGGGCGTTGTCCTTTCCAGACGAAACGTTTTGGCAGAGCACCTTTATTCTCCGCTCCTGCCATGACCTGGCCGGAAATGTTCTGAATAAATAAGGACCAGCGGGAAAGCGGTTCAGGCTCCTGCCAGACAGGAGTAATGGGCAGTCTGTCATTAAATGCTATGAAATTGTTTACCTTTTTCCCAGCAACTTTCAGAGTCAATTTCGGCGAGCTCGTATCAATCTGATAAGTACCGATAAAGTAAACCAGAGTTCTACCCGAATGACATCTTAAAACAAGACTGACGGGCAGAATGCCCTGCCGGTCGGGAGCAGCCCAGAGAACAGAATAGGAGTTGGGGGATACCTCCACCATATCAAGATAATTGTCATCCCCCACCATCAACAGCACTTGTGAGATCGTCTCGCCTCCTGCCGGGGGACGAATTTTGACTGAGCAACTCACCTCATCTCCCGGCTTGACATGCTGGGAAGAAAGCCGCGACGTCTCAACAACAAAGCAAGGATTTTGGCCTGTAACTTCCAGAACAGCAGGCCAGTTGCTCAGAAGTTGCTCCGCAAGAACCGGGACTAAATCATCAATACTTTCCGGCTCAGCAATGGCAAGAAAATTTGAGATGTCTGCCTTGCTCACCCCACCGACCTCAGTCCAAACGGTACGTGCGTCGCTGGTGCGTACCAGGCTAAGAACCATGCCGAAAGCTGCAAGCGGCAATTCCTGTCGCTGGCTGACTGTACCGAAAAGAATAAAGTCTGCGCCGAGATCATCTCGAACTTGATAAATGTGGCTTGTTCCAAGGAAACCAAGCCAGCGGATTCGATTCCTGGACATAAATGAGATGACCGTATCCGTAGGAACGACTTCAAGCCCTCTTTCCTGCAAGCTCTGCTGTAAAAAATCGGTGAGAGTAAAATTGACTCCATTGCGCCCCTCAGTCAGGTCTTCTACTGGAAAAACAGCCACAGTGACAGCCTGAGCATATGAGGCAACCAGAGTGATCGTTATCAGAAGAGTTATAATGAGGAACTTTTTCATAATAATTGCAATAAACGAGTATTTTTCAGCAACTCGCTATAAATTTACCAACAGGATGCGGGACACCGGCGCCCTGGCATTGTCACGGCACCCATCGTGATCCCATTTTTTTTAAGGCTCAACAGCTAACGGTACAACAGCTGCCGGTTCATCTTCCATCACAGGCTCTGCGGGTACGGACTCATCGACAGCCGGTTCACCTTCCACCACAGGCTCGACGGGCACGGGCTCATCGACAACCCCTTCACCTTCCACCACAGGCTCGACGGGCACGGGCTCATCGACAACCCCTTCACCTTCCACCACAGGCTCGGCGGGTACGGGCTGCTCATCGACAACCCCTTCACCTTCAACCACAGGCTCGGCGGGTACGGGCTGATCGACAACCC
>ENA-ORXD01000993-ORXD01000993.1-sediment-metagenome-genome-assembly--contig:-NODE-993-length-27904-cov-15.610953_pt1 | contig 27904 bp, 23 predicted proteins | sample MGYA00237862_ERZ511471 | MGnify/ENA metagenome assembly ERZ511471 | reverse complement strand
CCCTGGCTATGGGGCTTTACATCCTCTGAACGTCACTCATCTTAGAAAAAAAGATCATATTTAGTGTAAATTAATTTTTACAAATTAAAAAAAACAAAACAATCAATAAATGAAATTATAATTAATTAATAAATCTATGGTTAATTAATTTGACCAATTACGTTCCAATTTTTCAAACATTGCCCTGAAAACTCACTTTTGCAACCACTATTTAATCTTTTCAATGACAACTGGAAACATTTCAGTTTAATTGTATGACAAATGAACGCTTAAAAACAGCCCCAATTTAGGATAAATTGCTAACTTCAGTTCGCGGTATAATGAGGCGAATTATTGGATTTGAGGCTTATTGTATGACAAAAAAATTGAGAGCAGTAATTTTTGATATGGATGGGTTGATTTTGGACACTGAACGTATCTCCCGAGAGGGTTGGCGTTTTGCCTTCAGGCAATTTGGAATTCAGCTTACCGACGAATTTTACCAACAATTTCTGGGATTGACCGCCCATGATGTGAGACGCTTGATCGCCGAGCGGTTTGAAGGGCAGGTGGATTTCGATCAGGCGTTTCGTCTCCGCCAGGATTATTTATCCCGTTATTATGAGGAGACAGGAGTTCCTTTAAAAACAGGCATTGTGGAGTTATTAGATTATTTGCAGGTGAATGGCATCCAGTGTGTGGTGGCTACTTCATCAACAGGAGAGGTGGCAACTTATCGTCTAAACCGAGCCGGAATAGCAGACCGATTTATGTTTATTTCCAGTTCAGACCAGGTTCGCAGCGGGAAACCAGCGCCGGATGTGTACCTGGCTTCCGTGCAAAAACTTGGGTTATGTGCAGATGAATGCATGGCATTAGAGGACTCTGAAGCCGGAATTCGGGCGGCAAATGCCGCTGGGGTCCCGGTGATCTGGGTTCCAGATTTGACCCCCGCGTCAGAACCTTTGTGCGATCAGGTATATGCGGTTGCCACAGATCTGGTTGAAGTACGCGATCTCCTGGCCGGAAATCTTGAAGAGCGTCTTCAAATAGTCAATCCCTGACTTGGTGGTTGCGCCGCCAAAACACAATTTTTAGATAGGCATAAAGGTTGCATATCTTGTAGAAATTCACTGTATAATTAGTGAAGGTTTTCGCGTGATTGCCCAGCGACGGCGAAATCTGAAGGGGTAATCACAAAAATTTCCCTGACTGGGTAACAACAAGGCGAGAGATCAACACACAGAGGCAAGGTATTCAGATCAGGGGGAGGTATTATGTCTGAAACTCTTCGGAGATGGATTACAGACAATCGAATACGATATGGCCTTATTGGATTAATTATTGGGATAGGTGTTTCCACTATTCTCTATTTTTCTGTCTCTGGGGGGCAAGGAAGGATTTTCTCAATCCAATTTCAAGTATCCAATCTCAATGCTTTCTATTGGATCATTGGATTACTCCCTATCGGAATGGCTATCGGCTTCTTGGTGATAGCATGTCCGCAACATCGAATTATTTCTGAGCAGAATCAAACTCTCGATAACCTGAAAAGCGAAAATGAGGAACTAAGAGAAGAGAATCGCACTCGCAATGATCTGCAAAATGTAATCAGCCGGGGAAAGCGAGAATGGGAAGCGACCTTTGACGCAGTTCAGGACGCCATATTTGTGACGGATTCAGCCGGAGAAGTCATCCGTTGCAATCAGACGGCCATTATCTGGCTGGCAACCACCTACGATCAAATCATCCACCGCCGGATTGAAGAGGTAATTTTAAAAAAAGTGCGGAAACCGGATGCCCAACCACACAAATTAATAGGGGAGATCCAAATCCCGGGTATGGTGGGTTGGTATGATGTAAACCAGTACCCGGTTCAGCTTCAAGATGAACCGAACGGGACCATTTACATTTTTCGTGATATTTCGTCTCGGAAAAATTCAGAAGCGATCATTACCCAGCAAAAAAGATACCTTGAGGCAATTGTAAATAACAGTCCCGTGGCCATTGTAACTTTGGACATGGATCAAAAGATCATTTCCTACAACCCGGCCTTTGAGCGGTTGTTTGGCTACTCGCGCGGGGAAGTGATTGGCTATAATTTGGATCAACTATTGGTTGGGCCAGAGCAATTCGTCAACGCGCATACCTTTAGTAAACAGGTACTGGAGGGTAGTTCTGTCCAGAATATCAGCCGAAGAAAACGGAAAGATGGCAGCGAAGCGGATGTAGAAGTATTTGGCGTTCCGGTAATTCTGCAAGAGGAAATTGTTGGCGCATTGTTCATGTTCCACGATATTACTGAACTGGTTAAAGCGCGAAGAAAAGCAGAAGAAGCCGATCGCGCGAAAAGTGATTTCCTGGCGAACATGAGCCACGAGATCCGCACTCCCTTGAGTGGTATTATCGGCATGATTAAATTGATGTTGGAGACGGACTTAACAGAGGAACAATCCAGTTTCTTGCGCGGAGCGTGTGAGAGCTCAGACGCATTATTGAATGTGCTCAATGACATTCTCGACTTTTCAAAAATTGAAGCGGGACAACTCCATCTGGAAACCATCGATTTTGATCTGCGGAGTGTGGTCGAAGGCGTAATTCAGGTGTTGGCGCTCAAAGCGGAAAGCAAAGGTTTGGAAATTTCAGCTCGAGTGACCCCGGAAGTGCCGGTAATGTTACGCGGAGATCCTAGCCGCTTGAGGCAGATTCTCATGAATCTGGTTGGAAACGCGATTAAGTTCACTGAAGAGGGGGATGTCAGTGTGCTGGCAGATATGGAGTCGATGCACCGGGGACGGGTACGCTTACGATTTGAAGTGAAGGACACAGGGATTGGCATACCGGCGGAACGACAGGCGGCAATCTTTGAACGATTTACCCAGGAAGACGGTTCCACCTCTCGAAAATATGGTGGAACAGGTTTGGGATTAGCGATTTCTAAACAGTTGGCAGAAGCGATGGGTGGCAAAATGGGCCTGGAAAGCGAGTCCGGCTGTGGCAGTACTTTCTGGTTTACCTGCGAACTGGCTCGTTCCGCTTCCATGAAGAGCCGCCAGGATACCCTGCCCATGTTTCTGCGGGGGTTAAATATTCTTTATATGGATCACAGCGCCGGAAACCGCGATGTGTATAGCAATATGCTGCAAAGTTTTGGTTGTTATGTCACCTGCGCGTCGCAACCTGGTGAAGTGTTAAGTGTCTTAAAAGAAGCCAGCATTGATCACGAACCGTTCAAAGTGGCAATTTTAGAATTACGGACGTTGGACTCGGATGTGGAAAAGGTGTTGCAAACCATAACAGAAGAGCCACTATTGGATGGGTTAAAAGTAATCCTGTTTTCCTCTTTGGGCCGGCAACAGCGCGCAATCCAATTGGAAGAAGAAAACTTATGTCACGTGCACTTAGTAAAACCGGTTAAGCAGTCTGTCTTATTCGATACGATCGCTGAAGTGATGGGCGAACGTCCTAAAGGGATCTCTCATCAGGTTGAAGAAACCCGATCGACTGGGATTGTGCCTGCGACGCGTCGAAAGGTGAAACTATTACTGGCTGAAGATAATGATATCAACCGCGAGATGACTGTAGCTTTGCTAAAGAAACGCGGTTATTCGATCGAAGCGGTCGAAAATGGTTGGGAAGCCGTGAGTGCCTGGAAAAATAATTCCTTCAATTTGATCTTGATGGATATTCAAATGCCTGAAATGAACGGCTTTGATGCTACCCGCGAGATCCGGCGTTTGGAAGATGGCGATAGACATACCCCGATTATCGCGATGACCGCACACGCGATGAAAGGCGACCAGGAACGGTGTTTGGAAGTGGGCATGGATGATTATGTCTCCAAGCCTTTGGATCCGGTGTATGTTGTGGATGTAATTGACCGCTGGGTAGGTTTAGATAAGATGTCAAAGGAAGGTGGAGAAGAATCTTCAGACCAAATTCCATTGTGGGACCTTGCGTCTTTACCTCTTTACCCCAACGCGCCGGTAAATTTACAGAAGGCTTTACCCAGATTTAGCAATGACAGGCAATTTTACACCCGTCTTTTAGGGGATTTTGTTCGTTCTCTTTCTGACAAAATTTCAGAGATGCGCGAATCCTTGGGCGTGGAAGATTACAGCACCCTGCGAATGCAGGCACATAATCTCAAAGGTGTGGCCAGGAATTTTAATGCTGAAGATTTGGCAGAGCTGGCAATAAATTTGGAAGGGTTCGCTAAAGAAGAAAGCTATTCCAATATCGGGAAAATTATTAACAAAATTAAAGACGAGACCAAGCGTCTCGATGAGTATTATGGTTTATTGGTCGCAGAAAAGAATAAATTGAGTTCGGAAACAAATTCTGACACCGAGGAGTAGACCTATGGCCCGCATTTTGGTTATTGACGATGAGCCTATTTACCACCAAATGATTGATCATGCATTGCACCCGCTAGGCTATGAAGTCTATTTTGCGCTGGATGGAATGCAGGGTTTAAACGCCGCTTCCGCATTGGAACCAGATGTAGTCATCACGGATGTGATGATGCCAGGAATGAGCGGATATGAGGTGGCCCGGCAATTAAGAAAAAATCCGCGTTTTTCGCTAACTCCCATATTAGTCCTTACCAGCCGTTCAGAGCTGGGTGATAAATTGAGCGCGTTTGAATCAGGTTCAGACGATTATATGAGCAAGCCCTTTGATCCCGAAGAGCTTGTCGCGCGGATGCATGTCTTGTTGCGCCGGGCGGAACTGATGAAGAACGTTAAGGATGTAGAGCAGGTAAAAATTGAGCAAGCAAAATTAATTGGGGTTCACAGCCTGCGCGGTGGGGTAGGGTGCAGCAGCATTGCCGTCAACCTGGCGATCGCTTTATGGGAAATCTGGCAAAAGCCTACATTGATTGTCGATTCGGTATTGACAGCGGGTTCAGTAGCGCTGATGTTAAACGCACCCATGAAACGCACCTGGGCAGATCTGGCGAATATTTCTCCGGCGGATTTGGATATCGAAGCACTTAAATCCATCGTGGGGGCACACAAACATGGCTTGCATTTTATTACCGGCCCGGCTCGTCCGGCTGAAGCTGAAATTATTCCCACGGATACACTTCGCTCGGCGATAAATATCCTGCGCACAAAATATGAATATATGGTCATCGATATGCCGCATGATTTCAGTGAGACCAGCATTCACATGTTGGACGCGGTGGACACGATTTTGTTAGTTCTTGCGCCAGAAATGGCGTCAATTCGCGCGGCGGCCGTGGCTTTAGATACATACGACAAACTGGGTTATAAAATCGATAAGATTCAACTGATTTTAAATCACCTGGCGGAGCAAACCGGGCTGACCGCAAGAAAAATTGAAGAAGCGCTGAATGTAAAAATCAAACTGGAAATTCCTTACGCCTCACAAGATTTCATCCGGGCGATCAATATCGGTAAGCCGCTGCTATATGGCGGCACGAATCCGGAACTTTCTGGATTGATAGAGGATACTGCTTTCCGCATGAGCAAGGAATCGCACCGCAAAGTGCCGCCAACACATCCATCCGTAGCCTGGCGGCAGGTGCAAAAACGTCTCAGTCTTGAAAAGGAATGAGGCGTCGCGCAAAAGAAAATCCATGGACGTGATTAAAAATGAAACCAGGCTCTCAAGGGAACCTGGTTTCTTTCTGTGTCAGAACGGCTTGAAGGTTTACTGGCAAGCAAGATGAATCCACTCCGCGGAGGGAGGAGGAGTAGATCCAGGCAGGGAGAATGACCAGGCGTTGTGGCTACAATGCATCAGGACATTATCCAGGCCAGAAGAATTCCAAGCCGCCTGGAAGTAAAGCTAAATTGTTAGCCTGCTGTTCTCACCGAGAGTTACGATTCCGGAGGAAAGCCGGAATATCGAGGTTATCGGTATTGAGAACGCGAGGAGTGAATTCCGCGGGCGCCGAGTGACGTTGGTCAACGGGTTCTGAATGGTCTTGAACGGACGCCCGGCGAGGTGCAGATTGCTCGTTCCGAATGGGACGAGGTGCTGAGATGGGGCGCACTCCGCCGGTATGGTCAAAACCCGTGGCAATTACCGTCACGCGAATTTCATCTCCCATCGTAGGATCTACAACCGCGCCGAAAATGAGGTTGACATCGGGATGGGCGGTTTCCTTGATGATCGCTGCCGCGGTGTTGACCTCGAAGAGCGTCAGGTTTTCACCGCCGGTAACGTTGAAGAGGATGCCGCGAGCGCCGTCGATGGTAATGTCGAGCAGCTGGCTGGAAATGGCCATTTCAGCTGCCACGCGGGCACGGTCCTCGCCGGAAGCCTTACCGACCGCCATCAGTGCCGCACCACCTTCAGACATGATGGTGCGAACATCGGCGAAGTCGAGGTTGATAAGGCCGGGCACGGTGATCAGTTCGGAGATACCCTGAATACCCTGGCGTAATACGTCGTCGGCCATGTGGAAGGCTTCGTTGAGGCTGGCGCGCTTGTCCACAATCTGCAGCAGACGGTCGTTGGGAATGACGATCAGAGTATCGGCTTTTTCTTTGAGGTTGGCGATGCCAGATTCAGCAGACTGCTGGCGCTTGGACCCTTCAAAGGTAAACGGACGGGTCACCACACCAATGGTTAACGCGCCGATTTCTTTGGAAATTTGCGCGATAATTGGCGCGGCGCCAGTACCGGTACCACCACCGAGGCCGGCAGTGATGAAGACCATATCAGAGCCTTTAAGCACTTCATACAGTTCATCAGCTGATTCTTCAGCGGCTTTCTTGCCATTATCAGGGTTGCCGCCCGCGCCCAGACCGCGGGTGACCTTATCTCCGATGCGAACGCGCGTTTTGGCCTGCGACATGAGCAGCGCCTGCGCATCGGTGTTGACGGCGATAAATTCTATGCCCTGCAGCCCTTCTGCAATCATGCGATTGACTGCATTACAGCCGCCGCCTCCGACGCCCACGACTTTGATGCGGGCAAACGATTCTGCGAGTGGTTGATTGATCTGTTCCATACTGTTCCTCCGCTACTAAAACTGACACAGTTCATTGTTTTTATCGGGCTTGCTTCGTCCCGCTTTATGGCAAAAGATTCTTCAAAAAATTCCGGATAGATTCCCAATTAATATTAATCTGTGGTCCTGACCGCCGGCTGGAAGTGGGGGCAGTTTCATTCAGGAACATCGCCCAATACAGCAAACCCACGCTGGTAGAGTATGCCGGTGAATTTAGCTGGTCGACCAGACCCATTAAGTTCTCCGGACGGGCAACGCGGGTGGGCAATCCCATCACCCGGCTGGCCAGATCTTTGATGCCCGGAATTTGACTGGATCCACCGGTCAGTACCAATCCGGCAGGTAAGAGGCCATCGTAACCAGACCGCTTAATTTCTTGCATCACGAACGTAAAGATTTCTTCCAAACGCGCTTCGGTGATCATGGCCAGGTCTTTTCGACTGAATTGAATCGGCTGGTCTTCACCGAAGGGACGTGTGGTAAACACATCATCGGCAGCTATGGCGCTTTCGATGGCGTAAGCGTATTCTTTTTTGATTTCCTCGGCCTGTGAAATGGGCAGGCGCAAGCCTTGAGCAATGTCAGAGGTCACGAGGTTTCCACCGATGGCGATCACCATGGTATGCCAGACGTCGCCATCAATGTAAATGGCCATATCCGTTGTGCCACCGCCGATATCCACCACAGCGCATCCCATCTGGCGTTCGGTTTCAGTGAGGACCACTTCGGCAGAAGCCAGCGGGTTGAGCACAAATTGTGACACCTGAACTCCGGCTGCTTGCACGCATTGGCGTAAGTTTTCAACGGTGGCCGCCGCAGCGGTGATGATGTGGGCTTCCACCTCAAGGCGGTAACCGTGCATTCCAACCGGCATACGAATGCCATCTTGCCCGTCGACGGTAAACCCACGCTGGATTACATGGATAATTTCGCGGTTATGTGGGATGGCCACCGCCTGGGCTGCCTCAAGGGCGCGGTCCACATCATATTGGTCGATGATCCGGCCTGAAATTCCAACCACGCCGCGGCTGTTTACTGAGGATACATGCGATCCCGCCAGGCTCACCAGGGCTGAGGTGATCTCCAACCCGGAAGTGCGCTGGGCTTTTTCTACTGAGCGAGCGATCGCCTGAGATGCTGCGGCCAGGTCAATGATATTGCCTTTGCGAATGCCCTGAGACGGGGCAATGCCCACGCCCAGGATGCGCAAATTGCGCTCCCCCTCAATTCTGGCAACCAGGGTGCAGACCTTGGTAGTGCCTATATCAATACCGACAACAATTGATTCGTCCATACTGCTATTGCTCCAGGCGATAGAATGGGGCGTGAATTTGTTCCACGCTGATCATTGCAGGGGTAATCCCTTGCTGCTGTAATTGAGCTACAATGGCTTCGTACACCGCCATTTTTTCATCCAGATTGTTCAGATCTCTGCCGATATAAACATGCCACCCGCGCGGATCATTCCAGCCCAGTCCTTCCGATTCGCTATAGGCCAGCGTCTCAATATCTGCAGAGAGACGCGCGCGTAATTTGATCGCCGCATCTGTTACGGCAGGCTGCACCTGGCGGGCTTGAATTTGTGTGATGGGCAGACCTGCTGCGGGATCAACAACAGGAGATACCTGTTCATTTTCTTCATTTGTCTCACTCAGGGCGACCGGTAAAGCGCCATCCACTTCGATGAGGAGCAGGTTTTGCACTTCACCACGGACCGGTAACAGGAACCCTTCCGCATCCGACCAATACTCTAAACCTTCAGCATGCCATTTAATGATTGGCTGTCGTTCCACTGCGCTAATCGTTACTGCGTTTGGAAAACCGACTGTAACCTTTATGTCTTTCAAATCGATGAAGGCAGCCTGAACTTTTTGCTGCACATCGGCCGGATCAATGGTGAAAACGGGCAGTCCTTGTAAGTTAAGCACAGCTGCCACATCCAGCGGGCTGATGCGGCTTAAGCCTTCCACTTGAGGGATTCCTACCTGTAAGCTAGGTAGATTATACATAAGGGTGATCAACGCTACCATTACAATAGTGATAAGACCGGAAACGAATTTCCATCCGGGATTGATCATTGGAACCGCAGGCATGTGTAATTCGGCACCGGGTTGTCCGAGTGAAATAGCGATCTTACGGCGGGGGTGGCTGCTGGCGCGGCGCGCGACTGGCGTGCCAATATTGCCACGCACGATCACCTGAGGGGTATCGGATGCGTAACGAATGCGCTGTTTGGCCTGAGTAACGCGCTGATTGCCCTGTGTGGAGCGGCGGGCGCGCACTTCATCTGCCCGGGTGGTTGCCGAAGATCGTTGTGCCATGATTACCCTGCACTCCCGTATTCTCTCACTGTTTTGTCGCGATCTTGCTTGCGTTCCATAGCTAACTCTACTAATTGATTGACCAACTCTTTGTAGTTCAACCCTGAAGCATCCCAGAGTTTTGGATACATGCTGATTTTTGTGAAGCCTGGAATGGTATTGGCTTCGTTGACATAAGCAATCCCTGACTCACGGTCGAGGAGAAAGTCGATCCGCGCCATCCCGGCGCCGTCCATCGCGCGGTAGACTTCCACTGCGATTCGGCGAATTTCTTCGATGGTGATCTCATCCAGGGGGGCGGGAATGACCAGTTCGGACCGTTCGTCGATATACTTTGATTCGTAGGAGTAAAACTCCCCGAAAGGTAAGATTTCTCCGGGAATGGAAGCTTGGGGCTGGTCATTGCCCAAGACGGACACTTCAATTTCACGGCCATTGACACCCATTTCAACCAGCACGCGGCGATCATAGCGAGCAGCATCCAGCAAGCCGGCCTGCAGTTGTTTGCGATCCCGACATTTGCTAACGCCAACTGAAGATCCTAAGTTGACTGGTTTAACAAACAGAGGGTAATGACTGATGGTTTCAGCCTGGTCCAGGATGGTTTCGATGTCTTCCATGATTTGGCGGCGAGAGAATGTCAGCGATGGCACAACTCGGACGCCGTGAGCGCGCAGCACGTCTTTGAAGAGGGCCTTATCCATGCCGACGGAGGATGCCAAGACCCCACCACCAACATAGGCAAGGTCTGCCATCTCTAAGAGTCCCTGCAAGGTACCATCTTCACCAAAGGTGCCGTGCAACACAGGGAAAACCACATCTAATGGCGCGTAGGGGCGTAAAACGGTTTGGCCATCGATTTCTTCGAGGGCGAATAGTTGATTCAAGCCGGGCTGTGGCAAAATGGTTACGCGGGTAAGCCCACTGGTGTCGCCTGTCTGTAACGCTTCGAGCGCGTTTTCACCGGCGAACCATTCCCCTTGATGGGTGATACCGATGCGAATAATCTCGTACTGATCGGGATCCAGCACTGAAAGCACAGAGCGAGCGGACATGAGTGAAACTTCATGTTCGCCGGATCTGCCGCCAAAAAGAACACCAATATGAATTTTGGACATAATCTTCCTATCCTTAATCGTTGATATGAACTGCCTGGAAATCTCCGAGCAATTCAATCTCTAATTCTAATTGGATACCGAAGCGCTCATGAACCGCATTGCGGGCGCGGCAGATGAGCTCGTAGATATCTGAGGCAGTAGCGTTGCCAACATTGACGAAGAAATTCGCATGAATGGGGCTGATTTCAACCCCTCCTACACGAGTTCCTTTTAGACCAGCTGCTTCAATAAGCCTTCCGGAGTAATCTCCAGGGGGGTTCTTGAACATGGAACCCATACTCGCTCCTGGAGGTTGGGTGCGGCGGCGTTGTTCCTGATATTGCGTCATCAGGTCGGTGACCTGCTGGCGAGTGGAACGGCTGAGCTGCAAGGTTGCCGAAAGTATCACTGCTTTCTCCGCATCGCGCTTGAGAATGCTTGACCGGTATTGGTAGGCCATCTGATTGGCATCCATAGAGGATATTTTTCCATCAGGGTGCAAGATGTCTGCCAGGATGAAGTTCCCGGCCATATCACCGCCATGCGCACCGGCATTGCCATAAACAGCGCCGCCCAGGGTGCCTGGGACCGTGCCTGCCCATTCCAAGCCGGAAAAACCATGAATGGCAGCCTGACGGGCCAAACCGCCCAAATTCGCACCTGATTCAGCCCATAAAGTGGGTTGATCTGTTTCTTCGTCAAAGCGATACGCTTTGGCACGGTTGATCACGATCACGCCCCGGAAACCCTGGTCTGAAACGAGCACGTTTGACCCCGCACCGAGGATGCGGAAGGGTACGCTTTCTTTCCATAGAGCCATACAAGCGTCCTCTAACTCCTGGCGGTTACTGGCCACCAGCAGTGCGTCAGCTTTTCCGCCAGTTTGCGCGGTGCAAAAAGCGGAAATGGACGCATTCTCTTTAAGCTGGGAGCCAAAGAGCTGCTTGAGAGAGGTCAGGACTTGCTGGTCAATCACGTTTATTACTCCAATCAAAGGGTTTGCACGGTCGAAATAATGCGTTTCAAAGTGTCCGGTTGAACCCATTGGGTCACTGGTTTGGGCGCGGCGTTTGCTTGGGTACTGCTGTTTTTCTCTTTCTCACTCGCTGGTTGTGGTTTAGCGGGTGATTGAGCCTCGATCCGATTATTCATAACAACCCTTCTTTCTGGCGCAAGAAGGCCAAAAGATTGGCACTGATTTGGGCGGCATCGCCGGCTGAAAGCACGATAACCACGTCTCCTGGCTGAACTTCCGCCCGTAAGATGTCTTCGGCGGCTTGCAGTGAGGCTGCGTAGCGCACGCCTGGCTGGTTCATGCGAGATACCACTTCAGTTGAGGAAAAATCACAAGGTTTTTCTCGAGAAGCATAGATTTCGGTGATGATCACCTGGTTTGCGTCGCTAAATGCGGAAACATACTCATCCAGGAGTGTTTGCGTGCGCGAGTAGGTATGTGGCTGCCAAACTGCCCAGATACGGCGGTTTCTAAATTTACTGCGCGCAGCGGCAAGGGTGGCTTTGATTTCAGTGGGGTGATGGGCGTAGTCATCAATCAGGGTGATATCATGAACGACGCCCAACACATCAAACCGCCGGCCGGTACCGGAAAAAGTGTGCATTTTGTGGGCGGCTGTTTCTAATGGCAAACCAAATTGATGAATCACGGCCAAGGCGGCGGTGCAGTTGCGCACATTGTGAATGCCGGGGAGCGTAAGGCTCACTGGAACCAGGAGTTTTGATCCGGCGGGCGGATTGTGCCATAATTCGAAGCGGGTATTTCCATCATCGTCCACCTGCAGGTGACGGGCCTGATACACCGCACCCTCACTCAACCCATAGCTTAATGCTTTGCAGCCTTCGGGTACCGCCTGCAGCATATGCTGAGCGGCGGGGTCATCAGCGCAGGCGAGCAGCACACCGGCGGGTTTTAACTGGCCGACAAATTCCGCAAATGCGGATTGGTATTCTTCCAGGGTGGGGTAACAGTCGGGATGGTCATGCTCGAGGTTGGTGAGCACAATGATCGCGGGATGCAAACCCAGGAACATGCGGTCATATTCATCGGCTTCGATGACAAAAGAGCGGCCTTGCCCGGCGTGGGCGTTGGAATTGAGATCTTTGGCCACACCACCGATGATGTAGGAAGGATCTTCTCCCAACACAGTGAGGAGGTACGCGACCATGGCTGTGGTTGTGGTTTTTCCGTGGGTGCCAGCAATGGCGATACTATCCCGGTCGGCGATGAGGCGGCCAAGAAATTCAGAGCGTTTAAGCACTGATATTCCGGCGGCGAGCGCGGCAGTTACTTCCACGTTAGTATCGGACACGGCAGACGAGCGTACGACCAGGTCTGCGCCAAGAATGTTTTCGGCCTGGTGACCGACGAACACTTTTGCGCCCAGCCGCATTACATCTTGCGCGAGAGGAGAAAGAGCCTGATCAGATCCACTGACCTGATAGCCGCTTTCGAGCAGGACGCGCGCGATGGCAGATAGTCCCGTTCCACCGATCCCAATGAGATGAACATGCATCATAGAAACACCACCAAAATAAACACAAAGATCACCGCAACCGCGAAGTAAATGGTTGGCTCGCCCAACCAGGCGGGCGGCAGCAGCTTGACCAGCGTCTCAGCCGCTTCCGCAAATTGCGTTCCGGAAGGATCTGAAACCACGCCGGGGTAGGGGTACCCCGCGTCTTGCAAGAAGTGCCAGATACTGCCGAATAGAAAATAGCCGTTGACCGCGCCCAGGAAGAACCCGAGCAGGGCGTCTTGCAATCGCTCGCGGACGAACCGGCCGGTTGAAGCAAGTTTTGGAATGTTTGGCGATTGGTAGCCAAAGAAAGCCAAAATAACAAAGATCACCAGCCTCAACCAGAACAATCCCGGGCCGGGGGAGACTGCCAGGTTGTTTTTTACGAATGGAACGAAGGTCTCCAGCATTTGAATGACAAATAAACCTAAAATAGCAGAGGAAAGAACCAACAACTCTTTCGCCCATCCGCGCATCAGTCCGATGACTGCAAATAATAATATGAAGATCCAAAATAGGACGTTAAGACCGACCATTGTCCCCTCCTGTGATGGGTGTTTGCCCCGCCAGCTCAAAAAGAAGGTTTGCAATTCTTTTTGCGGGGTCTGGAAGGCGCATGCCAAGCATGGCATTCCGCATCTCTTGCAACTTTTGGGGATTGTCTAAGAGATGACTGATGCTGCTCTGTAATTGTTCTGACAGTAACTCGTCGCGCAGTAAAATCGCGCCTCCCTGGTTGACGAGGTATTCCGCGTTGACCTTTTGATAGCGCCAGGCATACGGATATGGGACCAGAATGGCTGGCAGACCAAACAGCGGATATTCGCCTAGTGAGGAGGCCCCGGCGCGTGAGACTGCCAGGTCCGCGCAGGCAAACGCCGCGCCCATTTCGTCATGCAAGTATGGATAAGCGCGATAGCGCGCTTGCAAGGCTTCTGGTAAGCTCTGACGGGCGTTTTCTACCTCATCCCAGTCAAGCGAGCCGCTGATATGAATTACCTGCACCCGGTTTAACAACTCAGGCAAGATTGCGACGAGGGCGCGATTGATGCTGCGCGCGCCTTTGCTGCCACCAAAGATCAGCACAACCGGTAAGTCCGGGGATAATTCAAAATGGCGAAGTGCTTCATCGCGGTCCCAATTTGCCAAGTCTGGGCGGGTCGGGTAGCCAGTTTCCACCAGAGGTGCGTTCGCGGGAAAATATGCCCGAGAAGCAGTGGTGGTGATGGCGATGCGGTCGGCAAAGCGGGCGAGCGTTTTTAGCGCCAATCCGGGTTCAATATCGGGTACGTATAGCAATTTAGCCGTACGCCGGGAGGCAAGCGCCATGGGAACAGCCAGATAGCCACCCGTAAATAGCAGCACGTCCGGGTTGAACTCGCGCAGTATGCGGCGGGATGCCAGGTAGCCTTTGAACAACTGCCAAAGATTGGCGGGTAAGCGTAATGGGCTCACGCCATGCACTCCCGCGGCGGGAATGCTCTGGTATGAAATGCCCAGGCGCGCGACCAGATCGGCCTCAATGCCGCCCTGACCGCCTACCCACAAGACATCCAGCGGGCGCGATTTATCGGTTAAGGCGTTCTGCAGAACGGCCGCGGCGGGATACACGCCGCCCCCCGTTCCGCCCGCGCAGATCAACAACCGCACGATAATTTCTCCCTTCAACATCTGTTTGTTTACGATGATCGTTGCGAGCAACGTTTAACAACACACCAATTCCAGCCAGGGAAGCCACCATACTGGAGCCGCCGGCACTGATTAGCGGCAAAGCATTCCCGGCAACCGGGGCCAGGTTGAGCAACCCGGCGATGTTCAAAATGGCTTCAAAACCAATCCAAAAAGTGACTCCACCTGCCAGTAATTTTCCGGTAAGGTCAGTGGCACGATTGGCTATGACTGTTCCGCGCCAGATTAAGGCCAGGAATAATAAGACCAAAACAGTTGCGCCTACCAGACCGGTTTCTTCAACGATAATGGCGAAAATGCTATCCGTCCAAGGCACTGGCAAGCCGCCGAAAAACTTAGTTGTCCCACGACCGATTCCTACCCCAAACACGCCGCCTTTGATCACCGCCTCGTATGCGCGTTGCACATGATACGCGGCCTGTAATGGATCGATCAAGCCGGTTCGGAAATTGACAATACGCTCTCTGGCTGTGTCACTTACAAAGTAAACCGCGACACCCATGATGGCTATGACCACCACCAGTAAAAGGATCTGGCGTAGATCGCTGCCGGCTAAGAAGAAAAGCGTGATTCCCAGCAGCACTACCGTAATCGCGGCCGAAAAATCGGGTTGGATCATGATGATTACGGCAGTAAAGCCAAGGATGACCATCATTGGCAGCAAGCCCAATGAGAAGTTGTTGAGCTGGTTTTGTTTGGAAGCCAGCCAGACGGTTAGATATATGATCGAAGCCAGCTTGGCCAGTTCCGATGGCTGTACGCTGGCACCGAAAAGGGTGCGGCTGTATTCGGAACCATCACTGACGATAATTACCAGTAATAGCAAACCAATGGTGGCCAGCATGAGGGGAACTGCCAGCTTGCGGTACAGGTGATAGTCGAACAGACTCAAAACCACCGCGATTCCAGTTCCCAGCAAGACAAACGCGATTTGACGCAGGAAAACACCAGATGTGTCTCCATACTGATCGAGTGAAAACTCCCAGCTGGAGGAATACACTGCCAGCAGTCCAATCACCACCAGGCTGGCGACAATTAACACCAAAGGCACATCCATCTGCAAGCGCAGCGAATGAACCGAGCGGTGCGCGCGCGGTTGCTGGGATTCCGGTGAAGCTACGAAAGTTGATTCACCCATTCACAATACCTTTCGCCTCGTTCCTCAAAATCTTTAAACTCATCAAAACTAGTCCCACCGGGCGAGAATAAAATCACCATTCCCGGTTTTGCCAATTCTGCTGCGGCCTGAACCGCTTCGTGGACGTGATTTACAACCCTGGCGTTCAACGGATGAGTTGAGTTGTGAGCCGCTTGCAAAGACTGCAATATTTTGGGGGCAGCTTCGCCAAAAATGACCACCTGGTCCACTCGTTCAGCCGTCATGGCTGCCAGGTCTTCCCAGGGCAGGTTTTTATCCCGGCCGCCTAACATTAGCAGCAGGGGTTCGCTGAAGGCGCGAATGGCAGCCATGCTGCGCTCAGGGGCGGTGGCGATTGAGTCGTTATACCATTTGGCTCCCCCAAACTCACGCACAAATTGCAAGCGATGTTTGACGCCTCGAAAATCTTGTAAACCAGCAACCATCGCCTGCGTTGGACAACCCGCCGCGAAGCAAATTGCAAAAGCTGCCAGTACATTGAGTAAATTATGCTCACCTCGCAAAGCGATGTTTTCTCTCGGGCAGACCCGCAAAACGCCTTGCGGGGTTTGCAAACAGCACCATTCGTCTTCCAGGAAGCTGCCGACGAAGTCGTCTTGCGGCCGGGACAGACCAAATGAAACCAGTTGACCTTTCACACGCGAGCGCAAATTCCAGGAGCCAGAGTCCTCTCGGTTGAGGATCGCAATATTGTCCGGGAACTGGAAATCCAGGATGTGTGCTTTAGCTTGCGTGTAGGCTTCGAGCGTGCCGTGCCGGTCAAGATGGTTGGGGGTGATGTTCAGCACTGCTGCGATGTTGGGCGAGCAGGTCATCTGATCAAGTTGGAAGCTGGAAAGCTCCAGAACTACTCGATCAACCGATTGGATCTCATCCACGCGGTCGATTAAAGGCAGACCGATGTTGCCGCCCACCCAGACGACCTGTTGGGGCTCAAAAGCGGCCTGCATGATGCGACCCACCAGGGTAGTGGTGGTGGTTTTACCGGCTGAGCCAGTGATACCGATAATGGGACAGCTCACAGCTTGCATAAAGATCTGCGAGTCGTTGGAAAGTTCAATGCCACGGCGTTGCGCTTCGATCACGATCGGTAGATCAAGTGGGATTCCACCGGAAAGGCAAAGCAGATCGGCCTGGTCGAGCAGCGAATAAGGATGCTCACCAAGCACCCATTTGATATTCAAATGCTGCATGGTCTCCAACGTGGCTTTCATTTGCTCAGGTGATCGTTGATCGTTAAGAGTGACGTTGGCGCCTTGCGCGTTTAAGTAACGGGCAAGAGCCAGCCCCTGGCGAGCTGCCCCGAGAATGACGATATTGCGGTTTTGCCAATTCTGTTTCGACATATCGACCTTTTTACACAAACATGAGGGCAATGCCCAGCATGGCAGAAAGCAAACTGACCAACCAGAACCGTTGTACAACCTGGGTTTCACTCCAACCGGTTAGCTCAAAATGATGGTGCAAGGGAGCCATTTTGAAGAAACGCTTGCCACCCGTCAATTTGAAATAAACTATTTGGATGATCACACTCAACGCTTCACTGACCGGGATAACAATGATGACTGGCAGTAGAAGCCATTGACCCGTCATCAGGGCGATAACGCCTAAGGTCGCTCCCAAGGAAAGCGATCCTGTATCTCCCATGAACAACTCTGCGGGGTGGACGTTGAACCATAAGAAGCCGAATAACGCGCCCACCAGGGTGAAGCAAAAGCGAGTGAGATAAACCTGACCCTGGATTAAAGCGATGGCGCCATACGCCGCAAAGGCGGTGGCGGAGATTAATCCGGCCAACCCATCCAGCCCGTCAGTAAAGTTGATGGCGTTGGAACCACCGATAATAATGAACATGGCAATCGGCAGGTACAGAATGCCTAATTCGAAAGGCTGATCTACGCCTAACCAATAGAATTCTGGTACGTTTAATACATAGCGAAGGATGATGGCAATCACCAGGGCGAATAGTGCCTGAAAACCGAACTTGGTGCGAGCGCGCATGCCCAAGCCACGCCGCGGACCGCGTACGCCTTCCCAGTCGTCAATCATTCCGAGCAAGCCGTATATAACCATCACCAACAAGGGTAATAGCACGGATTGACCCATCACTTGCGTGCGAATCCCGATCAATGAAGCCGCGTTCATCAAAACCGTAAGTAATACCACGGGCACGATAATCATCAAACCACCCATAGTGGGTGTGCCCATTTTTGTGATGTGGCTGTCTGGACCTTCCACGCGAATCAATTTTCCGATACGCAGGTGGCGCAAAATCCGGATTAATGGTCCGCCCCAAATGACGGCCATCATAAAACTAAGGGTGCTGAGTGCCAATGAAAGGGATGCTTCGGTCATGATTCTGCCTCCAATGCGGCGGCGATTCTTTCCATGTGCAAACCATGCGATCCCTTGAGCAGCACAACATCACCAGCTTTTAATTTATTTTTTAGTAGTTCAATCGCCTCTGGAACGTCAGCAACCCAGGTGATCCGGGAGGCCCGCATTCCAGTGGTTTTTGCACCCGAGACGATCATCTTGCTGCGTTCACCGATGGCGATCAATTCATTGCAAACCTGGGCGGCGCGCACACCGACCATGTGGTGACCTTTTTCTTCATATTGGCCCAGTTCGAGCATGTCACCCAATACCGCGATTTTCCGGCCTTCCAGTTCAGCCAAAAGATTCAATGCTGCCATAGTGGACTCGGGCGAGGCGTTATAGGTGTCATCCAGTAATAAGGCGCCGCTTTTGGTGCGCACTGTAACCAGCCGCAATTGAGTGTGCCCTTTCTGCAATCCGCTGACAATCTCTTGCCAGGTTAACCCTTCTACCAGACCCACCGCCGCGGCGCGCAGGGCGGTATGAACCGAGTGTTGGCCGATCAATGGGGCGCGTAACTGGATGGATTCTTTGCGATAGTGCAGTTTGAAGCGGATGCCTTCCAGCCCAAGGCTTTCAATCTCATCTGCCCAAAGGTCCGCTTTGGGGTCTAAGCCGTAATAGAAAATTCTCGCCTGAGTCAATTCTGCCATTGGCCGCACCAAATCATCGTCGTAATTGAGAATGGCGGTTCCTATGGGGGCAGGCGGAAGGGCCTGAACCAATTCGCTTTTTCCACGGGCGATGGCCTCAATGCTGCCAGCGCGCTCAGCGTGCACGGTGCCAATATTGGTCACAATTCCCACCTGCGGTTTGGCAATGTCACATAACAAGGCGATCTCACCGGGGACATAAAAACCCATTTCCAGTACAGCCCGCTGGTGACCGGGTCCCAAACGTAAAATGGTTAGCGGTAATCCGATTTCATTGTTGAGATTACCGATATTTTTTAAAGTGCGGTAATGCTGGCTGAGCACACCGGCAACCAATTCTTTGGTGGTCGATTTGCCCACGCTGCCGGTAATGCCAACCACTCGCAAATTGAGTTTCGCGCGCCAAAAACGGGCGATTTGCTGCAGCGCTAGCAGGGTATCATCCACCCGAATACAGAAGGGCGGGCGCGGCAGGGTCGTTTCCAGTGAAAAATGAGCCCGCTCTAAATCTAAAGTTGGGCAGTGGACGGAAATGTCCTTCTGCACGAGGGCCAGTGAAGCCCCTTTGCGAAAGGCTTCTTCGACGAAGTCATGGCCATCCACCCGTTCACCTGGCAAGGCGATGAATAACCCCCCTGGGATCACTTGACGAGAATCGACAGCAGCCTCACTGATAACCAGAGAGGCGTGGGGCGGTCTCACTCCGCTAAGGGCTTCAATAATATCGGCCAGTAATATCACAAGGTTTTCCTCTAATTTTGGGCCAGAATTTGCTGGCGAATTTCATCTGGCGGAATTTCCAATAATACTGCCAGTTTCTCAACAACCTCTTTGAATACAGGCGCGGTGACTACCGAGCTCCATTCAGATGACTCAGGTTTTTCCAACCAGATATACACCAGCATACTGGGATCATCGACAGGTCCCCATCCCAGGAAGGAAGTATTGGTGACTGACTCAGAGTAGCGGCCGTCAATGATAATTGAGGCGGTACCGGTTTTGCCTGCCATTCGATAGTGCTCCACCTTCGCTTTTGAAGCCTCGTCCTCTACTGAAACGGCCATCATCTCAGTAAGAGTCTTCGCTGTCTCAGGTTTTATCGGCATACCGGCAACCACTTCCTGGGTGTTGTATTGAATGCCGGTCTGAATAATGGCGCGGACAACCCGGGGAGCCATCATTTTTCCTTGATTGGCAAATGCGGATGCAGCCATGGTCATTTGGATGGGGGTTACGGCAACACCCTGACCATATGATTGGGTGAGGAAGGTGGCCAGATACCAGTTTTCATCACCCGGAACGAGCGGACGCTGCACGCTCTCACCGGCCAGGTCGATGTTCGTGCGTCGAGAGAATTGGAACCGGTTCAAATAATCGTAGAAACGATCCTGTTTCAAGTCTTCAAACGCCATTTTCGACAAGCAAACGTTGAGAGAATGAACCATACAGGTGGTCATGGTTTGATCATACCAGGCGCCGCCATTCCAGTTGCGGACGATAATTCCACCATTGCTGTAATAGCCCTCATCAAAGAATGGGGTGTCAGGAGTTACTGCATCGGTGTCTAAAGCAGCGCCCATGGTGATGAGTTTGAAGACAGATCCGGGTTCGTATGTTTTATCAATGGCCGGATTGTAGAATTTCTGGTCCGTTACGTAAGCGTAAAAGTCGTTAGGGTTGGGCCGCGGGTTGGTGGCCATAGCCAGGATTTCTCCATTGCGCGGGTCCATTACGATAATCACACCGCCTTCAGAACCGGTATCGTTCACTGAGCGATCCAGAATTTGCTCCATTGCCAGTTGAACATCACGATCAATGGTCAAAACAATATCGGAACCATGCGGAATAGCATCGTCTTCGTGGATGATGTTGGGGTCGTAGGAAACGGTTGTGGTTAAGGGAGCGCCGCTGAGCAGGTCGTTATATTTTTCTTCCACGCCGTAATAAGGGCCATTAAACTCGGTCATGAACCCCAACACATTACCCGCCAGGTCTCCTTCGGGATAAAAGCGCATCAATTTGGAGTCCCATGTTATCCCAGCCAGAGTACTTGATCCGGGAAATTCTTTTTTACGATCATAATATTTGGCGTATTCTTTTTTGAGAGACTCGATTTGAGTGATTTTTTCAGGAGAAACCTGGTTTTCCAACATCAGGTATAACGCATCTTCATTGCTTAACGCGCTGTTCAACATGTTGGAGTAGTAGGAGGTGTCGTGGATGCCTTTGCCGTAAGGATTTAACTGCAGGGTGGCAGCTAACACGGTGGCAATGGTTTCCTGATTCTGATTTTGGCGGACAACATTGAGATCCACCCCTAGCTCAAACATTTCGCGATTACCAGCCAGTAAATTCCCCCAACGGTCATAGATTTGACCGCGAACGGGTTGAATCACTTCTGGTTTTTCACCATAGCGTTCTACAAGGTCCTTCCGCAGTTGGGTTGTATCTCCACTAATCTGCAAACGACCTACCTGAAAAATGATCAAAGCCCCCATGATAAACATGAAGGCACTAATCATCGTGAGGCGGACTTTGAAATTGAATTTCATTGTGTGCCTCCGGCGACGCTGCTTTCAGTCCATATTTCAAACGAATCTACCATCCAATCCCATAAAGATTGGGTGTATGCTGGCTTGACCAGTGGTTGTGGCAAGGGCTGGCTTCCCGGTGCGGGAGCAGACACCAATACTCTGCGCCCATAATATCCCGGAATCATCAGGTAACTGGCATCTTCCGCGCGATAGGGTTCGTATCCCAATTCGGTCGCGCGTTTTTGCAGCGCTTCAGCGGCAGTAAAATTGGCTAATTGGGTGGAAAGGTCAGATGCGTTATGCTGGGAATTGGCTATCGCAATTTTATAATCACGTAGTTCAATCGCGGCCTGGGCGGTTTGCGCGCTTACAAATAAATATAAACCCGTCATGACTGCCACGATTACCAAAGCAACCATAAAGACGCCTATCCGTTGAATCTGGATGCGCCAGGGGGCTTGCCGGTATGCGTGAATGATTTGTTGCGCCATAATTCAGTTCTACCTTGTGGATCAGGATGCTAAAGAGCATGCAAAAATCGTGCCAATTATAACTTTTCTGCGATCCTTAAGCGAGCGCTGCGTGCTCGTGGATTTCGTTCAATTTCCTCTTCACCAGCTGTGATCGGGTGGCGGGTGATGAGGTGAATCTGGGCTTGATGGCCACAGGTACAAACCGGTTGTTCGGGCGGGCAAATGCAATCCTGGCTTTCACGCTTGAAATAATGTTTAACAATCCGGTCCTCAAGCGAATGAAAAGAGATTACCGCCAGGCGCCCGCCTGTCCGCAAAGCTTCCAGTGCTTGCGGAAGAAATTCTTCAAGGGCTTGAAGTTCCTGATTTACGGCGATCCGCAACGCCTGGAATGTGCGTGTCGCCGGGTGAATTCGGTCTCTTTGGCCCCTGGTCGATTTAGCAATCAAATCCGCTAATTGGGCGGTGGTATGAAACGGACGATTGTTAATGATCGCTCTGGCAATGCGCCTGGAATGGCGCTCTTCGCCATACTTCCATATGATTTCGGCGAGGTCCTGCTCGGAAAGCTGATTGACCAGATCCGCGGCTGTGGTAGGCTGATTGGGGCTAAAGCGCATATCCAGCGGACCATCAGCCAGAAAAGAGAAACCGCGTTCGGGCGTGTCTATTTGCATGGAAGACACTCCCAGATCAATCACAATTCCGTCTACATTTGACCAGCCCACTTTCTGCATCTGCTCCAGCAGTGTAGTGTAAGACGCCTGGATCAGGTGCGCCCGATGAGAAAAGACGGACAAGCGCTGGCTTGCGATGGCCAGCGCCTGGGGGTCCACATCCAGTCCGAGTACCTCACCGGCAGGGTCGGAAGCGTTAAGTATCCCCCAGGAATGTCCGCCTGCCCCCAGCGTCGCGTCAATGTACCGTTTCTGGTCCGCTGGTTGCAGGGCTTGCAAGACCTCCTGGTAAAGCACTGGTAAATGCGGCGTCAAATCGCCGGGTTCAGGCAGGTTCATGGCTAGCTAACAGTAAGATCGAGAGAGGCAAAGCGGACAGCCGTCTCTTCTGAATTTTGAAGGGCTTCGTTCTGTTTATTCCACTCGTCGGGCGACCAGATTTCGAAGTATTCGCCGACACCGACGATCACAACATTATCATTCAGGTTGGCAGCAGATCGCAAAAACTGCGGCAACAATATGCGTCCGGCGCGATCAACATCCTGCCGGTCAGCATTGGAAAAGATAAAGCGGCGGAACTGGCGGGTGGTGGGGTCAGCCATGTTCATGGCATTGACTTTGGTGTAAAGCTGTTTAAAATAGTCAGCAGTCATCACCATCAGGCTTTTATCAAAACCTTGGGTGAGATACGCGCCATCTATGAGCAGATCGCGAAAACGGGCCGGGATGGTTAGCCGGCCTTTGCTATCGATGGAATGCTCATACTGACCTAAGAACATAAGTTCTACCTCTGATATAACTGGCAAACGCCGGAATGCTCCGGCGCTCCACTTTCTCCCACTTCCTACCACTTTTATGCACAGTATAAACGAATCGAGACTTAATTGCAAGCCGTTTAATCTAGTTTTCAGAAATGATAGGGTGCAATTGTTGAATGCGGTGTTGGTATAAAGTCAGCATTGAATTTAATCCCAGTGTTGAAAAATTTACTGATTTCAGAAAACGTTATTTTGGACGGAATCGCCAACCATGAACATCGCATCCATCCCAATCTGTATGGACAATTCAGATTTGGGGGTATTTGAGTGTGCTTAATAATGTAGGAATTGCTAAAATATGTTCAGACCATTTTATAAAAACAATTTACAGGAGACACTTTATGGCGGTCAATCAGGCAAAGTTGAAATGGGTCATGGGTGGAGTTGTATGCGCTTTAACATTATTGGCTTGCACGATCAGCGGGCAACTGCCAGATCAATCCAGTGAGATGCAATTAAAAGAGACAGAATTGGCTTTACAGGCAACGCAATTGGCAATTCAGGCTGGTCAACTGGCAGCAACACAAACCGCGTTAGCCATGCCGGTGCCTGTAGCCGAACCCACCGCTACGCTAGCGGTAATCACACCTCAAGTCGAAGAGAATAATTTGCAAATTCAAAATGCCAATGGGACGTACTTTGAATATCCGGATTGGTTGGCAAGTGGCGTGAAAGCCAGCATTTATGATGCTCCTCCGGCAAACCCGGATGAGCCTTACTTTATTATTGAACCAGACCATCGAGTTTTTGAATTTAATAATTATGTACTTGCAGACCACTTTTTGACCCCCCAAATATTAATTTTCCCACTTAATGAATACTGGCAAATCAATGAAGGCGCCGCCTCACAAATCGGACAATTGGAGGATCTGTTGATGGTGCAAGGAATTGGAGCTGCCCGCCCGGCAAGTATGCCTTTCCTGCCTATCTTTAACGCAGCCCAGTCTTTTTATACCAAAGTTGAATTTATTACGACTGAACAACTTAGTGGCGTTCGATACCTGACCCAATTCCAGCAGGCTGTTTACCCCATTCAAAATGGAAATATGATTTACACCTTCCAGGGGATTACCTCCGACCGCCAGTATTACATTGCAGCGATTTTTCCTGAATCGCACGATCTGCTTGACGCGTATGACCAGTTCGAATATACCAATGAATTTGAAGAAAATTTTATGACCTACCTGACCCAAACAGCGGACCAGCTACAAGCTCAACCCGATGATGGTTTTCAACCAGGGCTTGACGCTTTAGACGCGGTGATCCGGAGCATCAGGGTCGAATAGTCGCAGCTCTAAACAGAGAAAGGCGGTGACGATGACAGAAATACCCTGGCATCCCAGAATTCTTCGCCATGCCGAAAAGATCGCGAGCGCAGCGCGTGGCGTGAATGGCCGTTTTCCAGACGAATTTTCGCGTTTGAGAAACGCCGCCTTTCATTATCTAAATGACTCTAACCTCACCGAAGTCTTTTCCACCTCTTCCGAATTGGGGCAAATGAATTGGGCAACCCGGCTCTGCCTGTTGGAATATGCCTGGTCCAAAGAACTGCAGACAGGTGGTGAGGTGGATTTGTCCGCCCATCTGGATTCATTTACCAGGGCGGCAGAATTGCGCGGATTAAATCGAAGCCGTATGAAGGCGCCTTTAGAGGTATTGATGAACCAGATGTGCATCAATCACACCCTGGATTCATTGGGAAGAGACGCGTTTCTTACCAGTTTGTATCCAAAAATCCCGGCAAATTTTATTGACAAATTGAGGGAACGGTTTGAGAGTGTAGTGGGTTCACCGGTTCGCATGGCATGTGTGATTAACACTGCCGGCAGGCACCTGATAGCGTTACTCAACGAAACCGAAGTAGAACGCCTGCTGATTTCCAATATGAATTATGAGAAGATGTTTATCGCCTTGGTGCGATACATTGGGATCACCCAATTGGATGGAATGACGGATTTGCTGCATTACATATTGCGAAATAGTAAAGGCGCCTCGTTGGCAAAGCGATTCGCATTAGTGGATACGTTGTTTATGTTAGGAGAGCGTTCAAGCGTTGCGATATTAAAGGAATTTTCAGATGGATTAGACCGCGCGATAGAAGGAGATCGAATCGTTTTTCTGAAACAGTATGCCGCGTCTGCTGCGAGTGCTTTGGCGCGGAAATATGAAGAGCCTGCCAAACCAGAAGGATTGGTTATCGCACAATTTATGTTTATTGGCAAGATTGGACAGGCAGGCAAGGGAGATAGCGGAGGGCTGGGTGTGTTTTTGGGGGCATTAGGAGACGCGCTGGTTCAACAATCAGGAATCGCGCGAGTGTATACATTGGTGTTGGTCAATGCGGAATTGTCACGGGAAGAAACAATATTTACCGTGCAGCGCGGAGAAAAACATACTGTTTTACACATTCCCATTTGCTGTGTTAATGAAATCCACCAGAAAGAAATGATCGAGCATGAAGAGGATATCCGGCATGGAATTGAACGGGTATTAGCCATTCATAAAATATCGCCCGACATATTTCACATTCGCTATTCTGACCATGCCTCACGGGCTGCCATGCGGGTGGCGAAAAAGATGGGAAAGAAAATTGTTTTCACCCTTACCCCTGATCCACACCGTAGCATGGATACATTTTTCCAACAAGAAAAACTCAGCGAAAAACTATTGAATGAGTTCGATTTTGCGCTGGAGCGAGTCTATATCGCGGACCAGATTTTAGAAAACGCGGATGGATTTGCTGTAATGCCAGGTGAAGGCACCCTGGATGTATTGAATGCGTATTTCCCCCAATTTGAAAGCAAAGAAAACGCCCTGAAGCCAAAACGCGTTCTGCCCGAAGGGATTCAAATCCTCTCTCAAGACCTTGAAGCACAGGAACGAAAAACCTTGTTGGATAATTTGTGCGCCTGCTCGGATTCTCCAGGGATGCCCAGGTTCGATAAAGAGAATTTAAACCGGCCAATTATATTCAACGCGGGACGATTGCACCCCATCAAGCAACAGCATTTTCTAGTCAGAGCGTGGGCTCAGAGTGAACTTTGGAAGGATTACAATCTGGTATTGGTGGGTGGAAACTTAAATAATCCTTCAAGCATAGAGAAAGACATGGTCGAGGCGATTGATTTGGTATTTCGCCAATACCCGGAGGCACAAGGAAGATTTTGTCATCTACCTGCAATGGAGAATAACCAACTGCGAAAACTTGAGCTTGCCATCTGTCAGGAATTCCCATCCAACGCACCCCATGTGTATGCTTGCTGCAGTTATAAAGAGGAATTTGGAATTGCCTTACTGGAAGCGATGGACGCAGGAATGTTGGCGATTGGACCTTTGCATGGGGGGGTAGGCAGTTATATCCAGTCGGGCGAAAATGGTTTTTTGGTAGATACTCACCAAGTTGAAGAAATGCAGAGGGCTCTTAGCCACATATTGCGGCAAACAGAGGGTGAGCAATTGTTTGCCATTACCAAACGCGGACAAATGACGGTCAGAGAGAACTATGATATTGCTTCAGCAGCCAGAAGATTTTCTGAACTCTATCGCCAAATTGCTTCATAAGAGTTGAATGAAAATGGGGGTAAAATTCTTCCATCTTTGCTCTGGATGGTGAATAGAATGAAACGAATCGTGATGGCATCTTTAAATCCTGTTAAGCTGAACGCTGTATTGCAAGGTTTTCAACGTATGTTTCCGGAGGAGCAATTTGAAACGATCACTATCAATGTTCCTTCCGGGGTAAGCGATCAACCGATGTCTGATGGAGAGACACTTCAAGGGGCAATCAACCGGAGTGCAGCTGCCAGTATGAGAATTCCAGAAGCCGACTATTGGGTTGGGATAGAAGGCGGAGTTGATGAGCAGGACGAAGTTCTACAGGCTTTTGCCTGGGTCGTGATTAAGTCGAATGGATTATTAGGCAAAAGCCGTACGGCCACTTTTGAATTACCCAATGTGATTCGAGATTTGGTACGGTCTGGTGTGGAATTAGGTGAAGCGGATGATCTTGTATTCAAACGCCAAAATTCTAAGCAAGCCAATGGCGCCATTGGAATACTGACACAAGATGTAATCGATCGAACGGCCTACTACGAACACGCGGTCATTCTTGCCCTGGTTCCTTTTCGCAACCACGACCTTTTCTTGTCACAAAACGTGTAGAACCATGGCATAAAGGTTCTGCTTGCCAGTTTTCAGATAAAAATCTAAAATCAATTTATGGATCAGGGGGATTTTTCTAATATTTAATATCGGAAAGCGCCAGGTTGTTTTTTAGGATTAGTCGGTTCACGCCGGAGGAAACCATGGATTGGACGTTAATCGGCTTCATTTTAGTAGGCTTCATTGCGCAAATTATTGATGGAAGCCTGGGAATGGCGTATGGGGTAAGCGCGAATTCGTTTTTACTCAACCTGGGCGTTTTACCTGCAACTGCCAGCGCGAGCGTACATCTCTCTGAGGTGGTTACCACAGCGATTTCGGGTATTTCTCATTTGAGATTGGGCAACGTACTCAAACGAAGGCTGATTCGCCTGGCGATACCGGGTGTCGCTGGAGGAGTGATTGGCGCTTATGTGCTCACGCACTTGAATGGGGAAGTAAT
>ENA-ORXD01000991-ORXD01000991.1-sediment-metagenome-genome-assembly--contig:-NODE-991-length-27948-cov-6.601593_pt1 | contig 27948 bp, 15 predicted proteins | sample MGYA00237862_ERZ511471 | MGnify/ENA metagenome assembly ERZ511471 | reverse complement strand
GAATTTGAAGCAACCGCGAATGCGGTATCGGCAAGCGTGAAGACGGCTCCCCCATGCACCGTACCGTGGCTGTTCAGATGCGTGTCCCGGATCTCCATCTTCACCCGGGCCCTGCCCGGGGAGCTCTCAAGAAGGACGATCCCTGCTTGCCGGGCATAGGCATCATCGGTGAAAAAGCGTTCTGGGTCATCCATGTGCCTAGGGTTCTCGCGGCGGACCATGAAAGTATGGGTTGGGAGTGATCAGAAGCCGCGGTAAGGACTCCTGCGATCATTCCTGCCCGTGAGAACTCTCCTGTTCGGACCGGAAGAGTGCTGACTGATCACCGGCAACAAGACCAATCCGCGCCTCCTCGATCCACCATTTCATTGTCTGGTAGTGACCTTCACAGAGAAGATTGCTCCCCCTTGCATCTTCCCAGGCGACCGGTTCGGTGCAGCCTCTGAAGATGCAAGAACCGGTTCTCCGCCCTGTCAGCTGGCGGTAGTTGTCGATATCGGGAATGAATAGGATCACGGTGTACCGTGTAATGAGGGCCCTGAGCCTGGAGAGGGAATCGGTGGACACGAACAGATCTCCGTTCACTCGCGTATTTTTCCTGCTGAACCAATAATATTTCGAATCCGTGAGCGACCTCCTTGCGAAGGTATGCAGAGCGGGTCAACTGGGGAGGATAATTCCCACAAGAACAAGAGGGTAGGGAAAGCCGCTGGAGTGCACCGGGGCTGTGCGTTCGAATCCATTCTGAATTTAATTTTTTAAAAAAGGAATGAATTGAGTTTATAATCGAAACTGAATGGAACTTGATATTATAAGAAGGTTCCTGATTTGGGAGATCGCTCATTTTCATGATCGCGCATAAAATCTTTACTCGTGTATCAGCATCAGTGCAGCAGCTGTTGCCACAAGAGAAGTTGCTATTGCGAACGGATATGCAGCAATCCTATCATTAAAGAACATCATCAGGTCCAGAAAGAGCACAATATTTACAGCGATTACTATTCCCAAAATAAATCGTTGCGTTTTCACGAAACCCCTCACTACACCTATCGCATGCTCATTCCTTATAATTTCATCAATGCTCCAGGTGCTTCATACTAATTCGAAGGGCAGGACATCTGGTGACGGGAGGCCATGCTTATCTCCACTTCTGGTCAACCGTAATTACTGGTTTGATATAGAAGATAATGTAAAAGAGTCGATATTGCGTATTTCTTATTTAAATCCACATCTGTCAATAAGGTTACATTTCTCGACGGAGTACGAACCCGGAAATTAAAATCGAATCTAATTTATATTAATATAATCAATCGCCAAATTATCCCATAAGGGGGGAATGCCATCAATGTTGCTATCAAAAATCATTTCCTTGTTGCTTTTAACCGTTGCTTTTTCTGCAATCGGTTGTGGAATTGCAACCGCTGAGACTTGGTCTTTCGACGTTGTTGACTCCGGTTATTATGTGGGCGTTGATACAAACTCCCTTGTTTTAGATGATTCTGGTAATCCACACATTGCTTACTATACATGGGATTCATATGATTTGAAATACGCCTACAATGATGGAACAAGCTGGATAATTCAGACTGTTGATAGTGCCGGACAAGTTGGAAAAAGGTGCGATCTTACTCTTGATTCTCAAAATCGTCCACATATAAGTTATTATGATATTACGAATAGTGCTGTAAAATATGCATGGTATGATGGTATCAATTGGCAAAATGAAGTCATTGAGACAGGGAATCGTGCCCACGCATGGTCTTCAATTGGTATAGATTCAAAAGGAAAGCCACATATAATATACATTTATTCCAGTGATTTCAATTTTTATTTTCTAAAATATGCTTGGAAAGATGAAAGTGGCGTTTGGCAAAAAGTAGTATTGGATGGAGGTAAATCACCCACCGGGTGGTATAATTCTCTTGTTTTGGATCAATATGATAACCTCCATATCAGTTACTTAAAAGGATATGATGAATTGAAATATGCGCATTATAATGGAAATCAATGGTTCATTGAAACTGTGGATTCTACTGGTGTTGTTGAAACATCAATAGCGGTTGATTCGACCGGCAGACCGGCGATTGCCTATCACGGGTCCGGTGAAACCTTAAGATATGCTTATAAAAATGGTCTATCCTGGGTAATCCAGATAATTGAAGATCGCTGGTGTTCCTTACCCTCATTAACCTTTGATAGCAAAGATCACCCTCATATTTCTTATTTCCATTACGATGCAATTTATGGCATCAGGTATGCATACTACGACGGACAATCCTGGAATATACAATTTGTCGAATCTGGGGCAACGCCTTATTACTACAGTTCAATTGCCCTTGATAAAAACGATAAAGTATTTGTCAGCTATTCTTGGAACAATGATTTGAAACTTGCATCAATTTCTGTGATAAATCCCGACAAAATCCCCCCAGTAACGAATACTTACCTTAATGGTGTTCCCTCGTTAGAGACATGGTATGCCAGAGAAGTACATGTTCAATTTTTTGCTAATGATAAGGAAGGAGGATCTGGCGTTCAAAATATCTATTATAGCATAGATGGTACGAATTGGATTATCTATACCGGCCCCTTCGTAATCAATACCGAAGGGCTGGTCACCCTCTCATTCTATAGCGTTGATAATGCAGGGAATGAAGAAGAGCCGCAATCTTTGCAATTTAATATTGACAGGACTCCTCCGGTAACGACTTGTGCTTTGGATGGTGTATTGGGAGACAGTAACTGGTATGTTTCAAATGTGACTGTTACTCTTTCAGCGACGGATAACGAAGGTGGCTCTGGTGTCAAAAAAACAGAATACAGCTTTGATGGGGAAGAATGGATTACCTACACCGAACCGTTCATTGTTTCCGCTGAAGGCTTAACAAAATTGTATTATCGGAGTGAGGATAATGCTGGTATCATCGAGGTTACTATTGTCAGAGAAGATGTGAAAATTGATACCGTTGCTCCAGTAACTACCGAGACTCACACCGGAACCCCAACAACAGGGTATTCCGTGTCATTCTCAAGCAGCGGTGGAAGTAGTACTCAATACAGCTATGATGGTATCACTTGGGAAGAGTATGAGCAGCCGCTTTTACTCGAGACCGAAGGGACATGGACCGTGTATTACCGAACCATTGATGATGCGGGGAATCAAGAACAGGCTCAATGTATTGACATCATAATCGATAAAACACCTCCCACTATCACCGGAATTGTAACACCATCACCAAATGAAAACGGTTGGTACAGGACCGATGTCACTGTGCATTTTGATGCATCAGATGCTATATCTGGTTTGGAATCGGTAACTCCTGATATAACTCTTACATCAGACGGAGAGGATCAATCCGTGACGGGCACTGCAACGGATAGTGCTGGTAATTCAGCAAGTTGTACTGTTGATGGCATTAACATCGACAAAACACCCCCAATTGTTAATTCTATAGCATTCACCCTTGAACCCTATCCGATTAACAGCCTATTACAGGTTAATGCTCCTTATACCGAAGTCAATCCTGATAAAGCAATAATCAACTGGGGAGACGGTTCCCCACTTGAGGATATTAATTTGAGAGAAGTGACTGATGGGATGCTGCTTGGATCACATTCCTATGTTGTGCCTGGCATCTATACCGTCGAAATAGCTGTATTTGATCTCGCTGGGAACAGCGGCTCCCTTTCATCATCGGAATATGTGGTTATCTTTGATCCAAATGGCGGATTTGTAACAGGAGGGGGTTGGATTAGTTCGCCTTTGGGAGCCTATACACTTGATACTTCATTGAGTGGGAAGGCAACATTTGGATTTGTATCAAAATATCTGAAGGGAGCGACTGTCCCCACAGGTCAGACCGAGTTTCAGTTTAGGGTAGCAAACCTAAATTTCCATTCCGAAAGTTATGACTGGTTGGTGGTAGCAGGTCCTAAAGCACAATTTAAGGGAGTTGGCACGATTAATGGAGAGGGTAACTACGGGTTCATGCTTACCGCAATCGATGGCCAACTGAATGGTGGTGGAGGTATTGATAAATTCCGGATTAAGATTTGGGATAAGATCTCCGATGATGTTGTTTATGATAACCAAATAGAAGCAGAGGATGATGCATATCCGACCACAATAATTGGAGGAGGGTCAATCGTTATTCATTCAAAATAAATATCATTCTTTATCGGGTAATTCATCTCATCCAACTATTTTCGGATAAATCGACTCAAATTCTAAAATCCTTTTATTGGAGGGAGGGTTCATACAGGGCTGCTCAGAAATCCCTGTCTCCAGCGACAAATGGTCCGCTGCAGCGGTCCGCGAGTAACGGGCGAAAGCAGCCCGTGGTTTCGTCGCCCGCTTCTCACCACCGGCTGTACAACCCGCACCTTACGGACCATTGAGATGGCCCGCTTCGGTGCTGTGCCAGACTTAACGTAGACGCTCAGTGACTCGCAGCGCTCGACCTCGTGCTTAATGCACTCGGTAACCGGCGCTGCTCGGGCCGCTGCGGCCTCTTTCACTTTCACTCTCCTTGTGGCTGAGGCAGTTGATTTCAACAATTGAACACCGATGTATGAGTGATGACCCTCCCTACATCAGATGTCCGAGCTGTGGTTCATTGTTGACATCTCCGCTGAATGATTCTGGGATGTGGGAGTGTTGCTATCACCTTTGCCGTGCAGTCTTTCCCGCATTCACGTCAAGAGGGCTATACCAGATGCCATTGATAGCAGAAAATGATCCACCCTACCTTCCCGAACCAAGGATGAGCAAATCGAAACCTCTATGATTTCAACATACTATTCAAGTCTGTTCTGCAATGGCCATTTGACCCGTCTTGTGCACCATGAGAGTCACTGCAGAGGATGCTCATGAGAGACGGAATTATGTGCAGGACAACCCTCCGAGCGAGTACTGCAGCTCGCGCCACCTTGAAGGCCTGGTCACCCTGGTATTCGCCCTTTATATCGGGGTGATAAAGGCATAATCCTTCTAATCTAATTATGGGATTTGGTATAAGGGATTTATTGAATTTCTTCGATGTAAATAGAAAGTTGCATATATATAGAATTTATTAACATCAATTTTAAGTGAATTAATCCAGCCTGACTACCAATGCATAACAATTAGCACCGCTAGTATTTCTGATAGGGGGGCCGGTTGGTGCAAAATTCACAAAATTTGGGGGCAGAAAATGTTGCATATCAAGAGGGAGATTTATTTCATTCTGATAGTTATTTTGACAATTTCTTTTATTAGTGGTCCTGTCATTGGGGAAGAAGCCCCACCAAATATTGAATGGCAGAGGTGTATTGGTGGAACTTGGACAGATTGGGGATATCATGGTAAATTGCTATTATCTGCAGATGGCGGATATTATATATCTGCAACAACATTTTCGTCAGATGGAGATTTCTTTCAAACAAATTCTCAAAATGTTTTGATAAAAGTCAATGATTCTGGATCAATTGAATGGATTAAATCAATAAATGGATTTCCTTATGACGCAATTTTACTAGAGAACGGTAAAGTCCTTCTTTATGGCTATACAAGTAACAACATTTGGATATCTGAATATTACGTAAACGGCGAGATAAGCAGAGAGAAAACCATTGGGGATCAATATACAGACATCGGATTCGATATTTCTCAAACTAGGGATGGAGGATTAATCTGTATTGGTTTAACAAACGGCGGTTCCTGGTCTGAAATTTGGGCAATGAAATTAGATAATAATTGGGAGATACTATGGAAGACCTCAATCACAGTAGATCCTGGATTAATCCCATCTGATGTTGAGGTCGGAGTTGATGAACTTGAAACTGGTGATTTTAAAATATATGCATACCACCACCATGAAAGAAACGGATACTATTATCCAAATCCCCTTATTGCCAAATTAAATTCTGATGGAGCTATTTTATGGAAATACGAATACGGTGGAACTGAATATGATGATCGTCTCAAACCAAATTCCTATATTTCCTTATCGAATGGGAATTCAATTTATACGACATGGACTCGTTCCAATGATGGTAATGTCAGTTTTAATCATGGTGATGAGGACTTATGGGTAGTCGAAACTGATCCTGATGGAAATATTTTATGGGAAAAAACATATGGCGGTTCAGATTCAGACGCTGGAGTTGCTATCTTTCAGAAAGATGATGGGGGATACCTAGTTGCAGGATATTCAACTTCGCTAGATGGTGATTTGTTTGAAATCAATTATCAATCTCAAATTCCGGATATGGAAGAAAACGGAAATTTTATTTGGATATTATCAATTAATTCTCAAGGTCGCATTGACTCACAGCGATGCTATGGAGGGACAGACGGTGCGGGATTAATTAAAATTCGTGAGACTATTGATGGTAATTATCTATTTTGTGGAAGTGTTGGAAGCGACGGGAATGATGTTGTTGGGACCCACGGTGGGACAGATATTTGGATTGTCAAAATATCGCCTGACTGTGAGATACTCTGGCAAAAATGCTTAGGGGGGAGTGGTTCCGATCTTGCAGTTGATATTCAAGACATCGGTAATTTTGAATATATCGTTGTTGGAACAACTTCCTCAAATGATGGTGATATTATTGGCAATCATGGAGGAGATGACATTTGGGTCGTAAAACTTAATTCTACAGTCCTCATCGAACCTCCTACCATCATCTCAATTAACCCATCGACTATCACTACAGGCAGTGATTCCTTCACTCTCGAACTAACTGGCACCAACTTTGTTGACGGCGCAAAGGTTCTCTGGGACGGGCAAGAACGAGCGACCATATTCGTTTCAACGACAAAACTCACCGTAACTATTTTGAAAGAGGACGTTACCAACCCTGGAACGTACAAGGTAAAAGTGGTGAATCCGGATGGGAAGGCGTCGGGGGAGGTTAATTTTGAGGCAATTTTAGGGTCTAATGACACAAAATTAAATGTTCCCCTCTATTCACAAACCGATCCTTCTTGGGCTAGCGACATACTAGGGACAGGAACAGGTACTGTTGGAAATTACGGCTGTGCATTAACCTCAACCGCAATGGTATTTTCCTATTTCAGTGACCAAGTGACACCAAAAGAATTGAACCAGTGGCTAATTGATAACAATGGTTATGTTAACAACGATTGGATAGATTGGACCAAAGCTGCTGATTATAATTCAGATATTGTTTATAAGGGCCGATTTGATTATAATGGCCTGCCGGAAGATGTCATTTTAATAAAGGCTGAAATAGATTCTGGCAACCCTGTTATCGCAAATGTCCGTTATACTGCAGGGGGATTGATAGAATCTAACCATTTTGTCGTTTTGACGGGATATGGTACAGATACATTTTATATAAATGATCCTGCAGATGGAACTGAAAGGACACTTGCCGATTCCCGTTATGCCACAACATCGGGTCAGAGAATATTCAGTATAAGGATATACCACCGTGCAGATGATGTGGAACTTCAGACCCCTCTTCCGATCTCTCCCGGCACACGAACACCGCCAGGAACCCGGGTCACAACACTTACACCCCTATTTTCATGGCAAGGAATACCCTCCGCTGAAGGCTATCGTCTATATATTAGCGAGTGTGATGAAAACGGAGAGATAATCAATCCACTCATTTTTGTTACACCCTCTTTAAGCGACTCAAGCGGTTCTGCAATTTTCGGAAATGAATATAATGATCTAACATCAGGAACATTGGAGTGGGGGAAAAAATATTGTTGGAATATTGAACCAAAGATTGACGGAGATTGGAGCAGAAGATATTCGCCTCTCAATTATTTTACAACTGATTCCAATCTTCAACAAGCAATTAATCGAGAGCGTATCTTCAGCGAAGATCTTATTGTTACTGTAGGAACTCAACAATATATCATCGCTACATTGGAAAACAAGCTTGATCCGGAAACATTAGAAACAATACCCGATTCTGGTAGAACTACGATATACCTTAACATGGCAGGGGAGCCGGTTTCCGATGGATTTATAGCGCAAAGGATTGGGCTGATCGAAGATGCCCGATCGATAAGTTTTGATTTCGATTCAAGAATTACCAATCTCCAGTTATACGATGCTGGTTCGACTGGTGTCGACAAGGTAATTATGACAAAGGGGATGATTGGGAAGATTGTAACCCTTGATAAAGCATTTCAAACATCAAAAATTTATTGGGATTGGTATGATGACGAAGTGTGGCAAGTTGGTATAACAGACCTTCAAAGGTTACAGGAAGCAGCAAAATACGCTCCTAAAGAAGGGATACTTGTTAAGCTTGCCGCCTATGCAATTGAAAAAGGTTGTGGAAATCCTTATGCAGAAGCAAAAGAGGATTTACACCATTACCTCTCCCGATCTATTGAAAACTATGAGAGCGCAAGTGTAGTTAATAATAAAGAGATTAACGATGATGGCACCGCATTTGCATTCTTGTATAATGTCTACTATGGAAGACATTTTGAAGAAGTGTCTCATTATCTGGTCAAGAATATATACCTCAATTCAGAAGTTTTTCTTATTGAATTTGAACCTGTAAGTAAAGTTCTCTCCTCAAAAATTCCATCAATGTCATTAATAGAATTTCCGAAGTTAGTAGAAAAGGCATTTTTAGGCGTTAAATGGCAATTAGACACTGGAATGCTTGATATTACAGGAACTTACAAAACCAATGCTGACTTGGAATATAAACTAAGTGAAAGTGCAGAATATTCCTTACGGATGGCATCAGCAGTGCAAGAAATTGATTATTATCGAATTAAACATGCAGAAAAAGTTGCAGCGGGCTCTCAATTAGCAAGTGAAGCTGCAGATGCTACTGTGGATTATCTCATGGGAGTTGATATCTTCCAAATTGTATTGGAAATTAAAAACTGGGTAGAATATATTGTTCAATTTATTATTCACAGTCCAGGTGAACCGAGAATATATGACTCATACGGTCGAGTAACTGGGTTAATTAATGGAGAGATCAGGGAAGAAATACCTGAATCCGAATTTAATCCGGAAGATAACACCATTTTGATATTCAATGCGACAGATTCTTATCATTATGAGGTTTATGGCACGGATGAGGGATATTATGGGTTATCATTATTTTTTGTTAATAATGTGTCTCTTCAAAATTTAGAGTTTAGCAATATTAATATTTCAAACAATTCAATCCACAAATATTCTTTTGATTTGAATGCCCTCATAAATGAGGATAAATGCATTTATATAAATAAAGATTCGAACGGGGATGGTATTTTTGAAAATTCAGTCGTGACTACCAAACCATATATACCCTCTATGCCAACTCCCGAAAACCTTTCAATTAATGTCTCTTTATCCCCTGAATTAAAATGGAAAGGTGGCGATCCTGATCCAGAAAAAGAATTGACATATTCCATTTATTTTGGTGAAAATGAGACACCCCAACTGAAATCTATTATCGGGCCAATTTCTTCAGAACAAGAATATATTAGTTCGAATCTTGATTCTCTTGATTTTAAAACAGCATATTATTGGTATGTAGTTGTTCGGGATGAATTTGGAATAACTGAAGTGTCACCTTTGTGGAACTTCACAACAGCATCTACACAACAAGTCACCATCTTCGGCAACGCAACTCTCTATGGAAACCCTGCCCCTGTCGGTTCCCATGTCACCGCAACAGCAGCAGTTATTTACCAATCAGTAATTATCGACTCTTCTGGCTGGTATGGAGAATCCGAAATCGGCAAAGAATTGGTCCTTTCTGGAGATATTCCGACAGGCACGCCCATTACCTTTAAAATCGGGGGATTACCAGCTCGCTGTGGAATTGTGAATGAAGCAGGGACTGCCTGGTTCGATAGTTACCCGTTCTTCCCTAATTCCGCAATCCATCTGGACCTAGATGTTCCTGCAACAATTACCGCCGACTTCTCTGGAACCCCAACAACCGGATACGCCCCGCTCGAGGTAATGTTCAGGGATAATTCAACGGGAGATCCATTTGAAAGAGAGTGGGACTTTGGGGATGGATCGAAGTCTGGCTCCAATCAGATTACAAACAATCACACGTTTACGACACCAGGAACATATTCTATCTGCCTTAAAACGACTCGAGCCTCTTCGAGCGACACGGAAACAAAGAATGATTATATTACTGTAACTGCTCGGCCACAACCGCCAATTGCCGACTTCACTGCAACTCCACGATCGGGACCTGCTCCGCTGGCAGTAAAATTCAGTGATAACTCGACCGGGGAGCCCGATACCTGCTTCTGGAATTTCGGTGATGGCAAGACATCCTCCGATAAAAATCCAGTGCACACCTATTCAAAGAAGGGTCTCTATTCCATCACCTTGACTGTTGAAAATGAAGGTGGTACTGATTTAATCCGGAAATCTGGATACATCATTGTCGAAGGCCCGATAAAACCCCTCCCCTGGCTGAAAAAACCACCCCGGGACGTTGATGGCGATGGGACGTATGAAGACCTGAATGGAGATGGAAAAGTAAACCAACAGGACCTCATGCTCTTTGTACGCTACTTCTATTGGATCCAACGGAACGAACCGGCAAGTGCATTTGACTTCAATCACGACGGGAGGTTTGATTTCTGGGATTACTTCGGGCTCCTGCAATATGTGATTAAACCCAGGCGTTGATTGATTTCCATCATTATTTCTTACTTCATCCGCTCTCCCGCTCCGCTCAGCGGCTGCCTCGTGGTCGGCACCGCGTGCCGCCCGGCTCGACCCTCCGGGTACTCGCCCGGGATGAAATCAGGAGGGGGTGCCTTCATCAGCGACGAGCGGGCCGCAACAGCGGTCCATGAGGAGTGTGATCGAGCAGCCGGTGGTGAGGAGTTTGCGACGAACCCATGGGCGTCCACCGCTGCCTGATCCAAGAGGAGAGATCAGGGAGACGAGCACGGTCGACCATCAACAATCGCCAGGGAACCGACAACTTCAGCGGAGCGGAGGCCGCCACCAAACACAGTGAGGGCGTCGCCGGAGCGGAGCGATACCAGGGCCCCGGTCAACCCTGCCGCAGGCCGAGCCCTCGCAGCGAGCGAAAAGAGCGATAAATAAAGGCTGGAAATTCATTTTTTTCTGATTTAACCAATTTAAATGGAGAACACAATACCGAGTGCGAGGGGTGGGAGGTGGAACGCAGCGCTTAATGCGCCCCGATTGAAGGCCGCGCACACTTCTGACCATAACTGAAAAAAATGGCAATAGATACTATCAAGGTGCCCACAATTATTTCAAAGAAAATTTTCTTATATTAAAAAGTCACCCATTTAAAATTATGAACTGCAGATTTCTGGGGCTATCAATTTTAATCTTATTCGTTGTTTTATTATTTTCAGGATGTTGTGGCGAAGGGCAAGTATCATGCGGTGACGCATGTTGTCCAAAAGGGGAACAATGTTGTAATACTGCGAATGGGCCTGTCTGCTATGATCCAGATAGATATGAATGTATACCGATAACCGAAGCAGTCGAGCGTGATATTTTTGGTAGTATTTTAGATTTTTTCTTCGGTTAACAATTTTTAATGTCATTTATAAGGAAAATTTTATGGATTTAAAATAAAATCCTATCTTCATGTTATTTAAGGGGGTTTCTAAACATCTGCGGGGGAAAATAGGTTATTGCATTTTCGTAATTCTTCTTTTATTTTTACTCACTCTCCTCATGGGATGCACATCGACACCTACCGAGATATCAACACAGACAAATCCTGTAAAATTTGACGAAGCCACTAAATTACCGATATATTGGAAATTTGAAGATGGACTTCAAGGATGGATGTCACAAGGGGACTACCAAACGAAGTGGCTTTCTAACTATGATGGATATCAAGGTGTTGTTTATCTTGATGCATGTTATTGTCAGGAAGATCATTATAGCGGAATTTATAAAGAAATCAAAATACCAGAAAATGCACAATTTCTTGAAATTGGGGTTGTAAAATCTGGTTATGGGGGAGACGTTGATGGAGGAATTGAAATATTTATTGATGATAAAATAATTGAGAATCGTGTAATCCCTATTGGGAAGACTACACTGATTTACCCAATAGATGGTAAATGGAAAAATAAAAATATTCTAATAGAGATTCAAAATCACGGAAAAGGTACAAAAACCCATGACGGTTGTCCTTGTGGATCCTCATGTTGTTTTGAATTTATAGGTGTCGATTATATTAGGTTATCAGGGACTGAACCAGTTTCTCCTACCACTACAGCCAAGCGGGATCCCGGTATTTCTGTCCAATTCTCATATTCTCCAATATCAGGAACTGCTCCAGTATCTGTTTCCTTCACTGATAAGTCAACAGGACCTATCACATCCTGGTCATGGGACTTTGGAGACGGGACAACCTCAAATGAACGGAATCCAACCCACATATACGCACAAAAAGGAACATATACGGTAAAATGCACGGTGTGTGGAACTGGTGGATGTAATTCTGTGACAGGAACACCAGATATAACTGTCAATGCTCCCGCAGCGAGTGGTGGATGCAGGTCAGATGATGATTGTGGCTCATTTAGTATTTGTTGCTCCGGTACGTGCCTTAAAACCTATGAGGATAAAATATGTTGTGGGGGTAAAGTGTATGATAAATATTACATATCGAAAGGAGGAGCGAAATTGACCTACCTCTGTTGTGGTGACAAGGTAATGGATTGGGGCTTCGATTCGAGTTGCTGCAATGGCGTTATTTACAATCCGAATAGTCAATCATGCTGTAATAATATCGTTTATCAAGGACATGATCGTTGTTGCGGTGCAAAAATCTGTCCAGAAGGCCAAGAATGTTGCGAGAATACCGATCAGGGATCTATTTGTTACGACCCTGAAAAATACTATTGTATTGGAGGATAATTCCCACCATGATTTTATTGAGAATTCTAAGAAATCTGAAGACTAAGTGCTGTATGCTTGAAACCAAGCCTGTTTGTTACAATCCTTTAAATTATATCTAGTATCCATTTAAAAATGAGTTCATATGTTATTTTCTTGTTTAATTGGGGAATCTTTTTTCAATATTTTATAAAATATAAAAGATAGCTTAAGTAAAGAGAATATTTTCAAATTTTTGGTTTACTGTTGATAATTATAATCCATTGGTGGCAGTAACATTTATTGATTCATTTGCTGGGGAGACTTGGAGAACGAAGTTAAAAATACCAACATTGGTAATGTTGAGTAATTCCAGAATAAAGAATATTTCTACAATAATAAATCCAAGAAGGATTAACATAAGGATATAGAAAATTTTTCGTGATTCAGTCGATATATACATCCCTGTCCAATCATTGATCATTTCAACGTTTCTTGATCCGATTTTATTAATTTCACCCTTCATCAACAGGAACCTGGAACTATCTGTAAGAATTTTCCGTAAAAAAGTACCCGGGTATGATTTTACAGTGGTTGATATGCTATTTACCAACCAGACAATCGACGAATCATGAAATCTCGATATAATAGGAACTACCCAATCTTGATTCAGCAATTCATCATCGTTGGGAGAATACTCCCAGCATTTACTAATAAATTCACGATTCTTGGATTGCAGAATTAGGATTAAGATATCTTTTCCTAATTCTGGAAAGAATAGATTGTGTTGAATAAAACTATTAAAAATAATTAATTTTTGATCATGTCCAATTTTCGAATAAATATCTTGGATTCCCCGTATAAGAGAAGAGAATATCTCCGGTTTGCTCTGAAATTTGTGAAGAAGAGGAAGAAATGAATCTATCACGTCTGAAGGAGCAGATTCAGGACCATAGTATATTCCTGTTTTTGATGCAATCGATAAAATATCCTTTAATTTTACCGGATTATCTTCAAATAGATCTACCAGGAAGGGAATATCATTTTGGACAGAGGATATTATATCACTCGATTTTTCCTGAGCGATATTGCGAATGATATTTGATTTTAATTGATCCCTTGAAGAGATGGAATCGTTCCTTTTTGAAAGAGCGCTATATTGCCGATATATTCGATTATAAAATGCTAATCGCTTTTTTTGTTGCGTTCGGGAGACCTGTGAATCAAGGTCAATATCTGATTGGGCTTCAACACTGAATATAGAAAGTTCGGTATCTAATGGATACTTCGCAATTCCGATATTCCATGGAAGATGAGAAAAAGATTGGATTGATTTCAAAAAGGCTCCAGCAATTGAAACAGCGGCTGATAACTGAGTTGAATGCACCTTGACTCTTTCTTCAAGCAACACATCAACAACGGCGGGAAGAAACAACTCATCTTTTATTCCCACTTCTTGTAAGCCTTGTATATCCCCCTCTTCCCATATGCCACTTAAGGAATATCCAAGTTCGCTCTCATGGATTGCCGATTTACACGTTATAAAAAAATCGAGAATTCCTTGGGTGTTAAATTGGAACGTTTGAACAGGAAGATCTCCAAAAATGACGATTCTTTCCTCCCGACCGCCGATTTTTTGTACAAGAAATCGGGAACCGAGAATGACATGAGTGTGAATGGTTTCGAAATAAAACGCAGCACCAGTTTGATCAAGTTTTTTAATTAAATCGCGGTATTTCGTGTCAGTGTCTTTTCCTTTCAACAGAGTGCCATCTGAGTAAAAAATTGACGGATTAAAATCCAAATTTGGCAATTTCTCCAAACCTCCAAGGATATAATTGGTTGAAAACCACCCCATCAGGAGGACTTCCTGGGGATTGGTCATGTGGTCTTAACGTGGCATTAGCACTGACAGTATAGAAATAGATGGGAAGATCAGATGCCAGATTTTCAATTTCCTTGAATGTATCAATCTGGATTGCTATTGAAAATATTTCACTTTCAATTTCCTTTGCAATGACTGAATTATCAGTAACATCGTTTAAATCAGATAGCTTATCACTTTTCGTGACAACAAATGCGTAAGATTTGTTTGTATCCAAGGAATCTATGATTCGTTTATAATAGCCAAAAATTTTAATTAATTTTGCCCTACCTCCGTCATGAAATTCTTGAAAATAATCACCATCAAGTAAAAATACAATTTTACCGGATGATATCAAATTTTTATAAAGATGAGCTCGGATAATATCTTCTTTTGCCCTTACTAACGTCTCTTTATCTTTTTTCTGGAGATGTTCTAAAAATTCCACATTGTCTATATTCTTCTCAATTTCATCCCGGCCCATTTTTAATGAATCCTGTAATGATGCGAGGGAGGCCTCATATTGCTCCGGACTCATCTCACTTACTCGTTCCCCTGCGTAATCAACAATTCTCATTTCTACAGGAGCAATTCCAAATTTTTTCCCAATTAAAGAATATAGTGCGAGATCATACCGCCTTGTCCCCCCTGGCGTTTTCCCTTGTTCTAAATCGGCAAGCATGTTTTCGATTCTCAATTTATCAATTGAATTGGGATCTTCTGTCGACAGAATAACTTCTTTGTGATGTCCCCTGATACTATGGATAAAATGATTGTAAAGACCGAGTAAAAAAATAGTCTTTCCTGATTTACTGGGTCCAAATACAAATACTTTTGATGCTTTTATTCCCCTTATATGGGGAGGGACAAACAAAAAAAGAAACCCGCTAAACACTAAAATAAGGATAGTGTCTCGGATGGCCTCAAATCCGGGCACGAGGCCAGAAAATTGTGTAAACAATGCAATCACATTATAGACTGAAAATATCCCCACTGCAATGAGAAATATTTTTACCAATATTCTGTTAATGTCTGCTAGTATGTCAAACTGATTCAGAAATATTGCCAATACTGCAGGGATAATACCAATTATAATCGAAATTATTGAAATATTAATGGGAACTGTGAGCCAAGAGATTGAGAAGGCAAAATAGCAGGGAATTGCAATGATTAACAGCAACATCCCCCCAAATCGTGATCGCTCCTCTAGCATAAGACTAAAGGCATTGGATATAAAAAATCCAGGTAAAAAACCAAGAATGATAACAATGAATATCGGTGTTAATTCCGAAAGGGTGCCCCGAAGGAGATAATAAAGAATTATACTAAAAAATAATGTGATAACGGTAATAACTATATTCCGGATAAAAATATGGTTATTTTTTAATTTCATCCGATAGAGCCTCTTTCAGTTTTTTAACCTTGTATAGTTTATTGATGGAATCCCCAACATTGGCGTTCTTCTTTTCTTCGTTAGCCAAAACTCCTGCTTCACTCAGTTCCATCCTTCTTTCCCGGACAAGGTATTCACCTCGGTGAAGGAATACAACATGGTGGAGAAGATTTGATTTATTATGCTCATAAATCTCCCAATATCCACCCCCCGCCGCCAGCGGGGCAATATTGTCAATGAAACTGGTTGCCGCATAGAGTGTTAAAGAAATATCCCAGTTATTTGCATAATTATGAGTGATTATACGCATATCATTGATATTTTTCAGGGCGAATGTATCATTGATATCCTGTGCAATATTACCCCCCAGTTCCCCGGTTGTCATCTTTTTGGAGATATAAGCAGAATTACTTCCGATTGCGAGCCCTAATTTCCCAAAATTCCATCGTTCTGTTGTTCCGATTGGTATCATCAGATTAAGAACACCAAGTTTATAATTATCAATAAGCATCTTGTAATTCGAACGGATTTCAGTTACCAGATTGTCCAGTTGCTGGTTGCCAAAGGCGTTGTTATCAAAGGTACCAAGGTTTGTTTCTTCATCAACAAGTGAAAGGACTGTTGAATCTGCAGGATTCAACTTTGTCAGGTACATTCCTTTGTACTTTTTACTACCTGGTTGGATATCTTCAATACTCCTGAATGTGGTTGTAAATTTTTCATACTTTTTCGAGAGATCCCTTCTCAGCACTCCCGTTTCTTCATTGAGAGTCACAGTATTATTGACAACGGAAAGAAGTTGGGTCTTCTTCTCCAAGTTTTCATTTGCTTTAATAGTGTTTGATTCAATTGTTTCGAAATTTTTAAAATAATCCTCCCGGGTAAGATAGTTTTTAATGAGAAGTTCTCTCAAATCCTCTCTAATTTTTATGCGGTCTGTTGATTTAAATATGGTATCCAGCTTTTCATTGATGTCTTCACTATAGTATTCTTTCTTGATAATTGACGATATCTGATTCTGGTATTCATCAGCCTGATTCTGTATTTTAGAGGCAAGGAAATTTTCAGGAATAATCGGTTCAAATGGGCTATTTATCGCTATATTCCAGTTACGGGCGAGTGATCGTACACGCCCTTCACGGTCCTTTTTCTGTGCATCAAACTGTCGTTTGATTTTGTCTTTCTTTCCGGTAATGAAATTAATAAATTTTTGTGAGAGTGAGGTTTTTTCCAATAATCGTAAGCGATTATCATACCAGTAATATTCGGAAACGGCCACAACGAAATCCTTGAGTCCCTGAAGATTCTGGCCTAATTCAGTGGAGAGTTGATCGATATCTTGCTGTATTTCAGGAACTCCTCCTGAACGATGCCATAATTCTTTGTTTCCGGCCTTTATCTGGTGAGTTTTCACTTTTGCAATAAAGGTATCGAGTTTTTGCTTCAATGTCCGTTCTTTTTCTTTTATTGAATTGACCCGCGTACCATTGACAACAAAATTCTCAATATCCCTGTCAATATCTGCCAAAAATGTTGTAACGGATTGGGCAGCCTTATCTTTAAGCTTTTCAAGCTCTTTCAACTGTTGTTGATAACCGATTAGTTCCTGCTCGATTTTTCCTTTCTCATCTTTTGCAGTACTGCCAATCTGATTGACCTCTCTGAGTTGTGCCTGAATATTTTCCTTCCCTTTAAGAAGTTCTTTTGTAAAAATCTGCAATTTTTCTTCCTGGTTCGAAGCAATCATAGGGAGAAGTCTTCCATTTTCATGAAGGGCAACGAGAGAATCAAAAATTACTCTTGATAGTTTCCTGTCATATTCATCCCTAAATTTATCATCTTTTATATAGGGTAAGAATTTTGAAGTTTCAGAGATATAATCTAATAAAACAGAATATTCAGTAATTTTGTCTCTCCGAATTTTAGTAGCAACGTTATTATCTATATGCCATGTGATAACTTCGGGAGTCTGGTATTGGAGTTCGGCACCAACCCGATTCATCCATAGTTTCTCGATCACTGTTAATTCATTCATGAGGTAATCAAAGTCGTCTTTGGTGGGTTTATAGTAATCCGGAACTGAGTTAGTCTCCAAGAACTTCGAAATTTTTGTATTGAGATCTTTTCTCAAATCGGTGACATTTTGGATGGTGTCGATTGCTTCATGATACCGGGTTTTAATTTGCCGCAGCTCTTCCACAAGAAGCTGAATGAGGTGTGCATCAGCAAAAATGAATGAAGAGAAAGGCTTTTTTGCATCTCCAATGTTGATATCCGAACGTTCAATGTGGAAGAAATTGGTAAAAATATAGGGGAATACGGTGTCGAACTCCTCTACTTCTGTTCTTGCTTCTTCTCCTTTCCTGAATCCCGTAGGACCCAGGGAGGTAAGGATCATATAATTGAAAAGGCGTTCATTAACACTCAGATATTCAAGTTCCGAAAGGGCTATTGCAGCATTCAGTTGTTCCTTCTCACCTTCCCGTGTTGTGGGAAGAACCCCAAACAGCCATATCTGTATTCCCTCTCCCTGCAACCCTCTGATGTACCGTGCCAGATCGATGAACATGCCTGAACCGGTGCCACCACCCAAGCCGACGATTATAGCAATGGTACGTATTCCCGGGAAGGTGGGGAATCCCACGGCTTGGCCCTGGCTAATTATTTTATAAAAAATTGCTTTCGAAATTGCCCGACGACGATGAACTCCTCCCCCGAAATCCTCAATTGTGAATGGATCAATCTTTTTCAGATCATCAAAAGAGATTCCACCCTCGACATCATCATTTATCCACCAGGTAGTTACCTTGGGTTCAGCTTTTCGTTCCTTTATCATCCGTGCGACATCTCTACTTGCGAGATCAGAGGGTTGTGTGATATTTGCGAGTGAAGGAAGGTAAAGGCTGTCGTATTCAATGTTTCCTCGATACCCCAAGTCTTCAAGCCTGGATCCTATGTGCTTTTTTTGCGAATCATCAAACGATTTTTCTATCGCATCGGTATCCATCGTATAAATCCGCAAATGTTTTCCATCTTTTCCATACTGTTGTAAAAACCATTTATGTTTACAGATTTCTTCGACCAGTCTTTTTCCACAACCCCCAATACCGACGATAGCGAGGTCGGTTGGGAGCTGAAATGCCATCTTTTGCTCCATAATTAATGCTCCTCCTCTCCAAGATCCTCTTCGATACTTCGTGCGCCAATTCTTATACCTGCAATAGTGCCGCCGATTCCAACCAATAGAACAAGTACAATAACCCAAACCAGGGAGATTGTTATACCTTCAGATTTTTGGATAGTATGATCGGCAATCTGATTTGCTTCACTTACCATACCTTTGTCAAATAAATCCTGGATTAGGGTACCCATTTGAACATCTTCTTTGTTGACTTTTGTAATTTTTTCATTAAATTGGATTATTGCAGGCACTACAATCTCAAAAGTCCTTGTATCCCCAGAACCTAGAGTGAAACCGTCTTTATCCAACAGCTTCAGCCTATAATATGCATAGCCAGTTCTTTTCGAATCATACGTTGTTAACGTTATTTTATCATATTGCTGGACTTTTGTGACTGAAGGGATCTTGCCTGAAATATTCAGCAAAATTGTCGAAACTGATTTATTAACAGGAAGTTTGATTGAATTGTCGTACGATACGACTCCCAAATTAGTAAAATTAAATAACGGAGTATTCCCCACCCTCAACAAATCCGTCTCAATAACAATAGAATCCGTATTAGGAGGGAAGTTTCGGATCGTTAAATTAAATTGCACATCCTGAAATTCCTGAACTTTTTCCAGAAGAGGCAAATCAGATGAGACATCAGTTGCAGCTGAAGGATAGATAATAAAAGGCAACAAGAGAACAACGACAACTAATCCAATCCTAAATGTACCACAATTATGCATGAATTCCCCTACCTTGGAATGTTTAGAATAAACAAATAAAATTATCTATTTCATCTCGATTGATTTAATTATTATTTAATTGATTTAATAAAAATCAAAAGAAACATACAAGCAACGTTTATATATTCATTTAAATGATTAATTTCATTCATGGATGGCCGCTATGAATCCGGGATAATTCTGGCCGTCGGAATCATTCTTTTTATTTCAACATTTTATTCATCGTCAATTTTCGAAAACGGTTTAGGAGGAGGTGGAGCTCCCACCCCAACGATTACAACTCCTCCTACCCCCCGCACCACGCCTCCTACTTCTATTCCAACAACGACCCCCTCAACATCCATGATTCAACTCCAAGAGGGTGTAAACAAGGGTCATCTAGAAAGTGATGACTTTACTTATTACTATCTTGATGTCCCTTCAAATATTTGGCATATTACAATTCTTCTTGATGCGATTCAGGCCGATTTTGATCTTTATATGGCAAATGGGTATAAACCGACCATTCGTGATTTCGATTACAAATCAAACAGCTATGGATTCCTGGAGAAAATTGACCTATGGTATCCTTCTACTACTCAACGATATTATATCATGGTTAAATCGAACCGTGTCAGTGGGGATTATACCTTGAAGCTTACCTCAGAAGAACGCCCAAAGACATATTCGCCTACATAATTTATCGAATCGCCCGTAAATTGAGATGATCTTGGAATATTTGATAAATAAAATAGAATCATCGAGAATGTACCTTAAATATTGTTTTTGTTGCATATGCAGGGCAAAACTTTAAGAATTTAACGAAAAATCAAAGTATATGATTCTAGAGGCATTGATCTCACTAGGAGTAGGCGTCGTTATCGGAAGCACAATTAATTGGATCTTTGGCTGGAACAGTACCATCACTCTGGCACTTGCATGTACGGCATGTTATCTGATACTTAGCGGAATGACGAAGGCCAGCAGTTAAGAATTAGGAGAAAAATTAAAATAAAAATAAATAAAACTTAAGAAATTCTTGATATTCGTTCAAAGGGTGATAACTATTAATACATTTAATAAAATTATAATTATTTTAATTATTTCTTGTATTTTTTTTATTTCTGATTCTACCGCAGCATCAACTAACGAACAACATAAATTAAATATCACTGTAATTAATCAAGACGGTTGGGGAATAAGGTATTTTCATTATAATAAAACTGGAATTATTGAAGATATTAGTGGAAGTATTAATTGGCAATTGGGATGGGATGAGACTCTTTCCGATAGGGACCAGCAAAACATCTATCCCAAATGTATTACCTATTCAGGATTCATTCCATCGCCAAATCAAGAATTAATTGATTATACCATTAAAGATAAAAATCAGCCAAGAATATTTATTACAGTAGAAAATTTGAATACGTTTGAATATAAGGAATTTTCTTTGGTTCCGGGAGAAAATAATATTATTATCTCTGATTTTTCACCCGGACCTTACAAGATTACCGCAACCACAAAAATACAGGTTGATGAAGCTTATTATTGGGATACGGGTGTTCCTTCTACACCTTCTTTAAGTATGCAACAATTACCCCTTCCTCCAATTAATGGAATTGATGAAAAAGGACCGTATTCTGTATATTACCTAAAAAGTGCAACAACCCGTTATTTTGACAGTCCTGAATTGCATTGGGCATACCATCTCTATAAAAAATACACATATTATCCCAAGGCGATAGCTTATACTCATATTGATAAAAATGAAGAAATTGATGATGTAACAGTTGTTCTTATAACAAATCCTGACACACTTGCAAAAATATACGATGAAATAAGTGCCTCTGATAAATTTTTAACCGAAAGAATAGAGGCAGTAAGCATTGACACTCTTGAAACTGGTATTAGTGAATCTCTTAAAAAGCATAATATACCAAAATTAAATAAAAATTTAGGATTTGGAACAGATGTTGGTTTTATTGTCATTGATTGGACCCTTTCATCAAGGTCTTGGGTATATGGGCCATGCCAGTTCACGATGTATGGGGTAGGAGCAGTACTTGGAGGGGCGACAGGACAACCTATTATTATACCCATACTATTTGGATCAGTTGTTGGGGATCAAATATGTGATATCCTCGATACCATGTATAAAAATTCGGTGATTCGACAAACTGAAACTCCGGGTTTATTTGATGATATTAGCTTATCATTTCAAAAATTGAAAGAAAAACCAGGTTATTATCGAATATATATTTCAAATCATGGTCCAGAGATAAGAAATGTTGTTTTTCAAAGAGAAACTAAAAATGGTTATGAGTCAAGCGAAAGAATTGAAAAAATTCCACAAGAATCCACAAGATATGTCGATCTATTATCTCCGAATGTATATGGGACTGAGTACGAACTTCAATTCCAAAAAGATAGAGGGACCTATTCATATACTTACACTTTAATTCCACATAGCATAAAAGGAAAAATTCGATCTTCTTTTCAATATGGTCCTTATCTTGAGGGGGTTATTGTAACTTCAACTGTGAATGGAAATGTTATATCTACCTCATCATCAAGTGAGGGAGATTATGAATTGACAAGTCTCCAACCCTTTAAAAAGTATTCAATCACTTTCAGGAAAGATGGATTTAAAGAGAAGATAATAGAGACTGAGGGAGGGGCAATTCTCGAAGACATTATTCTAGAAGTGGATATTCCAAAGAAGCTATGGGGAATAATCACTGATGAAAAAGGCACTCCAATAAGTAAAGCAGGAATCAGGGCTACTTCGTGTGGGTGTGTGGGCAAATGTGACCCAAATACTATTGATAAAACATGTGATGTAACTGATGATATTTACGCAAGTTCTGATAAAACCGGAGCTTTCACGATAAATGTTCTAGAATATAATGTTTATTATCTTGAGGTGAGCAAAACTGGCTATTCAAATAATATTGTTGAAGGTAAGTATGGGCAATCCAATGATATTGTCTTGATAAAAAAGACCCCAATAGATACTACCTCACGTTCCATCCTCCTTGTCCTCGATACTTCCGGGAGTATGAAAGAGCCTGCAGGGAGTACCACAAAAATTATTATGGTCAAAAAAACCGCCGATACCCTCGCAAATTTAAAATCCATCTATCAAAATGTTGATATCGGCATAGTTACGTTTGCAAGCGAAGCCAAGGTTGACAGCCCATTTAGTAATGCAGATACCAATAGCATCAAGCAGAATATTGTAAATATAAATATAAACAATTTTAATCGGTGCGACTCTGGTGCATGTACTTCTTTTGGTGTTGCTCTTTTTAAGGCAATAGAAGTGTTCGATCAAACTCAGCAATCTACAAAAAAATATATTATTTTCATGTCAGACGGAGAGCACAATCTAAATCCTACACCGGATTCGTTCATTCAGGAATGTTCAGAGAGAGGAATAACTATTCATGCACTCGGATTTGGAGATGAATTCGATGCTTATTACCTCCAGATGATGGCTGACCAGACGGGAGGGATATATGCTTATGCAGATAATGTCATGGACTTCGAAAACCAGATGATTGATCAGTTTGATAACGGTGCTGGATGGCAATTTAAAGAGCGATATAATGGAGAAATTTCCCAAGGCCAGACTATAGATGCCGGACAGTTTAAGGTAGACTCCTCAATTGATTCAATAAAAGTAACACTCAATTGGCCAGGAAGTGACCTTGACCTTTTATTGTTTAATCCCAAGGGAACCCAAATAACTCCTACGGATCCGAGTGTAACATTTTCAGGCGCCGATAGCAAACCGAAATATTTTATCATAAAAGATCCTATCGTAGGGGATTGGACTATGAAGGTGTTTGGAAAGGATGTTCCTGAAAGTTCAACCAGATATTCCCTGGCAGTAAACGATCTTCCGAAATCAGGAGGGTTTGACTTTGGAACGATATTCTCCAATGCTGGAATTATTATATTATTCCTCGGAGTCGGTCTTGTTGTAATCCTTGTCGGTGCCCGATTTTTCCACGCCTATTCAGATCTCGAGAGATTTGAAGACGATGAAGGTGATGTAATTTACTTTGATGATGATGAGATTTCTGATATTGGCGATGATGATTGAATACTGAGAAATAATTCTTTTCGTAGATGGATACTAGTTTATATTTCAGATATTTGGAAACAAGTACAAATAAATCTGGATATAAGAAAAATTGCATTAAATATGTCAAACAAACAGAAAATGAAATCGCCAAATTTTTAATATTCCAATTGGGGATCCAAACTAAAATTACATTGAGGACCGATGGATTCAAAGACAGAAAATATTGCTATATTGATCCTTGGATTATTCTTGGTTATTTCTATATTTGCACTACCTCAGTTAAACAATGGAGAGAGAACTCCTGCCACAACCCAAACCACACCAGTTACCGCGATACCAGGCACATTGAAATGGAAATATGAGACGGGAGATGATATTTTTTCATCGCCGGCGGTTGTCAACAACGTGGTCTACATAGGGAGTGATGATAACAGCGTATATGCCCTTGATGCTACTTCCGGGAACTTAAAATGGAGATACGAAACGGGAGATTATATTTCCTCATCGCCGGCAACTGAAAATCATGTAGTATATGTAGGAAGTAATGATCATAATGTGTATGCTATTTATGCATAGCGGCTAGACTAGACTGTGATTCTCTGAAGACTCCTATTTTACTGAAGAATTTTTGAATGTTCATACCGTTTTACAACTAATTGTATGAAACAGTCGTAATTATTATTAAAGAGATTCTTATTCCACCGCATTAAAAAAAATATCCTTCTTCAGAATAATCATCCTCACAAAAATAATCATCATCATCATCGAATGAAACGATTTCTCCTTCCTCCTCCTCGAACCTGTTTAAGTATGAATAGGCATGGTACAACCTATCACCAATTTTAAAAATGATTGTTATTCCCACTCCAAAAAGTTGATCTAGTACCACTATCGATCATTCCTTTGATTATAGCCTTGCCACCTCAACAATATAATCATCTTTTAGCTGATTTTTTTCTGGGGAACAGATGGTATAATATTCGATCATAATAATATTTTTTCCCCATCCTTCAAATAGGATAGTATAAAAATGGTGAATTTTTCTTTGATGTTGTAATCTTCTACGTAATATCTTTCACATCACATCAAAATTTTTATATCATCACTTTAATAAAGATAAAAATTCTTATTTGAAATTGATATGCGAGGATTTTATGAAAATGGAATTGTTTTTGGAGTAGCCATAATATTGTTTATCGGTTTAATTATTTCTTTATCTCCTGTTGGTAATCTCTCTGTTCAATCAACACCATCAGGCGCCAGTGTGTATCTTGACGGGTCATATAAGGGAACAACTCCCCTGACTCTTTCATCAATCTCAACAGGAAGCCATTCGATTCGATTAGCCCTCTCTGGTTACTATGATTGCACGAGGTCAGCAACGGTCTCATCCGGGCAGACAATATCGATTGATTGTGTGATGACTCCGGTTCCGACACAGCCTCCACCAACGACAGGCTGCAGTTCTTATCACTATACAATTAATGGAAAAACTGTGAGCGGAACTTGTTGCGGTAATTTACAGACCTCAATGCGATGCGAGAATGGTGTATGCAGTCAGACGTATACCTGCAATGGAAAACCAGTATCATGATTTAGCCTATTGAATATCTGTTCCGATTAAGATTAAAAAAACAATTTTTGTATTTATGCTGATAAAAAACCAATAATTACAATAAAAATGGCGATACCAATAAGAATAAAATGCCCCAATGACCAGGGATAGTATTCAACCTCCGGATTTTTTTGCTCATTCACATTGTTTATATACTTCTGTACAGGAATGAAAAAGAGTAGTTCAACAAAAATTAAAACAATTCCGATTATTAAGAATATGTCATTTATACCAGATAAACGTGAAAGAAAATAAGAGAGAATAACCGTGATAACCCAACCCCAGGCAAGTCCCGAATGATTAAAGGTAGGTTTTTCGTACTTATTTAATAGTTCATCAGTGAATATTTTTTCCAGCAGACTGTGACAAAAGAAAATTCCGAAGATTCCTCTCCATAATGGATGTATATCAAGATTGTCACGATTTTTTAGATATTCCCAGTTTTTATATATCCAATAAACTTCATAGAGTCCAAATGTCACAATACACATGAAAATATAGCGGTTAACAGGAATGTAAAGATACACAGGTGATGTTTCTTCCAAATCCTCTCCTAAAGTGGGCATAAATTGTGATATTAAAATGGTAATATAAATACTCTTTTTTTTTAAATATCTTGGGAAAAATTTTTAATTATCAAATTATATCCAATCCACATGAGATTTAAGGGTTCGATCCGCAATTTGCGGTTAAATGGGCATTTTTATTTTACTTTTATCGTTGTTCTCATCATATTTAGCCTTCTTACGGGATGTTCATCGAGAGAGCCTGAAACATCAACCCCGACCAAAATAACAACCACCAAAATAACAACCCAGGTGACTTCAAAAAATCAACCATCAACTCCATCATCATCAGAATGTCAATCAGCTAGTGACTGTGGTTTTGGCCTAAAATGTTGTAGCGGTGAGTGTTATAGTTCTATTACAGAAATATGCTGCGGGGGTAAAGTATATCCACATTCTGGTGGAACAAATTCGAATGGGGTGCCACGCTGGAATCACTGTTGTGGTGGTGTTGTTTACACTTGGGGTATATGTTGTAATGGTGTAAATTACGATTCAAGTGAATACTCTTGCTGTAACAATGTTCCCTATAAAGGTAAAGACCGGTGTTGTGAGGGCACTGTTTGCAATGAAGGATATACTTGTGTTTCTTGCTGGGGCGATAGTGCCAAAAAAATATGTTGTCCAAAAGGTTACAGATGTTGTAATACAGCAGGAGGGCCAACGTGCTATGACCCTGATAAATCTTACTGTATGTAAATCTTTTTACCATTAATTAAACTCCCCTGAAAAAAACAACCCTAATAATTTGAAATTCTTTGGGCATTATGAGATAGCACATTTTATAAAAAATCTGCACCCGCTCTCCCGCTCCGCTCAGCGGCTGCTTCGTGGTCGGCACAACGTGCCGCCCGGCTCGACCCTCCAGGCACTCGCCCGGGGAAGTAGTATGAGGGAGGAACCTACTCATCAGCGACGAGCGGTCCGCCGCAGCGGTCCGAGAGGAGCGGGTCCAAACAGCCGGTGATGAGGAGCCTGCGACGAAATCACGGGCGTCTACCTACAATCAGACTAGGAATAGAGATCAGCGAGACGGTGCGAGCGGAACGAAGTGGAGTCGAGCACGGTCGACCGTTAGAGGTTGAGCCATCGCACCGGGCAGCAGCGAGGAAGCACCCGGTTACCGAGCAAAGCGAGGTCGCGGTGCTGACGAGCGTAGGAGGACCAGGACAAACCGCGTGGGCGGGTGTGCCGGTCCCGGTTACGGATCGCTGAAGGCGAGCTGTCGCGGACCGGCCGGCGGGTGGATGGCGGCGGGTCGTGCAATACGGCAGGGGAATCAGAACAGTGATATGAGCCGGTCACCTATGGTATGATCGACCGGGCCACGGCCGGCGTTCAATATCTTGGTAGTTCATGGTGTTCGGCGCCGGGATATCCCCGGTCACGTCTCGTTCTCTTCAATGAATTTCCGGATGTGTTCCTCGGTGATGCGGTACTCGTTCCCGATCTTCACCGCTTTGAGCTTCTTGGCTTTGATCAGCTCGCGGACCGTCTTGACATTCACATGCAGTAATTCGGCTACCTGATCCGTGGTATAAAATTGGGGGACCGGGATGGTGCCACCTCCTGTGCTCCTGGGCTTTTTCATTGTTCTAGTCCTCTTCGGGCAACATAATGGTGATCACCGGTTCGCCTTCATCTCCCGGTCCGCAGAGGGCCTTGAAGGTGACCGTCTCATGGTCGACCTTTGCCACCGGGCCCG
>ENA-ORXD01000990-ORXD01000990.1-sediment-metagenome-genome-assembly--contig:-NODE-990-length-27972-cov-4.818175_pt1 | contig 27972 bp, 16 predicted proteins | sample MGYA00237862_ERZ511471 | MGnify/ENA metagenome assembly ERZ511471 | reverse complement strand
GGAAATGAGTGTTGTTCCACTTAAAATCTTTACCGGATTGATGCCTGATAAAACGATTCCGGGACCAATGCCGCTGATGAAACCTAAAAGCAGAATGGCCCACAGAAGGACAACCGAATTTGGAAAGTGGTACAATGTATCGAAATCGAAAGAAGTATTGAACGCTATTTCATAGGCCGGAAGCATGAGCCGCAACAAGAGCGCGCCAATGAGAAATGCGCTAAAACTAATCAGCGTTGATTCGGCTACAAACTGACCGATAATGTGTTTTCGGCTGGCTCCGATGGTTTTTCTTATTCCGCTTTCCTTGTTTCGTCTTGATTGTTGTGCGACGGTGAGGTTGATATAGTTGATAACAGCCAGAACGAGAATGATAAGACCAATGGCCGCAAACAGCTTCAACAATTTGGCATTGCCTTTCAGGTTGGATGCATCGGTAGTTGGATCGTGCAGATAAATATCTTTTAGCGGCAGGAAACCGGCTTTTTCAACGTACGGCTTTAACAGCTCTTTGTGCATATTTAGTTTTGCGATGAGTTGTTCCGGCTTCTCATTCTTCTTTAACTGCACATAAATTTCGAAAGGCCACCTGTAAGTGCTTAAATCGTTCCCATCAGTCATTGTTTGGCTGAACTTGAAATTGTCGTTTTGCGCATTTAGTATAAAGTTGGCTGAGAAACTGGAGTTAGCCGGAAAATCCTTGATGACGGCACTGACGGTTACCGGATAGATGTCATAAACATCAACTTCCTTTCCCAATGGATTTTCGTTTCCGAAAAGTTTCTTCGCTGTACTTTCCGTGATGACTACCGAATTTTTATCCTGAAAAGGAGTAGAGGTTTGCTGGGTCAAAACCGGGACCGAAAACATATCAAAAAACTGTGGATCGACAGACATGGCTCCCGTATGTAGATAAAGTCCTTCCTGACCGTATTTTATTTCAATCGGATTGTTGTAACAATCTACATAGCATGCATTTTTGATATCCGGGAAATGCTGTAGAAGGATATTTTTTACCCGGTAATCGATTTCGCTGGAATTCTTTTGAGTGTCTGTCAACCGGATGATTTGCCGGTAGTTTTTATTGTACCGATCGTATGAATATTCTTTTAACAGAAAAAGCGCTATTGCCAGGCTAACGGAAATGGCAAATGCAAATCCGGCCACATTGATCAATGTGAATTTCGGATTGTTCCTCATGTTCCGCAACGCCGATTTTATGTAGTACCAAATCATGTATCGTCTATTTTATGAGGCTAAAATAACACTGGTGTCACTATCGTCATTTATTCATACCGTAATGCGTCTATCGGGTTTCGGGTCGCAGCCTTGTATGATTGCCAGCTAACCGTTAGTAGGGCTATAGCAAACGACAATATCCCGGCAAGGGCAAACACCCACCAACTCAAAGCTGTCCGGTAGGCAAAGTTTTCCAACCATAAATTCATGACATACCAGGCAACTGGCGTTGCCACAACAAAGGCAATGGCTACCCATTTGATGAAATCCTTGTTCAGCAAAGTCATTACCTCGGAAATATTGGCGCCGTTAACCTTTCGGATACCGATTTCCTTGGTTTTACTGATAATGGTAAACAGACTAATGGCATATAATCCCACAGCAGCAATAGCTATCGAAAGAATGGAAAGAATGAGTAACAGTTTTTTCGCCTGTTGGTCTCTCGTATACTGACTGGCGAGCACTTCATTGTGAAATTTGTACTGAAATGGTTGGTTAATATGGTACTTCTTCCATTGCTTCTGTAACACGGCGATCACATCAGAAGCTTCGTTCGTCCGGAATTTGACAAAAACATTTCCGTTATCTTCTGAACGAAACAGCATTAATGGTTGAATTTTATGATATAGCGATCGGAAATTGAAATCTTTAATGATTCCAATAACATGAAAATGGGTATTGCTAGCAATTATATCTTTCCCAATTAAAGAACCTTTTCTCTTGTATTCATTAGCTGCAGTTTGATTTAAAATGACAGCCTGATCATCCGTCGGGTGTTCTTTGTCGAAAAAACGCCCTTCATTCATCTTTAGGTCAAATGTTTTCATGAATTCATTATCCACATACATGATGCTGGAATGAAAATAGTTATCCTCGTTTTGCGAATCAAAAAAAGCACCATTCATACCAGGGTCATCTTTCCCGAAATTGATACTGCTGGTGGTGACATCTTTTACTGCAGTGTAAGCTTTCAAATCACTAATAAAACTTTGCCGGTTTGCATCATTCATGTCATACAGGTTGAACATGAGAACATTATTCCCGTCATAACCACGGTTCTTATTCACCATATAATTAATCTGTTTCTGAACAATGATGGAGCCGAGAATAATTAATGCCGACAAGGCGAATTGGAGAAATATGAAACTGTTTTTGACGGTGAAACGATGGTGGGCGTTTTTCTCATCTTTTAAAAGGTTGAGTACTTTCCTTTTGGAAACATAGTAGATGGGAATAATATTCGTAAGCATATTAAACAACAGCAGCCCAAGGAAAGTAAGCAGGAATATCTTTAATAATAAGATATTTGAGATCTGGATGCTTAGGTTCAGGAAATGAGCGAGCGGTTTCCCGCCCACTTCATATAGTATAATGGCCAGGAAAAATCCAACGGTCCAGAAAATGAACGATTCATGCAGAAATTGTGTGGCGATTTGTCCGCTAAAAGCGCCTGTTGTTTTGCGAATACCAATTTCTTTCAGGCGGGTAGACAAATTGGCAATGGTAAGGTTAGTGAAATTGATGGACGAAATCAGCAAAACCAGGAGCGCCAGAATAATAGCTCCATAAACATATATTTTACTCGCTGTAACAGCCGGATCAAATTTATGGTTGCTAAAATGAATGGCTGTCAGCGGTTCCACCATGTAAAAAAGATAGAGCGAATCATTGGCTTTTAAATCCTTCCAGGTTTTTGCTTTGGCGCCATCGATTTCAGGCATGCTGTGCGTATAGACGGTCTTGGTCAGCTGGAAACTCAATTTATCTAAATCGGGATTTGCCGTATTCGTTTTGATGTAAGTATAGTAGGATTGAGCACCCAAATCCTGTTTTTCCGGTTCGGTTTTCTCAATGGATTGAACTACCTGATATTGTAAATGAAAGTTCTTAGGGAAATCTTTGAAGACCCCTGTAATTACGCAGTCTTCATCCATTAGCTTTACTACTTTATCTAAAGCCGCGTCGGCATTACCAAACAACTTAACGGCCAAACTCTCGGAGATGGTGATATCATTCTTCGAACCAAACAGATTGGAAGAAGCTTTTTTTATCGGTAGATGAAAAAATGAGAAGAAATTCGGATCGGCAAAGAGTAAAGGACCTCCTTTGATTGTCTCATCGTGGTAATGAATGTCGGCATTTCTGTCCGGTTTTATTCTTGTCGCTTCATTAATCTCTGGAATATCGTGAACAACCGTTTGAGCCATGGCGGCACTGGTTACCGCATAATCCGCCTCATCGCCGTTGAGGTTCCCTTTCATGTAAATGCGGAAAATTTTGTCCTTGTCGGGAACAAATTTATCAAAGCTGGTTTCATAATACACGTATCCGGCAGCGAACAGAATCACTGCAAAGGAAATACTGATACCGAAAAGTTTGGCAAATGTCAATGCACTGTTTTTTTGTGCATTTCGGAATACCATTTTAATGTTCGACAGATTGAGCATGGTTGTTCTTTATTTCGTTTCTTTTATTTATTCATATCGTAATGCCTCAATAGGATTGCGTGTAGCAGCCTTCCAGCTCTGCCAGCTAACCGTGAGAAGCGCTATTCCCAGCGCCAGTATTCCTGCTAAGGCAAAAATCCACCAACTCAGACTGGTTTTGTAGGCAAAATTTTCAAGCCATTTATTCATGGCAAACCAGGCAATGGGCGTGGCAATGACAAAGGCAATAGCTACCCATTTGATGAAATCTTTATTGAGCATAGTCATCACTTCTGATATCTTGGCACCGTTCACTTTTCGGATACCGATTTCCTTGGTGCGTTCGTTGGAGATATTTAAAACGGTTCCCAGTAAGCCAAAGCAGGTAATTAATATTGCGACCAGGCTGAATAATCCGATTGAGCGTTTGGTGTTCACATCTTTGACATACAAAACCGCTATTTTATCATCAAGGAAAGAAGCATTCAGGTATTCATTTCCGGATATTTTGTTCCAGACCAGTTTAATTTCAGCTATTAATTTCTTTCTGTCTGATGTATTCCCTTTTATTTCGATGTAACGCCACCAATCATTCTTTTTCAAAGGCTTGATTATAAGAGGTTCGACTTTGTAGTGAAGTGAGCGGAAATTAAAATCATCGACTACACCAATAACTTTGACCTTTTCAGTTCGGGATAAATCATCGTAAAGTTCTTCACCAATAGGAGCTTTCATTCCCATTTTTTTCACTGCTGCTTTGTTTAAAATAACGGCATTCTTGTCACTTGGCATATCATCGGAAAACCAACGTCCTTTGATCATTTTGCATTTAAATGCATCTTTAAAACCAATGTCGGAATTGAAATATGGAAAAGGATAGGGGGTTTGATTTGGTGAATTAACAAGAATATAACTTCCGGTGGTTATGCCGCTAAATGGAAAAGAATTGGAACACGAAACGTCCTGAATTAAAGGTGATTTTTTCAGTTCCGTTTTGAAAGCACTATAATGCTCCCTGATTTTATAGGCCTGATTAATAATAACTACATTCTGGGTGTCAATTCCGAGATTAAAACGAGAGATATATCTAAGTTGTTTGTATATGCTTATGATACTAATAAGCAGTATAATCGAAGCTGCCATTTGTGTAATCAATATGGCACGATTTAACCAAAATGTTGAATAGTTGGTGGTTTTTGCAGTATTTTTTTGGGCAGCTATCCGGTTAAAATACATCCCCAACACTAGGCCACATATGATAGAAATTAAAACAGCAAGTAGCAGCAATCCCGTGACCGGAATTATGTAATAGCTTATTGCAATATTTGACATACCAGCCAAAGCCGGTAAATGCATATTGAACAGTAGTGCAGTAAAGCCTAGTGCAAGTAGAAAAGCAATTAGGGTGTATGTGAGATTTTCGAGGATGAATGAGGTGAGAATGTTTCTTTTCGAGCCACCCAAAAAATGTTTGATGTGGTTTTGAATCCGGAGTTTTTTCCCTTTGGAGAAAGCAAATCCCATGAGATTGAAATATGCAATGAGCAGCAACACAATCACTATTGTCAAACTAATATAGATAACTGAAACATTGCTTTGCTTTTCAAAGCTTGAAATGAAGGATCCACGTAAATGAATATCTACAATAGGTATCGTTTTTAGTCTAATTGAATTTTTGTCGTTAAAAACATAGTCCAGATTGTAATGGGTCTTTAGCCACGGGATCCAGTATTGAGTGATGAGTGTCTGTATTTTTCTTCCAAAAGTTTTTATGTTGACTGCTTTTGTTAATTTGATATAGGTGAGAAATTCGTCGCTGTCCCAACCGTAAGTATTATATTGATGTACATAACTTTTTAGTGGCAGTAAAACGTTGAACTTTAGATGCGAATTCGCTGGATAATCATTAAAAACACCTGAGACAGTAAAATTTTGTCCATCGACACGAAGCGTTTTTCCAACTGAATTTAGGTCCCCGAATATTTTTTTAGAAAATGATTTCGCAATATAAACCTCACCCGGATGTTGCAGGAAAGAGGCTTTATCACCGGAAATTACCTTTAAATAGAAGACATTGACAAACGATGGATCGGTATATAAAACTGATTCTTTAAATGTATCTCCATTTTCTTTCGAAATTAATACATCTGATTTATCCTTGGTTCGCACCATACTTTCGACCTCAGGAAACAAATCCTTTAGATATTGTCCAATTGCTAACGGACATTCCCCATAAACATCTTTCGTTCCCTGATAAGTCTCATCGATATAAACATTGAGAATTCTATCATTCCCGGGGTGAAAACGGTCAAATGATTTTTGATAAGCAACGTAGCTAACCAATGGGATGGTAACGCTAAATGCCAGAAACAGCCCTGCAACTTTTAGAATTGACAGGGCTCTGTCATTTTTAATTAACCTCCATATTATTTTCAGTTCATTCTTCATTACAATCGTTAATGCATATTAGCCTATTCGTATCTCAGTGCTTTCAACTGACTTTGTGTTGCTGCCTTTCTGTTTGTTTAGCATTTTTAATCCCCAAACCGCACATTGACATTTCCACCGGACGCGTGCATGTAAACCGGGATTCCACCATTATTCATCGTTCCTTTTACCCGGTCTTTTTTGGATGTTCCGGAGAAATTACTCAGATCGATATTTACTTTGTCTGATTTTAAATCCAGATCAAGGCCAAGCTTGTCGCCATTTTGAATTGTTGCATCAACTCCACCACCACTGGATTCCAGATATAATTTTTTGTTTAAGTTGCTGATGTTAACATGGACTGATCCTCCGCTGGATGCAGCTATCACAGAGCCACATTCTCCTGTAACAGTTACACCACCTCCGCTGCTGCTTGCATCCACATCTCCATGTATATTCTTCAAGCGTACACTACCGCCTGAACTACGTGCAAAAACGCTTCCGTGAGCTTCATCCAAAGTAACACCGCCTCCGCTGGAGCTTAAACGAACATCACCATTCTGATTCGCAGCATGTACGCCACCACCGGATGAGCCAGCCTTTGTGGTTCCCGTGACGTTTTCCAATTGTATTCCACCTCCACTACTCGTCAGATCGTGTGTCCCATCTACATTTGAAATTTTTAATCCGCCCCCGCTGGATGATACATTGCAAGACATCTCCCGGGGCACAATGATGGTTAAGGAAATGCCGACATTGTTCCAGAACTTGAAATTTCGTTTGCGTTCAACGTTTGCCGTAATGACGGAACCGTTTTTCTCAATATCCAAATCAAAATCTTCCAGAACCTCCTTAACTAACGGGTCTGACGGTGATAAAATCTTTCCGTTTTTCCGGACAAATGCCTGTACGATCACCTGCTTTTGATCATTTCCTTTTACTACAATCCCTCCGCCGGAGGACTTGGCATTCAGTGTGCCCGGCTGTTCCAGATCAAAGGTTTTTGTTATTGTTGGAGTCTTGTTTTCCTGGGCAAATCCGTTGCACGAAAACAGTGCCATCAACATGGCAATCATCGTGTACTTAGTTACATTTCTTAAAGTTTTCATGGTGAAATTTTTTATTTAGTGGTTAATATTATTCATATCGTAAAGCTTCCACCGGGTTTCTCGAGGCGGCTTTCCAGCTTTGCCAGCTAACGGTGAGCAGTGCGATTCCTAAAGCCAATACTCCTGCCAGGGCAAAAATCCACCAACTCAGACTGGTTTTACTTGCAAAATTAGTTAGCCAGATCGTCATGAAATAGTAGGCAACAGGACTTGCGATTATTATAGAAATCAGAACCCAGATAATAATTTCCTTATTCAGCAAAAGCAGAATTTCGGAAATGTTTGCCCCGTTAACTTTTCTGATTCCGATTTCTTTTACCCGCTGCAGCACCATAAAAGTAGCCAGTCCTAGTATGCCCAGGCAGGTTATGAAAATTGCTAAAAAAGAAAAGAGACCGATTACTTTTCCAAACAGTTCGTCGGCCTTGTATTGCTGGTTATAATATTCATCGAGGAAAAAATATTCAAAAGGATTATTAGGAAAGAATTCGCTATACGTATTTTTTATCTTGGCAACAGTCAATTGCGGATTGGCACTGTTAATTTCAAAAGTAAAATCTCCGCGAACACCGCGCCCGTATGGTAAAAACCTGAAAATTTGAGGCATATAATGTTGTTTCACCGATTCCTGATGGTAATTTTTTACTACGCCGATCACGTTGTAAATTTTCCCCCAATAGTCGATTTGTTTCCCTAAAGCCGACTCTGCATCTTTAAATCCCATCCACTCAACAGCTTTCTCATTCAGAATCAAAGCGCTTGAATCGGAGGGAAATTCCTTTGAGAAATTTCTTCCTGCAGCCAGCTTCAACTGAAATAAATCGATGTAATCGTAATCGACTCCCAGAATCCGGTAATTTCTATTGTCGTCGGATCCTACTCTTTTTATTGCCCCGGCATCCCAATAAATTTGTTTGCCGGGAACCTCGGTGCCAACGCACATTTTATTTACCGAGGGGTTTGAAAGTATCTTGTTCCTGAAAGCTTCCACTGAGCTTGCGAATCCGGCCTGACGAACCCGCGGTAATTTTACCACCAATTTTTGTTCCGCCGAAAAACCAAGATCATTCGCCCGCATAAACGAAAGTTGCTTGTAGATTGAAATTGTAAAGGCCACCAGACCAATTGCCATCACGAATTGCGTAACTACAAGGGCTTTTCTGGTTTCAATTCCTTTTAAAGTTTTATTAAACCTGGTTTTTAAAACATCTACGGGCTTAAAGGATGTGAGGATAAATACCGGGTAAATGCCTGAAAGTACGGTTCCTGAAACAAACAGGATAAAAATAGTTTCCCAAAACCACGGGCGAAGAAATACCTGGTGATCGGTTGGAATACCGGCAAATGCGCTAAATGGCTTCAATAGCACTGAAATCAAAGTCAGCGATAGAAAAACGGTAGCAATGTTTATCAATATTGTTTCAAGAAAAAATTGAATAACAAGTTGCGATCGTTGTGCACCTGTAGCTTTTCGAAGGCCAACTTCACGAGCCCTTGTCAACGATCGGGCAGTTGATAAATTAGTGTAATTTACCCAAGCCAGAACCATGATTAAAACAGCAATTAATGAAAGGTATTTCACCGTATCGGCATTTCCGTTTACTTCCAGTTCCTGCATGTAATTCGAATGCAGGTGAATATCGGTCAGCGGTTGCAAAACCAGGTCGAGCGTAAGATTATAATGCCTCAGAACTTCTCCAAACTCGCGTTCAACAAGTGGTCGTAACTTGCTTTCAAATGCTTTTGGGTCAACCCCGGGACGAAGCAGCAGATATGTGTACCATCCTGAATCACCCCACGAATTTTCAATATCTTGTCCATAAATATTCAACAGGTTTTTGTAAGAAAGTAGAATGTCGAATTTTACATGCGAATTTTGAGGTACATCTTCAAAAACGCCTGCCACTTTGAAATCGGTCTTTTTATCAACACTAATCGGCAGGCCAATTGGATTTTTCGAGCCAAAATACTTGCGGGCAGTCGATTCTGAGATAAATGCGTTGTTAGGTTCCGCCAATTTTTCTTTGTTGCCTTCTATTAGCTTAAAATCGAAAATTTCCAAAAACTCCGGTTCAGCAAAAAACATCTTTTCCTCGATGTACTTATTTTCTTCGTATGAAACCGAGGCTTTGTATCTAAAAATACGCGCTACTTTTTCTACATCCGGAAATTCCTGCCGGATACGAATTCCCGCAGGTGGGCAGCAGGATGCAAAACGAACCCCGCTTCCTTCCTTGTCCAATCGTTCGTATCTTAATCGATAAATCCGGTCGTGCCTGGCATTAAACCGATCGTAACTTTTTTCGTGAGCAACATAGTACTGGATTAGCATGCAAATCGTTAATCCAATAGTCAATCCCAAAATATTTATAACTGAGAGAAACCTGTTTTTCTTAAGATTCCTGAAAGCCGATTTAAAAAAATGTTTTATCATGCGAATTGTATAAGTTGTTCTTATATCAGAGCTTCTTTTTTACTCCTGAAACCACTAAAATGGACTTTACTCATAACGTAATGCTTCCACCGGATTTCGTGTGGCGGCTTTCCAGCTTTGCCAGCTAATCGTGAGTAGTGCAATTCCCAACGCCAGTATTCCTGCTAAAGCAAAAATCCACCAGCTTAGATTCGTTTTGTAGGCAAAATTCTCCAGCCATTTATTCATGGCAAACCAGGCAATGGGTGTGGCAATCACAAAAGCGATGGCAACCCATTTGACAAAGTCTTTGTTGAGCAAAACCATAACTTCAGAGACCTGGGCACCGTTCACTTTGCGGATGCCGATTTCTTTGGTACGCTGTTGGATGACGAAGAGCAAAATTCCCCATAAACCCATCATGGAAATGATGATGGCAATGAAGGAAAACAGACTAAGTTGTTTTTCCAATCGTTCTTCGCCACTATACAACCTGGCAAATTCATCATCAAGGAAATGGTAGCTGAACAGAAAGTCAGGGTTGAGCTTTTTAACCGTTCTTTCCAAATAATTAAGAGTACCGGAAACATGGGGCGGAGCTATCTTGACAAAAAGATATCTCATATTATCGAGTCCTGCTTCTTTTATAAACATTAATGGCCCGATAGCACGATTAAGTGGCTTGAAATTAAAATTATTAGTGATTCCGGTAACCTCCAGTTCCAGTGTATCACGAGTAATTTTTTTATTTAAGGCATTCCCATCAGGTGAAATGATATCGGCTAATGTTTTATTGATAACGACAGCTCCTGGTTTTCCTGTTTTGAAATAGTCGCCATCGAGCATCTTGATGTCAAATGTTTTACAGAAATTTTCATCTGTTTCGATAAAGGTTATCAGGGGGTCAACATTTGCAGGTTTCCCTTCCCAATTAAATCCATCACCGTTCCAGTAAATTCCGGTAAGGTCCCGTGATGCTGCGGTTGAACTCAGTATATTGGGATTTTTCCGAAGTTCATCCTGTAGAACCTTATAATTCGATTGGAGTGGTCCTTGTAAATCAACCCGAACAATTTGTTCCTTGTTAAATCCCAAATCAAAATTTCGCAAGTAATTTAATTGTTTGATGGTGAATAGGGTGCAGATTATCAATCCGATGGCCAGACCAAATTGTACACCGGATAGAATCGTCCTTAACCTGGAAACGCTTGTCGTCTCATTTACTTTAGCTTTCAGCGAATTTACCGGTGAATTCGACCTTAATGTAAGTGATGGAATTAAGGCAGAAATGAAGGCAATCAAGCTTCCTGAAACCAAAAGCATGACAATGGAGGCTGGCGTGAAAATACCGGTAAGCGTTCCGGATATTCCGGTGAGATTCTTCAGTGTTGGAAAACTAAAATAGATAATGAATAAGGAGAGAGTTGTTGATATTAATATTATCAAGCCTGCTTCTAACATTAGTTGCTTGAAAATATAGCCTTTTCCCGCACCATTAATTTTCCGAATTCCAAATTCCTTGATTCGCTGAAAGGTATCTACTGTTTTCAGGTTAATGAAATTGATGCTTATCAGTATGAAAATGATGACGGCGATGGCACTCACCATTTTAATTCTTTTATTTTGCCCATATAAACCGGTGTGTAGGTTTGAATATGGATAAAGTTGCGATTCCGCCTGTGAATCAGGATTGGATTGAATAATCCGGCCTTTGAGTTTTTTATTGACATTCTCAGGTGATGCACCTTTGGTCAGAAGAACATATGATTGAAATGAGAGATTATACCAGGTGTTCAGATAATTGGGAAACTGGTTTAATTCCGGTAGAAATCCGGTGGGCGCCCAACAATCAAACCTAAGTGATGAATTCTTAGGTATATCGTCGAAAACAGCAACGATTCTGAATTCATATTTGTTGTTAATCGTGATCAGTTTGCCAAGCGGATTGGTATTTCCAAAGAATTTTTTCGCCGATGATTTGCTGAGAGCCAGGATATGCTTTTCTGTACTTTCAGGGGAAATACTTCCGCTCAGCAAGGGAAACGAAAATATCTCAAACAGGTTAGGTGAGGCAAACTGAACTTTCTCTTTATAGATTTGATTCCCGATTTTTAATTGCATGGTCTGTTCCCCGTTTTGAACCAGTGAAGCTTGTTCAACTTCCGGAAATTCATTCATCATTGCCTGGGGCAGAGCAGGTACTGATTCATTCCAACCAATCGAGTTACTCCCCGAGTGTTGGTCTTTGGTCACAATGCAATAAATGTCGTCGAGCCTGTGATTGAATTTATCAAAACTCTTTTCGTACCCGACAATGTTTAACAGTAACAATATTACTGCGAGACCTACACTTAGTCCAACAATGTTGATATAGGTTCCTGTCTTGTTTTTCAGGTTCCATCTGAAGGCTGATTTTAAGAATTGCAGGTTCATGATTGTATGGTTAGGTTATTCATAACGTAATGCTTCCACCGGGTTTCGTGTCGCCGCCTTCCAGCTTTGCCAGCTAACGGTTAACAGGGCGATTCCCAGGGCCAGTATCCCGGCCAGCACAAAAATCCACCAGTTTAAACTGGTTTTGTAGGCAAAATTTTCAAGCCATTTATTCATGGCAAACCAGGCAATTGGGGTGGCAATCACAAAGGCGATGACAACCCATTTGACGAAGTCTTTATTCAGCATAGCCATTACCTCGGAGACTGTGGCCCCGTTAACTTTGCGGATACCGATCTCCTTGGTACGCTGAAGGACTGATAAAACAGTCAGCGTGAAAAGTCCCATACAGGCAATGAGGATGGCCATTATGGCAAACAGGTTTAATGTACCGGCCAGGTTTTGTTCCGGCCGGTATAAAGCTTTGATTTGGTCGTCGACGAATTTGAACTCCAACGGATATTCCGGAACAAATTTATTCCACACCGTTTTGATGTTAGGTAAAACAGTAGGATCGGATGGATTTATCCGGACGATGATCTCATTCAGGTAGAACGGGTTCATCTGGTAAAATATGGGTGTAATACCCGAACGCAACGAGCGGAAATTATAATCCTGAACAACACCAATGATGGGCCCCTTAAATCCCCATACTTCAAACTCTTTTCCGATGGGATTGGTGATGCCCATTGCTTTCACTGCACTTTGATTTAAAATGTAAGCACTTTTCCGGGTATCGAAACTGGTAACATCAGAAGTGAAATTGGGGCTGAAACTTCGTCCCTCAACGATTTTAACCCCCAGGGTTTTGAAGTAATCATAGGATACCGAGGCCCAGTTCATCTCTACTTTCTGATCTTTGGTTTTTCCTTCCCAACTGGGAGCATCTTCACCTGTTTCTACAGACGCAGGTGATGAGAATGCCATCGTTACATTTTTAATCCCCGGATACTTCTTTAACTCATCTGCAAAAACACTGAATTTGTCGTTGTAGATTCCTTCACCGACGTGCATGTTGAGAGGTATGGTTAGTAGCTCGTTTTTTGCATATCCGGTCTTTTTGTTCTCCAGGTAGTTCGTTTGTTTGTGGATGAGAAAAGTGCTGATAAGCAGAATTATACTAAGGAGGAACTGACCGATAACGAGTAAATTGATCAACTTGAATTTTCCCGGTATGAAGACGCCCTGATTCCTGAAAATACTGACGGGTTTCTGTGAAGCCAGAATAATGGATGGATAAATGGCCGGTAACAGGGAGGCCAGAAATATGGTAATTAGCAGAATAATGGCGAGTTTCCAATCGAAAAAATTGATGGTGGGTAAAAGAGGAAAAACTTTTGTCAGGTAGCCGCGATAGAATAAAAACAGGAGGATTGCCACACTCAGACTAAGAAACATCATGGCCGAAACTTCCTGCAGATGTTCTTTGAACAGAATCGTTTTTGAGGCGCCGCAAATCTTTTTGATAGAAGTGTCAGCACTCCGCTGACTCATGGTGCCTATGTACAGAAACAGGAAATTCGCTGCAGAAATCACAAGAATGATAATTGCAACAGCGACTAAAATGTACAGGTACTTCACATTGGCCTGAGGCGTTGATTCCCATGTAGTCCTGTGGTCGACATGGATGGATGTTAACGGTTGCAGTAGTAGTTCATTCTTGCTGTTTGGGATGAACTTTGAGATAATATTTTTCGCTTTTGTAGAGAAATCATTCACTTTGGTGTTGTCAGCCAGGCGGACAAAAGTGAATATATCACTTTCATATTTCCAGCTTGGTTCGACCCATATCTGGGTCAGTTGAGATATCTTTTTTAGTGGCAATACGATGTTACCCCGGAAGTTCGAATTGGTTTTGAAATCGTTGTAAACGCCGGTGACTGTGAATTCATTATTCCCACCTATCAGTAAGTGCTGCCCAATCGGATTTTTATTGCCAAAGTACTTTTTAGCAGCTGTTTTTGATAATACGACTGCATCGGGTGTTTGAAGACATTGCTCTTTGTCTCCTTTCACCATTGGAAATGAAAACAGGCTGAAAAAGTCAGGATCAGCAAAAATGGCCTGATTTTCATTGAATTTGTTTTCACCGGCAGAGCAAGCCAGATATCCGTAGAAAAAACCGATTCGGGTGGTTGCTTTTACCTCCGGGAAATTCGATTTTAATGCTTCCGCTAATGGTGCATAGGTATAGGAGTTTAATTGCTCGCCGTCTTTCTCAATAACCTGGTAGATTTCCTGAGAATGCGGGTTTTCGGAATCGTAATTAAATTCCTGGTGCACATAGCCAAGAATAATGCCGGCAGAGACAAGTCCCAAAGCCATCCCGAATACATTGATTAGGGTCAACTTGAGATTCTTGCTAATTGATCGATATATAAGAATCAATCTTTTCATGGTTTGTGCATTTCGTCTGTTTGTTTAGTTATTCATACCTCAGTGCTTCTACTGGATTTCGTGTCGCAGCCTTCCAGCTTTGCCAGCTAACGGTAAATAGGGCAATTCCTAATGCCAGTATTCCTGCCAGGGCAAAAATCCACCAGCTTAGTGTGGTTTTGTAAGCAAAGTTTTCAAGCCACTTATTCATGGCAAACCAGGCAATGGGTGTCGCAATGACAAAGGCAATAATCACCCATTTAATAAAATCCTTATTGAGCAAGGTCATAACCTCAGAGACTTTGGCACCATTAACTTTTCGGATACCGATTTCCTTAATGCGTTGCCGGCTCAGTAAAAGTGACAGGCCGAACAATCCCAGACTGGCAATGAGGATGGCAATAACGGCCATCAGACCGATGATTTTGGAGAAACGAATATCTGATTCATAGATATCCTGAAGAGCATCGTCTGAGAATTGGAAATTGAAAGTACTTGTTCCTCCGGAAGCCTTCCATTCTTGTTTCAGGAAGTTGATGGTTCCCGGAATATTGTCCGTGCTAATTCTGATAGCCACTTCACGGCACATTGCCGGATTTAACGCAACAATCATTGGTGTAATGGCTTCATGCAGTGAATACATATTGAAGTCGTTTACGACTCCAACCACTGTTCCGAAGGCTGTTTTTTCCCCGATAATGTCTTTCAATCCAAGTGCTTTTATGGCTGATTGATTAATTAATACGCCGGAATTGTTCTTGTTTTTATCGAAGTCGGAGCCCAACAGGACGTGTAAGCACATGGTTTGAGCGAAATGATAATCAGCCATCAGGCCTCTCACTTTGACTTGTTCGCTTGGATTGTCCACCCGGGGAATTGAGACATACATAGCGTTGGTGGTTGGCGGCAACCAGAGGGCACCGCTTACATCGAGGATATTGGGGTTATCCTTTATTTCCTGCTTGAAGAGCTGATAATTGTGATCGCCTATGTCAACCCGAATTAACCCCGCCTTTTTGAAACCTAAATCTTTATGAAAAGCATAGCGAACCTGCTTTTGAACAAGCAACATCACAGCAAAAAGGACAATGAAAACGGTGATCTGAAATATGACCATCCCTTTTCGCCAGCCTACTTTTGGGCTCCCCGAAACGTTTTTCCCCTTTAAGGTTTCCACCAGTTTAAAGGTCGATAAACGCAGCGAGACTAATACTCCTGCGAACGCTCCGGTGGCGACGGTTATCAATAACAGAATTCCGGTAATGATGAAAAACTGGTGACTGAATGGCAGTGGATAGGACTTTCCCAGGAATTGGCTAATCCATGGCAATGAGATATGTGCCAGCTCCATGGCGAATGGCAGTGCCAACACCGAAAGAAGTACCGATTCCAGCACCATTTGCGATAGCAGATTCTTCCCGGAAGCTCCGCACACTTTGCGTACCGCCCAGCTTTTTGTTTGAGTGAAAGCTTGAGCGAAAGCTAAGTTCAGGTAATTGATATAGGCAATGACAAGGATAAGGACCCCAACAAAAATCAGGACATATAACATGGGCAGGTTCCCCTGATCGCCCCGATTATTGTCCATCATTTTTCCGGAACCAAAATATATATCGGTCAGTGGTTGGAGAGAAATGGAAAGTTTGTTTTTCCCGGTTGAATGGGCTGCACTCAGCGTCTTGAGTTTCTTTTCCAACTCCTTTAGCGAGGCACCTTTTTTCAGTAAAAGATAATTGGTGAAGAAGAGGCCGCCCGCCCACGATTCATGTAATTGTTGTTCATCGGGTTTTTGTCCGACCGAAATCAGGTTATTTTCCAGGTGCTGTATCCCAAAGTCGACATTGGTTATGAGTGAGGCTTTAATCGTGGAATTTTCGGGGATATCTGCATACACTGCGGCCACTTCCATGGGGAATTCCTTTCCCTGGCTTCTTAACGTGATGATTTTTCCAACCGGATTTTGCTCTCCGAAATATTTTTTGGCTAGACTTTTACTGAGCAGAACTTCTTTTTGCGTTTGATCGAAATCTGATAAGCTTCCGTACAGAACAGGAATGCCGAACATGGAAAAGAAGTTGCTTTCGGTGCAAAGCATATCGGGCTCGGCAATGAACTCGTTATTCTTCTTTATCTCGACATTGTCGATATTATACTGGTGAACATACTGTTCCACCTCCGGATACTGGTCAGCGATTGTTTCCCCGGCTACAAAGGGCGTGTTGGCCCAAGTGTTGTTGTCAGCAACATTGTAGTTCAGTACCCGGTAAATCCGGTTTCTGTCCGGGATAAATTGGTTGTATCCCAGTTCATTCAGAACAAAAACCAAAACAACAGTCACAATGGCCAAACCAAGTGTAAGACCTGCTATGTTGATATTGGTATTGGTTTTATCGGCCCGTAAATGTCTGAAACTAACCAGCAGATTGTTCTTTATATTCATGTTGATGGCGGTTGCAGGTTATTTAAAGTTTGGAGAAGTTAATCAAAAAAAATGCCCTTATCGATAAGGGCATGTATATCAAGTGATAATATGTTGTGTGATTCACGGGTTTTATCAAAAACTTTGACAACCGTGTCAATTATCTTGTCAATATAAGCTTGGGTTTTAGTTCATCTTTTCTTTTACCATCGTTTCCAGTGCATTAAGCCATAACGGATGGTCGTTGAGGCTTTCCACCATCGTGAGCGTTTCGCCACCGTTTCCGGTGAAGAAGCGTTTGTAATCGATGCCGATTTCCACGCGGGTTTCCAGACAGTCGGCGACAAACGACGGGGCTGCCACCAATAGCTTTTTCACACCTTGCTTGGCCTGCTCTTCCAGCAGTTTGTCCGTGAATGGTTTTACCCATTTATCCGATAGACGGGATTGAAAGGAGACCGTATAATCACCGGGTTTGATTCCCAGTTCGTTAGCCAGCTTGCGGGAAGTTGCATAGCAGGCGGCTTTGTAGCAGAAGGTGCCGTGCGCCGGCATGCTTTCATGGCAGGTGCAGGTTGTGTTGCTGATGCCGGGGTGCGATTTGTCGAGGTGGCGCAGGGGCAAACCATGATATGAGAAAATGACGTGATCATATTCCTCCGGCTTTTGTTCACGAATGCGTTCGGCAAAAGCCTTGATGAAATCAGGGCGGTCGTAAAACTGGCTGATGACCTGTACGTCGGGAATCACGTTCCATTTTCGTACAGCCGCCCAAAAGGCTTCAACAGCTGTTCCGGTGGAGGAGGAGGCATATTGCGGAAAAAGGGGCAACAGGATGATCCGCTCGAATCCACCTTCCTGAATTTGCTTCAACGCAGCTTTTAATGACGGATTGCCGTATCGCATGGCCACGAATACCTTATCACCTTCCGGCAGACGGGCTTCCAGTTTTTCCTGAACGCTGTTGGCGAAAACAACCAATGGCGAGCCTTCTTCGGTCCAGAGTTGCTGATAGAGTTTCGTTGATTTGGGTGCCCGGAACGGAACGATAATGACGTTGACCAGTATCTTTCGCAACAACCAGGGAATGTCAATCACCCTTGAGTCGTTGAGGAACTGCGTCAGATAGCGACGCACACTTCCGACTGTAGGTTCGTCGGGCGTGCCGACATTCATCAGGAGAACGGCTGTTTTCTTTGTGGTCATCGAAGAAATGTTAGATTATAAATGTTGAGTCGTTCCGTTCAGGAAACAAGTTAGTCTGTTAAACAGTTTATCCAGTCAATATCTTTTTTCAGTAATGAGAGGGTTTCCGCTTCACGGGAACCGGGTTCCGGTGTGTAGTTGTATTCCCAAACAACTTCCGGCGGCATACTCACCAGGATGCTTTCGGTATTTCCACCCGAGGCCAGTCCGAACTTGGTTCCGCGGTCGTATACCAGGTTGAACTCTACGTAACGGCCACGCCGTAACCGTTGCCACTTTTCTTCCCTTTCGGTGAAAGGCAAACCAGCGTATTTTTCCAGTTGTTCGGCATACATTTCCGGGTAGGAACTGGCCAAATCGATCGTGAATTGCAGCAGTTTCTCGAAGGGTACCTCTTCAGTTGGTTTTAACCGATCAAAGAAAATACCACCCACGCCGCGGGTTTCATCACGGTGAGGAATGAAGAAATAATCGTCAGCCCATTTTTTGTAATCGGAATAAAACGACGGGGAATATCGGTCGCAGATTTCTTTCAGCTTCCGGTGAAATTGCTGTGCCCCGGCTTTGTCGATGTAATGCGGCGTTAGGTCGATGCCGCCGCCGAACCATTGTATGCCGTTGTCGAGACTGAAATGGCGAACGTTCATATGAATAATAGGAGCGTTCGGGTTCACCGGATGCAGAATGGAGGAGATGCCGGTAGCCGCATATGCCGAAGCTTTTTCGCCAAGCAGTTTTTCCATTTGGGCACTGTAGGTGCCTTCCACGTGCGAGAAGTTGATGGCTCCCTTGGCAATCTTATCTCCGCCGGCAATTACCCGCGTCATGCCACCGCCAATGTTTTTCTTCCAGGCATCGCGACTGAACGTTGCTTTGCCGTCGGCCTGTTCGAGGCGGGCGCACATTTTTTCCTGCAATTCGCTGTAAAGCTCCGCTATCCGGGCTGTCTCTTTCATCAAATTTCTTTTTCGGTTATCATTCGTGCCTGTTTGATGCGATCGGCCATCCCAATACCGTTCCGGATGTTTCCGGCCAGAATCAATCCGGGATATTTTCCTTCCAGGCGGTCGATCATCTCAAAGCGTTCTTTCGAACTGGCACCATATTGCGGAATGGCGTGCCGGTAGCGGTAAATATGCTGAAGGTCCGGTTTTAGTTCCGTCAGTTTCATCATCGGGACCAGTTCCTTTTCCAGTACCTGCTGAATCTGCTCGTCGCTGAAATCAATCATTTCCGGCTGACGTATGCCACCCATGAACACCGATAAAACAGCGCCACCTTCCGGTGCACGATTTTGAAAGAACGACGAGGTAAATAACACGCCCAGCATATTTTTGTTTTCCTTGGCGGGAATGAGGCCGCCAAAGGCATTGAGCGGCATTCCTTTCCAATCTTTGAATCCCAGAATCACCTGGGTAACCGTAGCGTATTTTAATGTCTGGAAAGGTGCCAGTTCCTCGTCTTTGAGAAATGGATATAGACCGGAAAATGCATGTCCGCCAACGGTTGAAATAACCTTAGGTGCCCGGATGGTTTGGGTTTCTCCATCTGCAGTGGTTGTAACGGTGAACCCGTCCCGATCGGGCTGAACCTGTGTGTTTTCCGCGCCAAGCGTAATACTTTCCAGTCCGACCGACTTTTCCAGCGCCTTAATCAATGATACGAGACCTCCTTGGGCTGAGAAAACCTCCCGCGTTGCTTTCGAATCCCGAGGTTCTTTAGGCTCTTTCCGCTTTTTCATGGCACCGCCTACAAAGCTGCCATAGTTCTGTTCCAGATTGAACAGTTTGGGCAAGGCAAATTCGGTGACGAGGTATTCCGGGTCACCGGCATATACGCCCGAGATAAACGGATTGACCGCATAATCGAGGAAGCTTTTACCCATCCGGCGACGGACCAGGTCGGCTACCGATTCGTTCGGTTTGGTGCCTTTCTTCCAAAACGGTTCCCCGAGAATCCTGAACTTATCGTACCAGGTAAAGAGGGGCGTGCCAATGGCCGAAATGGGGCCGGAGGGCAACGCATGCCAGTCTTTTCCTTTCCAGATGAGGCGTCGTTTGGCAGCCGGATCGGCTGTTTCGAGTGTCACATCTTTCTGCAGTTCTTCAAACAGTTCGGCTACATCCGGATTGCCCAGTACGCCGGTATTTGGACCGGTTTCAAAGGTGAAGCCCTCCTCCTGTACGGTTTGAATCACCCCCCCGGTGTGGGTATTCTTTTCGATGACACGAACATTCTTTCCCTGCTTTTTCAGGTAATGTGCGGCGGTCAGACCGGTGAGGCCTGCGCCGATAATGATGACATCGGTATTTTGTGTATTGCTCATTTGTCAGACTGGTTTGGAAAATTTGGACTCGTTGTCGCCGCCCATCAACGGGTCGAACGTGGCGGCCACGTTGCGGATAAAAAGGTTTCCGTCTTCGGTGACGTGTATCTTTTCGTTATCGAATTGAATCAGGCCATCGGTTTGCAGCTCGTTAAGCTTTGTCTCTTCATAGGCTACAGCCGACCGGACAGCATTTTCCGAAACGCGGCAGCGCTCAGCCATGTCGTCCCAGCGAACCTGCCGGTTGCACATCACTTCGGTCACCACTTCGCGGACAATGCGCTCATTGTCGTTCAGACGGTAACCTTTGGCAATGGGCAAATGGCCTTCTTCCACTTGTTGCATATAATCGTTAATGGACTTGCTGTTTTGTGCATATACCTGCTCCAACTGACTGATCCCTGATACACCGAAAGCGTAAACCTGTCCGGTGGTCCGGCGGGTGCAGTAACCCTGGAAATTCCGGTGCAACCGGCGCTCTTTGTGGGCAATGGTCAATTCGTCGTTGGCTAATGCGAAATGATCGAGACCAATGGCATGGTAGCCGCTGTCAATCAACAATTCGCTGGCCCGGTTGAACATGGCAATCTTATCCTCGTTACTCGGAAGGCCAATCACTTCGAGGCGTTTCTGACTCTTCTTCACCCACGGAACATGTGCGTACGAGAACGTCACCAACCGGTCGGGCTTCATCGTGATGGCCTTTTCGATGGCCGCAATAAAGCTGTCGACGGTTTGGTTGGGCAAGCCGTAAATGAAATCGAGGTTCACATCCACCGGTTCGTCGCCCTCTTTCAGTAGTTGGATGAGTTCGTCAACGGGAAGTTGGGAGGGATCCCGGTTAACGGCCTTTAGTACGTCGATATCGAAATCCTGGATACCGATGCTGAAGCGCCTGAATCCGGCTCCTTTTAGTCTTCTCACCGACTCTTCATCGAGATGGGCCGGGTTGCATTCGATGGCAATCTCCGGTTGTTCGATGAACGAAAAATTATCGAACAACAGCTGGTTCAACTCTTCCAGGTAATGAACCGGAATAGCGTTGGGTGTACCGCCGCCGTAATGAATCTGGGAAACTTTCCGCCCGGGGCCGATGTATTCTTTCACCATTTCCACCTCCTTCTTCACTGCCTCCATGTACCGTTTCACGGTTTCATCGTTTTTCATGGGGAAGGAGTTGCAGCCGCAGAAAAAACACATTTTCCGGCAAAACGGAATGTGGAAATAGAACGAGATATTTTGTGGTTCCCAACCATTCGACTCAGCCAGTGCTTTCCGGTAATCGGTTTCGGTAAAGCTTTCAGTAAAGAAATTGGCCGGCGGATAACTGGTGTAGCGAGGTACCGGACGATTGTATTTCTCTAATAATTCGTTATTCATTCTTGATGCATTTATGACCGTTTCCAGTCGGCATTCTTTGCCCAGTCGGCGAGAAAGCGGGCGTTTTCAAACGGAATACCGGGCATAAAGCCGTGTCCCAGGTTGAAAATCCAATTTTGATGTTCCGCACCAAAGCGGAGGTATTTTTTCAGTTCTTTTTCGATCTCTTCCTGTGGTGCAAACAACAACCGCGGGTCGATATTCCCCTGCAGCCCGATTTCGGAATGAACCAGTTTCCGGGCTGTGGTCAGTGGTGTTTGCCAGTCGATGCTGAGGAAGTCTGCCTCTTCGGGTGAAATACCGGCCAACCCGGTACCAATTCCTTTCGGGAAGAAGATGAATGGCAGTCCGGCCTCGCGGACTACCTGCGCGATTTTCTGCACGGGCGGCAAAAAGAGTTCTTCGTAAACATCAAACGGCAGCAGGCCGGCGTGGGTATCGAACAGCTGGAAGACATCAATTCCGTGGGCGATTTGTCCTTTGATGTACTCGATGGACATATCCGTAAGGGCGTCAATCAGCTGCTTCGTTGTTTCCTTATTTTCGTAGATAAACCGAATCGCATCGGGGAAATCGCCTTTGCGGCCTAATCCCTGCAGCATAAACAGCAGCACAGTGAGCGGCGCTCCGCAAAATCCGATAAGCGGGATGTTCGCCGGCTTGGTGCGGTTGATTTCGTCAATCACGGCGTAGATGTAATCCAGTTTCGCTGGATCGGGAAAGAGGCCTGCTACCGGGTTTTCCCGGAAGGCGAGGGGCTCTTCAAAAACAGGGCCGTCGTCGGTGAAGTCAAGGCCCATGCCCATGGCATACGGAACGACCAGGATATCGGAAAACAGTATGGCTGCATCGACGCCTAAATCGTCTACAGGAAGGAGGGTCACCTGGGCCGCTACTTCCGGATTTTGCATCATTTGCCAGAACGTGTATTGCTTTTTAATCTCCAGGTAGGAGGGCAACACACGGCCGGCCTGGCGCATAAACCACACCGGTGGCCGCTCGGTCGGTTCGCCTTTCAGGGTACGTAATAAAATGGATTCGGTCGGGTTTGTCTGCATCAGGGTATTAACCTTTCTGTTTGATTTTCTTCAATGCGTTGTAACTGGCCTCGATGGTTTGCTGAATGTCTTCGTCGCTGTGTGCGGCCGAAACAAAGCCCGCTTCGAATTGCGACGGCGCCATGTAGATGCCGCTTTCCAGCGAATGTTTGAAATAATCGGAGAAAACCTTCGTATCGCATTTCATCACATCGGCAAAGGAAGTCACCTTCTCTTCTTTCGTGAAGAAGAGGGTAAACATGGACCCGACGCGGTTTACCACGGCCGGGAAATCCAGTTCGCGGAGGCTGTTTTTCAGGCCTTCTTCCAGCATACCGGCTTTCCGTTCCAGGTCGTCATAAATCATCGAGTCGTTGTCCAACAGGCGCAACTGCGTCAAGCCGGCGGCCATGGCCAGCGGATTTCCCGAAAGGGTTCCGGCCTGGTAAACGGGGCCCTGCGGCGCCAGGTGATCCATGATGACTTTTTTACCGCCGTAGGCTCCGACCGGCAATCCGCCACCGATGATTTTCCCTAAGGTCGTCAAATCGGGTTCGATGCCCAGCAGGCTTTGTGCGCCGCCTTTGGCTACCCGGAAACCGGTCATCACCTCATCGAAAATGAGCAGTGCACCGTGTTTTGTACACAGGTCGCGGACGCCCTGCATGAATTCTTTCGTCGGAACTACGACCCCCATGTTTCCGGTAACGGGCTCAATGATGAGCGCGGCAATGTTGTCGCCGTGTTTTTCAAAATGGGCGGCTACCGAATCCAAATCGTTGAATTGGGCCGTTAGCGTATCGTGTGCTGTTCCGGTGGTGACACCGGGTGTATTGGGCGTTCCGAAAGTCAAAGCTCCGGAGCCGGCAGCAATCAGGAAGCTGTCGTTGTGACCGTGGTAGCAGCCTTCGAACTTGACGACCAAATCGCGGCCGGTATAGCCGCGGGCCAGGCGCAGGGCACTCATGGTGGCCTCGGTGCCCGAGTTCACCATCCGCACACTCTCGATGGACGGCATCATCTTTCGTACTTGCCTGGCCATTTCGGTTTCCAGCAGGGTAGGAGCACCAAAACTGGTGCCCTTCTGCATGGTTTCGGCCAATGCTTTCAGCACGTCGGGGTGGGCGTGACCGAGAATCATCGGTCCCCACGAACCTACATAGTCGATGTATTCATTGCCGTCGATGTCACGGACTTTGGAGCCTTTGGCACTTTCGATGAAGACCGGATCACTCTCCACGCTCTTGAACGAACGCACCGGTGAGTTCACTCCGCCCGGGATGTACTCCAGCGCTTCCTGAAAGGCCTGTATGCTTTTGGTAAATTCCATGTATTTGAATGCTTTTCAATAGACGAGGCTGTCCCGGTTAGCTGGAACAGCACAAGTTCAATTCTTATAAATCTTTCACAATATCCTGCGAGTGGTAGGTGATGATGATGTCGGAACCGGCGCGTTTGATGGAGGTCAGGATTTCACGTACGATTCGTTTTTCATCAATCCATCCATTGGCAGCTGCCGCTTTCACCATCGAAAATTCGCCACTCACGTTGTAGGCGGCGATGGGCATGTTGAAATTGGTTTTCACCCGCTGGATCACATCGAGGTAACTCAACGCCGGTTTCACCATCACGATATCGGCACCCTCTTCAATATCCAAAGCTACTTCGCGTAAGGCTTCGTTGGCATTGGCCGGGTCCATCTGGTAGGTTTGCCGGTCGCCAAACTGTGGCGCACTTTCGGCGGCATCGCGGAACGGTCCGTAAAAGGCCGATGCATATTTGGCTGAGTACGCCATGATGGGCAGATAATTAAAGCCATTTTTATCGAGCTCCTGGCGAATGGCGCCTACACGGCCGTCCATCATATCGCTGGGGGCCACCATATCGACGCCTTCGTTGGCCAGCGAAACACACTGTTTTGCCAGCGTAACCAATGTCAGATCGTTGTCTACGTCGCCATTGACAACTGTTCCGCAATGTCCATGCGTGGTGTATTCGCAATTGCAGATGTCGGCGATGATGTATAAATCAGGAACGGCTTTTTTCAGGGCACGGGTGGCTTGCTGTACAATGCCGTTGTGCTCACAGGCTACCAAACCGGTTTCGTCCTTGTGTTCGGGTATCCCGAAAAGGAGAACCGCCTGAATACCGATGCCATACAGGCGCTTGCACTCTTCTACCAACTGATCGACCGATAGCTGGTAGTTACCCGGCATCGATTTGATGGGATTGCGGACGTTGGTTCCCGGACAAACGAAGAGCGGCATGATGAGATCGTTGCGGGTTAAAACGGTTTCACGAACCAGGTTCCTCAGAACCGGTGTGGTGCGCAGGCGGCGCAGACGAGTGGTTGGAAATGCCATACTAATTGATTTTTTATGTTATACGTTAAATGCTATGTTGTAATGGTCCGCTATGGCGGCCATTAATCCTTCTGAATTACTCATGGAAGCAACTACAACTGGTTTGATTCCCTGTTTTTCGGCTGCTTTAGCTGTTGTGAAACCGATACAGGCTATTCGCAAGGCGGAAGCTTCGTTAGGTTCAATTAATTGCATGAAGTTATCAATTCCTGATGGACTCGTGAAAATCATCAGCTCATAATCGCCCGCTTCAATCCTTTTCAAAATATCAAGATTAATTGCTTCCGGCGTGACTGTTCTGTATACTTCCAGTCGTTCAACGGTTGCCTTGCCGGAAAGTTTTTCTTCGATGATGTGCCGGGCCAGATTACCGACCGGAAACAGTACTTGTTCACCTTTGGCAATTTGTTCATATAACTCTTCCGAAAATTCATCGCCGGTTTGCCCATGGTTGATGAAATTGGCTGAATGACCGTATGGAGACAATTTCGCTGCGGTTTTCACACCGACGGTGGCTATTTTTATTTTCTCCGGAAGGAGGTAGTTACCCTGAACGGTTTTCAGTTGTTCGAAAAAGCGTTGAATGCCGTTGGGACTGGTAAAAACCAACCAATCGAAGCGATTCAAATCATTCAGGGTATTTTCCGTTTTTTCATTCAGTGGAACCGGCTGGATTTCAATCATCGGAAACTCCAGCAGTGTGGCACCTTCTTCAGCAAACCACTGTTTCAGATCATCCGATTTGCCTTTAGGCCGGGTGGAAATGAATACCTTATGTTGCAATTTGCTACTGCTCATGGTTATTGCTTTTCGGCTATTCTACCGGACGAATATTTTGTAAGATTTCTTTTCCGCCTTTTTCAATCAGTGTGGTGGCTAACCGGATGCCCAATTGCTCTCCATCGGCGTCGCTTCCCGTTAGAGAATCCTTGAGATATTCGACTCCGTCAACTGACGAAACAAATCCCGTGATAGTCATTTGGCCATTTAGGCGATGGGTATAACAACCCACCGGAACCTGGCACCCACCTTCCAGCGTACGCAGAAAAGCACGTTCAGCTATGCCTGCGAGCCATGTTTCATGATGATTGATACCGGCCATCAGTTCGTTGATGTAGCTGTCGTCTTCTTTGGTTTCGATGGCGATGATGCCCTGGGATGGCGGTGGCATCAGCTGATCGGGTTCCAGAATTTCGGTAATGTACTCATCAAGGCCGATGCGCTGCAAACCGGCAGCGGCCATGATCATTACGTCGCAGTAACCTTCTTCCATCTTCCGCAGACGGGTATTGACGTTACCACGAATATCGATGATTTGAAACTCGGGATTGTATCTTAATAATGAAGCGCGCCTACGCAGACTGGATGTGGCCAGAATATCGTCAGGGGTAAGTTCGTTTAATTTTTTGCCGCTCAGGCTGACCAGTGCATCGCGATACTCGGCACGTTCCAACACGGCAGCCAGCTTTAATCCTTCCGGAAGGGAAGTAGGGAGGTCCTTCAAACTGTGAACAGCCAAATCGATTTCACCGGCCACCATGGCCATTTCAATCTCTTTGGTAAACAATCCTTTGTCGCCAATTTTGGAAAGGGCTACATCGAGAATTTTATCTCCTTTGGTGTGAATGATTTTGATCTCTACAGGCAGACCGGGGTATGTTGATTCGAGTGCTTCCCGAACGGCATGCGCCTGATACAACGCAAGCTGGCTTCCTCGTGTTCCTATCCTGACAGTTTTATATTCCATAAAAGTAAATGGTTTCTACGGGCTAATTCCGGTTGAACCGGAAAGGGATTATTCATCTACCTTGAACAATTCGTTGATGATGCGCAGCGACTCAGCATCGCGACCGTTGTCGGTAATTTCCTTCAGATTTTTGATTAGGATGCGTGCATAACGCTGGGTCAGATGGTTGGTGTATTCATCCACCTGGCGCTGTACCTCTTCGGAGTCAATCTTTTTGTACCCGCTCAGCTCTTCCTGATTTACCCGCTGCAGATTGGCTTTGATGGCTTTAATGGCCGGACGCAACGAACGACTTGCATACCAGTCGCAGAATTCTGTCACGACGTCGTCAATAATCGGACGGGCTCTTTCCACTGCCACCATTCTCTTTTCGGTATTTTCGGCGATATTCTGCTTTAGGTCATCAACTCCGAACAACCGGATGCCCGGAATGGTACCTGCCTGTTCCTCAATATTTCGGGGAACGGAAAGATCGATGAAGAGTTGTGGTTTCCCGTTGCGTTTCTCTGCAGAAGTCTCCACCATTTTTTTATCGATCAGGTGTGTGGGAGAAGAAGTAACTACCATTACGATATCGAACAGCGAGAGATGATTGGGATAATATTCAAAGGGAATTACCTTTCCATTATAGCGTTTTGCCAACAATTCGGCATTCCCAAGTGTCCGGTTGCTTACCGCAAAATGAGAGACGCCCTTTTTGACGAGACTTTGCAGTGCAATACCGGCAGTGTCGCCGGCTCCGATAACCAAAACTTTTTTCTCTGTCAGGTCGTCTACCAGGTTTTGACAAACTTCCACTGCGGCTGCACTCACCGAGGTTGCCCCTACTTTAATGGCCGTTTCGGTGCGTACACGCTTGCCTGCTTCGAATGATTTCTGGAATAATCGCATCAATACTGCGTCGGTCATGTTGGCTTTGGTGCAATAGAGGTAAGTATCCTTCACCTGTCCCACAATCTGATCTTCTCCAATCACCATGGAGTCGAATCCGGCAATGACCTCGAAAAGGTGACGAACAACGTCTTTGTCCTTTTTCCGGTAGAAATATTCTGCATGTGAATTCTCCGGTTT